>Ga0208015_1000257_pt1 | contig 33895 bp, 30 predicted proteins | sample 26BtaG_FD_184101 | JGI IMG/M metagenome (GOLD analysis project Ga0208015, IMG submission 184101) | Marine viral communities from Cariaco Basin, Caribbean Sea - 26B_WHOI_OMZ_CsCl (SPAdes) (version 2) | ecosystem: Environmental > Aquatic > Marine > Oceanic | place: Caribbean Sea: Cariaco Basin... | reverse complement strand
ATATCAGCGGTAAAGGTGATTACTTCCGCATCATAAGTTTCTTGTAGCCATTTAGCGATGATTGAGGTATCAAGACCACCTGAATAAGCCAAGACGATTTTATTGATATTTTTTGGATCAAGTTGAGCCATGAAGAACTCCCATTATGAAATATAGTTTTAGAAAAGGCGACGATCAAATCAAAAGCAAGTCGAACGATAATTACCTGCTCAGTGTACATCATATTTACTATGGGCAAAAGTCTAACTGCCATAAGGCGTGCGCTTTTGACTTAAATTCTGGTCAACCTCATTTTTGCCACCAGCATTTAGACATCATTTAACGACAAGATATTAATCTTAGCTCGATGAATTATGTACAGATATCTAGCCTTATATTTAGTCAAGTGGGCAAATCTGTTATGATAGACCCACAGTATTACTCCCTTTTGTTTCCTTTATTTGACGATATAGAGCGCTTTGACACTATGACTGATTCGATTAGAGAATTGACCATCCTTCAGCCAGATGACTGGCATATTCATTTGCGTGACGATCTCGCTTTAAGCACGACCGTACCTCATTCAGCAAGCAGCTTTAACCGTGTCATCTGTATGCCTAACCTTGTGCCTCCAGTCAAAAATGCACAAGAGGCTATTGCCTACCGCGCACGTATCATGGAGCAATTAGCAGCTAGTAACTTAAGTCTTGAGCGCAAGTCAGCTTTTGATCCGCGTATGACTCTATACTTAACGGATAATACCACTGCCCAAGATATTGAGTTGGCAGCGCAGTCAGGTATCGTACAAGCTGTCAAACTCTACCCTGCTGGAGCGACTACCAACTCTGCAGACGGCGTCACCAACATCAATGCCTGCGTCGATGTCTTTGAGGCATTAGAAAAGTACAACTTGCCACTACTGATACATGGCGAAGTAACCCAAGACCATATAGATATCTTTGATCGCGAAAAGCGTTTCTTAGACGAAGTATTGGCTCAAATTATCGTGAAATTCCCTACGTTGAAAATAGTAGTAGAGCACATTACTACCAGCGATGCAGCAGATTTTGTATTGTCACAAGGCAACCATGTTGCTGCCACTATCACGCCGCAGCATTTGATGTTTAACCGCAATCATTTATTGGTTGGTGGCATCAAACCGCATTTTTATTGCCTACCTATTTTAAAGCGTGAAAGCCACCAGAAAGTGCTATTAGATGTGGCCACCAGTGGTAATCCAAAGTTCTTCTTAGGTACTGACTCTGCGCCACATGCGACAGACAAAAAAGAAGCCGCTTGTGGCTGTGCCGGTTGCTATAGTGCAGCAACGGCGTTGCCTTTATATGCGACCGCCTTTGATAGTGTTGGAAAAATAGATAAGTTAGAGGGCTTTGCCAGTCGTTTTGGTGCCCAGTTCTATGGCTTACCTCTAAATGAAAGTACTATCACACTTGTCAACACGCCTATGCAAGTACCGACTGACTATCCTTATTTTGATGGTGCATCATTGACGCCCTTGATGGCAGGTGAGACGCTACCTTGGTCAGTCAAGGCTTAATGCCCGCAAAGCTTAGCATTCAATAAATGACCTATTATTTTATCCTATGATACTAATGATACCTTTGTAGTAGATGTCTTTGTACTAAAGGTGCAGTTAGTATCATAGGATGCTTATTTCTTATTCAATATATTAGTACGACTGATAAAAGTGATTTAACTTTATATGACCAATCAAAACATAGCGACCTTGCCTGACGAAGACTTATCAAACCCTAAATCTGCTAGTCTCGATGCGACTCTAAGCACTTCCGCTGAAGATGCAGCTTCAGCGACAGATGAGCAAGCGCCTATGGCCTTAAAAGACCGCTTTCGTAAGTTCTTGCCTGTCGTCGTCGACGTGGAAACAGCAGGCTTTAACGCCCAGACCGATGCCCTATTAGAAATTGCCTGCATTCCCGTCTTACTGAATGAGCAAGGTGTATTTTATCCAGGTGAAGCTTTTAACGCTCATATCGAGCCTTTTGAAGGCGCAAACTTAGAGCCAAGTGCGCTTGCCTTTACCGGTATTGATCCTAAAAACCCAATGCGTAAAGCCATTGCGGAAGATGAAAAGACAGCATTGCGCCGCATCTTTAAAGGGTTAAAAGACGTACGCCGTGACGAAGAATGCCGTCAATGTGTCTTAATTGGACACAATGCCCATTTTGACTTGGCTTTTTTGAATGCGGCTGTGCTACGAACCAATAGCAAAAACCACAATCCATTTCATAACTTTTCAGTATTCGATACCGTCACCTTATCAGCATTAGCTTTTGGTCAAACCGTCCTAGCACGCGCTTGTAAAGCAGCAGGGTTAGAGTTTGATGGTAAGAATGCTCACTCAGCTCTGTATGACACTCAAAAGACTGCTGAGCTATTTTGCCATATACTAAATAACTACCCTATGTTGGCCAATGCGCTGCATAATGAAGAGGCTAAAGAAGAGCCAGCTGATAGCGACAGTCAATAAGTCACATATCCTATATTGCCAATCATACATAATAGTGCTATTTGTAATACTTGATGACTTTGACATCTTGATTTGGCAATCAATAGGGATATGATTGATATCATAATAAATAGACGGAACTATTTTAGTGATTACAGATGTGGTTGTTTTATTCGATATGAATAACTGTCTGATGATAAAATATCACTCTTCAGCGATACAGTTATATCCTATAGATGGTTTAAGTTGCTCACACTGTCTTGATAGCAAGCACTATCAAGATTAATAGGAGGGACTTTATTATGGATCCACAGCTCAAGTTATGGGGCACCATTCTCGGCTATATGCTGCTCGCATTGACGATTAGCGCCTGTACTTCTTTATGGATTCGCTATCATTTAAAGCGAAATGACCTACATCCTCGTCGCGCAATTAAAAAAAGATATTTAATTTTAAAAAGACGTAGAAAAAGGCTTGACAGGAAGCGCCGTCGCTATTAAAATACGCACCACTTCAGCATAAATGGTGAAAGCAGTTGAAGTGTTGTTACTAGTCCCCATCGTCTAGAGGCCTAGGACACCGCCCTTTCACGGCGGTAACGGGGGTTCGAATCCCCCTGGGGACGCCACTATTTGGCGTCACTTGTTAGCACTATTGCTTAGCATTAGATTAGACTAACAAGCGTACCACCAAAAACCCAGTTCATAATTTATTATGAACCGGGTTTTTTTATGTCTGTTATTAAAAGCTAACTTATTCTTTTAAATAAAAAAGCCAGCATTCAATAGATGCTGGCTTTTTCTATTTGACTATCTTATTACGTATAAATATCGCTTTGCTTAATATACAACTTTATTCATATCTAGCGATTACAGCAGTAACCATAGCAACGTAGCCACTATCATCAATCCCAATATCGTCTGGATTAAAAAGAACGCCTGATGCTGCCCTACAACCTTACTTAAAGTCACCCCTAGCGTACTATATTTGACAGGAGGCGTATCAACGTTACCTGTTCTCGTTTGCTCTTCATAGTAGCCTTGCAATATGTCTAAGAACTTCTGCCTCTCATTAGAACCCCACTCATACGGCTTAAATGGCATTAACTTTTTAAGCTCAGGCTCTTTAGTCATCCAACGTTCAAGGGTAATCGAACGTAATGACCAACCGGCAAAACGACGTTTGGTAATTTCAGAAAAATCTAAAATCTTCAATTCTTTATGTCGATCATCTACCAACAAACGATTTTTTAGATTGGTTAGTGCCTGCTCTGATCCCTCGACACACTGTAAAAAGTAGCCATTGCCATAGCAAAGAATACCCGTGACATTATCTATTTGATTGCGTTCAACCGCGGTCTCTGAGATATCATTAAGCGTGCTAGGACTTGAAAGACCAGTAGAGGTAATCCGGCTTATATATACAAGCTGGCAGAGATCTGTCGTTACTGGATTTGTTGAATCGTTGATTGTTGACAATCAGCTTCTCCCTATTATCAGGTAAATGTCGCTAAAACAATCATACTAACTTCAGAAAAAATATAGAGACAACATAACTAAGTGTAGTGAATCGGTCTGATATATTATTGATTTTATAAGTTTTTATATTAATTGTATTAAGTTAGTTACATCATAGGTTAGTTTGGTCATTAAAGCAACCTATTACTGGACATAGGCCCGCTCAGACACAAAAAACATATGTAATAACCATATTATATTCTAAAGTAGATTATATATATTCTGGGTATAGGCTTTAGTAATAGATTATTTTTGAATTCATTAATTTTGAATTCATTAATTTTTAAGAATAGTACAGAAAAGTCTAACGAGGATATAGTGGCTACTGAAGCCATAATTCTTATCATGGCCACCATTAAGTATAAAAGGAGTAAAACTGATGCTCGTTAGCGGAAGCAGAGTTGAAACTAAGACTGAAGCGCCATAATCGCTGTTAACAGTACCGCATCATCAGGATAGGTCAGTTTTATATTCTGGCGACTACCAGAGACTAAGCGTATTGGTAAATCTAGTTGTTCAAAAGCACTGGCTTCATCTGTGATGCTTAGCTGATGTTCAAACACATGATTTAGGACTTTTCTTAATTGACCTAAGCGGAATACTTGCGGGGTTTGTGCTTGCCACATGTTGCTACGATCAATAGTAGATTTGGTATAAGAATGTGGACGACTCTCTTCTACGGAGGTAGCTTGCTGATAGGAAGCTTTTAACGTATCGGCCACTGGTGTCGCTAGAATAGCGCCGTAAGGCTCCAGCATCGCTGCTTCAATCACTTGATCGATATCTGAACTTGGTACAGCAGGACGTGCTGCATCGTGAATAAGCACCAAATCTGAATCATCAGCACCTGTCTGACTAATTGCTTCAACGCCTGCTTGTACTGACTGCCAACGCTCTGCTCCGCCGACTGCATAGCATACAGGAAGTGCAAACTTTAATTGTTGAGCCGTGCTGTCATCGGCTGATATGACCAATAGACACTTATCAATGTAATCGCTATAAGCAAGTCGTGCCATGCTATGCTGCAACAGCGTCTGACCTTCTAGCATTATGTATTGCTTGGCGATAGACGCACCAAAACGGCTACCGCGACCAGCTGCGACGATCATGGCATGTATATTAGGGGTTGTATTCATAGTAGTGTACTCATGGTTTGAGCCCATGACAATATATGTAAAGAGGAATAAAGCAGGTGTTAAGTGTGATGAATGTTGTTAGATAACAACATTATAATGCTACGTCATGAAAATTAAGTCATGCCGTGAAAAATAGTCTATTTGTAAGAGCCAGTATATTCGTAATAGCTAATAGTTGCTGTGCGTGGTTGGTGCGGTGGATACTTGGACAAAAGTCTCATTGGGTTTGATTAAACCTAAATCTAAGCGAGCATGCTCTTCTACGGCCTCAAGTCCCGTTTTTAAATCTTGAACATCGGTGCGTAGTAAGTTGTTTGCTGCAACTTGATTGTCATTCAAACGTTGTTGCTCTTCAATTTGAGCTGTCAACTTATTGTGTTCAAAACGGCCATTTTCACCCAACCAATACTGATATTGCAATCCTAAAAGCACTGCAACGGCTAAAGCAAGTAGTATAAATTGGCTAAAATATTTCATAAGGTGATAACGCCAAACGGTATAAAAGAGGATAGTAAAATTTAAGCTGATTAGGCGATATACAAATGATTATATATCGCCCAAATATTGACTTCAGCTGATGAGTTTAGGCTTTTTAGCGTATATTACTTAACGTATATTATACGCCAAAGATCCAGTCAAACTTTTAGCCACGTAGACCGATAAATTCTTCACGGCCACGATAGCTTGCACGTACTTGCTGCTCGATACGTAGCAATTGGTTGTACTTCGCTACGCGGTCTGAACGACAGAGTGAGCCAGTTTTGATCTGGCCTGCCGCTGTACCAACTGCCAAGTCTGCGATGGTGCTGTCTTCCGTTTCACCTGAACGATGTGAAATGATGGTTGCATAGCCATTTTTCTTAGCCATATAAATCGCATCTAGCGTTTCTGACAAGGTGCCAATTTGGTTAAATTTAATCAAAATAGCATTGGCAATATGCTTATCAATACCTTCTTGCAAGATTGCAGGATTAGTTACAAACAAGTCATCACCAACCAATTGGACTTTATCACCAATCTGCTCGGTCAGATATTTCCAGCCATCCCAATCCGACTCATCAAGACCATCTTCGATAGAGATAATAGGATACTGACGTGCCAGCCCAACTAGGTAGTCTGAGAACCCTTGGCTATCAAAGGCTTTATTACCTTCGCCTGCCAAAACGTATTGACCGTTTTTGTAAAACTCACTAGCTGCACAATCTAGCGCAAGGTGGATATCTTCGCCAGCTTTGTAGCCGACTTGTTCGATCGCTTGCATGATAACCGTAATGGCTTCTTCGTTGCTACGTAGGTTTGGCGCAAAACCACCTTCATCACCAACGGCAGTATTTAAACCTTGAGATTTCAATACTGACTTTAAGCTATGGAAAATCTCTGTACCAGCACGTAGCGCTTCTGAGAAGCTTGTGAAGCCTACAGGCTCAATCATAAACTCTTGGATATCAACTGTGTTGTCCGCGTGCTCGCCACCGTTCAAGATGTTCATCATCGGCACAGGCATGGTCAACGACGTTTGATTACGTAGATTGGCGATGTATTGATGCAATGGCAGATTCTGTGACTTGGCTGCCGCTTTGGCCGTCGCAAGTGACACAGCTAGCATGGCATTAGCACCCAAGCTTTCTTTGTTTTCTGTACCATCTAGCGCAATCATGGCATCATCAATAGCCTGTTGCTCAGTCACATCTTTGTCAATCAAGGCACTGCGGATTTGACTATTGACATTAGAAACGGCTTTTTTGACGCCTTTACCCATAAAGCGGGTTTTGTCGCCATCACGTAGCTCAAGCGCTTCACGTGAGCCTGTTGATGCGCCACTTGGAGCGGCAGCACGGCCGACAGTACCGTCAGCTAAAATAACATCAGCTTCGATAGTTGGGTTGCCGCGCGAGTCTAAAATTTCACGAGCGCGAATGTCTTTAATTGCGGTGACGTTGTTGGTTTCTTCAGCGTACATAATGTCTGTTAATTCCTTTGGTCATGCCAAGTTTGTGAGATAAATAACGGCAGCTAGTATACAAAAAAGATAAAGCAAAATATCATATAGCGCGTAATCCTAAAAACCCTTTATACCTTTCTATCTTGTGGCTATCGTTACCTAGCAATTAGAGGGATATAAAGCAGATTAATAGTCGGCTATAGTGCTTGGCATCATAGCATATATTTTACCAAACTTCCCTTATCTTACACCGACTTGCCGTCATAAAAACGATCTTAGATATACACATATGCGATGGCTATCTGTTTTATATTTATAAAATACCTAAGCAAATATGATAGCTACTATTTCGCTATGCGTTCTTTATCCGTATGAGAGGTGGATACCGTATTATCTAGCTCAACCTCTGTCTTAAACCGTGTCAATCGTAGTGCATTCATGAGTACTGAGATGGAGCTAAGCGCCATAGCAGCCGCTGCAATCATCGGATTCAAAAACCCAAATGCAGCAAGCGGAATACCAAGACAGTTATAAATAAAGGCAAAAAACAGATTTTGTTTAATATTGCGTAGCGTTGCTTGAGCGATTTTTTGTGCTGCATCAATATGCATGAGCGACTCACCCATTAGCCGTGCAGAGGCACTATGCTGAGCGACATCAGTCCCCTCAAACATCGCAAAGCTGGCATCAGCTGTAGCCATCGCTGGCGCATCGTTGACGCCGTCTCCTGCCATCGCTACCTTATGACCAGCAGTCTGCAATAGCGCAATTTGACTGGCCTTATCACGCGGGCTCATCTTGCCATAAGCCTTATCAATGCCCAACTGCCCTGCCACATGGTCGACAACGGACTGCTTATCACCACTCATCAATATCACATTGATACCAGCATCTTGTAGTGCATCGATTGCTTGCGGCGTATCCGCTTTCAAGTCATCAGCTAGGGCAAACGCACCTAGTGGCTCGTCATTAATACTAATCGCAACAGTGCTCGCAATTTGCCATACTTTTGGCATGAATCTTGGCAACGTCAAGTTCGCAAACTCTGCCGTACCCACTTTTATCAGCCCAAGACCTTCGATATTTGCTTGTATACCAGCGCCTTTTATCACACTGATGTCAGTCACATCAAATAGATTTAATTGACGGTCTTTAGCCGTATTGACGAGAGCCGTTGCTAATGGATGACTGGCGTGCGCTTCGACACTGGCCGCAATCTGCAATACATCGTCCACAGCAAGCGATTTATCCACCATGACATGATCGACGATAGTAGGTTTGCCAATAGTCAATGTACCTGTTTTATCGAGTACGACCGTATCGATATTACCTGCTGCTTCAAGACTTTGTGCATCCTTGAACCACACCCCATGACGCGCAGCAACGCCCATACCAGCCATGATCGCCGCTGGCGTAGCCAAACCAAGCGCACAAGGACAAGCAATAACCAAGACTGATACTGCATGCATTAAAGCAGTATCAACCATACCTGTTAGCCACCATGCAACCCCAAAAGTAACCAACGCAATCGTTACCACTACAGGGACAAAAATAGCCGTTACTCGATCCGCGAGACGCGCTAGATTGGCTTTTGAGCCTTGTGCATCACTCAACGCTTGTACCATATCGCCGAGTTTCGTATCACTGCCCTTTGCACTGACACGATACAGTAGACTGCCATTCTCTACTAAGGCACCTGCCAGCAATCCATCGCCTTGCTCTTTTTTGAGTGCGACTGATTCGCCAGTTAAATGACTCTCCACGCACCAACCGCTGCCATCTATGACGGTACCATCTGTAGCGACGCGGCTGCCTTGTTTTGCACGTAGGACGTCACCTACTTGTACATCAGATAACGCAATATTATGAAATTCACCATTTGGCTGCTGCTGCTCTACTTCATCAGGTGTCAATGACAATAATAAATCAATACTGTTTAGGCTATGCTTCTTGGTACGTTCCTCAAGATACTTACCTGTACGTACAAAGGCAATGACCATCACCCCTGCTTCAAAATATACGGCTGGGCTTTTACTAGCACCGTGTCCACCCAAATACCCACTTTGCAATAGACTGTTTAAAGTACCATCGCCGTGCGTGAGCCAAAGGTAAGTCGAATATGCCCATATCGTCACTGTACCAATGACCACCAGTACATCCATATTGGCAAGGCCACCTTTTATAGATGCCCATGCGCTCTTATAAAACGGTAGCGCTAAACCAAACTGTACTACAGTCGCTAAAATAAATTGCACCCAGACTGGCGGCATCCACGCCATACCAAAACCCGTCAACATACCTGCCATACCCACTAAAAACGGCACCAAACAAACCCATAATCCGATCAAACGCCATGGGTATTGAGTGGCGGTATCTTCGTCAGTCTGAGCAAATAAGCTATCGGCTGCCTGCACATTAGCCACAAAGCCTGTTTTATTCACCCACTCCGTCACCTGTTCGGGCGTCGTCTGGGTTGGGTCATAGTCGACATTGGCAGTCTCGCCAGCAAAACTCACACTTACCTCGTACACCGAAGGCTTTTTGTTAAGCACCTTCTCGATTCTTGAGGCGCAGGCCTGACAAGTCATGCCATCAATCGCCAATTGCAAATGCGCGCGTTGCGGTGTCAGTGGCGTGTTGGACTCAACATCAGTTTCGACATCATAAGACTCATCTTTGGTAGTACGGGTGGTATCGCTCATAAATAAAACTCGTCATGGTGCCTATAAATTCGTAGGAATCACGATAAAATATTAGTGGGTAGGCAAAAAATTCAAATAAAGCAATTGGGTTATATTGTATTCAGTATGATTACTTTAGACAAAGTAGCAATGTATAGTCAAGTCTATATAAATCCGCTACAGCGTCATCCTCGCTAAGCATACTAATGTATAACTTGCACTCGGTTTCCTTGTATCGAAATTATATTGAACTGACTATATTAAAGTATCGAGACTGAAGACTCATAATCGTTAATCATTAAAAAAACCAGCTATCATGCTTGTAATAACATGTTAGCTGGTTCTGTAAATAAGTGATGAGATTTATGAGTTAGCAACTGTCGCCTCAAATCCGGCATCATCAATAGCTGAAGCAATAGCCTCTGCACTGGTTTTGCTATCATCAAAGGTTATCGTCGCTAGGTTATCAGCGAGGTCAACAGTAATAGTCTCTAATCCATCAATATCGGCTGTTGCCGTATGTACGCTTGCTACGCATCCGCCACAAGTCATACCGTCAATTTTAATAATACGTGTTTGATCTGCCATATTGGGCTCCTTATTTTTATTAGTAACGAGTAACTCTAATAGTTATTCTGTTAATGATAACTTTGACACCTTTTAAGTTATCAAAGTAAGAGCAACTATCAAAGCTATATTAAATAAGCATAAGCCCTATTATCCTCGACAACAAGACCGTTTGGTTGTTGCTTTATTAACGAGATGCTATTAACGAAACAGCAACTTATTAATAAAAACGTAAAAGAGCGCATCGACAAATTTATAGCAATAGCTATTTGTAATTATAAATCGTTATGGTGCGGGTTCTGCGGTGAATCAATCGGAAATGGCTGAGTCACATAGTCCACCATACTAATCGCTGCTGTTAAGGCATGGATACTAGTATCTGTATCATCATAGCTTACTGTTGCGACATTATGCTTGGGATCCAAATTAATAGCCGTCACGCCTGAGATATTCTTAAGCGCGGTCATTACGCTATCTAAGCCTTCTGCATCATCGATATTTTCGATGCTTACTTTTGCCATTTGAATTGCCATTGTATAGCCCTCTTATTACGTACCGTATCAATGAGTATCCAATACTTCAAAACCTTTGACCAAATCATCAATTTGCTTAAGTTGACGTAAGAACGGCTCTAGTTGACTCATACGCAGCGCACATGGACCATCACATTTTGCAGTTTCTGGGTTTGGATGCGCTTCTAAAAACAACCCTGCCAACCCTGTAGCCATACCTGCACGGGCAAGCGTCGTAATCTGCTCACGACGTCCACCAGCACTATCACTACGTGCACCTGGCTGTTGTAAGCTATGCGTCACATCAAAGAATACCGGTATATCCATCTGCTTCATGGTATCAAAACCAAGCATATCCACGACCAGATTATTATAGCCAAAGGCACTACCACGCTCACAAAGTATCAATTTATCATTACCACCCTCTAGGCACTTATTGACGATATGACGCATTTCATGAGGGGCCAAAAACTGCGCCTTTTTGATATTAATAATGGCATCTGTTTTTGCCATCGCATGCACTAGGTCTGTCTGACGCGACAAAAATGCAGGTAGCTGAATAATATCAGCCACTTCAGCGACTGGTGCTGCTTGATGTGGTTCATGCACATCAGTGATAATCGGTACTTGGAATTTTTCTTTGATCTGACCTAACCAATCGATACCTTGCTCTAAACCAGGCCCACGATACGAATGCAGACTTGAGCGGTTGGCTTTATCAAAGCTCGCTTTAAAAACATAGCCGATACCCAAGCGCTTGCAGATATCAACATACTGCTCAGCAATCTCAAATGCCAATTCTTTAGACTCTAAAACATTCATACCACCGAACAATACAAAAGGCTGGTCGTTACCAATTTTAATCGTATCGTTGTTAGGAGTGTTGAGCGTGATATGTGATTGTGCGGTCAATAGGTTTTCCATGAAGCCATTACCTCTTATTTTGTTATTAATATCTCTGTCCCATATTGTAACCGATAGGCCGATTAAAAAAAGTATGCAAGCGTAATTAGAGATTATTAATGAGGATATTGACTTGTTAATAACTACTAGCAGTTTGGATTAAGCAAAAAAAAGACCAATCCGAAGATCAGTCTTTTTTATAATAAACGCTTTCAATATAGATTACATTTTGAGAGCTATTTTGCTTCGCTGTGGTTCTTAGCCGCTTTTACAAAGCTATTAAACAGTGGATGACCACCACGTGGTGAGCTAGTGAACTCTGGATGGAACTGTACAGCAACAAACCATGGATGCTCAGAAATCTCAACCGACTCTACCAAATGCTGCTTGGCAGAATAACCAGATATGGTCATACCTGCTTGTTCTAGCGGCTCGATATAACGGTTATTCATCTCATAGCGATGGCGATGACGCTCAGTGATATTGCTTGCACCATAAATTTGGCTTAGCTTACTACCAGAAACCAGCTCTGCTTGCTGTGCGCCTAGACGCATCGTGCCACCCAAATCTGAATCATCACTACGAATCTGTAGCTCGCCGCGCTCATCTAACCACTCAGTGATCAGACCAATGATAGGCTCAGCTGTCTTACGATCAAACTCAGAAGAGTTGGCATTAATGTTAAGTACGTTACGTGCATACTCAATTACTGCCAACTGCATACCAAGACAAATGCCTAGATACGGAACGTTGTTTTCACGAGCATAAGTGATGGCTTTTATCTTGCCCATCGTACCGCGCTCACCGAAACCGCCTGGTACTAAGATAGCATCAGCATCATTTAGCTGCGCAAGTAAAGTATCATCATCTTCTAAACGTTCAGCATCAATATAGTCAATCTTCACGTCTACTTTATGCGTGATACCTGCATGTAGCAATGCTTCATTAATAGACTTATAAGCATCTGGAAGCTCAACATATTTGCCGACCATCGCAACAGTCACTGTTCCTTCTGGATTCAACTGTGCTTCAACTACTTTGTCCCAATCGCTCAAATCAGCTTCAGGCACATCAAGACCGAAACGCTCACAGATTAAATCATCAAGATCCTGCTCGTGCAATGTACGCGGTATCTGATAGATACTCTGTGCATCTTCACACATAATGACTGCACGCTCTTCAACGTTGGTAAACAGCGCAATCTTGCGACGGTTGTCTTGTGAGATGTGATGGTCAGAGCGGCAGATTAAGATATCAGGCTGTAGGCCAATAGAGCGTAGCTCTTTTACGGAGTGCTGCGTTGGCTTGGTTTTGGTCTCACCAGCACTAGCAATATAAGGTACCAAAGTAAGATGCATTAGCATGGCTCTATTACGGCCAAGCTCTACTTGCATCTGACGTACGGCTTCCATAAATGGAAGTGATTCGATATCACCAACCGTACCGCCAATTTCGATAATAGCGATGTCATACCCTTCGCCACTGGCAAGGATTTTGTTTTTAATTTCATCAGTAATATGTGGAATAACCTGTACCGTACCGCCAAGGTATTCACCGCGACGTTCTTTATTTAAAACATTTTGATAAATACGGCCACTGGTGAAGTTATTACTTTTACTCATCTTTGAGTGACGCAAGAAGCGCTCGTAATAACCCAAATCTAAATCGGTCTCTGCGCCATCTTCAGTGACGAATACTTCACCATGCTGAAACGGACTCATTGTACCTGGATCAACGTTAATATACGGATCCATTTTGGTCATCGTGACAGTCACGCCACGTGCTTCTAAGACCGCTGCAAGAGAAGCTGCGGTGATACCTTTTCCTAGTGAGGACACTACCCCACCGGTCACAAATATAAACTTGGTCATAGTACTCTTTCGGTAATTGGTAAAGAAGGATTTTACTAAAAATCTGCCACAAAATATAGGGCAAAAGCGCAAACTGCTCAAAACTCTTATTTTTCGGTGCTTATCATCAACATTTTTTTATCATTAAACTCATACAACAAAAAAACTCACCCCGAAGGATGAGTTTTTTATTCAGATTCTAATGGTTAGATTAGAATTTGTATTCTAGACCACCACCAACTACGAATACTTCGGCATCGCCTACAACACTAGTGTCTATAGCTACGACATTATCAGCCTTATTCATACCAGCATAGGCATGAGCGATGACATTGTCTTTATAGAAGTATTTACCACCAACAACGATTTGATCTGAATCAGCGTTATCAAAACCTCTTAGGTTAGTAGTATTGTTATACTGGGTATAGATAGTTGCTGGACGAGCAAAGTTAGTTAAGCCCATTGCTGCGCTAAGAATGAAACCTTTCTCATCTTTAGAACCTGTAGCATCACCGTCTGCATCAGGACCATCAAAATCAGCTACTTGATACAATGCACCCAATGTGATTGGAGCTGAAACGTATTTACCCAAATCTACAGTCGCTGTACCACGGATGATATCACCATTGATGTTTTGATCTTTATCATATGCTACACCAGCAGTGAAGCCAGTACCTTGGTCAAACATCAATGAGGCACCGAAACCGTCATCACTATTGCCATTGTCTTCATCAGAGCTGTACATGAGAGCAAGCTCTAGCGGTAGGTTGTTGTATTTAGGTGCTTTCCAGATCAATGAGCTAGCGATACGGCTACTGTCTGCCATATTTAAGCCGCCTTGCTCTTTATTTGACTCCAGCTTGTTGCCACCTAGGTTATCCCAATAACCACTATCAGCGGTAATAACATTGTTTACATAATCTAAAGTAGATTGGTTTTTACCAGCACGGATCTCACCAAAGTTTTTGTTCACGACACCAAGATATGTATCACGGTTAGTGAAACCATCTTTATCACCGTCAACACGTGTGCCATATTCTAATTGATAAATAACGTCAGTACTAGCAGTTACAGCTTCTGAGCCTCTGATACCGATACGTGAAGCGTTAGAGTTAATTTCTACAGTATCTTCATCGCGGTCATTCGCGCTACCAGCTGCATCAAATTCAGCATTTACATAATCAGCAGTAACGAAAGCTTTACCGTATAGAGTTGGGGCTGCATTGGCTGCAGATACAGATAGGGCTGCGATTGCTGTAGCTAAAAGTAGTTTTTTCATGGGGTATCTCCACTTTACAATTGTAGTAATGAGCAAGCTATTATTAGCTGGCGCCCATAATGGTATCGTCACAAATCCTCAAAGATATAATGTGTAACTGGCTACCGAGATTAGTCAGAAACAAGTGTGGCGAAGTTCTATTACAGTAAGATGAAAAAAACCATGATTTACATAACTGGGATTAAAAAATTAACTGCCATGTAATCTTTAGTTTTTATCCTTCCATTGCGTAACATCCGTTACCAAACTCATACTTCGAGTACAAGCATAACAACTTTGACATAATTTGCAACATATTTTTTTGCCTTTTCGATACATCTATTATCAAATAATAGACCCTTCATTTTATTTGAACGATTGTGAAAAAACTTCTACTTACTCAATTAGATACAAATAATATTGGTTAATACAATTACTAATATTCTTAAATTTTTATAATAGACATCGAATAATAGTCCAAAATAAAGCGCTATTTACTAAAAATAAATAGCGCTAATTAAGAGAAGTTAATAATCTATTTGAACAAATTTATCAGTTACAAATGAGCGAGACTGAGTGGCATACTTGCTCATCAAGTATGCTCAAATGCCTGTCATATTTAGTCTATTGTTCTAAGCGTTTGCTTTAAGATCCAAACGTGCTTGATGCAACAATGGCTCAGTATAACCACTAGGCTGCTCACGTCCTTTGAATACTAAATCGCAGGCGGCTTTGAATGCGTAAGAGCTATCGAAGCTATCTGCCATTGATTGATAGTCATCATCGCCTGCATTCTGCTCATCGACGACCTTGGCCATGCGTTTCATTGTATCCATCACTTGCTGCTCACTAACCACACCATGATGCAACCAGTTGGCAATATGTTGGCTTGAGATACGCAAAGTAGCACGATCTTCCATGAGACCGACATCGTTGATATCAGGCACCTTGGAGCAACCAACGCCTTGATTTACCCAACGTACGACATAACCCAATATACCTTGAGCATTGTTTTCAAGCTCCTGCTGCTTCTCTTCATCAGTCCAATCGGTATTTTTTGCTAATGGAATGGTCAAAATGTCATCCAAGCTAGCACGCTCGCGTGATTTTAGCGTGTCTTGTACATCAGCTACGCTTACTTGGTGATAGTGTATGCTATGCAAGGTAGCGCCCGTTGGTGATGGTACCCATGCAGTGCTGGCACCAGACTTAGGATGAGCGGCTTTAGTATCCATCATCTCTTTCATTTCATCAGGCTTAGCCCACATACCTTTACCAATTTGCGCACGACCTTGTAGGCCTGTCTCTAGACCGATATCGACGTTCCACTGCTCGTAAGCAGGCTGCCATGCTTGCGATTTCATCTCGCCTTTTGGTACAAATGGACCTGCATTCATGCTGGTATGCATCTCATCACCAGTACGATCTAAGAAACCTGTGTTAATAAAGATAACGCGCTCTTTAGCTTGGCGGATTGCTTCTTTTAAGTTCACCGTCATACGGCGCTCTTCATCCATGATGCCGATTTTTAGCGTATTGCGCTCTAGACCTAGCAAATCCTCTGACGCATTAAATAAGTCATTGGCCATTTTCACTTCTTCAGGACCATGCATTTTTGGCTTCACGATATACATTGAGCCTTGACGCGAGTTTGATAGCTCGTTTTTGCCTTTAATATCATTAAGTGATAATAGTGGCGTGATTAAGCCATCCATTAAGCCTTCAAATATCTGCTCTTGACCATCGCCTAGATCGACTAAGATGGCAGGGTTCTGCATTAAGTGACCGACGTTACGAATTAATAATAGCGAACGACCTGGCAAGATCAGCTTGCCACCATCTGGCGTGTTATATTCACGATCTGGGTTTTGCTTACGTGTACGCGTCTTGCCGCCTTTTTCAAAGGTTTCTTGTAGGTCGCTATTCATTAAGCCAAGCCAATTACGATAGACTTCGACTTTTTCTTCTGCATCTACCGCAGCGACTGAATCTTCACAATCCTGAATAGCTGTCATGGCAGATTCAAGCAGTACATCTTTGATATTCGCTGGATCGTCTTTACCCACTGGATGGTTGCTATCGATTTGAATCTCAGCATGCAAGCCGTTGTTCTTTAACAGTACACCTGTAGGAGCTTCAGCGTCACCGACAAAGCCAACAAACTTAGCCGTATCTTTTAGCTCGGTACTGCTATCACCTTGTACGACTTCTAGCTTGCCATCGACTACTTTAAAACCAGTCACATCATTGTAAGAGCCTGATACTAGTGTGAAGTGCTCATCTAAGAACGCTTTAGCATACGCGACAACAGCAGCACCGCGAGTAGGATTATAGCTACCACCCGCTTCTTGACCATTGTCACTACTGATAACATCGGTGCCATACAAAGCATCGTATAAGCTACCCCAACGTGCGTTGGTCGCATTAAGCGCATAACGAGCGTTACGAACTGGTACGACTAGCTGCGGCCCTGCGATGTGCGCGATTTCGTCATCGACGTTTTTGGTATCAACCGTGAATGCTTCGCCTTCAGGTAGCAAATAACCAATTTCTTGTAAAAATGTCTTATAAGCTGGATAGTCGATTTCGCCATCTTTTGCAGGATTATCTAGATGCCATTGGTCAATTTGCGCTTGAATCTTGTCACGAGTTTCCAATAGTGCTTTATTACGCGGGGTAAACTCTTTAATAACCTTTTCGAAACCTGACCAATAATCGTCTGAATCCACACCGACTTTCGGTAGTACTTCGTTTTCAATAAAGTCATACAACTGCTGATCGATGGCAAGACTGCCTTTTTGAATACGATTGGTGTTAGAAGACTGGCTCATATTGTTATCCTTATCTGTTCGTGAGGGGTACTAATACTGAGTGGTGACAGTAACTGTTTAAGATTTTTTAATCTTGTGAGGTTTAAACGTTCATATCTCATTCGTTATGGAATCTTTGATTCTCTAATTTTTCTGAGAAGATATATCTACAATTTTTATGTTCTAATAAAAGATGACCTATTAATATTAGACTTACTCTTTACTAAGAGCGAATCATAAAAGTAAGACGAAATGCTTAAAGAGCAAAATCTCATCCTACTATCAAATAATAAAATTAACAAGGAAACACCATTCACTAAGTAAATACTTAGGCTGTTTAATAATGATAATGTATAAGTGGCCTACTCTAGAAGCTATAATCATCATCCAGGAACTAGATGCCGCAAAGTTAATATAAACAGTAAGTAATCATTGATATCTTTAATTATGCTTAATCGTTATCTATTAATAAACACCTATTGATGACTGTCAGTTATTTAGCATCGTATCTAGGTCAGACTAACGATATAATTACTGGTATTACCATTCATAAATAAAGCTTTCTTAGACTATGACTATCAATCAACAAGACCTCACGACATTACAATCAACAGCAAATACTATAAATAACGATAGTATCGAGAAAAAATCTGTCGAAGAAAACATCTCTCAAACTGTAAATAATAGTGCTGAAGCAGATCTAATCGAAAAAGAGCTGCCTGAAGAAGATAGCATCGATATTACGCATCTGCGCACTCCTATAAAGGTAGACTTATCTCCTGTTTATAATTTCTTAGGTGCGCGAACCACACAAGCTTGGGTAGATGCCGCGATTGCAAACCTACCTATGATTATTCAGGACCATGCCAATTGCGAAAAAAAGGCCGCTGGCACTGCCATGAATTTGATATTTCGTTATGAGTTCTCTTATGACTTGCAGCGTAAACTTGCACAGCTGATACGTGAAGAGATGCTGCACTACGAGCAAGTGCTGGGTATCATGAATGAGCGCGGTCAAGAGTGGAAATATCTAAGTGCTGGACGCTACGCCAAAGGTATGCTGAAGCATAAACGCACTTACGAGCCAGCAGCGATGGTTGATGTATTGATAATTGGGGCATTTATTGAGGCGCGCTCTTGTGAGCGTTTTGCAGCGTTGGCCGAAGTCATCGATGATGAACGTTTAGCAAAATATTACCGTTATCTACTCAAGTCAGAGAGCCGTCATTTCGAAGATTATCTTGCGCTCGCCCAATCATTGTCAGACGAGAATATCGATGAGCGTGTCGCTTTCTTTAAGGAAGTAGAGGCTGAATTAATAAGTAGCCCAGATGCTGAGCTACGTTTTCATAGTGGCACGCCTGCTTAAAGCCCATGCCTACCCTAAATCTATTTGTGCATACAATATAGAAAGCAAAAAAGGCACTGTATTTGATACGAGTTATATACTCTTACCAAATATAGTGCCTTTTTATCTATATACAAATACCTGTTTATGTACAAATACAAATAGCTATTGATATAGTGAATTCTTACTTGTCATCTTCCATCAATGGACTGTCATACTGTTTGTCGCTCTTAGCGACATTATGCGGATCATGATCTTCCGTAGCCTTTTCTGCTGCGGCTGGATTTGCCTTTTGTAATGCATCATCAGGAACAATACCATTATTATCATCTGCATCTTTTAAGCTATGATCGTTATTGACGCTTTCGTTATGTGAGTTATTCATTAATACTCCCTACTATGATAATTACTCGTCTAACCCAAGAAACACTATAGATCTGTCGAAATTTAAACCTATCTAATCTTTTTCATCAGGATTTAAAATACGTGTTTGCGCATTATCAATATTGGCATAACGATTTAAATCATTAATACCTTCACTCTTTGGTGATGCACTACCGACAGTATCTTCATTAATATTATCATCAAACGCGGTACTGCCCTCTTGATCACGGCGATCTGGTTGGCGCGCTGGATTATCATTATCATTTACGTGTTCTGAGTCGACCACAGACTCATCAAAAGTATCAGTCCCTTTGTTCTCAGTGGTATTTTTCTCAATTGCACTATGATCATTAGATTCTAGTACCTTTGCCTTGTCTATTGCTGAGTCTTTAGCTTGCACTATCATATCCTCTTTTTATATTTATAATTTTATCTATTTGGTTAGCCAGCAGTTACCTATATTCCTTTACTCATTACCTTTTTGGCTCAAGTCGTAGGCACTTAGTTCTGCTGCGTTCTTGCCACCAGCTGGAAGATTCTCTTCTTTACGTGGATCAGCATAAACTTCGTCGGTCTCTTGTGAGTCTTGCTCAGGGCCATCGATTTCAGGCTTGTGCTTGCGCCCTGCATAGCTATCTTTAGGGTTTTCTAACTCATTAGCAGCAGGGTCATCCACGATTACCTTTTCTTCTGTTTCCGTTGCTTCTGTTGTTACTGGTTCTTGCATAGTCATGGCGCGTCCCTCGCTTTATTATTGATTATTATTGATTATTATTAATTATTAGGTCGATGTTTGATGTCGTATATTACTTATCAGTACGTAGATCATCATCGATAAAAGGCGTTTGCTCTTCTTCACTTAATGATTCAGGAGCATCAACCTTTTTATTCTCTGCTAAGTTCTTCTCAACTTCCTGACCATTTACCTGTTCTGCAGCTTGCTTGATATCTGAATTGTCATCGTTAGTAGTACTCATGATTTATTTCCTATTCTTATGATTTGATTACATGGTTTTAAAACATTAAATCGATATATGTTTCAAGACTGTACCAACGCCCAAATGAGTAACCAATACTTATCAAGTAGCGTCAGAATTGATATTAATTATAGGTATGACCTTGGGTAATGCACCAGTGTACTGCCGTATCAATATGTGAATAATTGTGAGGTTGCAAGTCAGTTTGTAACTTTTACAATTGGTGAGCACAAAAAACCAAGCACCAGTATTTACCAGTGCTTGGTTAGATAGATAATTAAATAGTTGATTATTAGCTGAAGGTACTTTTACGAATTAGCTAGATTCCTCGACACGATTGATCGTTTTTAATAAATGCTCTTGTGCGACATGTGGCTCCTCACCTGCTGCTGGCTGTAGCTGCTGCCAAACGCCAGTGCCATCAAGTGTCCACGCTTGCGTATTATCCTGTAAGTAGTTAATCAAGCCATCTTGATAAATCTGCTTAAATAGTTTCTTGTTCTCAATCGGGAACGCCACTTCTACGCGATGGAACAGGTTACGATCCATCCAGTCTGCACTACCGCAGTATAAGCGCTCATCACCATCGTTATAGAAATAATAAACGCGTGTATGCTCCAAAAACCGACCGATAACAGAACGTACTGTGATGTTTTCAGAGAGTCCTTTTACTTGCGGACGTAAACAACACATAGACCGTAAAATCAGCTCAATCTTAACGCCTTCCTGCGAGGCATCATATAATTTATCAATGAGACGGCGCTCAGTGAGCGCATTGGCCTTAATAATGATATGAGCACGTTTGCCCGCTTTGGCATGAGCGATTTCATCATCGATAAAGCTCATCAATTTCTCATGCAAAGTAAACGGTGCATGTAGCAGTTTTTTGAGGTTGGCAGGCTTGCCCATGCCGGTTAGCTCTTGGAATATCTTGTGAACGTCTTCTGAGATATCAGGATCAGCGCTAAACAGACCATAATCTGTGTAGACCTTAGCATTGGCCGCGTGATAGTTACCAGTGCCTAGATGCACATAACGGCGGATTCGGTCGTCCTCGCGGCGTACGATTAGCATGAGCTTGGCATGGGTTTTATAACCAACGATACCGTAGACCACGACCGCGCCTGCTTCTTGTAGATAGTTGGCAACTGCGATATTAGACGCTTCATCAAAACGCGCACGCAGTTCAATAACAGCCGTGACTTCTTTGCCATTACGAGCGGCGGCGGCAAGTGCTTTGACGATTTCTGAATTGGTGCCTGAACGATATAGCGTTTGTTTAATCGCCAATACTTTGGGATCGCTGGCCGCTTGCCAAAGTAAATTGATAATTGGTGAGAACGCATGAAAAGGATGATGCACGAGCACATCGCTTTTACGCATAGCAGCAAACATACTGGTCGATTTATCTGACTTATCCATTTCTCGGCGGAATGCCTTTGGCACGACATGAGTAAATGGCTGGTAGCGTAGCGCAGGAATATTAAAGTCAAACAACAAACGCGTTAAGTTAACGGGGCCATTGACACGGTATAGCTGATTGTCATGCAGCTCAAACTCATTGAGCAGATACTCACTGATATGCGTTGGACAATCTGTTGTGACCTCAAGACGTACTTTATCACCGAAGCGGCGGTTTTCGAGCTCGCCTTCTAGTGCTTTGGCAATGTCTTCGACATCATCGGCCAAATCTAAATCGGCATTACGTGTCAGCCTAAATTGGTGACAACCCGTCACACTCATACCAGGGAACAGCTCACCGATATGCTCATGAATGATGGCTGATAGCATCACATGATGCTCTTTGCCGCCCGTTAGCTCATCTGGCAGACGAATCACACGCGGCAGACTGCGCGGCGCTGGAACAATCGCTAAGTTAATATCACGTCCAAAGGCGTCTTTGCCTTCTAAAGTGGCAATAAAGTTTAAGCTTTTATTGACCAAACGCGGGAATGGATGCGCAGGATCAATGCTAATCGGTGTCAATACTGGTACAACTTGCTCGGTAAAATAACGCTTCATCCATGCAGACTGCTCGGCATTGAGCTCATCACGTTTTAGGTAGCGGATATCCTCGAGCGCAAGGGCGGGCAAAATATCTTCATTGAGAATACGATACTGCTCGCTGATTGCAGCATGAGTGATAATAGATATCTCGTTTAGCACTTCGCTAGGACGCATGCCATGAGCACTGGTCGATACATCACCGATGTTGAGTTTTTGCATGATGCCAGCGACACGTATCTCAAAGAATTCATCAAGATTGGATGAAAAAATAATGAGAAAAAACAAGCGCTCAAGCAGTGGGTGACGAGGACTGGCTGCCTGCGCCAATACACGCAGATGAAACTGTAATAAAGACAAATCTCGATTGATATAACTGCTGGGTGAATAGCTGCCGTCTTCTGAGCGTTGCCAGTCGATGTCGGTCAGATCATTATAGTTACTGCTTACGCTCATATTTTTATTAACGTTTTCGTTGCCATCTTCACTCACACTATTAACGTCGATCATCTCGTTCATATCACCGCTGTTCTGATTGCTAGTCATCTCTACCACGTCACTACTCCTTTTGCGTTATCGATACGCCATCATCTTTTATCGTTCTGTCTTTTCTAGGGCATGTCCTAGTCTTATTTGAAATAGCCGAGCCTACAACATTCGATCCTATAATCTAGGGCGTGTCCTCAATTCAAACGAGTGTCCTCTAAATGGGCTAAAAACAGCTAAATTTTGCCAAACATCGTCAAATAGTTGGTCAATATCTCGATATTATCTGCACTATTTTCCTTGTTTGACGGCAATTTATCTCATTTTTATCACCATTTTTAAAATGAGGACACGCCCTAGCCCAACCCTCATGCTCTATATTTACGAAGCTGCTTGCGGTAATACCGCATTTTTCATGCGTTTTTTGATAATACGTTGCTTGTTACGTAAACGCTTATCGCCTTGATTGTCTTCGTAGTACTTTGGATTGGTAAGCATCGCAATCAGAAGCGCTGACTCATCTCGGTTTAGATTGGCCGCAGACTTATCGAAATAATGATGCGCTGCTGCATCGATACCATAGATACCATTACCAAACTCCGCCACATTTAGGTAAGCGGTCATAATGCGCTGCTTATCCCATAGCGTCTCAATTATCACAGTAATGACAGCCTCTTCGGCTTTACGCACATAAGAGCGATGCGAGGTTAGGAACAAGTTCTTTGCCAATTGTTGAGTAATCGTTGAGCCGCCAGCAGACATTTTGCCTGTTTCTTCATTTTTCTTTTGCGCCGCTTTGATACCTTTAAAATCAAAACCGCTGTGCTGACTAAACGTTGAGTCTTCACTCACAATCGCCGCTTGCTTGGCAGATTTGGCAATCGCATCATATTCAGCCCATGTCTGAGTGACCGTGCCGCCCGTTAGGCGATGCGTCAACATAAACATGCTGTTATTAATTGGCTGTGTTTTCCAAATTAATAGTAGCCCAACGACCAATATATGGAATGCGACAACCAATAGCATAATTGCCAATAACAGACGTTTGATAAATGTGCCAAAACTTGCCATGCGCGATATCCGAGTGGTTAAAAAAGTAATAAGATAAGATAGATACTTTATTAATGACTATAAACATCAACTAAGAATCAATGATTGTAAACGGGATATTTATAGCCAATCATTAACTGTTGAGCATTAGTCATTAATTACGGTCAATAGCAGGTCATCTTACCTAATCTCACAATCGCTGTCATTATTTACCCCACTTCTTTATGATGTAATGACCGTTAAAGTATTTTATGTTTTGAATAAGCGCGTGCTGAGCATCAGCGCTTTGCAATCAGTATGAAGATAAGAGATCACCCATGCACGATGATAATATAGAAGTATTACGAGCGCGTGTTATTGCAGCAAGTCCAAGCCTCAACATCGCTGAAAATAACAATCAATGGTGGCTACTCGGCACCTCAGGCTGCCATTTATGTGACATCGCCGAGCAAATAATCACTCAGTTTCGGGCGGTACAACCGATTAGCTACCAACATGTCGATATTGCAGACTTTGATGAGGCGCTGATGATGGAATTTGCCACCACTATTCCTGTGATTTTGACACCATCCAAACGATTAAACTATCCGTTTTCGGTGATGGATTTGCAGCAACTGTTAGCTCACAACTAACGGCACTTTGTTTTGATGTTATAGAGCTTTTAAATTTCTTATATTAGAATATCTACCGCTAATTTTAGCTAGTATGGTATTTCAATATTTGCTAGACTACTTTTATATTCTTTTTGGTAAATTGATTATGCTAATGATTTACTGATCAATAATCTCAACTCTCTAACCTTGCACTCTGTTAAATCATATACATACAATTCTCAGCGAAAGCACCTAAGAGCAACTATTAGGGCGTGTTTAACACGCCTTAATAAATATAGTTAGCTGAATGTAAAACTGTTATGGATTTAAACGCGCTACTGGTATAAATTTTACTTGCGTGCTGCGTTCCCAGAGGCTGCGCAAAATTCATCCCAGTAGCGCTATGACATTTTTAGAGTGTATCGACTATAGTAATAACTTAGTATGACTTTAAAACCAGTAAAAAATAAGCTGGTATACACAACAATAAGGACTGTTAATAACAATAAGGACTGTTAATTATGTACACTTTCTTAGCCTTAGCGCCAATTCTCGTTGTATTCATACTACTCATAGTTATGCGCCTGCCAGCTAAGATAGCTATGAGTATTGCCTATTTGGTGACAGCTCTGCTAGCCTTTTTCATTTGGCACGCTAGTGGTGCTCAGGTAGCGGCTGCTACTGTTAATGGGATTATTGTGGCACTTACTATTTTATTCATTGTATTCGCAGCTATTTTACTGCTGAATACGCTGAAAGAAAGCGGCGCTCTTGTCGCCATACGTAAGGGCTTTATGGATATTTCACCTGATAGGCGCGTCCAAGCGATCATTGTGGCATGGTTGTTCTGCTCTTTAGTAGAAGGTTCATCAGGATTCGGAACACCATCTGCAGTGGGTGCTCCGCTGTTGTTGGCTTTAGGCTTTCCAGCGATGGCATCGGTCATGGTTATTCTTATCATTCAATCTACACCCGTATCATTCGGTGCAGTTGGTACGCCTCTACTACTTGGCGTTTGGTCTGGTATTACTGATAAACAAGATTTAGCACAGTCCATTGCCCCTACTACTGCCGAAAATTATTTATTACAGATTACAGCTAACGTAGGCCTTGTACATGCGCTTATTGGGTTTTTGATACCTTTAATTTTAAGTGCTTTTTTGACAAGGTTCTTTGGTGAAAAACGCTCCTTCATAGAAGGGCTTAAAGTATGGCCATTTGCCATTTTTGCAGGTCTTTGCTTTACTATTCCTTATTTTTTGGTTGCTAAATTTCTAGGGCCTGAGTTCCCTTCACTCATTGGCGGTTTCATTGGGTTGTTAATTGTACTTCCCGCTGCTAAGCGTGGTTTTTTGATGCCTAAAGATACTTTTGATTTTGCCCCTCGCGCAAAATGGGACAAAGACTGGCTGGGTACTTTAGACGAGGTAAAATATGATGATTCAGCAACCCCAAAGTTCTCTTTAATTCGTGCATTTTCGCCCTATTTCATTGTGATTGCCTTATTGGTCATAACTCGAGTGATTGCACCACTCAAAGCTTTTCTGGTAGGGGATTTAACAACCATTAGCCTTACTAATCTTTTTGGTACAACAATCTCTAGTAAGATACAGCTCGCCTATTCTCCTGGTAGCATTCTAATTATTACTTCTTTATTATGTATTTTACTGTTCAAAATGAATAGCCAAGCGGTAAAGCGCAGTTGGAGTAACTCGGCAAAGACCATGGTTGCTGCCGCACCAGCTTTGCTATTCTCGGTGCCTATGGTACAAGTATTCATTAATTCAGGCTCAGCCGCTGAAGTCGCTACTGCGCTACCGGCTATGCCAATATTACTGGCTGAAAGTGCTGCCGATGCTTTTCAAAATGCGTGGCCGCTAGTGTCTCCATGGATTGGGGCAATGGGTGCTTTCATCGCCGGTTCAAATACTATTAGCAATATGATGTTTTCATATTTTCAATGGTCAACAGCCAATCAGATCGGACTCAATAGCGACCTTGCAGCACAAGTAATAGCCTTGCAAGCTGTGGGTGGTGCGGCTGGTAACATGATTTCGGTGCATAATGTGGTAGCTGCTTGCGCAGTAGTCGGCTTGGTGGATAAAGAAGGCTATGTGATTCGCAAAACACTGCTAGCGATGATTTATTATGTCGTGCAAGCAGGTTTGATCGGTATGGCTATCATCTTCGGTCAAATATGGTGGTGGGCTTTAGCCGTTCTCTGGCCCATAACATTCTTTGGACTGATGTCTTTTTGTGGCAAATTTTCCCGTAGAAAACTGAATGGACGATAATCAGGCAAGCTGACGCTATTAAACTAGATCTAGTAGCGTTAGGTTAAGGTTGCCTTCTAGTTAAAACATAACAGCAATAAGAGATAAACCTATGAAAGACTTAACTAAAATCACCGAAATCGAAGATCTGCGCCGCGTTGCTGAGCGTAAAGTGCCGCGTATGTTCTATGACTATGTCGATTCAGGCTCGTGGACTGAGACCACCTATCGTAATAACGAGACTGACTTTGACCGTATCAAGCTGCGCCAGCGCGTATTGGTCGATATGGATAACCGCAGTCTGGCAACGAGTATGATCGGTGAGCCAGTCAAGATGCCTGTAGCCATCGCCCCAACGGGTTTTACCGGCATGATGTGGGCAGATGGTGAGATACATGCCGCACGCGCCGCTGAAAAATTCGGCGTGCCCTTTTCACTATCGACCATGAGCATTTGCTCTATCGAAGATGTCGCCACTCATACTAGTAAGCCGTTTTGGTTTCAGCTGTACGTGATGCGTGATCAAGCATTTATGGCCAATCTGATTCGCCGTGCCAAAGAGGCCAATTGCTCAGCACTTATCTTGACCGCCGACTTACAAGTGCTTGGACAACGTCACAAAGACATCAAAAACGGTCTATCCGCACCGCCAAAACCCACATTGGCTAATATTTTAAATTTAATGACCAAGCCGGAATGGTGTCTTAATATGCTGGGCACCAAACGTCGCACGTTTGGTAATATCGTCGGTCATGCACAAAATGTTGAGGATCTGTCATCACTCTCTGCTTGGACGGCAGAGCAATTCGATCCGCGTCTGAGCTGGGACGATGTGGCGCGTATCAAAGACATGTGGGGCGGTAAACTTATCATCAAAGGTATCATGGAGCCTGAAGATGCTATTATGGCAGCTCGCAGTGGCGCGGATGCCTTAGTCGTCTCAAACCATGGCGGTCGTCAATTGGATGGCGCGTTATCTTCTATCTCTGCCCTCGCAGACATCGTACAGGCAGTACAAGCCGAAAACAGCGATATCGAGGTATGGCTAGACAGTGGCGTTCGCTCTGGTCAAGATGTACTAAAGGCTATCGCATTGGGCGCAAAAGGCACGATGATCGGTCGCGCTTTTCTCTACGGATTGGGAGCGTATGGTGAAGACGGGGTGCGCCGCGCGCTTGAGATTATCTATAAAGAGTGTGATATATCTATGGCATTCTGTGGTCATACCGATATCAATACTGTCACGGATAATATCTTGGTAAAAGGCACGTATGAAAACCTCAAAGTGGGTCGTTTTTAGAGCGGCTGATTGTAGAACAATCAACGTTTAAAACCGGCTACACATAACATAATTTGCTCATACCCTTTATACTGTCTCTATAACTTTTTGATGACAGTTAGCCTTTATGACCATTCAACAATTATTAAAAACAGCGCCGGTCACTACCTTGCTATTAGCCAGCTTTATCGGGCTATTTGTCATGCAGCTAGTCACGGGCGTCGATGCCAATAACCCGTCAACTGAAGCGTTAGTTAAATGGGGTGCCAACGCCTTACCCTTAACGATGATGGATGACCCATGGCGCTTGGCCAGTAGTGCGTTTTTGCACATTGGTCTCATGCATCTACTATTTAATGGCTTTGCCATGTATTTCTTTGGGCAGATTGCCGAGCCGCTGTTTGGCTCAGCCAAGTTTTTGGCATTGTTTTTGTTGGCAGCCATCGGTGGCAACTTGCTCAATAACTATGTCACATGGCAAAGTATATTGGATGGTACAGGACAGCCTGGACTATCAGCTGGCGCGTCAGGCGGTATCATGGGTATTGGCGCGGCATTATTAATCGCTGCACTGTTTAAAATATCGGTCAATGGCATGGTGCTTAACCTCAAAAGCCTGATATTTATTATGGGCATCAACCTCGTCTATGGGTTTGCCGTACCGGGTATTGATAATGCTGGTCATATCGGTGGCGCAATCACGGGACTAGTGATTGCATTGGCTTTTGCGATTGGCTACCGTCAGCGTTTGGCTGTCGCGCTACAAAATGCAGCGACTCAGCAGCAGCGCACGTTTAACCCTTATCAAACCAACTACTCATACAGTACTCATGACAACACACCCTATGATAGTCAGTATAGTGGCCAGTATAATGACCAACACGATAACCAAAGCCGTTATGATGCTACTCCTCTCGATCAATCACCCCATATTGATGCCAATTCAACCGAGCAAGATACTGTGGTTACCAACAATGAAACGAATGCGTCTGATATAAATGCTAACAATAGTGCCGAAAGCATTACTACTATCAACTCATCGTTAGATAATAGCGCGGCTCATGATAGTGGTATTAAACCCGAAGCCCTTAAAAAACCTTCCATTATTTGGCAGCTATTACCATGGCTTGCGATGTTACTTATCAGCATTGGTTTCGTCTGGTGGTGGCAAGATATTCATCAGCAATTACTGCAAGTACTAAAAGCCATTGAGTAAATGCTCATACTTATCTATCATTGCTATATAAACTCCAAAAACAGCATACTGACCGACATTACTGATTCGTTTTATCGCTTGTCCTTTTGAACACGTTTTGCCTAATCGCACCACTCAGTTATTTATACTCACTTACGAGATCCAATTATGTTAAAACTTGCAGCGCTACCTAATATCTCTACACGTACTATGTTTAGCGCGTTCACCGCTACTGCACTATTTAGTGTGGCTAGCATGTCTAACGCCGCACTTTTTAATGACAACTTGCCGACTGACAAAGATGCTGAGCTCAGCGTTGGGGTCAATGTCATGGCAGTCAAATCGGCCTATGATCTCGAAGACAGCACTGAAGTGCGCGTGCTACCAGGTGCATTTTATGACAACAACAAAGTCTATGTACGCGGTGCGCAAGCTGGTGCGTATCTGATCAATGATGGTGTCAATCAGCTGTCTGCTTATGCCAAGCTTGCGGGTTCTGAGTTTGATCCTGATGATGCCAATGGCGCACTACAAGGTTTGGATGAGCGTAAATCATCAGCAGAAGCAGGTCTAAGCTATCAGCGTCGTACGGCTATTGGTGGCATCCGCGCACAGATAGGTGCTGATGTATTAGATCGTAGCGGTGGCAATACAGCTCGCTTGACGTATCTTGCTCGAATTACCAGAAACAAGCTCACCGTCTATCCAAGCATTGGTTTTGAGTATCACGATGCTGACTACAATGAATACTATTATGGCGTCAGTGAAAAAGAGTCCGCCGAGACAGGTGTTGCCGCTTATAAATCCAACTCAAGTTTGAACCCTTATGTGAACATCAGTGCCAACTATGATTTCAATGAGCGCTGGGCAGGGTTTGCCAATCAAAGCCTAAGCTATGTACCAAATGAGCAATACGATAGCCCAATGGTCGACTCACGTACTGAGTCAACGACGACGCTTGGTTTGCTTTATAAGTTTTAATTAAGCCTAAATTGTCATAAAAAAGACCTTGTCATATAACGTGACAAGGTCTTTTTATTCAATAAATTTATAGATTTGCGGGTTACCACCCACACTACAAACTCAATGGAATCTAAGCGTTACTTTTTAAATACGCTAACATAGTGTCCGCATCTGATACTTCAAATGGGTCTATTGGACAGTTGTCGCCAAAGTCAGCTTCCTTAAACACTTTCTTAACTTCTTTATTATCGACAACCATCGAATAACGCCATGAGCGCATACCAAAGCCAACATTGCTTTTGTCAACAAGCATGCCCATTTTGCGCGTAAACTCACCATTACCATCAGGAAGTAAGAAAACGTTTTCACGGTTTTGCTTTAGACCCCATTGGTACATGACGAACGCATCATTGACAGAAATACAAACTACTTCATCTACGCCCAATGCCTTAAACTCATTATAAAGCTCTTCATAACGAGGGAGATGGCTGTTTGAACAAGTTGGTGTAAAGGCACCTGGTAGAGAAAACACAACCACTTTTTTATTGGCAAATAACTCATCTGTGGTTAGATCATACCATGTGAACGGGTTGTCTCCGCCAATAGAGTCATCACGAACACGAGTTTTAAAAGTCATATCAGGAACATGGGTAATCATTATTTACTCCGATTTAGGTTATTGTCTTTTTTTCTAAAATCCTGCAGGTATATGATAATAGTTATACTGGTCCATAAGCAATCTTTGAGATTATGTCCCCTAGATAAAATATAGCGCTAACTTGAAAAATATAGACAAAAAAACCTTGCCACATTCTCTTATAACTCTTATAAGAAGTGACAAGGTCTTTTTATTTCTAAATTCTCAGTGGAATAAATATGATGCTGCTACCAGAAAGACGAGTGCAAACTGTACTTATCGTACGTTAAGCAAGTCTGACGCCGTAGCAGGTCATTATTTGGTCTACTGCTTACTTAGGATGTACCATATCAGCAGGAATTACCCACTCATCAAACTGCGCTTCAGTTAGTAGCTCTAGCTCAACCGCAACTTGCTTCAAAGTTTTGTTTTCTTTATAAGCAGTCTTAGCGATTTTCGCAGCATTTTCATAACCAACATGACGGTTCAATGACGTTACTAGCATCAATGAGTTGTGCAAGAAGTCATCAATTTTCTCTTTTACTGGCTCGATACCAACGGCACAGTTCTCGTTGAAGCTGTTGCAAGCATCGCCAAGCAGCTTGATAGACTGTAACAAGTTAAAGGCGATAACTGGCTTATACACGTTTAGCTCAAAGTTACCTGATGCGCCAGCCATGCTGATAGTTGTGTCGTTACCCATAACCTGAGCGACAACCATAGTCATTGCTTCTGACTGCGTTGGGTTTACTTTGCCTGGCATGATAGAAGAGCCTGGCTCGTTTTCAGGAATCGTCAACTCGCCCAGACCACAACGAGGGCCAGATGCCAACCAACGTACGTCATTAGCGATTTTGTTTAAGCTAGCTGCTAGCGTTTTTAGTGCGCCTGAGGCAAATACTTCTGCATCACGAGCGGCTAGTGCTTCGAATTTGTTTGGTGATGTAACGAATGGCAAGCCAGTCAAAGTTGATAGTTGCTCAGCTGATTTTACTGCATAGTCAGGATGGGCATTTAGACCAGTACCAACTGCAGTGCCGCCTAGTGGCAACTCATATAGGCCTTGTAGCGCGTTGTCGATACGAGTCAATGAATGGTCAAGTTGGCTCACATAGCCGCTGAACTCTTGGCCTAAGGTCAAAGGCGTAGCGTCTTGTAAATGCGTACGACCGATTTTTACGATGCTATCGAATTCTTTGGCTTTAGCCGCTAGCGTATCGCGTAGTGCTTTTACCGCTGGGATAAGCAAACTGTTGATCTGACGAGCAGCAGCCACACGAATCGCGGTTGGGAAGCTGTCGTTGGTAGACTGTGCATGGTTTACATGGTCATTTGGGTGAATTGGCGTGTAGCTGCCACGCTCAGAACCAGCGATTTCGTTGGCACGGTTGGCCAATACTTCGTTCATGTTCATGTTTGACTGAGTGCCAGAACCTGTCTGCCATACAACCAATGGGAACTGATCGACCAGACCACCATTGATGATTTCGTCAGCGGCTTGTACGATGAGATCACGCTTGTCGCCTTCGATACGCTCTAGGCTTGCATTGGTAATCGCAGCGGCTTTTTTGACCAGTGCCATCGCTTCAATCATTGGACGCGGCAAAGTCTCGCCACCGATTTTGAAGTTTTCGCGGCTACGCTGAGTTTGCGCACCCCAATAAGCATCAGCTGGGACTTCTACGTTGCCCATGGTGTCTTTTTCGGTACGAGTTGCCTGATTCTGTGTCGACATAACTACCCTCTTTACTGGTTTGTTGTTGGATAACTGAACGATAAAAAGTGCAACAGCTGCTGCACATAAACGGAAATACGATGTAAAGTGGCGTTATGATAGCATGACTAAGGCGTGTTGAATATTCACAAATAGCCTTGAGCGATACCTAAAAACGAATGTCTAAAAACGCCTGTCACCACCAATCTGATACTTCATTGGATAAGATACCTATGAACTCTAGAATTATGCACTCTGAAACTATGCACCCTAAACCAATACGACCTGAGCCAAATAACTTTGACTCAAACAACCTTGATCCAAATAATTCGGACTCAAAAAACGCTGAAACATCCGAACCTGTCACCAACAACCCACCTAGACGGCACTTTACTCGACAACGCCGCCAGTTGAGCGATGGAGAACGTAGACAATTTGCTCAGTCTGCGAGCTTACATCTAACCAAACTACAGCAGCGATTGCCTACACATGCACGCATTGGGCTTTATTATGATGGATTTGGTGAGCTACCCACTCAGCTAATATTAGACTGGTGTCAACGCTTAGGCTATTCACCTTATTTACCAGTTGTTGGTTCACTTAGCCGTACTAGCAATGGTAATGATAATAAACGCCTGCGCTTCGTACCTGTTTATCACTCAAAATTACTCAACATACCGACGCGTATCCATCGGTTAGGTATGAAACAAAACCACAGACGCGCCCTGCTCTGGGCGTCAGAACTAGACGTGATTATTTGTCCGTTAGTCGCGGTCGATGAACATGGCAACCGTATGGGCATGGGTGGCGGATTCTATGATACAACGCTTGGTAAAAGCTATCGCTCAGGGGCTTCAAGGCCGTTAAAAATAGGCTGGTGCTATGACTTTCAAGTGGTTGAGCAATTAGCGCGTCAACCGTGGGATGTGCCATTAGATGGCTTAATTACGCCAAGCGGCATAAGGTGGTTTTGATGAAAGACTATAAACAATTTGAAAAAGACTCTAGCGCTGCTGATTCCAGTGCAGACAGTGTGGATGAATATTTGCAAACATTAGGCAATGAGGACGCTAGAGAGCAACGCTACTACAGTCAAGAGCAACCGTTTAGCTCTGATGAAATGACACGGCTCGTTAATAAAGAACGCCTGAATGAATTGCTCGCGCAAAGCGATGCGTTTTTGAGTAGTTTGAATGGTGAGATAAAAGATTTTGATGATGAGTATAGTTAAGTCTCTATAAAATCGATACAGCCCATATCATGAAACAGTTTAGGTAGATTATTCTCCATCCACCCTTGGCGTAGAAACTTAGCCTGTGCCCACTTCTTCTCGATAGGGTTCAGATCAG
>Ga0208015_1000252_pt1 | contig 34367 bp, 28 predicted proteins | sample 26BtaG_FD_184101 | JGI IMG/M metagenome (GOLD analysis project Ga0208015, IMG submission 184101) | Marine viral communities from Cariaco Basin, Caribbean Sea - 26B_WHOI_OMZ_CsCl (SPAdes) (version 2) | ecosystem: Environmental > Aquatic > Marine > Oceanic | place: Caribbean Sea: Cariaco Basin... | reverse complement strand
GTGTCTTCCAGCAAGGCCCGGATTGATCAGGCCAAAGAAGATTGGCGGGCAGGGCGGTTCGAGAAAGTAGTGGGCGATGAGGAGGCATTTATCCCCTACTAGTCTCGGTTTTCCACGGGGTGTTTGCCTTGTATCCGCGGAGTGCAGTCCTCAGGCTTGAACTAAGCCACTTCTTCAGAACGAGGGGGAAACCAGAGCCCATGGAGCCCGTCACCAAGAAACCCTGCATCGATGTCTGTGAGTTCAACAAGAAAGACATCTGCAAAGCCTGTGGCAGAACCAGACAAGAGAAAAAGGAATGGAAACAGCTTTCGCCCGAAGAAAAGCAGGCGATCTGGACGCGTATTCTGGAATCTCATGGATCTGGTAAGGGCAAAAATCCGAAGGCTTTGCGAGAGTTGTATGAGAAGGCAAAAACGAAGAAGCGTAAAAAGAGCTGATCGCCGAAGACTTCTGCAGCCTGCGGCGACCAGAAAGTAAGCGCCGTTAAATCGACCCGCTTGCCCTAATCGTATTGAGCCACTTTTTTCGAAGCCGGCAACTCGGCATTCCAGGGCAGCAACGCTTCGAGCTTCTCCAGCGTGTCGGCCTCAGCAATGCGTTCCAACACATGGTGGATATAGGCGGACGGCTCCAGGCCATTGGCCTTGGCAGTCTCGATCAGCGAGTAGCAGGTGGCGCTGGCTTTCGCGCCTTGTGAGGTATCGGCGAAGAGCCAGGCCTTTCTGCCGAGGGCAAACGGCCGGATGGCGTTCTCTGCTCCGGCATTGCTGATCTTCAGGTCGCCACGTTCACAGTAGCCCACCAGGGTGTCCCACTGGTTCAGTGTGTAGTCCATGGCCTTGCGGGTGAGCGAGCCTTTCAGCACCCTGCTGGCGTTTTTCTCCAACCAGGCTTTGAAGGCGTTCAGCAGCGGTAGGCTTTTTTCCTGACGCACCCAATAGCGCTCGGCGTCACTCAGTTCGTTCGCGGCTTTCTCGACGGCGTACAGTTTGCGGATGTGGCTCAGGGCCACATCCGCTTTTGAGGGTTGGCCTTTTTTGCCCTTGGCCGGCGCCGCCCGGGACGCTTCCACGTACTTACGTCTCGCGTGATCCCAGCATCCGATCCGCGTCAGCTTGTTCGTGGCACAGACCTGACCATAGCCGGAATAGCCATCGGCTTGCAGAATACCCTGGAAGTCATCCAGCAGACGCACCGGCACCTTGCCACCTCGTGATGGATCATACTCGAACAGAACCGAGGGTTTTCCCGGTGGACCACCCCGGGTGACCCACATCCATTTGTCGGATTGGGCGGTCTTACCGTCTTCCTTGAGTACCTGGATCCGGGTTTCATCGGCTTGTAGGTAATCACCGCTGTTCTGGGTTTCCCGCATCAGGTTGATCAGCGGCTGGAAGACGTCATTCAGCCGGATGATCCAGTGAGCCATGCTGGTGCGGCTGACCTCGTGACCCAGACGCTTGAACATCTGCTCCTGACGGTACAGCGGTAGGCCGTCGGCGTATTTGGAGGTAATGAGGTAAGCCAGCAATGACGGGGTGGCGATGCACTTGCCCAGCGGGCGCGCCGGACGGGCGGCCGCCACGATGCGTTCTTCGCCGTTCTGCTCGAACACCGCCTTTTCCTGCCAGTACTCCAGCACTTTCAGCTGGGCCGGGATGTACTCCAGCTCTTCCTTCACCTTGGTGAAGAAAGTCTTGCTGGCACCGGCTTTCTCTTCGTCGCTGAGAGTTAATTCAATACGCTCACGCAGCAGCGTATCGGAGAAGCCACGTTGGCGGCGCTTGCGGGAACGGCGGGGCGTCTCTTCCTCTTCGACATCGTCGGGCAGCTCATCGCGCAGTTCATCAATCTCGACTTCCAGCTCGACCTCATCGAACAGCAGGATCTGATTGGGCAGCTTTTCACTGCTGGCGGCGAACTGCTGGATCTTCTTATGGCGCAGCAGTTCTTCGAGGATCTCGATGCGAGCGTCTCGTCGCTGGATGGCGTCTTCTTTGGAGGCGAGTTGCTGCTGAAGGCCGCTGATAACCGCCACCATCTCAGCGGTCGATAAACCGTTGAGATCCAGGGTTTTGAGGGCGTTACCAGGCATTGATTTCATGGCGAAATTATAGCAAAAACAATGCCCTGGCACACCTAAAAAATAATGTAAAAAGGGCTATCCGACACTCTCATAGTGCAGGGTTTTATGGCCCCGCAACAGACTGATGTCGTAGCCGTCCAACAGCCAGTTGATCTGTTCACCGGTCAGCGGCATCAGCTCATCCGCAGGCCCTGGCCACTTGAATTTCTCCTCGGCCAAGGCTTTGTAATAGAGCACAAAGCCGTTGTCTTCCCACATCAGGCATTTGATCTTGTTCCGCTGACGGTTGGTGAAGGCGTAAAGTGCACCGGAGAATGGGCTGTGCCCCAGTTCCTGTTCCACCAGCAGGGCCAGGCCGTTGGCCTGCTTGCGGAAGTCGATGGGCTTTCGGTACAGATAGATCTCCGGCAAATCCCAGGAAGGGCGCAGATAGCGGTGACGCATCACAGCTGTCTCAAGACGGCACCCAGCAAATCGATATTACCGGCATGCAGACCGGTGATCGATACGCCGCCGGGCAGTGACACGGTCAAACCGGCTCCGGCATCCGGAATCGGAGCCACACGAGCGAATCCGGATCGAGCTTGAACTGGCTTGCTGGGCTCCTCGCTGCCTGTCAGCTTCTGCCGCCAGTAGACAAACCGGTGGTAAACAAGGGACTCTTGTTTGCAGTAGGCTGCACCGGACAGGCCTGAGGCTTGCCAGTCCGACAGCGTCTGTTGCCAGAACTGGTGTAAATCAGGGGTAGTCATCGGATTCCTCCTTAATGTGAAAGCAGGAATCAGTGTGGCGAAACTCGGGCATCAGCTACAGGTGCGGATTTATTGGCGCTTACAGTGGATAAGCCTCAAAACTGTATCAAAAAATGTTTGTAGCAGAGAGGAGAGGTCGTTCCCCCAAGGAGATCGCAATGATTTGATTGCGCCAGGCTCCAAAAATACTGGAAGATCTGTATCGAGAGGGATATCAACGAAATCCAAATAAGGTTGGGTCCGTCCTAGCTTAAAAAACTCAGAAAATCGCATTACTCCCCCAATTTTTATTATTGCCTAACACCCGCCATCACCGTTGACAAAACCGCAGCGAAGCGGAGGTTTTGGCATCCGGTGCATGGTTTGGTTAGGTTTCTTGGACTATAGCTAGGCGCCGCCAATCCTCAGCTTCGTCATGTTCGTCATTTTCAAGAGGTTTGGTGTTGAACTCAGGAAGTGAAAGCTCGAGTTTTTCTTTCACGGATTCTGCGTTGTGATGCTCGAGCCTTTGGGTAAATTCGTGCACTATTTTTTCTCTAAGTTCCTTGTGAATCACCCCGTCAACTTCAATAGGCCCGATTTTTACGCCGAACAGAGCGCCAAATAATAACGATCCCAGTACAATCTTCCGGCCGGTTTCATCATCAACCCCAAGGTAACTCCATACTGAGCCCGGCGACATAAACTCAGCAGTAGTCGCTAGCTTGAAGCCATCTTCTCTAATAAACCAGTCGAACAAGCCCTCGAAACTTATCTCGTCAGGGTTGTCTGTGAATTCAATCGATCTGGTTAAAACCTCAAGATCAGTCAAAATTGAGAATAGCTGGGAAACACTATAGTTACTGATAGCATCACTTTGGTTTATTCGCGTCGAAAAATAGATCTTCCCTTCCGAAGTAAATATTGGATACAGCATGTGGTAGAGCGTGGTCCAGTAAGAGTCAATATTAAAGACCGTTTGTCGAGCGGAGATACTTCTCTTCATTGCCGTTGGCAGGTGCCTTCTTCTAATTTTTGGCCCCCATTTCACTGGCCTCCGCAGCGAAAATGCCATTTCCGTATAATCGCCACTTTCTTCATCTCGAATCACCTTGACTGGTAAATTGTCTATCCGAGGGTGCCCAACGATCCGCCCAACCATCAAATAGCCCGAATCAATACTTACTACCAGGTCTCCCACCGCAATTTCGGCGATAAAGGTTTTGACTTGCCCGTATCGCCGTTGAGACCTGGCTTTCCAGCCCTCCTCTCTCTTTCTTCTTTCCAAATTTCCGATTTGCGACAACAAGGGAGCCATTGACGGAAAAAATGGCTGATGATTGGAATGCGGGAGCGCTAATTCATCCAGGTGACCAATGGCAACCGTGCCTGCCTGCCGGAAATGATCGATGTAATCTCCGCCTTGGGCCCTGACAACCCAATACCTTTGGTTCTCTGGGCGTTCAAAAACCTCGATCATTCAGAAACTCCTATGAAAACCTAACAGTGGCTAGACTGAGCGCTTCGACTCCGCAAAACGTTGATGTCCACAAACGACCCATGCCATGTGGCACCCATAGAATTTCATTTTATGAATTTAATCAACGCCTTGAAAAAAGCACAGCCATCACCCTTCTCGTAATCATTTGACGCCGTCATGATTGCAATAACGAAGTGGTCAAACTTCTCCATCCATTAAGGCCAAGAAAATTTTCTAGAGAAATCAAAGCTCGAAAGGCAAGAAAAAGCTCAAACAGCGCAGACTGGCCCATCGGTCGTCATCCCTAACTATTGGTGTGTACGTAGCGTATAGCTACCTACATTAGCCCAACTTGGTGCCGATTTCCTTCTGAGGTCACAAAAAAACAAAAACTCTGCGCCAAGCATCGCTCAGCGCAGAGTTCTGAAAGATAAGTCTTTTAGTCTTGTCAGGACAGGAGAGTACCTACGCGGTTACACAGTCAGGTGCTTTTTGATCAACTCATCCGTCAACCCCGCAATCTCATCCTCAGCAACCCGCCTCCCCCGATCCAAGATCGCAAACCGATCCGCATACTTCCGAGCAAACGGCAACTTCTGCTCAACCAGCAACACTGTCAGCCCATCCTCCTCGATCAACCGGCGAATAACCTCCCCAATCTGCGCCACAATATTCGGCTGAATCCCCTCGCCCGGCTCATCCAGAATCAGCAACCGGGGCTCAATCACCAGCGCCCGTCCAATAGCCAGTTGCTGTTGCTGCCCACCAGAAAGGTCGCCACCTCTGCGGTTTTTCATTTCCTTCAGCACCGGAAACAGCTCATACACCCGCTCGGGAATCTTCTTGCTGCCGTCTTGGCGCACAGCCAGGCCGGTGCGCAGGTTTTCTTCCACGGTCAGCAGGGGGAAGATCTGCCTGCCCTGTGGCACGTAACCAATACCCAGCCGTGAGCGGTCTTCGATTTTCTTTTTGGTGAGCTCCACATCCCCGGCAAATTCAATGCTGCCGCTTTTGGTGGTTTCCTCGCCCATGATGCATTTCATCAGGGTGGTTTTGCCCACGCCGTTGCGGCCCATCACGCAGGTGCACTGGCCCTGGGGTACGTCCAGGCCCAGATCCCAGAGGGTGTGGCTTTCGCCGTAGAACTGGTTGAGCTTCTGGATCTTCAACATTACGCCTCCTCCCCCAGGTAAACCTTGATCACTTCCGGGTCGTTGGAGACCTGGTCCATGGTGCCTTCGGCCAGCACGCTGCCCTGGTGCAGCACGGTCACCTGGCGGGCGATGGAGCGCACGAAGCCCATGTCGTGCTCCACCACCACAACCGACTGTTTGCCAGCCAGGCTGGTGAGCAGTTCGGCGGTGCGTTCCATTTCCTGCTCGGTCATGCCGGCTACCGGCTCGTCCACCAGCAGCAGACGGGGTTTCTGCATCAGCAGCATGCCGATTTCCAGCCACTGTTTCTGGCCGTGGGAGAGGATGCCGGCGAGGCGGTCCCGCAGGTCTTTCAGGCCGATCATTTCCAGCACTTCGTCGATTCGGTCCCGGTATTCGGGCTTCATGATGGCGGTGAGCGTGGGGAATACCCGCTTGTCCGCCGCCATGGCCAGTTCCAGGTTTTCGAACACGGTGAGGGCTTCGAATACCGTGGGTTTCTGGAACTTGCGGCCGATGCCCAGGCTAGCTATGTCGGGCTCGTTCATGGTGAGCAGGTTGTGGCGGCTGCCGAACCACACCGAGCCGGTGTCTGGCCGGGTTTTACCGGTGATGATGTCCATCATCGTGGTTTTGCCCGCGCCGTTGGGGCCGATGATGCAGCGCAGTTCGCCGTCGTCGATGGTGAGGTTGAGGTTGTTGATGGCCTTGAAGCCGTCGAAGCTCACGTTCACGTCTTCCAGGTACAGGATGGGGCCGTGGCGCACGTCCACCGGCGATCGCACCTGGGTCAGAAACTCGAACACATGCTCGCGGTCGGCCAGTTCCTGAAAAATGCTCATGCGGTGGCCTCCTGCCCGGTGGGTGTGTCGTCATCGGTTTTGGTTTTGCGGCGTTTCTGCAGCAGCCCGGCAATGCCCTTGGGCAGGAACACGGTGACCAGCACAAACAGGCCGCCGAGCATGAACAGCCAGGCGTCCGGCATGATGCCGGTGAACACGGTTTTGGCGTAGTTCACCAGGATGGCGCCGATCACTGCACCGTAGAGGGTTGCACGGCCACCCAGGGCGACCCACACCACGATTTCAATTGAAAAGATGGGCGAGAATTCGCTGGGGTTAATAATGCCCACTTGCGGCACGTACAAGGCCCCGGCCACACCCGCCAGCATGGCAGAGACCACAAACACAAACAGCTGCACCCGCTCTACCCGGTAGCCCAGGAAACGGGTACGGGCCTCGGCATCCCGGCAGGCGACGCTCACGCGGCCCAGTTTGCTGGTCACAATCCCCCGGCAGATCACGTAGCCGATGGCCAGGGCGATGCCGCTGGCGAGGAACAGCCCAAGGCGGGTGGCGTCTGTGCGCAGATCAAACCCGAGGATGTCCTTGAAGTCGGTGAGGCCATTGTTGCCGCCAAAGCCCATCTCGTTGCGGAAGAAGGCCAGCATCAGGGCGAAGGTCAGGGCCTGGGTGATGATGGAGAGGTACACCCCGGTTACCCGCGAGCGGAAGGCCAGGAAGCCGAACACCAGGGCCAGCAGGCCCGGGGCCAACAGCACCATGAGGAAGGCGAACCAGGCCATGTCGAAGCCGTGCCAGTACCAGGGCAGCGTGTCCCAGTTCAGGAACACCATGAAGTCCGGCAGGATCGGGTCACCGTACACGCCGCGGTCACCAATCTGGCGCATCAGGTACATGCCCATGGCGTAACCGCCCAGGGCAAAGAAGGCGCCATGGCCCAGGCTGAGGATACCGAGGTAGCCCCACACCAGGTCCACAGCCACCGCCAGCAGGGCATAGCACAGGTATTTGCCCAGCAGGGTGACGGTGTAGGAACTCACGTACAGGGCGCTGTCCTGGGGCATGAGCAGGTGCAAGGCGCTGACGATGATCAGGGCGGCAAACAGCACGCCCAGGAAGACTTGGGTGGAACGCTCCTGAAACGGCCGGAGCAGCCAGTTCTGTGATACCACCATAACTCAGCCCTCCGCAGCCCGGCCCTTCTGGGGGAAGAGCCCCTTCGGCCGTTTCTGAATGAACAGGATGATGAACACCAGCACGATGATCTTGGCGAGTACGGCGCCGGCCCAAGGCTCCAGCAGCTGGTTGATGGTGCCCAGGGAAAGGCCCGCCAGCAGGGTGCCCCAGAGGTTCCCCACGCCACCGAACACCACCACCATGAAGGAATCGATGATGTAGTTCTGGCCCAGGTTGGGGCCCACGTTGGTGATCTGGGAGAGCGCGACACCGGCCAGGCCGGCCACGCCGGAGCCCAGGCCGAAGGTCATGATGTCCACTTTGGTGGCCTTGATGCCCATGGAGCGGGCCATGGCGCGGTTCTGGGTCACAGCGCGCACTTCCAGGCCCAGGCGGGTCTTGCGCATGATCAGCATGAGGCCGGCGAACACCACCAGGGCGAAGCCGATCACGTACATGCGGTTGAGCGTTAATGAGAGTGCCTCGTTAATCATCACCGAGCCGCTCATCCACTCCGGGGTAATCACGGTGCGGTTCAACGGTGAAATGACGGTGCGCACCAGTTGCTGCAGGATCAGGCTCACGCCGAAGGTGGCCAGCAGAGTTTCCAGGGGGCGGCCTTTGAGGTGCTGGATCACGGTGCGCTCAATGGCGATGCCCGCCAGCGCCGCCACCAGGAAGCCGGCGGGTATGGAAAGAACCAGCGCCAGGCCGGGCTGGCCCGGCAACAGTTGCTGCATGCCCCAGGTGGTGTAGGCGCCGAGCATGATCAGCTCGCCATGGGCCATATTGATCACGCCCATCACGCCAAAGGTGATGGCCAGGCCAATGGCAGCCAGCACCAGCACCGAGCCGAGGGAAAGCCCGAAATACAGGGTCTCGGCGGCGCGGTTGAGTTTCAGTTTCTGTTCGATGCTGTCCATGGCTCTGGCGGCGGCCTCGGCCAGCGCTTTATCGTCGCTGCGCATGGCCTGTTGCAGGGCGGCGCGGGCTTCCGAATTGAGGCTGCCGGAAAGGGTGTCCACAGCCTTGATGTCGCCCTGCTCTTCCACCCGGTAGATGGCGAGGGCTTCGGTGAGCGCGTCAGAGACCGATTCGCTGTCTTCGGCTGCAATCAGTTCCGGCAGGCGTTCCGCCAGGGTGTCGTCCACGCTGCCTTTGAGGGCGCGGGCGGCGGTGAGTCGTTGGTCTTCGTCGGGGCTTTTCAGGTCGATCACCGAGAGGATGCTTTCCAGTTCGGTGCGCAGGGCATTGTTCACCCGGATGGTGTCCAGGTCCCGGCGGGAGATTTCACCCAGGTTTTCCCGGGTCAGGGCGTTTTCCACGGTCCAGTCCCGGCCGCGGTTTTCCAGGATAACGATGAACTGGCCACTGGATTCGATGCGGCCGAGTTTGTTGGCGGCAAAGGATTCCAGCCAGTAGCGGGCGCGTTCGTCGCCGCTGTCGGCGATGCGGTTGACCACCTGTCGCTTTTCCACAAAGGAGGCGTCGGCCAGCGTGGTGAGCAGTTGCTGTGCTTCTGAATCTTCCACCTGGGCCGAAGCCAGGGCTGGCCAAAGCAGGCAACAGATAAGCAGAAGCTGGCTGAGCGATCGGCTGATGCCCATGGGTGCGTCCTGTCCTTGAGAGTGAATGGGGAGCTGGTTCACGAGGGGGCGGGGAGCTGGCCCCCGCCCCGCACGCTCAGGCTGGTGTTACTCGGCAGCCACTTTCGCAGCGCCGCCACAGGTGCCGGCAACCACGTTGAAGTTTCCGCAGAACAGCGGCTTGCGCCAGTCACTGATCAGGTCCCGGGAACCGGGCAGGAAGTCAGACCAGGCATCGCCGGCCACGGTAGACGCGGTTTCCCAGACCACGGAGAACTGGCCGTTGTCCTGGATCTCGCCAATCAGCACCGGCTTGGTGATGTGGTGGTTGGGCATCATGGTGGCGAAGCCGCCGGTGAGGTTGGGCACGCTCACGCCGATGATGGCGTCTTTCACCGCGTCCACATCGGTGGTGCCGGCTTTCTTCACCGCTTCCACATACATGTTGAAGCCGATGTAGTGGGCTTCCATCGGGTCGTTGGTGACCACGGTTTCATCGCCCTTGTACTCGATCCAGGCGTCGATGAAGTCGTAGTTGGCATCGCTTTCCACGCTCATGAAGTAGTTCCAGGCGGCCAGGTGGCCCACCAGCGGCGCGGTGTCGATGCCGGAGAGCTCCTGCTCACCCACGGAGAAGGCCACCACCGGGATGTCGGCCGCGTCGATGCCCTGGTTGGCCAGTTCCCGGTAGAAGGGCACGTTGGCGTCGCCGTTGATGGTGGAGACCACGGCGGTTTTCTTGCCGGCGCTGCCGAACTGCTTGATGTCGGAAACGATGGACTGCCAGTTGGAGTGCCCAAACGGCGTGTAGTTGATCATGATGTCTTCGGCGGCCACACCCTTATCCTTGAGGTAGGTCTCGAGGATCTTGTTGGTGGTGCGCGGGTAGACGTAATCGGTGCCCGCCAGTACCCAGCGCTCCACGCCGATTTCGTTCATCAGGTAGTTCACCGCAGGAATCGCCTGCTGATTGGGCGCGGCACCGGTGTAAAAGACGTTCTCGGAGGATTCCTCACCCTCGTACTGCACCGGGTAGAACAGCAGGCCGTTCAGCTCTTCCACCACCGGCAGCACGGACTTGCGGGACACCGAGGTCCAGTTGCCGAAGATGACGTCCACTTTTTCCTGGGCCAGCAGCTCCCGGGCTTTTTCCGCGAACAGCGGCCAGTTGGAAGCGGGGTCCACTACCACCGGCTCCAGCTGGCGACCAAGGATGCCGCCGGCTTCGTTCTGCTTCTCGATCAGCATCAGCATGGTGTCTTTCAGGGTGGACTCACTGATCGCCATGGTGCCGGAGAGGGAATGCAGGATGCCCACCTTGATGGGGTCTTCCGCGGCCAGGGAATTAAAAGAGATAGACAGTGCGAGTGCAGAGAGGCCCAGTTTCACGTGTTTTTTGAGGCTCATGTTGTGCGTCCTTTTCTTGAGTTGGGTCTTGGATTGAAGCTTGCAGTTCGTCATGAAACGCACCAGGGCCTCTGCATCTGCTGTTCCACATTCCCTGTATATCCCGCCAAAACAGTCAGTTATCTAGTATACAAGCCAGCCGGACACCATCAGGCACACCGCAATCAGCTCCCAAACCCCTGTTTTCCGGTTCAGTTTTGGTGCGCCCGCACCGGCACTGGGCAGGCGCCAAAGCCAAGCCTTTATCCAAGAAAACCCTAACCAACTGTTTTTACTCGTTTATCAAGAAGTTTCCGCAAATGGCACAGGCATTGCCATTCCACATGTATACAAGTTGATAACGCACATGAGGACGAGCAATGCCTTCAACTCTCGGATGGACCATAAAGGACTGGCAAAGCGCCTATAGAGAAGGTGCAACGCCGGCGGCGCTGCTGGGCGAGCTGCTGACCGGCCTGGATAGCAAAGACGTGGCCTGGATTTCCCTGCTGGATGGCGACGGCCTGGCCAATGCCCTGGCAGAATTGGAACAGACCCTGGAAGCCGCCGGCGGCGATAAAAGCGCGCTGCCGCTCTATGGCATTCCGTTCGCGGCAAAAGACAACATTGATGCGAAGGGCTTCGAAACCACCGCTGCCTGCCCGGCTTTCGCCTATACCCCGGAAGAAGACGCCACCACCATCGCCCGCCTGAAAGCCGCCGGCGCGGTGGTGATCGGCAAGACCAATCTGGACCAGTTCGCCACCGGCCTGGTGGGTACCCGCTCGCCCTATGGCGCGGTGCCCAACAGCTTCAAGCCGGAAGTGGTCAGCGGCGGCTCCAGTTCCGGCTCTGCTTCCGCAGTGGCCCGGGGGCTGGTGCCGTTTTCCCTGGGCACCGACACCGCCGGTTCCGGCCGGGTGCCGGCAGGGCTGAATAACCTGGTGGGGCTGAAGCCGACCAAAGGCCAGTTCAGCATTCGGGGTGTGGTGCCGGCCTGTCGCTCCCTGGATTGCGTCTCCATCTTTGCGCTTACTGTTAACGATGCCGGGCTGGTATCGGATGTGATGACCGGTTTCGACGCCGGTGATGCGTTCTCCCGCAAGGCACCTTACGCCCTGCCCCTGGACGGCCCCGGCCTTCGTCGTCCCGGGCCGATCGGACGGCTCGCCATTCCGGAACATCCGCAGTGGTTCGGTGACCAGCAGGCCGAGGCGGCCTGGAACACCGCCATCAGCCTGTGGCGCGGGCTGGATGTTGAGCTGGTTCCCATGGATTTCAGCCCCATGTTGGAACTGGCGGCACTGCTCTACGAGGGCCCCTGGGTGGCCGAGCGCCACGCCGCCGTGGAATCGTTCATGGCCAGCCACGCCGATGCTATGAACCCGGTGGTCAAGGGCATTATCAGCAACGCCGGCAAGTTCAGTGCCACGGACACCTTCAAGGCCCAGTACCGCAAGGAGGAGCTGCAGCGCCAGATCGATGAGCTGCTGGCCGATGTGGACGCCTTGCTGGTGCCCACTGCGCCTACCGCGCCCACCATTGAAGCGGTCAACGCAGACCCGGTTACCCTCAACAGCCAGCTGGGCACCTACACCAATTTCGTAAACCTGGCAGACATGAGCGCTCTGGCGATCCCCGCCGGCTTCCGGGACGATGGCCTGCCTTTTGGCGTCACCCTGATCAGCGGCGCCTGGAAAGACACCGAACTGCAGCACCTGGCCTGCCAGTGGCTCAACGCCCACCCCACACCCCTGGGCGCCACCGATAAAGACCGCCCGGAAGAAACCCCGGGCGCGGCCATTTCCACCCCCACGGTTCATGTGGCGGTGGTTGGCGCTCACCTCAGCGGCATGCCCCTGAACAGCCAGCTCACCGAGCGCTTCTCGGTGCTGCTGGAGCAAACCACCACCTCCGCCAATTACCGGCTCTACGCCCTGCCCAACACCACACCGCCAAAACCCGGCCTGAAACGGGTAGCCGCAAAAGAAGGTGCGCAAATCATCGTGGAAGTCTGGGAAATGCCCGCCTCCGCCTTCGGCTCCTTCGTGGATCTGATTCCCGCGCCCCTGGGCATCGGCAATGTGGAACTGGCCGATGGCCGCTGGGTGAACGGCTTTATCTGCGAAGACTACGGCTTCGACGGCGCCCGGGATGTCACCGAATTCGGCGGCTGGCGCTCTTACATCACCGCTCTTAAATCCGGCAAGGCATAAGGAGAGCCGCCATCATGTTTAGCAAAGTACTGATCGCCAACCGAGGCGAAATCGCGGTCCGCACCATTCGCACCCTCAAGGCCATGGGCGTTGGCAGTGTTGCTGTTTTTTCCCACCAGGATCGCCATAGCCTGCATGTAACCCTGGCCGATGAATCAGTAGCCCTGACCGGTAACGGCGCCAGCGAAACCTACCTCGACAAGGCCCAGATCCTGTCGGCCGCGAAGCACACCGGCGCCGAGGCGATAATTCCGGGGTATGGCTTTCTCTCCGAAAACGCCGACTTCGCAGAAGCCTGCGAGGCTGATGGCATAGCCTTTATCGGCCCCACACCCGACCAGATGCGCGAGTTCGGCCTGAAGCACCGGGCCCGGGAACTGGCGGAAGCCGCCGGTGTACCCCTGGCCCCGGGCAGCGGCCTGCTGGAAAGCCTGGACGAAGCCCTGCAAACCGCCGACCGGCTGGGCTACCCGGTGATGCTGAAAAGCACCGCCGGCGGTGGCGGCATCGGCCTGACCCGCTGCAACAGTGAAAGCGAACTGCGGGATGCCTTTGAAACCGTGCGCCGCCAGGGCCAGAGCTTCTTTAACGACAGCGGTGTGTTCCTGGAGCGTTTCATCGCCCGGGCCCGCCATGTGGAAGTGCAGATGTTCGGTGACGGCGCAGGCAATGTGGTTGCCCTGGGCGAACGGGATTGCTCCCTCCAGCGCCGGAACCAGAAAGTGGTGGAGGAAACCCCCGCCCCGAACCTGCCGGCTGACACCCGCCAGAAGATGCTGGATGCCGCCGTCTCCCTCGGGCAGTCGGTGAATTACCGCTCCGCCGGCACCGTGGAATACATCTACGACGCCGACCGGGACGAGTTCTACTTCCTGGAAGTGAATACCCGCTTACAGGTTGAGCACCCGGTGACCGAGTCGGTCACCGGCCTGGACCTGATCGAATGGATGCTGAAGATCGCCGCGGGCGAAAGCCCGGACCTGGCCGGTTTCGAGCCGGAACTGAACGGCGCCTCCATGGAAGTGCGCATCTACGCCGAGGATCCCCTGAAGGATTTCCAGCCCTCCCCCGGTGAACTGACCGACGTGCACTGGCCGGAAGACGATGTTCGGGTGGATACCTGGGTGGAAAACGGCAGCGAAGTGTCCGCCCACTACGACCCGATGATTGCCAAGCTGATTGTGCACGGCAAAGACCGGCACGACGCCCTGGCCAAACTGAAAGCCGCCCTGGCGGAAACCCGGCTGATGGGCATTGCCACCAACCTGGATTACCTGCGCCAGGTGGTGGCCCAGCAGAGCTTTGCCGATGGCATTGTCTCCACCCGGGCACTGGAGAGCTTCGAGTTCAAACCCTCGGTAGCGGAAGTGGTCAAACCCGGCACCTATACTACGGTGCAGGACTACCCGGGCCGCGTGGGCTACTGGAACATCGGCGTGCCGCCCAGCGGCCCCATGGACGACTACGCCTTCCGGATTGCCAACCGCATTGTCGGCAACCACAGCGAAGCCGCCGGCCTGGAAGCCACCCTGATTGGCCCCAGCCTGAAATTCCACAAGGATTCGGTGGTCGCCCTGACCGGTGCGCTCACCGAAGCCACCCTGGACGACAAGGCGGTGGAATTCTGGAAACCCATCACCGTGAAAGCCGGCCAGGTACTGGCGGTGGGCAAGGCCATCAAGGGCTGTCGCACTTATCTGGCCGTGCGCGGAGGTTTTGATGTGCCGGTCTACCTGGGCAGCCGCTCCACCTTCGCCCTCGGCCAGTTCGGCGGCCACGGTGGCCGGCCACTGCGCCCCGGTGACATGCTGGGCATCAGCCAGATCGCCCTGCCGGCCTGCACCACCACGGCACCGACACACGATCCCGCCCCGGCGGACCCGGACCTGATTCCGGACTATCCGGACCACTGGGAGATCGGCGTGCTCTATGGCCCCCACGGTGCGCCGGATTTCTTCACCGAACAGTCCATCGAGAAGTTCTTCCAGCAGGACTGGGAAGTGCACTACAACTCCAATCGCCTGGGCATCCGCCTGAACGGCCCCAAGCCGGAGTTTACCCGGGCCGACGGCGGCGAAGCGGGGCTGCATCCCTCCAACATCCACGACTGTGAATACGCCATCGGCTCCATCAACTTCACCGGCGATATGCCCGTCATCCTCACCAAGGACGGCCCCAGCCTGGGTGGCTTTGTGTGCCCGGTGACCATCGCCAAGGCGGAGCTGTGGAAAGTCGGCCAGGTAAAACCCGGCGATACCATCCGGTTCGTGGCCATTGATAACGACACTGCGGTGGCACTCTCCGAGCGCCAGGAACTGGCCATCAAGAGCCTGATGGCCCCGCCGGTGCCGGAATTGACTGCACCGGACCTGGCCCCGCTGAACGGCCTTTCCGCCACGATCCTGGCCCACCTGGAGGAAACCGACGGCCGCCCGGAAGTGACCTACCGACAGGCCGGCGACCAGTACATCCTGCTGGAATACGGCCCCAACGTGATGGACCTGGGCTGCCGCCTGCGCATCCATGCCCTGATGGAAGCCATCGCCGACGTGCAGCCTAACGGCCTTCTGGAACTTTCCCCCGGCGTGCGCTCCCTGCAGTTGCGGTACGATGCCCGCATCCTGCGCCAGGAAGCGCTGATGACCTACCTGCTGGACCTGGAAGCCACCCTGCCGCCCACGGATGAACTGAAAGTCCGCAGCCGGGTAATTCACCTGCCCATGGCCTTCGAAGACAGCGCCACCCTCGAAGCGGTGGATAAATACCGCCAGTCCGTGCGCGACACCGCCCCCTGGCTGCCCAACAACGTCGACTTCATGCAACGCATCAACGGCCTGCCCAGCCGCGAGGCCGTCCGCGACATCCTGTTCTCGGCCCGCTATCTGGTGCTGGGCCTGGGCGACGTCTACCTCGGCGCCCCCTGCGCCGTGCCTCTCGACCCAAGGCACCGGATGCTCACCTCCAAGTACAACCCGGCCCGCACCTGCACGGCGGAGGGCACCGTGGGCATCGGCGGCGTGTACATGTGCATCTACGGCATGGACTCCCCCGGCGGCTACCAGCTTGTCGGTCGCACCCTGCCGATCTGGAACAAGTACCTGAAGAACCCTCAGTTCGCTGAAGGCGCCCCGTGGCTGCTACGGTTCTTCGACCAGGTGTGCTACTACCCGGTGACCGAAGCCGAACTGGACGAAATGCGCGACCAGTTCCGCGCCGGCCAGCTGACCGTGAAAATCGAGGAAGAAACCTTCGATCTGAAATCCCATCAGGCCTTCCTGGACGCCAACGCCGACTCCATCGCCGAATTCCGAGAACTGCAGCAGGCGGCCTATGCTAAAGAAGTGGCCCTGTGGAAAGACAGCGAAGCCGAGGAACTGGATAAACTGGCCAAGGCCCCGCCGAAAGCGGACGTATCCGACCTGGCGAAGTTCGGTGAGCTGGTGAGTGCGGAGATTGCCGGTAACATCTGGAAGTGCCTGGTGAAGCCCGGTGATACCGTGGCCGAAGGTGATCCGCTAGTGATCGTGGAGGCGATGAAAATGGAGTTCGAGATAAACGCGACTCAGGCCGGGGAGATCAGTGCCATGCATGTTGAGCCTGGCAAGGCCGTTACTCCCGGGGAGCCCTTGTTGAGTATCAAGATTTAGGCCTGGGAGTTGACCTTTTCTGGCCGCTTGCTTTGGAGTAGAGCCGGTGGGGGCAGGCCTGTCACAGACACGCCGTGAACCCATCCCTGGGGGCTTGAGCGCAGCATCCATGCTGCGCACAGTCTGTGACAGGCCTGCCCCCACCGGCTTTCGGACAAGGGAGTACGCGGTTTGAGAAAAAGAAAGGTGACTTGGCTGCCAGTCCCGCGGAGCTGGTCCTATCTTTTAAACGGAACCCTTCAAACCGTCGGCATTGGTTTCTCGCAGGCAAAGGGAGTCGGGGCCGGCTGGCGGGGTGAGGGTTTCAAAAGTGTGCGCAGCAAGGATGCTGCGCTCAAGTCCCCATGGATGGGTTCACGACGTCTTTTGAAACCCTCACCCCGCCAGCCGGCCCCCGAGAACAAGCATCAAACCAAGAGGCCTCCCGCAAATAAGGGAAAGAACAATGGCAACAAACACCAAAAGAAAAGAGTCCATGGCAGACAGGGTTTACGAGGCCCTGAAGGACGACATCTTTGAGTTCCGTCTGATCCCTGGGGACAAGTTCAGTGAGGGCGATGTGGGAACGCGCCTGCATGCCAGCCGGACGCCGGTTCGGGAGGCCCTGTACCGGTTGCAGCGGGAAGGCTACGTTGAAGTGTTATTCCGCAGTGGCTGGCAGGTGAAGCCGTTTGATTTCCGGCAGGTGGAGGAGCTGTATGACCTGCGGATTACCCTGGAACGGGCGGCGATGCACAAGATCTGTGGGCTGGATGAGGAACCGCAGGCGATTCGCACACTGACCGCTATCTGGAACCCGGATCACCCTTCCGAGCGGGCGGTGGGCAGTACCGTTCGGGCATTGGACGAGAGCTTTCATTGTGACCTGGTGGCCGCCGCAGGCAACCGGGAGATGACGCGGATTCACCGGGAGATCACCGATCGGCTGCGGATTATCCGGCGCCTGGACTTCACCCGGGATGACCGGGTGGACGCCACCTATGTGGAGCATGCCGCGATTCTCCAAGCGCTGCGGAACGGCATGGCCAGTGAGGCGGCGGATCGGTTGACCCGCCATATCCGTGCCAGCCAGAAGGCGGTTCGGGAGATTACCATGGAGCGGATTCGCGAGGCTGCCGAAGCGCACCGGAGCGGGCAACAAATTGCCTCGGAGGCCCCGTAAATACTGAATTCCCGTTCATTTTGGCTGCCGCCGAAATACTTACAGATCCGTAAGATATATCGCACAAACCCCGGCGCCATTGTCCGATAGGTGCGAATTCGATCCCCAGTAGAATGGTCAGTGTCAGGGATGACAAGCCAGCAAGGAACGTTGGCTCAAGGAAGAGAGCTTCAGGGATGGAAGCTTCATGGAAGACGGCTCCAGGGATCCGGAGTCACCCGAAGGATCGGGACATGCAGGGATGACCACAGGGAAGACGCGCTCAGGATGAGTCGCACGCCTGAAGGAACAGGCAGGGGTCAGCCACGGAATCGGGGATCACAAGGAATGTGGTCCCGTCCGTGCACTCTTACTGCTTTCTACACATCCCCGCTCTCTTCTTAACATTTCGCTTCTGCTGCTTTGCGCCCTGGCACAACACCAAAAAAACGCAACACAGCTTCAGGAGCTCGTATCTATGAAACGCACACCGATTTTCGCCACCCTCGTTCTGCTGTTCAGCCTGGTATCCGGCTTTGCCTACGCGCAAGATGCCGCCATCAACATCAATACCGCGGATGTGGCCACCCTCGCCAGCCTGAACGGCATTGGCCAGAGCAAAGCCGAAGCCATTGTCGCCTATCGGGAAGCGAACGGTCCTTTTGCGGTAACTGCAGACCTGGCAAACGTAAAAGGCATTGGCGAGCGCACCATCGAAAAGAACGCCGAGCGCCTGACCGTCAAGTAATACCCCGGGCAGTGGCGCGCTGCCGCTGCCCTCACAACCTCCCCGCCCACTTCCTTCTTCCTGCCCCAAAAGTCGCCTGGCAACACAGCTGCCGCCACCCTATGCTTACCGGATAACAATTCCAATCAGGCGAGCGTCGGCACATGGTTGATACCATCAAGGTTTACCCCTCAAAACCCGCGAAAGTCTATTTCTACGGCACCTGCCTGGTAGACATGTTCTACCCGGATGCCGGCATTGCCGGGGTGGAACTGCTGGAGCGCGAAGGCATCGAAGTGCTGTTCCCGCAGAACCAGACCTGCTGCGGCCAGCCGGCCTACACCTCCGGCTATCACGACGAGGCCCGTTCGGTGGCCAGAGCCCAGCTGGATCTGTTCCCCGGCGACTGGCCCATTGTGGTGCCCTCCGGCTCCTGTGGCGGGATGATGCGCAAGCATTACCCGGACCTGTTCAAAGACACCACCGAGGAAGTGAAAGCCGCGGAAGTGGCTGGCCGGGTCTGGGAGCTGACCGACTTTCTGCTGAACGTCTGCCATATCAAACTGGAAGACCTGGGCGAACCCACCACCGTGGCCATGCACACCTCCTGCTCGGCGCGCCGTGAAATGGGCGTGGCGGAAGTAGGGCCGAAACTGCTGGGCCAGTTGAAGAATGTGAACCTGGTGGAGCAGATCCGGCCCGAGGAATGTTGCGGCTTTGGCGGTACCTTTGCGGTTCGCCATCCAGAGATTTCCGGGGCCATGGTGAGTGAGAAGGTGGACACCCTGGTGGACACCGGCGCCAAAGAGTTTGTCACCACCGATTGCGGCTGTCTGATGAACATTGCCGGCTACGCCGAGAAGAACGAGAAGCCGGTTTCCGGCCAGCACATTCTCAGTTTCCTGTGGGCGCGAACCCAGGGCAAAGGGGGGCAGCAGTCATGAGCGAGACAGCCGAGCACACCGGCCATCATATTGATGTAAAAGAGTTTCACCCGCGCGCTCAGGCAGCGATTCATAACCCCAAGATTCGCAAGAATTTCCGCAGCGCCATGGACGGGCTGATGTCCAAGCGCAAAACGGCGTTCGAGGGCTGGGATCTGGAAACCCTGCGGGATCTGGGCGCCAACATCCGTATGCGGGCCCTGGCCAACCTGCCGGATCTTCTAGAGCAGCTTGAGGCCAAGCTCACCGAGAACGGCGTCAAGGTTCATTGGGCCGTGGACGGCGATGAAGCCTGCCGGATCGTGCGGGATATCTGCAAGGCCCGCGATGCCAGGACGGTGATCAAGGGCAAGTCCATGGTCTCCGAGGAAATGGAGCTGAACCATTACCTGCAGGAACAGGGCATCGAGGCTCTGGAATCGGACCTGGGCGAGTACATTGTGCAGCTGGCGGATGAGACCCCGTCGCACATCATCATGCCCGCGATCCACAAGAATACCGGTGAGATTTCCCAGTTATTGCACGATAAAACCGGCACCGATCTTTCCAACGATGTGGAGTACCTCACCGCCAGCGCCCGCCTGCAGTTGCGGGAAAAGTTCATGAATGCCGATGTCGGCGTTTCCGGGGTCAACTTTGCGGTGGCGGAGACCGGCACCCTGTGCCTGGTGGAGAACGAGGGCAACGGCCGGATGACCACGACAGTGCCGCCCTGCCACATTGCGGTAACCGGCATCGAGAAAGTGGTGCCGACCATGGAAGACGTTACCGGGCTGCTGGCCCTGCTGACCCGCTCGGCCACCGGCCAGCACATCACCACTTACTTCAACATGATTTCCGGGCCGCGCAAGACCGAGGAGCTGGATGGCCCGGAGGAAGTTCACCTGGTGCTGGTGGATAACGGCCGTTCGACCATCTACCAGGACGACGAGCTGCTGGACACCCTGCGCTGTATCCGCTGCGGTGCCTGCATGAACCACTGCCCGGTGTATACCCGGGTGGGCGGCCATGCCTATGGCACCACCTATCCGGGGCCCATTGGCAAGATCCTGATGCCGCACCTGATTGGCCTGGACGAAGGCCGCCATCTGCCCACCGCCTCCAGCCTCTGTGGCGCCTGTGGCGAGGTGTGTCCGGTGAAAATCCCCATTCCGGATCTGCTGGTACGGCTGCGCCAGGAATCAGTGGATGGTGACAAACTGCACCCGGCCAAGGTCCGTGGCCATGGCGCCAAACGCAGCTCCATGGAAGCGATGATCTGGAAAGGCTGGGCCTGGATGCATGCCAGCCCGGGAATTTATCGCCTTGGTACCGGTGTCGCCAGCAAATTCAGGGCCTTGCAGCCCTCGAAGGCCGGCGCCTGGACCGATTACCGTACGGCGCCGAAACTGGCCGCCAAAACCCTGCACCAGCGGATGAAGGAGCGTGGCCAATGAGTTCCCGGGAGACGATTCTTCAGCGTCTGCGCAACCGGAGTGGCGGCGAGCTGACGGTTCCGGAGTGTGATTTCTCGGTTCTGGAGCGGGATGACTGGTCCACTACCGAGCGTGTCGAGCGCTTCGAGAAGATGATCGAGTCGGTGCACGGCGAGGTGCACCACTGCACCGAAGATACGTGGATGGACCGCCTCGCCGAGGTGCTCTCCTCTCGCGGTGCCCGCAACCTGCTGATCGCCAAAGACCACGAGATTGGCCAGTCCCTGCGCAACGCCGGCCGGGACGATCTGCCGGAACTGCTGATCTATGATGAGCCCATCGAAAGCTGGCGCGCCCATCTGTTCAATGAAGTGGACGCCAGCATCACCTCCACCCGCGGCGGCATTGCCGAAACCGGCTCGCTGATCCTGTGGCCAACGGTGGACGAACCCCGGCTGATGAGCCTGGTGCCACCGGTCCACATTGCCATCCTCAAGGCCTCGGAGCTCTACACCACCTTCCGCGACGCCATGAAAGCCCAGAACTGGGCCGCTGGCATGCCGACCAACGCCCTGTTAATCTCAGGCCCTTCGAAAACCGCTGACATCGAGCAGACCCTTGCTTACGGTGTTCACGGTCCCAAAGAGCTGATTGTGTTGATTATTGAATGATCCGAGGCGCCCTGTTGATCGCCCTGGCAGCCCTGCTATGGGCGACCACGGGTATTGTTGCGAAATTCCTGTTCACCGGTACCGACCTTCAGGCCATTACCCTGGGTTTCCTGAGGCTGGCGGTGGCGTTGCCGTTTTTCTGGTTGCTGATGCGGCGGGAGCAGTTACGCATTGAGCGCGCCAACCCGGGCGGTAACGTGCCCGGCAGCTCGCTGCGAAGCCTGACGCCCAGGGCCCTGCTTCCGCTGGCGGCGCTGGGGCTGTTCCAGGCGTTTTACCAGGGTAGTTACCTGCTGGCGGTGGACCTGACCGGGGCCGGCATTGCCACCCTGATTGCACTCTGCCTGCCCCCGGTGCTGGTGGCCATTCTGGCCGCGCCCCTGCTGGGGGAAAAACCGGGGCTGCTGACGGTGCTTTCCCTGATTGCCGCCATTGCCGGTACCGCCATGCTGGTGCTGAGTGATATGGACACCAGCGGTACCCTCCGGCTCGCCGGCATCCTGATGGCGTTGCTGGCCGCCAGCGTTTACACCGGCTTTACCCTAACCAGCCGGTACAGCTCCGCCGGCACACCGGTGTTTACCACGGCGTTTATCTGTTTCTTCACGGCAGCGCTGATCCTGTTACCTGTGGTTGCTTTAAGTGGCGGATTTGAAGGTCTGGACAGCCTGGCGTTCAGGCACTGGCTGATGGTGGGCTATATCGGAGTGGTGCCGACCTGCATTGGTTACGTGAGTTTCTTCACGGGCATGAAAACGACGCCGGCCACGCTTTCCAGCATCATCGTGACCCTGGAACCGCTGTTTGTGGCGCTGCTGGCCTGGGTGTTTCTGGAGGAAATACTGGGCCCGATCGGCATTGCCGGGGCACTCATCCTGACCGCAGCGGTGATCGTGGCCTCCCGCTACGGCAGCAAGCCGGCCGCCGGCCAGGAGGCCGGGGCAGACTGACCCGAATCAGCTTTCTTTACGCTGTTTCTCGAGCATGTCCGGCTGCAGGATTTCGATCCAGTAGCCGTCCGGATCCTTGATAAAGGCCAGGCCTTTCATCTTGCCGTCGTCCGGCTTTTTCACGAACTCCACGCCAAGCTTTTCCAGACGGTCGCAGGCCGCGTAAACATCCGGTACCGCCACCCCGATATGGCCGAAGCCCTGGGGCTCGTCGTTGCCGTTGTGGTAGGCAAAATCGTTGTCGTCTTCGGTACCCCAGTTGTGGGTCAGCTCAAGCATGGCTTCGCGGCCGAAGGTGTAGGTGGTGCGGTGGGTGTCGTCATGGGGCACCAGCCCGGCCTGGCGCTCGTCCAGGTAACCCAGGAAATACAGGGTGAACTTCATTTCCGGGAAGTCCAGTTTGCGAACCAGGCGCATGCCCATCACTCGGGTGTAGAAGTCCATGGAACGCTCGGGTTCCTTGATGCGCATCATGGTCTGGTTGAATACGTAGCCTTCGGTTTCGGGAACGGGGTCGTCGTGGAGGCCAGGGGCCTGTTCGAAATGCTTGGGCATTGTGATTTCCCTTTTTTCACAGGATTCAGCCATTATACCTGTGTGCGTTTCAGGGGGATTTCAAGGGCGCGAAAAAAGACCCCGGGGCCAGAGACTAACCGCCGGGGTCTTGAGGGCCGGTTTTGACGCCGGCATTTCTTCAGAGACACCCTGAAGACCTTTGGCTTGCAGGGATGCAAGGTATTTTCTTCCGGGAAGCCGGAACTCGCTTCGCTCAGACATCCGTTTCCCTCCAGAAAACACCTCACATCCCTGCCGTCCGAACCTTTGAGATTGCCCGCTTTTCAGGCCAACTGGTGTTCTTCGCCTTTGTAATAGGCCTCAACTCTTGGGTTCATGACCCGCCGCCAAAGCGGAGGGACCATTGCCAGGACGATCATTGCGGAGTAGCCGGCCGGTAGCTGGGGGGCCACTTCGTGGTGGCGGAGGATCTGGTAGCGGCGTTTGGCCCAGGCGTGGTGGTCGCTGTGGCGTTGGAGGTGGAACAGGAAGACGTTGGTGAGGAAGTAGTTGCTGTTCCAGCTGTGTTCCGGGCCGGTGCGTTCGTAGCGGCCGTTTTCGAGTTTGCGGCGGTGCAGGCCGTAGTGTTCGAGGTAGTTAACGATTTCCAGCAGAGTGAAGGCAATGAAGCTCTGGCCCAGGAAGAACACGGCGCCGAGCCAGCCGAAGGCGATGGTGAAGGCGGCCAGTACCAGGGCGCTGATGCTGTACCACCAGATCAGTTCGTTGCGCCAGCTGAGCGCTTTGTGGCCTTTGCGTTGCAGGCGTTCGGCTTCCAGTTTCCAGGCATTCAGGAAATTACGTACGTAGGCCTGGGGAAGGAAATTGTAGAGGGATTGATTGTAGCGCGATGATGAGGCGTCTTCCGGGGTGGAGACGTGCACGTGGTGGCCGCGCAGATGTTCGACTTTGAAGCCGGCGTAGCAGACCAGTGACAGCAGGAAGCCGCCAGCCCGGGTTTCGAGTTTTTCGTCTTTGTGGATGAGTTCGTGGGCGACGTTGATGCCGAGGCCTCCGACAATTCCGATGGAGACGATCCAGCCAATGCTACCCACCAGACTGAAGGTGCCGGACGCCAGTTCCAGCATGCTCCAGACCAGCAAGGCCGCGAAGCCGGCGACCCAGCCAAGCGTGATGGCTTTATAGAACCACTCGCCGACCATTCGTGGCACGTCGGTTTCTTCGTCCGGGTTCAGGGAATCCTTGCCCAGCAGCATGTCCAGCACCGGAATGATCCCGAAGACAACGACGGGGACGCCCCAGGAAAACAGGTTTACCAGATCGGTTGCGTGGCCGGCGGCCAGCAGCAGAGGCGGCAGCACCAGGGGAACCATGGCTATCAGGTAGCTGTACTTTTTCAGGGTGAGCAATATCCGCCGGCGGGTGGCCTCGCGATTGACCGATAACTGCGTTGTGCTCATCGGGTTCTCTCCATCGAATGCGTGTTGGTGAAACTCTGATCACCTGTTGTTTTTTGCATTATTGTCCTACAATACATCAGTCGTCAACAACGTGGAGGGAGTTTTTTTGACAATTGTCAGGAACCCTCGGCGGATCAAGGCGTTGTGACTGTCAGACTCAGAGGCTGTGATAAACTCATGCGCACACATTCCCGTGCCGGCCGGCTTACCGCAGCAGCTGACCGGTTTTTACGACCTGTTCAGAGAGCCTTTATGGATTTTCAGGTGCCCAACACACTGGCCGAGCAAATTGCCAATTACCTGGCGGAGCGGATCATGACCGGGCAGATTCGCCCCGGTGAGCGCATCCAGGAGGCCACTTTGGCCGGTGAGCTGAAGGTGAGCCGTGCCTCGGTGAAGGAAGCTCTGTACACCCTGGAACGCTGGCATCTGGTGGAGATCACGCCCCGCAAGGGTGCTTCGGCAACACGGCTGGACGCGGCCCATGCTTCCGAGCTTTATGATGTGTATATGCACTTGCTGATGATGATGGCGGTGCGGCTTTGTGAGCGCTGGCAGGAGAGCGACAAGCCGCGGATGCTGGGCGCGGTGAGCAATGTTGTTGAGCGGATCAAGGACTCGTCTACGGACATCTCGGCGGTGGTAGAGGCGAGTTTCGATGTGATGGATGCCTGTTGTGTGGTAGTGGGGAATCCTTATCTCACGGAGGCTTTGTCGAATTTCAAGCCGGCGGTGAGTCGGGCTTATTATCTGAGCGCCGATCGGTATCGTCGGGGTCTGGCGCAGACCAGTGAGTTTTTTGCCAATCTGCCAGAGGCGGTTATGGCAAGGGATTCGGTGAAGGCCCAGGCGTTGATTCGGGAGTTTGCGGAGCACCAGAAGTCTCTGATTCAGCAAGCTTTGGCTTCCTAGTCCAAGTTCGCCCTTCAACTTTTGGTGCCTGCAAAGCGGGCGGGAGGTCCTCCCAAAACACGCTGTGAATACATCCTTGTACGCTTGGCTCCGCCATCCATGGCTCCGCACAGTTTTGGGAGGACCTCCCGCCCGCTTTGCCCCAACCTCTCCCGTGACCTCTTCGTGTGACAGAGCTCACGGATCTTTCTCGCTTCACCCCCTATCGTAACAGCCTGTAACAAACCAAAGTTTTTGCTGCATTGGTTGTGCTGTCCCCCTGCGGCCCGGGGAGTGTTTGAACGCTCTCTGCAGAAAACAATAAACCAGACTTTTGGGGCCACAATGACTCAGTCACTCGCCTGCCGTCGAAATTACACGTCTTCCACCTTCTCGCTGTGGGTGCTCGCCCTGTCGCTCCCGCTGCCTGCTCTGGCAGAGTTCAGGCCGTTGGATGATGGGGCAATGTCTGGTGTGACCGGGCAGGCGGGGGTGACGATTGAGCTGGAAACCAAGCTCGGCATTGATCGGCTTAGCTGGATTGATGAGGGCTCACTGAATGTAAACGGGCTGCGGTTATCCGGGCAGAACGATACGGTTTTGGACAACATGAAGTTGACCATTGATATTGCCGGCGATGGGGAAGTGCTTGAGCACGGGTTTTCTGAAATTGCCCGTCGTGCCGATGCGGGGTTGTTGGACCCAAGCGATCCGGATGTGGCCGATGCTCTGGCGAAGTATTCCATCGCGGGCTCTTTTGGCAAGCAGTTTGATAGCGGTGATCTGGTCATGCACCTGGGTGCTACCGATTATGGCGATCCAGCCAGCCTGAACGATTACCTGCAGGCAGTGGATTTTGAGCTGGCGGTGGACAGTGTCACCAGTACAGGCAATGAGGGGTCGGCCACACTGTTCTCCGACATTTTACTGCAGGGCTATATCGGGCCGACGGATCTGGTAATCCGCAACGAAGGCAGTGCCACTCGCACCCTGGCGAATGGCACCCAGGTGTCTGGCTCGGAACTGCAGCTGGACACGCATTTCGAGATTACCAACGGCAGTCTGAACTGGGATGCCGCTGATGTGATCCTGTTGTTCAACTTTGCCGCCGTCGGCATTGAGGGCCTGCAGATTCATAACCGGCGTGGCGACGATACCCTCGGGCATTTCGGTATGGCCAGCGTCACGGCGAAGCTGTCCAGGGGCACCAGTGCCGCCTCTGGCAAGGAGGGGCTGTCGGTTCACGAGGTGGAGTTCCGGGCAGATATTGATATGCCGGTGTTCAAGGTGGGCGGCACCAGCATCGGTAGCGTGCAGTTCACAGATTTTGCCATCACCGACACCACCATGATGGTGTATGGCCACTAGCCTGACACTGGACAGCAACCACACCCCACCCTGTAAACTGCCCGTCTTACACTGACGGGCAGCCCATGACCAATACCCCAGACATCGACTATTCGAAACGTACTTCCTGGCGTAGGCTGACGTTGTTCAGCGTCCTGTTTGTCGGGCTGACAGCCGCCGGTCTGTATGCCGTTTACGATCAGTTCGCCGGGCGCAGCATTACGTTTGACCCGCGGCTCATCCGGCCGGGGGCTGTGCTTTCGATCATCGGGCTGCTGCTGGCCTATTTTGTCTCAGATGGGCTGCGCCTCTACTTCACGCTTCGGGCCCTTGGCCACCGGATGCCCCTGCTGACCATGTTCCGGCTGGTATTCATCAATCTTTTTTTCTCGAACATCACTCCGATGGCGACCGGCGGTGGTTTTGCGCAGATCTGGTATCTGAACAACCACGGCGTGCCGGTTGGCACGGCCACGGCGGCCACCACCATCCGGACCGTGCTGGCAGTTATCTTCATCTTTTCGCTGACGCCGGTGTTTCTGCTCACCCTCAATGCGCTGCAGGACCATGCCATTACCGGATCCGTCGGTACGGCGCTGGCGCTCTTTATCCTGATCTATCTCGGTTTTTTTGCCGTTCTGCTGTTTCGGACCCGCTGGCTAATCAGCCCACTCGATACACTGTTAAGCACCGCCCATCGGCTGCATCTGATCAGCGAATCCCGGCACCGGCGCTGGCAGTTCAAGGCCCGGCGGGAGATGCTGCGCTTCTCCGACAGTTTTGGTGTTTACCTTCGTGGCCGCCCGGTGTTTGTGATTCTTTCCATCGTGTTTACCGCGGTGTTCCTGCTCAGTCTGTTCAGCTTCCCGGCGTTATTGATCTACTGGCTGGACTATAGTGTGGATTATCTGGTGTCCCTGGGGCTTCTGGTGGTTACCACCTTCATCATGTATTTTTCACCCACGCCCGGGGCCTCCGGCATTTCCGAGGGTGTTTTCGGCAGCTTCTTCCGGGATATCCTCTCGGGTAACCACCTGATACTGGTTATTGTCGGCTGGCGTTTGCTGACCATCTACCTGGGCATGATTATCGGGCTGGTGGTTTTCCAGAGGGAACTGATTGCCAATCGCAGGAGAGCCGGATGATTTTCCGCAACCCCCTCAAGCTATTGTTCTACCTCTGTCTGCTGGCGGTGATTCTACTGGTGGGCTACAAGATCTACCTGAACCTGTTTACTGAGGATTTCGAAGGTATCCACACCGATCAGGTTGAACGGATTCATCGCCAGGTGGAACCCGGCGAGCCCTTCAGCTTCGCGGTGGTGGGCAATATCAATAACTCCGTGGGTGTTTTTGAAGAGCGCATCATTCCCGAGCTGAACAGCTCCGGCATTGATTTTATGGTGTCCGCCGGCAATGCCGTCAGCGGTGGCGGTGAGGATAAATACCGTGCCCTTTACGGTACCCTGAGCCACCTGGAGATTCCCTACCTGCTGACCTTCGGCGCCCACGAATACGAGGATTTCGGCAGTTTCCGGTTCTACGATCATTTCGGCCCGCACTTCTTCAGCATTCAGGCCGGCAGCAGCCGGTTGATCTTCCTGGACAGCACCGGGAAAACCCCCTGGCGCTGGCAGATGCGCTGGCTGAATGACCTGCTGGCTCAGGACACCTCAGAGGCCCGGATTCTGTTTATCGGCCACCCGCCCCTGCAACCGGACCAGAACGCGCCCTTCGATCAGCAGGAGGACTATCTGGCGCCACCAGAGTTCCGGGACGCCCTGCTCAAGACCGTGAAGGAGCACGACATAGACCGGGTGTTTTCCGCCAATCTGTCGCTGTACTCGGAAAAGACGGTGGCCGGAACCGACTTCATAACCACCGGAGGGGCCGGTGGCCTGGTGATGAACAACGACACCAGCTTCTACCACTTTGTGCGGGTAAACGTGAGCGCCGACGGTGAGGTGAGCCACACCATGCAGCGCCTGGAAGTGGGCCAGCACCCGGTTCTGAAGCGCCTGGAGAGCCTGTGGTTCTTTATCTATTCCCTGTTCTATTCGGGCTACCTCAACTTCCTGCTGATTGTTGCGGTGTTGGCCGCGGTTACGATCAAGCTCTATGGGGCCATTTTCATCGGCAAGGATTACTACCCTGATTACGATCTGGACCCCACGCCGTGGCTGGACCGCCAGCTGCGGATCGCCATGTTCACCAACAACTACCTGCCCTTTATCGGCGGTGTTCCCATTTCAATTGAGCGGTTGCGCCGGGGCCTGGAACATCTGGGGGACAAACTGCTGGTGGTGGCGCCCCGCTACAAGGGTCAGCCGGAGACAGAACCTCATGTACTCCGGGTGCCCTCCATGTTTGCCATGGGCGAAGAGCGGGAATTCCGGCTTGCCAATATTTTCCTGGGCCGGATCCGCAAACGGGTTCGCGCCTTCAAGCCGGACATTATCCATCTGCACCACCCCTTCTGGTTGGGTTCGCTGGGGCTGTTTGTTGCCCGCAGGCTGAAGGTGCCGGCCATCTATACCTATCATACCCGCCTGGAACACTACGCCCACTTCGTGCCACTGCCCGGCATGCTGTTCCGCAACCTGATTTCCCACGCCCTGATCAAGCGCTTTGGCAACAAGTGCGATGGTGTGATCGTGCCCACCTACTCCACCGAGGAATACCTGCGGATGATCGGCGTCAAGACGCCGACCTTTGTGCAGCCTACAGGGATCGAATATCAGCGCTTCCAGGATGTTCGCACTGAAGACATCGACAAGCTGCGCCATCAGCTCAATCTGGGCGACGAGAAAGTGTTTATCAGTGTTTCCCGGCTATCCAACGAGAAGAACATCGACTTCATGATTGAGGCCATTGACGCCCTGAGACGGGAAACCCATGTGCCCTTCCGGTTCCTGATGATCGGTGATGGTCACCAGAAGGACCGCCTGCAGAGAAAAATCGAGGACCTTGGGCTGGAGCAAAACTTCACCCTGGTGGGCGCCATTCCCCCACAAGACATGGCCACCTGGTATCGGCTGGGAGACGCCTTCCTGTTCGCCTCCAAATCCGAGACCCAGGGCATGGTGATCCTGGAAGCCATGGCTGCCAGGCTGCCGGTGGTAGCCGTGCGTTCCAGCGGTATCGAGGATGTAGTGCGGCACGGGTTCAATGGTTTCAAGACACCGGAGAAGCAGGACCAGTGGCGGGCCCAGGTCAGGAAACTGCTGGAGGATGACGAGCTGCGGGAAAAGCTGGCCGAACAGGCCCTGGATTTCGCAAAAGACTATTCCGTGGAACAGTTCGCGACCGATGTTCGCACCATTTACGCCACCACCCTGGCCATGTTTGCCAAGAAGCGGAACCGGTCCGGCAGCAAACAACCATAAGTAAGGTTACGATTTTCGCCATCACCCTGATCGGGCTAGACTCAATTCACGTATTACAAAGACCGTTTTAGCTATCGGGCCGGCTTAATTATCGGACCGACTTCATTATCGGAGAGTAACGTGAGTGGTATCCCCGTCGGAATCAGTACCTGCCTGCTGGGCAAGGAAGTTCGCCACGATGGCGGGCATAAGCATTCCCGCTATTGCACCGAAGTGCTGTCAAAGCATTTCGAGTTTCGCTCCATCTGCCCGGAGCTGGAAGCGGGTTTGGGTGTGCCTCGCCCCGCCATTCACCTGCGCGAATACAGCGACGGCCTGCGCCTGATTGAAACCAAAGGCACCGCGGACCATACCGACGCCATGCAGGGTTTCATCGACCAGGTCCTGCCCACCCTGGCGGACCTTCGGGGGTACATCCTGATGGCCAAGTCACCGAGCTGTGGCATGGAGCGCATCAAGGTGCACAACGAGGACGGCCAGGTCACCCGCCGGGACGGCCGGGGCATGTTTGCCGAGGCCTTGCTGAACGCTTATCCACTGATGCCGGTGGAAGAGGAAGGTCGGCTCAATGACGACATGCTGCGAGAGAACTTTATTGAGCGCGTGTTTGCCTACGACGACTGGATGCAGAATGTCGCCGGCGACAAGGTCTCGGCGCGGGCGTTGATTGAATTCCACACCCGCCACAAGTTCCAGCTTCTGGCTCACTCAGAGAAAATTTACCGGCAGCTCGGCCCCATGCTGGGAGACCTGAAATCGGAGCCGCTGGAAGACATTGCCGAGCGCTATATCCACCTGTTCATGGAAGCCATGAGCCAGAGGGTCAGCCGGGGGTCGCACATGAACGCCATGCAGCACCTGATGGGCTACCTGCGGGATTCCATGGGCGATGAGGACCGCAAGGTACTGATGGAGCAGATGGAGGCTTACCGCAGAGGCGAAGTGCCGCTAGTGGTGCCCATGACTCTGCTGCGCATGGCCCAGCGGCGGGAGCCGGTGGATTACCTGCATGTCCAGCAATACCTCACGCCTTACCCGGACGAGCTGGGGCTTAGAAACAACGTCTGACCCCAAGTCCACGCGTTCCATCAGAAACCGTAGAGGAGCGAGAGCGAGGTTTCGGTATCGGTGCTTTCAGAGCCCGCCGGAGGATCTGACCGGTGCTTCACCCGAAACGCGGCCTTCATGGAAAGATTGCCCACCACGTTCGCCTGCAGTGACGTTTCCGACTCGGTCACCCGGTTGTTGTCTTCCAGGCCGATTTCCGTGCTGAGCTTCTGTTGAAACAGGGAGTTGGTGGACAGGGCATAATTAAACTGGCCTGCCAGACGGGCAATCGCCTCATCTTCGGTATCTTCACCCCGGGCGTTCACCATTTCCAGCTTGTTGTAGCGGTAACCGCCACCGACGGAGAGATCAAGAAAGGAACGCTCGCCAGAGGTCCAGACCCGGTGGCCATAACCGGTGGAGACCGTGGACTCAAAATCGTAGCCGGAAAAGCGATCGTCCACATAAGAACCCCGGAGAAACCAATACTGGTTCTTAGCGAATTTGTAATTGGTCTCCAGGGCAGCCTGATATTTCTCGGCGGTGGTTTGGTCGTCGGTCTCGGAATAATTGGTCCGGAACTCGCCCGAGTTACGCCAGGTTTCGACTTCATGGATCAGGCCGAGGCGGCCTTTGATATTGGTCTCTTCGGTATTGCCCGAAGTAATCAACACACCCAGTTCGGTTTCGCCCTGCCAGTTATCGGCCTCTTGCCCATTGGCCAAAGGTGCGATAGCTACTGCGGTAATGGCTACAGCCTGTCGTAAATCCATGAGGTCTCCTTTCTGGGTTGGTCAGGCCCCCTCGGTGCTTCTCGCCCTCTCGCCATCCAGGCTTTTCCGGGCCTGACGTTCTCTTTCTTCCTTTTTCCGGGCCTTGCGCTCGGCAATGATGCGCGCGGCTTCACCGCCAACGTGGGCCTCGCCGCGCTGCTCGGCCAGACGCATCTGCCGCTCACGCTCGGCAAACCGGGCTTTCTGTTCCTCAGTCAGCGAATCGATGCACTGATGACAGCTCACGCCCTGCTCATACTCCGGGCGCTGCTTGTCCTCTTCGGTGATTGGCCGGCGGCAGGCATGGCACTGGTCGTAATCTCCACGCTCCAGACTGTGATTGACCGTTACCCGGTCATCAAACACAAAGCATTCTCCGCGCCACAGGCTCTGTTCCTCCGGCACCTCCTCCAGGTATTTCAGGATGCCGCCCTTGAGGTGATACACCTCCTCGAAACCCTGCTCCTTGAGATAGGCCGTGGATTTCTCGCACCGGATCCCGCCGGTACAGAACATGGCCACCTTCTTGTGCTTCGTGGGATCCAGATTCTGCTTCACGTATTCCGGGAACTCCCGGAAGGTATCGGTGGCCGGATTGACGGCATTCTTGAAGGTGCCGATTTCCACTTCGTACTGGTTACGGGTATCCACCAGCACCACATCCGGATCAGATATCAGATCGTTCCATTCCTTCGGATCGACATACGTACCGACAATGCGCTTCGGATCGATTCCGTCCACACCCATGGTGACGATCTCTTTCTTGAGCTTCACCTTGGTGCGTTTGAACGGCTGGATGTCCACAAAGGACTCTTTGTAATCAATGCCGTCAAACCGCTCATCGCTGGCAATCCAGGCTTTCACGGCATCAATGCCTTCGCGGCTGCCGGCGATGGTGCCGTTGATGCCCTCGCGCGCCAGCAGCAAAGTACCGTGCACGTCTTTCTCAAGCATCAGGTCCAGCAGCGGCTGGCGGAGGGCTTTGTAATCGTTCAGGACTGCGAACTTGTAGAGTGCGCAGACAACAACATTGTTGCTCATCAGTTTCTCCTGCGGGCCGGACCGTAAATCCGGAGCATGGGTTCGGGATTATTTATTCAAAGATCTCAGCGGCCTCAGAAGCCAGAGCCTGAGAGGGCGCAAATTTTAACCAACTCAGGCTCACGATCAAGTGCGGATTATGCCGTCATTCACTGCGATCAATTTGCCTCGCTGGCCAGCTCACGCTCCACAACAGCGGAGAGCTGTCCCCAACCGGGGCGCGTGAGGCGAATGTTATCCACCAGAACCGTTGGGGTGCTGGTGACCCGCAGCTGCATGGCAACCTGACGACTCTGCTCCACCGCTTCCCGATGCAGCTCTGTGGTCATGCAGGTCCGGAAGCGCCGTTCTTCAAGGCCGAGATCAACGGCATAGCGGGTGAAGGTGGCCACGGGATCGTTGGAGCCACTCCATTCTGTCTGGCTATCAAACAGACGGTCATGCATCTTCCAGTAGGCATTCTGGTCGCCGGCACAACGTGCAGCCTGGGCGGCGGGCATGGCATTGGCGTGCTGTTGCAGGGGCAGATCGAAATAGACAAAGCGAACCTTGCCGGTATCCACATACTGCTGCTTCAGCTTCTTGGTGGCGGAGGAGAAGCTGCCACAGGCCGGGCATTGATAATCAGCAAATTCCCTTACCACGACCTCAGCATCTTCCGGACCAACGGAAACGCCGTACTGGTCCATCTCGGCCGGAAAAGGCGCGGCATCAGCAGCGGCAACCGGCAGTTCATCAGAGGTAGGGGCCGGAGAGGCGGTCAGGAAAACCACGCCCAGAACCACAGCAGCCAGCACGAGCACACCGATACCGATATACAGCGGCTTGTTGGATTTTGGTTTGCCGGAAGGCGGCGCTCCGGTTTCCTTGCGACGTTTGGCTTCACCCATGGAAGAACTCCTTATTGTGTTTCTGGTTTCCGGAATTAATTAGCTCGCGATCGTTTTCAGATCGGGCGTGGCACGCTAAGATCCTTTATATCCTACAAAAGCTCCAACATAAATTAAGGTATCCTCATGCCCTTGCCCGCTTGCCTGAAAGACACGCTCACTTTGCCTCTGGTCGCAGCGCCCATGTTTCTGATCTCCGGGCCGGAGCTGGCCCTGGCTTGCTGCAAACAGGGCATTGTCGGGAGCTTTCCGGCCCTGAACCAGCGCTCCAGTGACGGTTTTGAGGACTGGCTGATCCAGATGAGCGAAGAGCTGGCTGCGTTTCGAAGCGCAAACCCGGATGTTAAGACAGCGCCCTACGCCGTAAACCTGATTGTGCACCGGACCAATCCCCGCTGGCAGGCGGATCTGGAGCTGTGTGTGAAACATCAGGTACCCATCGTTATTACCTCGCTGGGCGCCGCCAGCCAGGTAGTGGAGGCTGTTCACAGCTATGGCGGCGTGGTGTTCCATGACGTGACCAACCAGAAACACGCTCGCAAGGCTGCGGAAGCTGGAGTTGACGGCATCATCGCCGTGGCGGCGGGGGCCGGTGGCCATGCGGGCACGACCAACCCGTTTGTTCTCGTTCATGAAATCCGCGAAGTCTTTGATGGCACCATCCTGCTTGCGGGCGGGCTGTCCCATGGCGAGGATCTGCTGGCTGCTCAGGCGATGGGGGCGGATCTGACCTACATGGGTACCCGGTTCATCAACACCAGTGAATCCCAGGCCGAAGAGGCCTACCGGAGCATGATTATCGAGGCGGTTTCCGGGGATATTATTCATACCCCGGCGGTGTCGGGGATACCCGCCAGTTTCATGCGGCAGAGCCTGGAGGCGGCCGGCTTTCCCATGGACA
>Ga0208015_1000251_pt1 | contig 34405 bp, 34 predicted proteins | sample 26BtaG_FD_184101 | JGI IMG/M metagenome (GOLD analysis project Ga0208015, IMG submission 184101) | Marine viral communities from Cariaco Basin, Caribbean Sea - 26B_WHOI_OMZ_CsCl (SPAdes) (version 2) | ecosystem: Environmental > Aquatic > Marine > Oceanic | place: Caribbean Sea: Cariaco Basin... | reverse complement strand
ATATGTTATCGGTGACTCTTGAGACAAGAGAGCTTGAGATGTCGACATCGTAGAGCTCTTTAATGCTCTCTACGATCTCAGTGGTGGTTTGACCCTTGGCGTAAAGGAATATGATCTTGTCATCAAGACCTGAGATACGGGTTTGATGCTTACTGACCAGCACAGGCTCAAAGCTGCCACCGCGGTCTCTTGGGGTGGATATCTCAAGATCGCCTGTGTCACTGCGGACGGTCTTTTTAGTGTGGCCGTTGCGCTTATTGGGCTTGTCTGCCTTCTCATGTTTAGGGTAGCCGAGATGCTCTTCCATCTCAGCCTCTAAGGCAGTATCAATAAAGGATTGCATGAGCTGCTTTTGGAAGTCTTTGATGTCATCAAAGCTTTTCATGCTACCAGCCATTTGCTCGGCCAGTTTCTTGATGTCAGATTGAGTAGTCATTGCTTATTCTCCTGTTAGTGGATTATAAGCAGTTACACAGTTTTTAGGAAACTCCCGGTGTCAAACTTGAAGATCAAATCATTATTACAGACACTGGGTTTGAAAACCTTACTAACTATCCATTCGAAGCCGCTTTATTGGCTAATTAAAGATAGTTTATTGGTTGTCTGAATATTGTCTTAGAACTTTTAGATTATACTCGTTTGGTCATCATGGATGATTGTCTCTATAAACGTGTTAAGACAAGGATTTGACATAGGTATAGTGCATTATCTGCGGGTTTAAGTCATTGGAATACTGATCAACACGTTGATAGCCATTATTGTCATAGTACTGATAAGTACACAAAGTGTCTGTATGTAATGCATACGTGTTTGCGTCCTGTGCGATGAGATAAGTCTCAAATGCCTGAATCAACGTCGCTCCAATATGGTGGCGACGATAGTCTGGATCTACACAGAAGAACTGTAATTCGTTATCAAAATCGACTTTCTTTCGTTTCGCGCCAGCCGATTCTTTTTTCTGTAAATCACTTAATACCTGTTGTCCTTGTTCAGATAGACCCAGCTTTTGTTCTATCTGAACAATAATAGGCTCATCATCGAATGGTAATGCCTTGTATGAATCTTCTTTAGTAACACCTATAACCACACCACAAATGATGTCATCATATTCTGCAACTTGTATAAAAGTAGCATGATGACAGTCTTTCGCAAGAAATAGGGTAGCCAGTTGCTTTAGAACCTGCTTATCTGTAGCAGTAGTAAATACACTCAAATTCATATTGACGACAAAGAGGTCGACAATGGCTGTAAAGTCTTCAGGCGTAGCACGACGATACTGTATTGTCATTAGTCACTCTCATTTATCATTAAAAGTGCTAGCGTATGCTGATTGACCAAGCATTCATACGCCAGCACTTTGACACTTGTATTTCGCTAGCGGACTTAGCAAAATATAATAATTTTTACCTAACAGTCCGTATTTACCACTTCATTTCACCTGTATTTACTTTACTGCCTATTTGTAAATTAGTATCCCCAGATAACGCGGGATAAGCTGCTTCCATGCTAGAAATCACCTTTTCTGACTGCTTGGAGTCTTGCTTTTTTGCCTCATCCATTGCTTTCTCAAAGGTTTTTAGATAACTGAGAGTGAAATCAACAGCATAGTCTTTTTTGAGTAGGTTGCTCAAATAGTGACCTGGTATCACAAGGTTTGGCTTTAATTGCTTCATGTGTTCCAATGATTGCATCCACTCGCTACGAGCTCCTTTAGTTTGGGTATCCGCAGTCCACACATGCATACCTGATGTTACCGACACACCGCCGAACACAGTTTTTGACTCTGGTACCCACATATATGCTTGATGGGTTCCCATCTCTTTGATTTCGATTTTGTGACCTTCTAGGGTCAGTGTAGACTGATCAAGTGTTTGCGGTACTGTGATCTTGGTAGGCGCATGTTTACCAAGGATTGGGCCCCAATGCTTTAATTTTGCATCTTTAGTCGCTTCAATGTGTTTAATAATAGAAGGGCTAGACATAACCTTTACATCAGGGAAGGCTTTGACTAAAGGCTGAAGACCGAAATAGTAATCTGGATCGCCTGCCGTGATATAAATCATTTTTAGGTCTTTATTGCTCTTTTTGATCATATCAACCAATGCCTCACCGTCTTTGACACTAAACTGTGCATCGAACAAGATAGCATCTTTCTCGCCACTTGCCAGCACAGAGGTCACTGGGAAAATAGCATTTTGATCAGGTTTATATGCTTGCAGTTTTAGATCGGCTGCGTTTACTTGGGTTGCGAGCAGTAGCACACTGGCCGCCATAGAAGCTGTCATTAATTTTTTCATAATTCACCTATATTTTCGTTTGAGTAAATAGACCGCGTTAATGGCGGTATTCGTTATTAGCGGCTATTCTATTCGATTGTATTTCGTTTAAATACGCTATAATTCGGTATTTACTGTTTCAGTTTTCGCGCAAATAAGGATGGAGAGATGGATAGGCTGACCGCGTTGCAGGTGTTTGTTACGATCGTTGAACAAGGTAGCTTAAGCCGTGCCGCGGACAATTTAGACATGTCTAGAGCTAAGGTAACGCGCTATCTGACAGAGCTTGAGAGCTGGATGGATATGCGCTTATTACATCGCACAACTCGAAGTCTGAGCCTCACTGCACCTGGTGAGCAGACTCTTGAGGTGGCGTACCAGTTGCTTGGATTGACTGACTCGTTGGATCAGATACGTAATCAAAATACTTTGGAGCTAAAAGGTCAGCTGCGAATCACTACCAGCTTTTCGCTGATTGATAGCCTTTTGATGGATGTGTTTGGTCGCTTTGTTTCTCACTGGCCGCAAACAGCAATTGATATTCTTACCACTGATGATTCGGTCAATTTAGTTGATGCCCGTATTGATTTAGCGATTCGTATCACCAATGACTTGGAGCCAAATGTCGTTGCCAGACGTATCGGTGAGTGCCACTCTATCGTATGCGCTGCACCTGAATATTTACAAAGGCGTGGCAGACCTACAGATGTACAGTCGCTTGTACATCACAACTGTCTATCGTTTGCGTATTTTGGACGGTCGGCATGGGTGTTTGATGGGCCAAATGGTCCAGAGTCTGTTCCTATCTCTGGCAACATCAGCGCCAATATCTCTGAAGTCTTGCTCTCTGCCACGCTACGTGGACACGGGATCAGCTTACAACCATCTGGCGCAGTCAAATCTTTGATTGCATCTGGACAACTTATTGAGTTATTGCCTGAATGGAAACCCAAAACTTTGGGTGTTTATGTGGTTTATGCCAATCGAAAGCAGGTGACACCACTACAAAGAAAGTTTATTGATTTTCTTGCCGAAGAAATAAAGCGTTCGCCTTATTGGTAGCAAGAAACTCATAAACTAGGATATTAATAGATAGGAAAAATAGATAGGAAATATCTTACGACGGCTCTAATGTTAACATTAGCCAATAGGTATTTATTGCTACTATGATTGAGGATTAAAGGCGTAGATTATGCACAGTCTGATTACGCATAAAAGGGGTTGTCACCTCTCTATATATGAACTAATACATGGTTTGATCATTAGCAGAACCCTTAGGTATTTGCTGGATAGAATCCCAATGCTCGACAATTTTCCCACTATCATCAAATCGAAAGAAATCCATCGTCACGAACTCATCGATGGTTTTATCTTCGTTATGCCAGACTTGATGGGTATGCAATGAGACTAAGTCATCTTCAGCGATACAACGTACAAACTCAATTGACTTATTCGGATACTGTGCTTGCATCCGTTCAAAGTATTCAATAAATCCTGATTTACCATTGGCGACGACGGGATTGTGTTGAATATAATCATCGCCCACATAGTCAGCGACGGCTTTCTGTGGATTACCCTCGTAAGCGGTCTTATAGAACGCGACAGCATTCTTTTTATTGTTTGCCAAATTCATCGTCGGCTCCAGTCATTATTTATATTTACTTCAACATATCCTAATAAGAAATATTATTAAAAAACGTCAGAAACTCAAATGGCCAATAGCAACGCTAAAATTATGCTTATTGACCATTTGATAATGTTTAGACTTCGGTTAGGGTCTGTTGAACATTCAAATATTAGGGCTGCTGATTGCTAAAATTGCACCAAATTAGGCGCAAGCCGACGATAATGTCGAGACCTTAACTAGGATGGCAACAACGTTTGGGGTGATTTTAGCATCAGCCTTTCAGGGCAGTACTATTTTCTGCCAATATATGGCGAAATTGTCTAACCTAGAATGACTAGGCGTCAAAAATTTCACTGCATATTGTCTAAAAAATAGTGACTGCCAGCACCACATTTGAACGTTAAACAGACCCTAATGATTGCTTAAGCCTTAATAAAAATAGTCTCTTCACTTAAGCGTGATTTAGGTATTTTGGCATTAAAATCATCATCACTGCGGTAGCCAAACGATACCACTGCCACAGCAGAATATCCTTTGCTACGTAAGTCGAACTCTGTATCAAGCGTCTGTAAATCAACGCCTTCCATAGGGACGGTATCAATACCCAAAAGCGCGCTGCCCAATAGTACCCCGCCCATATTTAGATATACCTGTTTGGCCAGCCAATGTGGCTCATCTTTCACATCGTAACGATGAATGTCTAAAAATAGTTGGCGACCTTGATACATCTGCGCTTTGAATTCTGGCTGAGCATAGCGACCATCTTGATCTTCTTTTTCTAACACCGCCTGCATGTATTCATCGTCGGCATGAGTACGAGTACAGAAAACCACCACGTGTGAGGCATCTAGGACTTTAGGTGTATTAAAATGAAAGGCACCTTGCGTGCTTTTGGCAATGCGTGCTTTGCCTGCGTCATCATCTGCAATCACAAAGCTCCATGGTTGAATATTGGTGCTTGATGGACTCATTTGTAGCATGTCTTTGATCTGCTCAAAATCTTCAGCAGATATCTTTTTATTGGCATCAAATATTTTGGTGCTGTAACGCCAGTTTAGTGCTTCATTAATGGTTTTCATGATTGTCCTTAAATAGAGTAAGTTTCAGTTTTTTAGTCAGTTGGTTATGCAAATGGATTTAACAAACGGTGCTACTCAATCCTTATCGTTTATAGTTAAGCTAACTGATTAGCCCGTCCTAGCGATGACTCATAATAGTAAAGTCCATACATCAGAACCACTAGCTACAAGAGAAAACACTTTCAATATTATTTTGAAGATAACGTACTTTCAATCTATTAAAAGGTTGTTTATCGCTATACTCAAAGCGGTGATAAGCTTGAGCCTAACCAAAACATTTTGTAATGGAAGAATGTTTTCGATACATTTTAGGAAAAGTAGATTGTGCTAGGGTAGGAGGTGTTTTTTGAGTTGTTTGGAAGTATTTTACTTGCCTACGAACATCTAATGCAGATGGTTGATATTGTTATAATTTATATGACCATAGCTGATTGATTTAAACAGCTTATAAACAGGCGTGATACACCCAATATAGGAGGCCTAGACATGTTTATAGTATTGTTGGTCTTTTATATAGTCGCTATATCGTTGGGAGCTATAGCTATAAATATTTGAGGATAGTAATGTGCTTATTACTATGTTTGAATTTGGCAAAAGCACGCATTAAGGGATACAGTAAAATGCTCAGTGCAATCGCAATGAACCAAAGTGTACTAACGTCATTTACACCAAAATATCCCCCATGCGTCATACCAAACTGTTGAACAGCAAATACATACAGCAGCTTCAATACATAGAGATGTACGATATAGAAAAACATGGGTACAAAACCGATGACAATAAGGGGTTTTGTCCATGATTTGGTTTCAATCTTTTGAAGCATTACCAATAAAACCAGTCCTATGCCCACATTCCACAATATAAAGAGTAACGATGGCGGATATTTAGTGAGATTCATAAAGCTCATGAAGGTTTCGCTCAGAGTCGGCATCATCAGCCATGCTTGATCGCCGTATACATTGGCCAGTCGCAGTACCACAAATAACGCGATACTCACCATACCAAATGTAAGTAACGTACGGTTTCTCTTTTGCACAGACGTAGCGTTATCAAACACAGATGTACCGATACAATAGCCCAGTATGATAACGCCAATCCAAGGCAGTACAGGATAAGAGGTTCTGAAACGAATCACCTCACCAAACTCAATCCAACCGCGCTCATGAAGTATCAGCCACAATTGATGGACGATAGGAATGTCGGTAAAGGAGACGGTATCTAATAAATTGTGACCAAATATAATCACCAAGCTGAGTAGCCACAGCCACTTCTTAGGTAGGCCAATAACTGCTGAGAGCGCAATCATACTGAATCCAATCGCCCATATCACTTGGAGGTAAACTACATCAGGTGGAAATTGTGTTGTCCAAGCAAAGTTAATTACAATCAGCTCCAAAAACACCAAAAAAAGCCCGCGTTTGATTAAAAATTCGCGGGTCATTTGAATACTATTGTGTTTGTGTTGGTACAAATAAGCAGACAGTCCCGTCAGTAACACAAAGACAGGCGCACATAAATGGGCAATCATTCGGCTGAAAAATAGTGGTTCATCCGTTCCTGGTATCAGCATTGGATCAGGAACTTGATGGTGTAAGTAAAAGGTCTCTCGAACATGATCCACCATCATGATGAGCATCACAAGCCCTCGAAGTGCGTCAATCGCTTGCAACCGTTGAAAAGGTGTCGCCATACAATAGCCTTTGTATAGTTAAAACGAAACATTATAACATATCAATTATTAGCTACTAATGATTTAAGTACGCATTTTCGCAGAGGTGCTCACTGATTTGGATGTTTATGCTTGTCTTAACTTTTTATGCTGTGTCTGACCTAACGATAGCGTACTGCTATTAAAACGGCGCGAAATTATCAGGCTGACTGTGCGTATCAGTCCAACGTTGATTGGCATCAATATGACTATTAAGCCCAACTCCTCGTGGTACTTGCATATTATCGCCATATAGCCAAAGCACCATATTGGTACGTTTGCCACTAGTGATTGGATGTGCGGCGTGCGGCACCGAGCCTCTATGAATAATCGCCATGCCAGGTCTAAAAATGGCACGTTTGGTTTGCCCTAAGTATCCTGTGTGCTCATAGGCCGTATTATAGTATCCATCGTGTATCTCCAAACGTGTGAGTAAGCCTTATAGGTGCATGCTACTATAATTAATGATTTTGATAATCAGCAGGTTTAGAGAAACAGTTTCAATAATTTTTATATAATGATGAGGCTAGCAGCAGCAAACGATGCTGGTTGCTAAGTTAGAGGCTAATTGAACGAAGGCATGACGATGAAAAATTTGCAGGATTTACGTATTTTTATTGAGACCGCTCGCTTGGGTAGCCTATCTGCCTGTGCTCGGCACTTAGATCTGTCGCCTGCCGTTGTGAGTGCAGCGGTCAAGCGATTAGAAGCCGAAATTGAGACGGTATTATTTGTTCGCTCTACTCGTAGGCTGCGTCTAACTAGCAAGGGTGAGCAATATTTAAAGCATTGCCAAGATGCGGTGGCTATTTTAGACAACGCTTATGCAGGACTACATGACAATGATGCTGAACTGACGGGTACCATTCGACTGTCGGCATCATCAGATTTGGGACGAAACTTAATTTTGCCGTGGTTGGACGATTTTATAGACATTCACCCAAAAGTGACGGTGCAGCTACATATGTCAGACAGCTATGTGGACTTGTACGGTCAGCAGATTGATTTGGCACTACGTTACGGCGCACCCAAAGATTCGTCACTGGTCGCATTACCTATTGTATTGAATAATCGCCCTATACTGTGTGCATCAAAGGAATATTTGAGCAAAATTGATAAGGATATCGGTATCCCAAAAATGCCGGAAGATTTGTCGCAGCATCATTGCTTACGTTTGGGTCATGATGAAAAAGATTTGAGCGAGTGGACTTTTGAGAAAGCGGGCAAGACTAAACGTGTGGCAGTGGATGGTAATCGTAGAAGTAAAGACGGTGACGTTGTACGCCGCTGGGCAGTGGCGAGTAAAGGCATTGCACTAAAGTCTCAGTTAGATATAGCCGGCGATTTAAAGGCAGGGAGACTTGTTGAAGTGGAGTTGGACGGCTGGCAAGTGGCCAACTATCCACTATATTTGATTTGTCCAGAACGGCGCTTAATCGATCCATTGTTTAATGCGGTCAAAGAATACTTGATTGAACGGGTAGAGCAGGTATTAAGGTAAAACGAGAACCAATGATTACCCTGTTTGATCAGTTTTAAGATAGTTAACATTTAAATTCTTTACATGAGGTATGTTTAATCAGACGAGCTATCCAGCAATCCCTAGACAGTAATTGCTGGATAGCTATTATAATTATTGCCATACCTTATCAAGCACCGTAAACCAGTTTTTTGACGTTATCTTTTCAATCAATTGATCAGAGAAATGGCGTTGCTGCATTCGCTCAATCAGCATGGAGATTTGACTGATATCAGATAACTCATCAGGCAGTAGGCAACCATCGAAATCAGAGCCAAACCCAACATGATCTTCGCCTAGATGGTCGATCAGATAATCAAGATGATCGACAATCACATCAAGCGAGGTTTGCGTATTACGTTGCCCATCTGTACGAAGAAACGCCACATCGAAATTCACTCCAACCAAACCATCGCTTTGTTTAATAGCAGCCAGCTGCTGATCAGTCAAGTTCCGTGCTTGCTGACAGAGAGCGTGTGAATTGGAATGTGTAGCAACAATAGGCTGGCAGGCAATTTCTAGCGTATCCCAAAAAGCGCGTTCATTCATATGCGACACATCGATCAACATCTGCTTATCACGACATGCCAAAATAAGCGCTTTGCCCTGAGCGGTCAAACCAGATCCTGTATCGGGAGAATGCGGAAAAGACGCATTTAAGCCATCACCGAAGAGGCTTTTTCTATTCCATAGTGGGCCAATGCTTCTGAGGCCTGCCTCATAAAACATATCAAGCAGGTCAGGCTGTATGGCTAAAAACTCAGCACCTTCCAAATGCAATACAATGGCCAGTTGCTTATTCTGTTGACAGGCTTGGATTTGTTTTAATGAGGTGCAAATCTGAATCTGACCGTCAGATCTTGCCTCTAGTTGCTGGGCTAGTTTCAATTGTTCACAACAGATATCGACGATTTCTTGCGGAGTAAAATCCGAATTTGAGGGGTCAGATAGTTTTTCAGGATGGTTGTTTTTCACATAAGCATAGGGCGGTAAAAATATAGAAAATAATCCGCCCATCCAGTTCGCGTCTTTGCAGCGTTGTAAATCCAAATGCCCTGGTAACGCGCCATAAATAAAGTCATGTACCGGATCGGCAGCTGAACTTAGCCAAAGGCGAGTCAACAGATCATTATGTCCATCAAATATGACAGGCTTAGTATTAGCATTCATATTTCACCTGTTACCATACGAGTAGGAATCAATTTGTCTTTATTCAGCTGTTTGTTACTCAGTGACTTAGAATTTTTTGGATTGCGAAAGCGCAGTTCTTCAAAAGGTACAGGCGTCTCGCTGTTGATACGTGCCTCCTCAATAAGGTAGTGATAAGGCGATTTGCCACAGACAGGATCGGCGTTTTTGGCATCCCCAGTTAGCATAAACGCTTGGCAACGGCAGCCGCCATAATCGCGCTCTTTATCTGGGCAGCTTTGGCACATATCGGGCATCCAGTCATCACCGCGAAACTGATTAAAGCTCGCAGATTCATACCAAATATCCGACAGTGGTGTATGTCGTACATTAGGAAACTGTATTGGCATTTGTCTGGCAGCATGGCAAGGTAGGGCTGTACCGTCTGGTGCCACTGTTAAGAAAATCTTGCCCCAGCCATCCATACAGGGCTTTGGGCGTTCTTCATAATAGTCTGGCACCACAAAAATAAGTTTGCATTTGATACCACGTTCTTCAATATGCTTACGGTATTCATTGGTAATGCGTTCAGCTCGGACCACTTGCGCTTTGGTTGGTAGTAAACCCTCTATGTTCTCAAACGCCCAACCATAAAACTGACAAATAGCCAGCTCAACCGTGTCGGCTTCCAGCTCTAAGCAGAGATCAATAATCTGGTCAATCTGATCGATGTTTTGCCGATGAATGACAAAATTGAGCACCATCGGATAGTCGTATTGCTTAACCAGACGTGACATCTCATACTTTTGCTCAAAGGCATGTTTTGAACCTGCCAAGGCATTGTTGACCGTTGGATCACTGGCTTGAAAGCTAATTTGAATATGCTGAAGACCTGCTTCTTTTAAACGCGCAATCCGAGCTTCGGTCAATCCCATACCTGACGTAATTAAGTTAGTATAAAAACCTTGATTGTGCGCATAAGCGACCAGCTCTTCTAGGTCTTGACGAACCAGTGGCTCGCCGCCAGAAAAACCAAGCTGCACCGCACCCATTTGCCGCGCCTGATCAAATACATCAAACCATTCTTGTGTCGTTAGCTCTTCTTTATACTGAGCATAATCGATAGGATTTGAGCAATAAGGGCATTGTAAGGGGCAGCGGTAGGTCAGCTCAGCAAGCAGCCATAGCGGTAGCCCGACTGGCGCAGTCATACTAAATCAATCCAATGTTCACGCTGGGCGACCAGCATATATTCAATGATGTCTTGTTCGATCTCAGGAATATCGCCAAACATAGCCTGTACCTTTTGGATAATATCAGCAATGGACGCTTTGCCATCAATATGTTGCCCAATGATGCTGGCACTGTCATTGAGCTTAATCATGCCTTCAGGGTAGAGTAAGACATAGGCGTTTTGCGCAGGTTCAAACTGAAAACGATAACCGTGACGCCATACCGGTACGATAGATTGATCCAGATCGGGTATACTCATTTGAACAATCCTTTATGCCAGACATTGTCAGTGGTAACGCTTTGGTAAGGGGCTTGGTTATGCACATAGGCCAAGCTCAAGGCATCCAAGATTGTCCATAAGATATCGAGCTTAAACTGTAGGATCTCAAGCATACGCTCTTGTTGCTCGGCTGTTTTGAATGAGTCGAGTGTGATGGTCAGACCATGCTCAACATCGCGGCGCGCTTGACTCAAGCGTGAGCGGAAATAGGTATAGCCTTGTTCTTTTATCCAAGGGTAATGCTTGGGCCACGACTCTAAACGCGACTGATGAATCTGCGGGGCAAACAGCTCAGTCAGTGAGCTACTGGCGGCTTCTCGCCATGAGGTACGCCGTGCAAAGTTCACATAAGCATCGACGGCAAAACGCACACCTGGTAGTACCAGCTCTTCAGAAATCACCTGCTCACGAGTCAAACCAACTGCTTCTGCTAGACCCAACCACGCTTCACGACCACCACCGTCAGGATAGACGCCATCTTGATCAATCATACGCTGGATCCATTCTTGACGCACGCGCTGATCGGGACAGTTTGCCATAATGGCCGCGTCTTTCAATGGGATATTGATCTGATAATAAAAACGGTTGGCGACCCACGCTTGGATCTGCTGCTGGGTCGCTTTGCCTTCATGCATCATGATATGAAAAGGATGGTAAATATGATAATACTGACCCTTAGCCATAATCGCTTGTTCAAACGCTTCTGGGCTTAGCGCTGTGTTTTCTTCTTGCATTGTTCTCACCTTACGATTGCTATTTTTGCCTTACCGTTTGTCTTAAAGCTCAATCTGCATACCATCAAATGCTACTTCAACATTATGTTGTTTTAATGTCGCGGCCTGTTCGGATTGTTCGTTCAATATCGGGTTGGTATTATTGATATGGATCAACACCTTACGAGCGTTATCGAGCTGATCTAGATAATGCAATGAGCCATCTTCACCACTAATATGTAAATGGCCCATGTCTTGGCCGGTCTTCGTACCGACGCCGCACTCTTGCATTTCATTGTCCGTCCATAGCGTACCGTCAATCATCACGCAATCAGAGCTTTTCATAATCTGCATCACTTGATCATCAATTTTACCGAGACCTGGCGCATAAAAGAGTTGTTTTTGTGTTTTTAAGTCTTTTACAATCAGGGCAATATTGTCGCCATCATGTGGGTCATTACGATGCGGAGAGTAGGGCGGTGCAGAGCTTCTAATCACCAAAGGCGTCAGCTCTAAATTGCTGTAGCCGTCAATTTGAAAGCTCTGTTTTGGATCGATTTGATTATATTGTAGACCCCCATTCCAGTGCTTTAACATATTAAACAGTGGAAAACCTGTGCTGAGGTCTTGATGCACCATGTCCGTACACCAAACAGGCATTGGACAGCCTTCACGTAGGGTCAACAGGCCGGTCGTATGGTCAAGTTGACTGTCCATCAACACCACATCTGTGATACCTGTGTCTCTTAAGTTACGTGCGGGCTGAGCTGCCTTAAATTCAAATAACTGTTGGCGAATATCAGGGGACGCATTGAATAAGATCCAATCTATACCATTTTCTGATATGGCGATTGAGGATTGGGTACGGGTCTTTGCCTGAATCGTGCCTTGACGCACACCATGGCAGTTAGCGCAATTGCAATTCCACTGCGGAAAACCACCACCAGCAGCTGAGCCTAAAACGTGAATATACATAAATCAATATTTCCAAAAAAATAAAAGCCCTAGTCATCTAGGGCTTTTAATGGGTTTAGTGCTCGTAAATTTTAACGGGCTTCGAAATACATCGTGATTTCGAAACCAATACGGATGTCTTGAAAAGCTGGTTTAGTCCACTGCATGGGATTGCTCCTGAATGAATATTATTGGTACATCAGTAAGATGAATGAAAGTAATTATCAATGGTAGTATAAGCTGACCCCTGCTGTCAATTTCTTAGATGTTAGTAAAGCGTTAACGAGCATCGATTAAGCAGTCTTTTATAGCACCAATGAAAGCCTGTTTATCGTACCGAAAAGACAGTATATCGAGCATAAGATTAAAAATATCTTTGAATAGTTTGAGCATAAATTCTAACTATAAAAAATCTGCTTGAAGTGAGGTAAGCGTATTTCGAGAACTTATGGGTTATACAGATATATTGCAAAAACCGAATTTATCTATAAAGTAATAGTTTAACTTGATAGATATTGGAGCCTGAAGATGATTGCTGAATTACAAGGCAGTGAGTTAACCAAAGCCATCTTGGGAAATGTCAGCAACTATGTATGGTGTGCTGTCAGCAACGTTAGCGATGATTATGCTATCGCAACCATAGATAATGGTTACTACGAATTACTGGTTCCTATTGTAGCTTTCAATAACGACCAGTTCGTTTGTGATAAAGGTGATCTATGGGAGTACGCTGTCTCAGTAAAGAGAGTGGCGCTTACTCATGATGATGTAGGGCTATAACTCATTATCAGTATAGTGACTGTTACGTTCTACATACAGATTAGTTTTACAGCCTATGCGTGAAAATCTACCATCTGTCTACAACTTCTTGTTCTAGCTGACAATACATCTGTACTATCTATTTATAAGCTCACCTGTCTAACCATCAATATTTTGCAACGATAGATAAAACAGGTTCGAAGATGCTCAAGTGATTGCTGTTATAAAACCGCTTGTTTAGCTTACTAATCATTGTCATTGAATAGGAGTAACAACATGGATACGGTAATTGTTGGAAGCGAACTAACTCGTTCAATGCTTGAGGATGGTCATCAAAGTATATGGTGTGCTGTGAGTGACGAGAGTGATGAGAACGCTTTAGAAGATCAGGTAGGTAATGACTTCACATCTCGCATTGTGGCTTTTGAAGATGGCCAGTTCTATTGTACGGGCGGTATGCCTTGGAAATATGCAGTGCCAATTGAGATCATTGCATTGACGCGATATGACTTTTCTTTTTAGTGAACAACATAACTTAGATAGGTTTGGATAGTCATCGCCGAAAGTAAACCCTAATATTAAGATATTTAGTTAGATAAAATGCGCGACTGACAAGGCCATTCAAGCGATGCAATATATAGCTTGAATGGCCTTTTGTGTTTTAGAGCCAGTTTGAAAGCTATTTATTATTTTAAAAAATCAGGTTGCATAAAGGCAGGGTTTGGATAAGTATAAAATCCTTCACCAGTCGCGAATCCTAATTTGTTTTGATCGATTAATTGCTCTTTTAAATATTGAGCAGCCTTGAACCTCGCAGGGTTTTGAGTTTTTTCAGCAGATAGTTTTGTGATGTTGTATGCAGTGTTGATACCGATAGTGTCCAATATGGCAAAGGGACCCGACGGCGCGCCAGTTACTATCATCCACGTTTTATCTATCGTATGTGGATCGGCAACTTCTTTTGCAACCAATTGCAAAGCTGCATCTATAAAAGGCGCCAACAAACTATTCATGATATAGCCGGGTTGCTCCTTATCTAGCGGCATTGCCACCATACCGATGGCAGTAGCAAAAGCAACAACCTCATCAAATACTTTAGGATCTGTCCCAGGATGTCCCATGATTTCGGCGACGTTATGCATCCAAATTTTATTGGCAAAGTGTAGCGCTAAAAACTGCGCAGGTCGTCCCGTTGATTCTGCAAACTGACTAGGAAGTAAGGTAGAGGTATTGGTCGCAAAGATGGTTTTCTCTGGCGCTAGTTTGGCAAGTTTTTCGTAAAATTCGATTTTAATTTCAGGAATCTCGGGAATGGCTTCAATCATTAGATCAGCATCTTTGACCGCTTCTGCTAAGTCTGAGGTGTAGCTGAGATTGTCAAAAGCCTTATCCAACTGCTCTTGAGTTGCCCTCAAATCCTTTCGAAAAGCCTTGCACATCAATTGAAATTTTGACTTTGCTTTTTCTAAAACCTCATCATTGATGTCATAGACACTGACATTAAAACCATGAAATGCGGCCTGAAAAGCAATTTGATAGCCTAGGATGCCGCTTCCCGCGACAGTTACATTTTTATACGTCATTGTATTTATTTCCTAATAGTAGTGGATATAAGTTGCTAGATAAATGTCTAGAACTTATAGACCTATTATTAGATGGTTTTTCTTAATTATTCAACCTTCATTTTTATAGAAATATCAAAGAGAACCTAAAAATATCACTATGCAAGTATCAGATAATTTCATACTACTTGACTTATTATATTATTAAATAATTCAACAGCTTACTAATAATATTACTAACTTTACACCTAATGATTTTATGATAATTGAAGGCTAATTTCATATCATAACGACATTTTTAATGACTGTTGATGTCAAAATATTGTCGACGAGGTTGTAAAGGAGGACGTAAGCAGTGATGTACGATGAAAGTCGTATTTAACGCATTAAGTATGCAAGGCAGGCTATTATCCCTATTATTATTCTTACGTATAAATCCGTTGCCACATTCGAAGGTTTACACCTGTATCACGCACCATCTTCCAACTGTGCTTATGTGCGTAAGGATTGCATTATCGAAGAATGCAGCTAGAGTGGACAAGCCTATTGACCTGTCTAAAGGTTATTAGCAGTAGTAAGCCTGTTTTTGATGTAATGATTCTCGCAGATGCGCTACAAGCAGTTTCAACTTTTGGTCCGGTTGCCGTGCCTTGGGGTAAACCGCATACATACCCATTTTCTTTCGTGTAAAGCGCTGCAAAATCTGAGTGAGCGTATTTTGCTGCATTTCTTCATAAACAAGTGCTTGTGGTAAAAAGGCGATACCTAGGTCGCTGAGAGTCGCTTGTTTAATCGCATTAAGATGATTGCTATGAAACCGACCCTGTACAGGAAGCAGTTGCTCCGTGCCATCTATATATAGCGGCCATATACCATTCGCCGTATGATCAAACTTATAGACCAAACACTCATGACTCCGTAATTGTTCAGGGGTTTGAGGTGTGCCATGTCGCTCTAAATAGTCTGGTGTCGCACATATGACCCACTGGCTATCTATAAGACGTCTTGCAATGAGTGATGAGTCTTCAAGCTCTGCTGTCCTTATCGCCAGATCAAACCCTTCTTCTATCAAATCAACCAATCGATTGGTAATCTGTAAATCTACTGATATTTCTGGGTGTTGTTTACAGAATTCGGCAATAGATTCGCTCAATATTAGATTTGCAGAGACCGCTGGCATAGTTATACGTATGTTGCCTTTCATGTCCTCACCATAGCCTGTTACGGCATTTTCAGCTTCTTGAAAGGCAAATTTAGCGATTTTAGCTTTGTTATAAAGCGTCCTTCCTGCATCGGTTAAGCTTAACTTTCTGGTTGTCCTATAAAGCAGCTGTGCGTTTAAGCTCTCTTCTAATCTTGCAATGCGTTTGCTTACCACTGAATTAGTTAATGACAGCTTTTCAGCGACCCGAGAAAATGAGCCTTCATCAACCACTTGGACGAATAAAACCATATCGTCAGCTTTGCCCATACTTGTTCCCCAATTGGTGTAATACGTTTTAGATTATAGCAAAAAAAGAAAATAACATTGTCCTTTGATGCAATATATCAATGTATTGACAAGGCGTAGAATATTTTAGGGAATTTTGAGCATTTGTCTATTTAACCATTCTATTAATCATGTCACTGACAGAGATTGTTTTCGGCTTCGTCTGACCGAAAGCATGAAGTGATAAAAACAAATGCTTAAATGAAGTGGTTCAAGGAAGATTACACGATAAAAAAAGGATTATGATTTTGAATCAAACAATATATGGACTGTTGGCATTACTGCCAATCGTTCTCTGTGGTATTTTTTTGATAGGCTTGCAATGGTCAGCCAAAAGAACCATGCCAATCGTTCTGGCGGTTACTGCCGCGCTTGCCCTCTTTGTATGGGATATGACGCTTAATCGCGTGTCTTCATCGATCATTCAAGGGATGGTCATTACCGTCTCAGTATTGTGGATCGTATTTGGGGCTATTTTTTTACTGAATACGTTGAAGCATACTGGCGCCATTGCTGTTATCCGTGCTGGGTTTACCAATGTATCGCCAGATAGGCGGGTGCAAGCCATTATTATTGCTTGGTGCTTTGGTTGCTTTCTTGAAGGAGCTGCTGGCTTTGGTACAGCGGCTGCTATTGCCGCGCCTTTACTGGTCGCGATAGGGTTTCCAGCGCTGGGTGCTGTGTTGATGGGAATGATGATACAAAGTACGCCTGTATCGTTTGGGGCAGTCGGTACGCCTATCGTTATTGGAGTAAACAAGGGGTTAGATACAGTAGCCATTAGCGCCCAACTGGCACAACAAGGACTAGAGTGGGGCTATTTTTTACAATTGATCACCAGCCAAGTAGCCATTATGCACGGTGTTATTGGTACATTTATGCCACTTTTTATGGTGATGATGCTCACACGTTTCTTTGGGAAAAATAAAAGCTGGAGAGAAGGCTTCGCTATTTGGCCATTTGCTATTTTTGCGGGTTTGGCATTCACAGTCCCTTATACCCTAACAGGTATTTTTTTAGGGCCAGAGTTTCCATCATTGGTCGGCGGTTTGGTCAGTATCACTATCGTTGTTAATGCGGCAAAACGTGGATTTTTAGTACCAAAAACCACATGGGATTTTGAACCGAAAAAAAGCTGGCCAAGTGAATGGCTTGGTAAGCTAGTGGTCAGCAAAGAAGACATCACTCCTGCGTTGAGTGATAAAAAGATGTCCACGGTCATGGCGTGGTTTCCTTATCTATTAGTTGCCCTTTTATTGGTGTGTTCTAGAGTATTAACAGGCTTTCAGTCTTTGCTGAACAGTGCGACAGTAGACCTAACCTCGATTTTAAGTGAGGCAGATATCAGTGCTAGCTTTAGTCCTTTATACTTACCAGGCGGCTTGTTATTAATCAGCGCCTTGGTTGCCGCAGCTTTTCAAACGAATAAACCTGCCAGTGCACTAAACAATGCATTTAAAGAATCAGGCAAAACTGTACTAGGGGCCGGATTTGTCCTTATTTTCACGATTCCAATGGTTAGGATTTTTATTAATTCAGGCGTAAACTTATCAGATGTGGCGAGTATGCCTGTCGCCAGTGCAGAGTTATTTGCGGGTACTTTTGGTAGTGTTTTCCCTCTGATTAGTGCAACCATTGGTGCGTTAGGTGCTTTTATCGCGGGGTCTAATACCGTATCCAACATGATGTTTAGCCAATTCCAATACGAAGCCGCCATGAGCTTACATATTTCACCTTCTCTAATTATCGCGGCTCAAGCAGTTGGTGCCGCTGCTGGTAATATGATTGCAGTACATAATGTTGTGGCTGCATCGGCAACGGTAGGCCTACTCGGTATGGAGGGCGCCACACTTAGACGTACTATTTTACCTACCATCTATTATGTGTTGTTCTGCGGGATTATCGTCATGGCTGCCATTTACCTCTTTGGTTTTCAAGGGCCTTTAGCATAATAAGTGACACACAATCACCAAATAAAGAGCGTCATATGCCGTCATTAAATAGAGCTTCATCAAACCTTTTCTCATCAAATATAGCGCATCAAGGCCAAGACACACTCCGTCCTGAGCAAGTGTTAGATAAACTAACCCATTTACTGGGAGCTAGCAATGTACAGGCTGATCCAAGAAAAAACGAGCACTATAGAATGGGGTGGCGTTCTGGCGGCGGAGCTGCATTGGCTGTTTTGTTTCCGCAAACGTTGCTGGAGATTTGGCGTAGTCTAGAAATATGTGTGGAAGGCGACTGCATTATTATCATGCAAGCGGCAAAAACAGGGCTGACTGAAGGCTCAACGCCGAGCGGTAATGACTACGATAGGCCAGTGGTGGTGATCAATACCCTTGCAATGAATCAGTTGTATTTGGTGAATGATAACGAGCAAGTGATTAGCTTACCTGGCGCCACGTTGCACCAGTTGCAAAGTCAGCTTAAAGCCGTAAATAGAGCGCCTCACTCGGTCATCGGTTCATCGACGTTAGGTGCATCTATCATTGGCGGTGTTTCTAATAATTCTGGTGGGGCACTGGTTAAAAGAGGTCCTGCTTATACCGAACTTGCTTTGTTTGCCCAAATAGACAAGCACGGTCAGCTAGTATTGGTTAACCACCTAGATGTGGAGTTGGGCGATACTCCAGAAGAAATACTCACTAACTTACAAACAGGTAATTTTGATAAAAGAGCATTACCTGACACTGGCAAGCTCGCATCTGACAAAGAGTACATCGCTAGAGTAAAAGACGTTGATGCAAGCACACCAAGCCGCTTTAATGCGGATAAGCGAAGACTGTATGAAGCCAGTGGCTGCGCTGGCAAGCTGGCGGTATTTGCAGTACGTCTTGACACTTATCCAACGGCTGTAAAAGAGAAAACCTTTTATATAGGCACTAATAGTGTGAGTGAGCTTGCACAGCTCAGAAGGCAAATGTTATCGAGCTTCGATAATATCCCTGAAGTGGGTGAGTATATGCATCGTGATATATTTGATGTATCTGCTAAGTATGGTAAGGACACGTTCCTGAGTATTAAGCATCTCGGTACCAATGCCTTACCTAGATTGTTTTCTATCAAAGGTGCTATGGATGCAAAATTCCATAAATGGTCATGGATGCCAAAGCATTTCACTGACAAAGTCATGCAGTTCATCGCCAATATATTTCCAAAGCATTTACCGAAACGAATGCTAGAGTATCGCGACCAATATGAACATCATTTAATCTTAAAAATGAGTGATGATGGCATAGCAGAAGCACAGAATTTTCTTGAGGCGTTCTTTGCCGTGTCAGACACAGGTAACTATTTTGAATGTAGTCAAGAAGAATCAGAAAGCGCCTTTTTACATCGCTTTGCCGCTGCAGGTGCTGCATTACGTTATGAAGTCATACATGAAAAAGAAGTCGGCGATATATTGGCATTGGATATTGCCATACCACGTAACGAATTAGAATGGCTCGAAACGCTACCTGAAGACATTGAACAACACTTAGAGAAGAAACTCTATTATGGACACTTCTTTTGTTATGTATTTCATCAAGACTATATTCTGAAGAAGGGTAGTGATGCACATCTTGTTAAAAAAATGATGCTAGAGCTACTGAGCGCACGCGGAGCCAAATATCCTGCTGAGCATAATGTCGGACACCTATACGAAGCGGAACCTGATTTGCAGAACTTTTATAAAAGTCTAGACCCAACCAATACCTTTAATCCGGGTATTGGTAAAATGTCGAAAACCAAACGCAATTGCTCGTGCTGTTTATAACTGAATTCTATAACTGATATTTAAAACTGGCCATGGGCTGATTATTTATCAGTTGCTAAGTTGCTAAGTTGCTGAATAGTTCAGTGTTTGTCTATTATAAATTGTTCAATACATCCTCAGAAGCACTGCCGATTGGTAGTGCTTTTTTATTATTTCTCGGTAAATGTATCAGCAGCCTCGAGTTCAGAAGCACATTTATTCAAAATGATTTTGTTATCTATTGTTAAATACCAGTCGATGCTATGTATAATGCAGCACTAGCATAGCTTTCACTCAGTATGGCTTTCACTCATATGCCTTTAATAAGAAGATTACATTATGTCAAATAAGCGTCCTTTATATATTCCTGTTGCTGGACCCGCTCTTTTAGAGACACCTTTATTGAATAAAGGTAGTGCTTTTTCATCAGAAGAACGTAGCAGCTTTAATTTAACGGGGCTATTACCTCATAATATTGAAACAATTGAAGAACAATCATTACGTGCTTATCATCAACTGAGCTCATTCACTGATGCGATGGATAAGCATATTTACTTGCGTAATATACAAGATACCAATGAAACCTTATTTCATCATTTAATTGAGCAGCATATCGAAGAAGTCATGCCGCTCATTTATACCCCAACCGTTGGTCAGGCGTGTGAAAAATTCTCGCAAATTTATCGCCGTAAACGGGGTTTGTTTATCTCATATCCTGAGCGTCACAAAATCGATGATATGCTACAAAATGCCACCAAACAAAACGTCAAAGTGATCGTTGTTACTGACGGTGAACGTATATTGGGGCTAGGAGATCAAGGTATTGGCGGTATGGGAATTCCAATCGGTAAGTTGTCTTTATACACTGCTTGTGGTGGTATTAGCCCAGCTTACTGTCTACCTATTTTGCTAGATGTCGGCACCAACAACCAACAGCTGCTTGACGATCCTATGTATATGGGCTGGAGGAATCCGCGCATCTCTGGCGATGAATATAATGAATTTGTGGACTTGTTTATTCAAGCCGTTAAGCGCCGTTGGCCAGAAGTGTTATTGCAATTTGAAGATTTTGCTCAGGAAAACGCGACACCATTATTGAATAAATATCGTGATCAGTTATGCTGCTTTAATGATGATATTCAAGGGACTGCTGCGGTATCGGTTGGCACTCTGATTGCAGCGTGTCTAAATAAAGGTCAAAAACTTAGCCAACAGAATATCGCATTTTTAGGCGCAGGATCTGCTGGTTGCGGTATTGCTGAGCATATTATTCGCCAAATGCAGCATGAAGGATTGACTGAAGAGCAAGCTCGTAGTCAAGTGTTCATGGTTGATCGTTATGGCCTGCTAACAGATGGCATGACAGAGCTGCAAAAATTCCAAGAACCATTAGTACAAAAAGAATCAGCTATTGCAAGCTGGGATAAAAGTAAGAAACTCGGCTTAGCGCAAGTGGTTAAACAAGCAAAAATCACCGTATTATTTGGTGTTAGCGGACAAAAAGGTCTGTTCACCCAAGAAGTGATCGAATCGCTATGTGCTAATACTGAGCACCCAATTGTACTACCACTTTCAAATCCAACGTCTCGTGTGGAAGCAACGCCGCAAGAAGTCATGAATTGGAGTAAAGGTAAGGCAATTGTTGCGACGGGTAGTCCGTTTCCTCATACCACTTATAACGGTCAGTCTTTTGAGGTGTCTCAGTGTAATAACAGCTATATATTTCCCGGTATCGGTTTGGGTGTTTTAGCAGCACGTGCGACAGGTATCAGCGATAATATGCTAACGGCAGCAAGCCAAGCTCTTGCAGATATATCAATGGAATACGAAAAAGCACCTGGTGCCATCTTACCGCCGATCAAAGTTATCAGAGAGATCAGTGAAAAAATAGCGTATGCAGTGGCATTGCAAGCGGCTCAAGACAAGCTAGCACTACCTATCACATCGGAGAATTTACAACGCCGATTAAAAGCGAACTTTTGGTTACCTGAGTATCGTAACTATCGCCGTACTTCTTTTTAGGTTAGAGATTAGATAGTTAGCTATTATCGATATTGCAAACACTATAAAAAATCACCTTAACTTGAACAGTTAGGGTGATTTTTTTATCTGTGCATTAATATAAAACTATAGCGTCTGTATGGTCGCTTGTTTTGGTGGTGAGTTAGTCAACGCCTTGATAATTTCAGATATTTTAAAGGTATTCTAAGAAGTGTTAGTCGATACCTTTATCATTAAGGTATGGAAGGTTAGGGTGTATTATAGACACGCAATAAAAAACCCTTGCAGCGTATGGCTTACAAGGGTTTAATCGGTACTACTCATATCTTAACTGGTGCGCCCACCACGCATCGACTAAATTACTGGAAGTCTTTTAATGTAAGGGTTTTGTCTCTGCATATATTATTTTTAACAACAAATTTAACAACTTCCTAAGGTCTATTAATTTGCCATCCGATTGATATTGGCTTTTATATCATGAATGACCTGATTTGATAATTCTTTCTCGATGTTGTGGCCTCTAATAACAGTCAAAAAATCTTCAGCAACTGATGCTACCTGATCAAGAATAGCTTGTGCCTTGTTTTGCTTAATATCAGCTTGCTTCGCCAATTTTAGTAAGTGAGATCGGGTAGGGCATTGAGTTTCACCAGTCACATCTATATGGTGATAACCATTCATACCTCTGTGGATCGTACTGCTCAGTTCCTTCAAGTTTGCCTTGATTGGCTTTGTTATGCCAGTTCGATAGCGTTTGCATGGCGATGCCAAGTTGCTTTGCAGTAGCTAAAATATTGCCGTTATTGTCTGCTATCTTCTTGACGGCTTCGGCTTTGAATTCTGCACTGTAGGTTCTGATTTTCTTGGTCATGGTAAACTCCTGTAAATACGCTTAGTTTACCAAGTTTACTTGTACGGTTTCTCCAGCATAGCTTAGTTCAAAAACCTGATTTTAAATCCATAGGTCGAGTCGTATGGCGTTTTGCCATATATTTGCCCAGCAAGGGTAAGCAAAATGCTGGTAATTGAAAAGCACCCAATAACGGTAAAAACACCGCGCCCATGAAAGGTACAGTTATGGTGTAAGCAAGTAATACATTGCGTCCACCACACACCAGCGCCGCGACAATAGCGTTTTCATCGCCAAAACGTCGATATATTATATAAGCCATAAAATAAAACACCAATGCCAACACCGAACTTAGCACTAGCAATAACAACGCTTGCCACGGATTATGGTCAAATGTGGCACGAAACCCTGCCATCAGTCCCAGTGGAAATAACATCAGCAGTAAAATATTAAACTGTGCAATTTTGGGATAATAACGCGACAAAATAGGCGGTGAAACGAACCGACGCACCGCCACAGCTAGCACTATTGGCATAACAATATAAACTAACAAGCGATTGACATATATGCCAACGTCTATATGTGCATTGTCATCTCCTAATAGCCACAATACGCCTAATAATGTACATGGCATAACGAGCGTAGCAGCGATAGTTTTTGCCGTCGCCAGTTGTGCATCAAACCCCACCGCATTGACCAACGCACCACTACCGAACAATGGGGCAGTGGCACCAAGACCTGCAATCGCCAATAGCCAATCGCCACGTACACCGAGTGCATAAGCAATTACTATTAAAGCTAGACTCACGCCCCCGCTTTGTAACAAGGCAAAAACCCATACATAGCTTGTCGCTATACGCTTTAACAGCGCATATTGGTCAATGCCTAGTAAAGTAAAAAACATCAAGAAGAACAATACTTGGGGTAAATATACCAATACTGCATTGGATAAGTTTGGAAAAACAAAGCCCACAATTGCACAAACTGGCATAATTAATGTGCTATGGCGCGCAATAAAACTAAGAAGCATTATCTTTCCTAATAAAAAATGTTTTTTTGATACGTGTACTGAACCACGCTGGGATTGTTTAATATCCAACAAACCCCAATATTAACAACATCAACTGAGAAAAGTGAATTTCATACCTTAGCATTCTACGCTATACAAATAATAGCATGTAGGAGTTTTTCGACTCATTAGAGTAAAATAAATCCAAGAATATAGAGATGTTATTGATATTTTGGATGCAATAGTATTGGGGTGTGCGCCACCTGATAAGTTATATTTTAAATTAGTATTTGCTCTACTCTAGCATTGAATCATTCTTCGCTATGGATGTTAATTTTAAAATTATAATCTCCCAAGTTAACATCTATAAATTTGACAGCAAGAGTCAACTTCTAATATAGTAGAGCTTTTATAGAAGTGGTACAGTGCTTTTAAAATAAGCGAAAAGTAAAAAGATTATGACTTATTCAGCAGACTTTCGATCACAAGTGATTAAAAGTGTCAAACAACAAGATATGAGTATCAGACAAGCTTGTGCATTTTATGATATTAGTAAGGCCACGCTACAGAATTGGCTCAAAGATCCTAGTATCAAACTAACTCGCAATAAACCACCCAGTAAAATACCTAACGCAGCGCTATTAAAAGATGTTGAACAGTACCCAGACGATTACATGTACGAGAGAGCACAGCGTTTCGACTGTAGCAAGTCAGGCATCGAAGCTGCTTTAAAACGCCTTGGTATCAGTCAAAAAAAAGACCTTAGCGCATCCAAAATCTTGCCCCTTAAAGAGAGCTAAGTATCTAAGCAAACTTAACGAATACATTGCTCAAGGCTTTGCTATTGTATACATGGATGAAAGCGGCTTTGAGTCTGAAACCCTGCGCCCTTTTGGTTATGCACCGATAGGTAAGCCTTGTATCGATAGTTATAACTGGCAAGGTAAAAAACGAACCAACGTCATTGGTGCCTTATATAAAAAAGCGTTATTTGCGCTTGATTACGTTGAGCAGAATATCAACAGCCATATATTTTATGACTGGTGCAAAAACATACTGATTCCATGCCTTAAAACCAAATGCGTCATTGTCATGGATAACGCCAGCTTTCACAAACGCGTTCAGAGATTACTCAACAGGCATGGTCATCGCCTGCTATTTCTACCGCCTTACAGTCCCGATTTAAACCCTATTGAGAAAAAATGGGCACAAGCTAAGTTTCTACGCTAAGGTTGGATGGAGAATAATCTGCCTAAACTGTTTCATGATATGGGACGTACTAATTTTATTGTGGATTGACTATATTATCAGAAAATCGCTCAACGTTTGAGCGATTTTCTGATAATAGTATGGTCTGATTTATATGCCAAACGGTGTGTACTACGGAAAGGAGCTATTGATTGACAATAGATAATTGTATTCAAATCTTGTCCTCATAGAGATATTCTGGTAAGTTACATAACGATAATAAAGTTATCGATTTATAATATAGATAAATAAGCAACGGAATTGATATAGGTTGAATTAAAAAAACTTTTATCTGCTAAAAACGATGAAACGTAAGAGGTTGTAATCATGATAGATTTAGCAAATATGACGCCAAAAGAGGTAAGAGCATTAATTGCCAAAAACGACATTGCTAAGCCGACTTCTGGCATGTGCAAAGGTCACATACAAGCAAACCTAGTCATAGTACCAAAAACATTGGCCTATGACTTTTTGTTGTTTGCACAAAGAAACCCAAAATCGTGCCCCGTTTTAGATGTTACCGATGTCGGTAGCGCAGAGCCGCGGCTCATGGCCAAAGGCGCAGATTTGCGGGTTGATGTGCCAAAGTATCGGATATATGAATTTGGTGAGCTAGTGGCCGAGGTGTCAGACCTAAAAGACTACTGGCGAGAGGATTTGGTTTGTTTTCTGCTAGGGTGCAGTTTTTCTTTTGAGTCAGCCATGCTCAATGCCTCTATTCCCATCAGACATATCGAAGATAATCACAATGTGCCGATGTATATCACCAACATAGCCACCGAGCCTGCCGGACAGTTTCATGGCAGCATGGTGGTCAGCATGCGCCCGATACCTTACTCTTTAGTCACAAGAGCCGTACAAGCCACTTCTCGATTCCCACAAGTGCATGGTGCGCCTGTGCACATTGGTGACCCTAGTGTCATTGGTATAAAAGATATTCATACGCCTGACTTTGGTGATGCCTCACTCATAAAAGAAGGTGAAGTCCCTGTATTTTGGGCGTGCGGTGTGACACCACAAAGCATAGCCATGACCAGTAAACCTGAACTGATGATTACCCACGCGCCAGGATATATGTTTATCTGTGACCCAAAAGACGAAGACTTGGCCGTGCTATAGGCTATAGGTTGGATAACCACGCCATTCTGTTTCTAAATTAAATATAAGCTGATGCCACGCTGACTCATATCAAATGAGCACGCACAGTGGTTTTCTATGTCTGAACAACCGAATATATGGTGCTTGAAAACCCTTTTTTAACCGAATTACATACAGTAATTAGTTACTTTTACTCTAATGGAATAGCCAATAATATGAATATTAATTTCACGGACTTAGAAAAACTCATTAAGCTAGCAGAAGGTGCTGATATACAGTCTTTAGAGGTGACCGATGGTGATGCGCGTATCTCTATCGTTTGTCAGCCTGATGGTAATGATGACGGCAGCAACCATCCTAGTAGAGCGCCTCAAGCACAGACTACGCACCCGCAGCAACCAGCCAACACAGCTCATCACAATACATCTGAAAACAACCCCGATAATACCAATGTAAATAGTAAGCATATTGATGAAACAGTGACTGATAAGACCACAGAAACGACAGACACTCAAGTATTGGCACCCATGCTAGGTACGTTTTATTTGCGTTCTGAGCCTACAGCCGAGGCGTTCTTTAAGGTAGGCGATCAGGTGGTAGTAGGGCAGACACTGTGTATCATAGAGGCCATGAAAATGATGTATGAGGTCAAGGCAGAAACAGCAGGCACTCTCAAAGAGATTTTAGTCGATGAAGGTGACGTCGTAGAATATGCACAGCCCTTATTTATTACAGTGCCAGACAGTTAAGACTCATCAACATTGCATAGACGCTGCATAAATACTGTATTTGACACTATATTATTTTAGGAAAATAAACATGTTCGCAAAAATTCTAATCGCCAATCGTGGCGAGATTGCCCTACGTATTATCCGAGCCTGTAAGCAGATGGGTATTCAGACAGTGATGGCACATTCTGAAGCAGACAAAGACTCGTTACCCGTACGCCTGGCTGATGAAAAAATATGCATCGGGCCTGCTAATGCCACCCATAGCTATCTCAATCAAAGGGCACTAGTGTCTGCGGCAAAAATTACCAACGCACAAGCCATTCATCCAGGCTATGGGTTTTTGTCTGAAAATTCAGACTTTGCTGCCTTGGTCGAAAACTCAGGTCTCATATTTATTGGGCCAACAGCCGATAACATCAGAAACATGGGCGACAAGGTTGAAGCCAAAAAGCAAATGACGATGGCGGGCGTGCCCTGTGTGCCTGGTTCTGATGGGGCTTTGCCTGCTGATCCAGATCAGGTTATCAAGATTGCCAATGAGGTCGGATATCCGGTCATTATTAAAGCAGCAAGCGGTGGTGGCGGACGCGGCATGCGTGTGGTCGAGAAAGAGGCCGATTTATTGTCTGCTATTTCTATGACACAAACAGAGGCAAAAGCCAATTTTGGTAGTGCCGTTGTTTATCTTGAAAAATACTTACAAGCGCCACGGCATATCGAAGTGCAAGTTTTGTCTGACAGCCACGGTAACGCCATTTATTTGGGCGAGCGTGATTGCTCTATGCAGCGTCGCCATCAAAAAGTGATAGAAGAAGCACCAGCCCCAGGTATTACTGAAGCACAGCGTCAAAAAATAGGGCAAGCGTGTGCCACAGCTTGCGAGCAAATGCAGTACAGAGGCGCAGGTACGTTTGAGTTTTTATATGAAAATGGTGAGTTCTTTTTTATTGAGATGAATACCCGTGTGCAGGTTGAACACACCATTACCGAGATGGTGACGGGCATTGATATTGTGCAAGAGCAAATAAGAGTGGCAGCAGGGCTGGCGCTGGCGTATAACCAAAGTGATGTTGCGATTACTGGACATGCTTTTGAGTGCCGTATTAATGCAGAAAACGCCCAGACCTTTTTACCAAATGCGGGGCGCATAGACTACTGCCACATGCCAGCAGGATTCGGTATTCGTGTGGACAGCCATGTCGAGTCTAATTATGTCGTGCCGCCTTCTTATGACAGTTTGATCGCAAAAATATGTGTGCATGACCATTCCAGAGAAAAAGCAATAGAGAAAATGCGTGCGACCTTATCAGAGGCGCAAATTACGGGTATTGACACCAATATTGGTTTGCATCAACGTCTGTTTGAAGATGAGGTGTTTTGTGAGGGTCAAATGAGTATTCATTATTTGGCAGAATGGATACAAGACAATATATAAATCAGGGTTCCTGTTAGAAATTAGAACTAACAAAAACAAGAATTAACGCTGAAATTTAAGCCAAAATGAGACAGAAAACAAAGGTAAGGGAGTACATGTTGATAGATTTACAGTGGCAAATATGCAGTGAAACCAACTTAGCGTTGTTTTTCCCTAAGCCGATCACCTTAGAAAAACAACAAAAATGCTGGGCATTATCAGACAGTATACAAAGAATGCCAGAAGTCATCGAAGTGGTCATTGGTATGAACACCCTCAGTGTATTCACCTTGCCATTAACGTGGGCTGAGCTGAAAATCTTTAATGATAGATTGTCACAACTACTCAATGATATTCCTTCAAAAACTATACAAGGAAAGCACGTCGAGATTCCAGTGCATTATGGTGGTCAATATGGCCCTGATCTAGCTGCCATGGCCAATGACTTGAACCTCTCCGTTGAAGCCGTTGTTGAGCTGCATACTAAAGCCATTTACACCGTTTATTTTATTGGGTTCCAGCCGGGGTTTCCTTATCTTGGCGGCTTATCTGAATCGTTATATTTTCCAAGACATGCCATACCCAGAACTCAGGTACCCGCAGGCTCGGTTGGTGTAGGCGGCGAGCAAACGGGGGTGTACCCTTTTGAGTCTCCAGGTGGCTGGCAACTATTAGGCCAGACAGATACGGCTTTATTTGATTTGACCAAAACCTCTCCAACGTTACTGAACGCAGGCGATACCTTACAATTTAACGCAATTAATATTCATCAATAAAGTAGCTGTAAATAAGAAATACATGAATAAAAAGATAAATAAATAGGTGGTAACAATGAAAATTTTAACCACGAGTGCCCTTGCGAGTATTCAAGATTCGGGACGACTGGGTTACCGAAGCATGGGTGTGGGTAGAAATGGCGTGATGGATAGCTGGGCGCTACAAGCCGGTAATGCTTTGGTGAAAAATGAGGCAAACGAACCCGCTATTGAAATTACGCTAGGCGAGCTAACCATACAGTTTGAAGAAAGTGCCAGTTTTTGCTTAACAGGTGCTTTGTACGAGGCCTATTTAGACGACAAGCGTATTCCTTGCTATTGGCGTATCAATGCAACAGCTGGGCAAACTCTCAAACTTTTGCGTCCGTTACAAGGCATGTATACCTATTTATGTGTACATGGCGGCTTTGATATTGAGCCAGTATTGCAATCGGTCAGTACCAATCTAAAAGCAGGATTTGGAGGCTTTGAAGGTAGATACTTGAAAGCTGATGACAGCTTAACGGTAAAAACCGAATCAAGTCTGCCCATCATTGGGGTGGCTCGCCTTGCCCCAACCGATGTTATTCGAGTCATCAAAAGCAGCGAGTACGACTACTTTACCGCATCATCTCAACAAGCGTTTGAGACCCAGCCATGGAAACTACAAAGCAGTAGTAACCGTATGGGTTACCGCTTGGAGGGGGTAACAGCGCTTGAATTTAGTGAGCCAGTAGAAATGAACTCACATGGCGTTGATATCGGCATGATTCAAGTACCGCCACAAGGGCAACCGATTGTGTTAATGGCTGATGGGCAAACGACGGGGGGCTACCCTAAAATTGCGACAGTTATTAACGCCGATATAGGATTGATGGCACAAATTAGATTTGGTAAAACCTGTCAGTTCATCGTTATAGATGTAGAGCAAGCATTGCATGAACAACAAAAACGCCACCATTATATTGATCAAATAAAGGAATACGCCAATGAAAATTGATTTAAATGCTGATGTGGCTGAAGGCTGCGGGCAAGATGATAAGTTATTAACGATAGTCAGCTCGGCCAATGTTTGCTGCGGCCTTCATGCTGGGTCTTATTCCGAGATGTTAGCCACCTTGCAATTGGCCAAAGCAAATAATGTGAGCGTGGGCGCGCATCCTGGTCTAAACGATAGAGAAAACTTTGGCCGTATTCATCAGCCGTTAAGTGAAGCCGACTACCGTGCTTTATTAGCCTATCAATTGGGCGCAACCAAAGCGCTCTGTGATTTGGTGGGCGTGTCTTTAGACTATGTTAAACCGCATGGGGCATTGTACAACCAAGCGGCTATTGATGAAAATTTATCAGATATTTTGGTAAGCGAAATCAAACGCTTTGATCCAAGTCTAAAAGTCATGGGGTTGTCTGGCGGCTATTTGGTTAAGTCAGCCAAAAAGCAGGGTTTAGCGTCGATATCAGAAGTGTTTGCCGATAGAAACTATGAAAAAGACGGCTCGCTGGTCTCTCGCACCAAAGACAACGCTTTGATCACCGACACAGAGGCAGCTGTTAAGCATGTATTACAAATGGTGACCGAAGGAACCGTTACCAGTGTTTGCGGCCAAACCGTACCCGTAAAGGCACAAAGTATCTGTCTACATGGTGATGGTGAACACGCTATTTTATTTGCGCAAGAGATAAAAAAACAACTGGAGCTGCAAGGCATTGCTATATCTGCCCATTAAATATCCGCCCACCAGTCATTTGATTGACTCATTTTATATAGAACAAGGATGTTTATGAGTACCTTAAAAAAACACAATACTGCCATTCTAGGTGCGGCTTTTTTGATGGCCACATCAGCAGTCGGGCCAGGATTTTTGACCCAAACTGCCACATTCACCGAAAGCCTCATGGCAAGTTTCGGCTTTGTGATTTTAATATCTATTATTATGGATATTGGTGTACAGCTTAACGTTTGGCGAATCGTTGCTGTCTCTAAAAAACGTGCACAGGAAATCGCCAATTTGGTGTTTCCTGGTGTCGGCTATTTACTCGCTTTCTTGATTATTGCGGGTGGCCTAGCTTTCAATATTGGTAATATTGGCGGTGCAGGGCTTGGCATGCAGTCCATGTTCAATATGTCGCCCATTACTGGTGCGCTGATCAGTGGTGTGATTGCTGTCGCCATATTTTTGGGCCGAGAAACTGGACCTATGATGGATAAATTTGCGCAGTTAATGGGCTTTATTCTCATTGTACTGATGATTTATGTGGTGTTTAAATCTGACCCACCATTGGCAGAAGCAGTGAGCAAAACCATCATGCCTGACAAAATCGATGCGGTTGCCATCGTCACTTTAGTGGGCGGTACGGTTGGTGGCTATATTACCTTTTCTGGAGCACATCGCTTACTAGAAGCTGGTGTGAGCGGGGAGGAGAATCTAGACGCGGTGACCAGAAGTTCCGTCTCTGGTATTTTAATCGCCTCTGTGATTCGCATATTTTTATTCCTTGCTGTTTTGGGCGTAGTGTCTCAAGGATTTGCATTAGATCCAGCTAACCCAGCCATGTCGCCTTTTGAGTATATTTTAGGAAATGTAGGTAAGGTTATTTTTGGTATCGTCATTTGGGCTGCCTCTGTGACCTCGGTTATTGGTGCTGCTTATACGTCTGTGTCTTTTATGACCAATTTTCATCCGTTCATCGAAAAGCACAAACGCTATTTCATTATTGGTTTTATTGTGATCTCTACACTGGTGTTTGCCACTATCGGTAAGCCCGCCCAAGTATTAGTATTGGTTGGTACGTTAAATGGTTTGGTGTTGCCTATCGCCATGGTTATTATTCTGATTGCTGCCTACAGAAAAAATATTGTTGGCAATTACAAGCATCCTATTTGGATTGCAGTATTTGGTTGGTTAATCGCCATTGTAATGAGTATCTTAAGCGTCATGACCATTGCTAAATATCTTGGCATGAGTTAAAAATTAAGTTAAGGAAATGATTATGGATATAGATCAAATAGCACGTGTGGTCAAACTTGTTGAAAGCAGTCGGTTGCATGAAGTCACGATTGCAGACAATGGGCAGTCTATGAAAGTGGTGAATAACCTAGGATTGCCAAGCAGGGTTGCTACAGTAAAGAGTGTGGACAGTGCAGATACTATAGTTACTACTGACGTGGCGCAGACAGACCGTAAAACCTTACAGGTATGTGCTATCTATGTGGGCCATGTTTATTTAAGTCAAGATGACGCAACTGATGATCTAGTCAAAGAAGGGGACCAAATTCAAAAAGGTCAAACCATCTGCTTTATTGATGAGTTGACCCGTTTGCTGCCTGTTATTAGTGATAAAGACGGTGTTATCGGCGCTATTTTGGTTGAAAATGGTCAGGCCATCGAATATGGTCAGCCTATTTTAGAGGTAAAAGCCACGTTTTAGTATTAGGTAAATGGCCAATTTTTATAACATTATCCAAAATCAATATTGAATACAGAAAGAGGGCCAGCGTTATATGACGTTAGCCCTCTTTTTACTGCTGTTTGTATTAAGCTATTTCTAATGACGTCATTGCAAGTAACACACGTGATGTAATGGAGGAAACCCACTTATCAATCTATCTGCTAATAACTTGCTTTATTTATCGCTACTAAACCTCGCCTTTGGCCATATGTGCTTCAAATTCCACCACCTAAGCAACCTTTTTTACTACTATTAAAGTTCAGTTACTAGGGCGTGTCCTCAATTCATCTTGCAATGAATGATGGTGCACGCCAAGTAAAGCATTGACTTAAAATTACGAGCCAACTTCTCATAGCGATTCGCTATGCTGCGAAAATGCTTAAGTCTTACAAAGATATTTTCTCCCAAATGGCGGAACTTATATAAATAACGATCGAATTCTGGGTTAGGCTGTTTAGCATTCTTCCTTTTATGAATAATAGGTATCATGCTATGCATGCGGGCTTTATCTCTGATAGCGTCTGAATCATAGCCTTTATCAGCGATAAAATAGTAGGCTTGACCTATGAGCTCAATCAATTCACCTATACCTTGACTGTCGTGAACTTTACCCTAAGTGATTTTAGAGTCGAGCAGATATCCATCAGCATCACAGGATAGGTGTATCTTTGTAGTTGCTCAGTCACGACTTTGTCCAATTGCTTGCTCTTCACCAAGCCGAGCTCTACTTGCATGTTTATGACACCGTATATAACTTCAGTCGGTGAATACCCATTCCGTATCGATTTATTTTCGTAGGCTAAAAAAATTTCTCCATAAAACATTCTTTGACCATCGGTTAAAACGGTTGTAAGCTGTTTTCCATGAGCATAACTCTTAGGGTATGTCACGCCACGGTGCACCTGTGCGCAGCTTTCAAAGAATATCCTCCATAACCTCTCGACTATTTCGGATTTAATAGCAACAAAACCTAAGTATTTAAACAAGAGGATTTTTAGCCTCTAATTACTTAAATTAGAATTCACCAATATATTTTTTATGCTACGCTAAAAATTTACATATCGATAGAAAAATTATCGTTATTTAAAAATAACATAATTGATTTAGGGGCTGTCCTAGATAAGTAAAATAATCTAGGATAGTCATATGAGAAAGAGCAGATTAAGTTGGTACAAACAAACTAAGCTTATCGAACTATTTGTTGCCGGTTGTACCGCAAGAACAGCAGCAAGCTTAGCGGGTGTTAATAAAACAACAGCTAGCTATTACTTTCACAGGCTAAGACTACTGATTTATGAAAATAGTCAGGAACCTGGCCTTCTAGAAGGCGAAATAGAAGTTGATGAGAGCTACTTTGGCGGCAGACGCAAAGGCAAACGTGGTCGCGGTGCTGGTAACAAAGTGCCTGTTTTTGGACTGCTTAAGCGTAATGGTAGCGTCTATGCTTGTATTATCCCTAATGCCAGAGCCGATACCTTAATCCCTATTATAAGAGAGAAAGTAAAGCCTGATAGTATCGTTTATACTGACTCCTTTAGAAGTTACAACGCACTTGATGTCAGCGAGTTTACCCATTACCGCATTAATCATTCAAAAGAGTTTGTACAAGACAGAAACCATATCAACGGAATAGAGAACTTTTGGAGCCAAGCCAAGCGACATATGCGTAAATATAATGGCATCCCAAAAGAGCATTTCCATCTGTTTTTAAAGGAATGTGAGTGGCGTTTTAACTACAGTGATCCAAAACGTCAATTACATCAGCTAAAACAATGGGTTAAAC
>Ga0208015_1000247_pt1 | contig 34673 bp, 49 predicted proteins | sample 26BtaG_FD_184101 | JGI IMG/M metagenome (GOLD analysis project Ga0208015, IMG submission 184101) | Marine viral communities from Cariaco Basin, Caribbean Sea - 26B_WHOI_OMZ_CsCl (SPAdes) (version 2) | ecosystem: Environmental > Aquatic > Marine > Oceanic | place: Caribbean Sea: Cariaco Basin... | reverse complement strand
TTTATATTTACGTCTAGTGCCTATATTGCCGCTATCTAAGCTATCAAGATAAAGCTGTGCATAGTCTGCAAAAAGTGGTCTATCATCTGCTGCCGTCTCATCGATAATATTACAAGCCAATTCAATATCTGTTACCGTCAAATTCTCCCACTTTCTACGAGCCATTAAACTAGCTCGTAGCTTTCCCGCTTGGGCAATATTCTTTGGCGTCGCCGTGTACGGGAGGACGAAGTACCTGCGCCCTTCTCCTTTGATTGGGATATTAATTTCGACGCTGCCGCTTCGCACTCTAACGCCTTTTGGATACCCTGCTGGTCCAGCCATTCATTCCACCCGTTTAGACTAAAGTAAATCTTATTATCAATCTTTTTCCACACTTTGCCTTCTGGCCATTTATCTTTTGCCATGTATAAGCGTTCGTGTGGTAGACCAATAAGTTTACCAAATTGAGGGAGAGTTACCCAGTCCAACGGGACATTTGATTTGATAATTTCAATGACATCCATCTCACTCAACCTCCCTGTCTATGGCGCTGTTTTGCCAGTCCGTTGTGTCGTATCCCGAATCCCATATGCCACAGTTCCATGGCAGTAATATCTCGTTGTTTAATATTCGAGTGACTGTTGCTGCGTTCAGACTATAAACAACCAGTTTTCCTTTCTTGTCTATTCGAGCACTCTTAATCCATTTCGGCATACCTTCAAAAACAGCTTGAGTTAAATTACTCACAATCACTCTCCCTTGCTTAATTCAATCGACAACAACCAAACCACTGCCACTACCAACATACCAAGCAAGATAGCCATGCCGGTAATTACTAATAATTGCTCATTATTGGTTAGCATCACCGTCCCCTTCTCTCAAATACGCTTTGGCAGTCTACACAGAGCGTTACCCCGCCCACGGCTTGGCGTCTAGCCGGTATATCTTCGCCACATTCCAAACATTCTGTCAGTGACGGTTTATCAAATTTTGGTGCGCGACTTAGACAGTGAGCCAGTGTTAAATCAACATAGTCGTTTGCGCGATCAGCATCATCAGCCATTACTTACCCCATCTTCTCAACATTCGCTTCGATACGCTTATAGCCGATACCGTAGCGATATTCTATTTTCATCCCACGGTCAGCCAAGCGACATGCCCGACCAACCAGGTGACGACCAGCACTGCATGCGTCTACAATTTCCCAGCAGCTTGTGTCTACTTCTAGCCAACTCAGGCCATAATTATTTGCTGCAAACGTGATTCTTTTAATCTTTTTTGACATTACTACTCTCACTTGCTTGGATCATTGCATCTGCCCAGTCACGTATGTCTTTTAAGCGGTCGATGCTGAATTTTTTAAGGATATAAATATCTGCTTTGTCTGGCATTTTGTTATGCGGCGTTTGCAGCTTGATAAATAGTGCGTCATCTCTGACAAATAAATGAGCACGGCGGTTAAGGGATAATGTTTTACTCATCGCTTTAGCTCCCGTAATATCAGACTTTTAATCGTACCGGCTGCGTATAACTGCCCGTTTTTACCATCGATATTGACGACATGATGATTGCGCGTACCGTAATGCTCCCTATCGATTGCCAGGTAATAGCCGTGATGTTCAAACTTCTTGCGCTTGTCGATACGATTGCGTATTTGACACTTATAATTATCAGGTGTGCAGCTGAGTAAGACGCTGATATCGGGTACGACGCCCTCAGTGTCCCAAAGCGGCTGAATCATACGACGTTTGACAGCAGAGTCAGCATTGCGATGCTTATCAAACAAGATGACATCCAAGTGGCTATAGTTGCCAAGCAAATAGTCATCATCAAAGTTGACTACATCGATACCGCGCTCAAGTACGATAACGTCAGTGATAATGCCTTGCGCATTTAAGCACCGCTGCACGCGTTCGCAGGCTGTAGTGACACCGATGTGTGGTGCGCCACTGATATTAATTAGCAAAGGCCCTTTACGTTTTTGGGTATTGATAGACATTACGCCACCTCACTGTGTTCGCTATTGGCAGCTACGACGTCAAGTAGCGGCTCAAGGTTGATGTTATGAGCAAACGCCTTGCGTAAGTCAGCTTCTAAATGCACCAATACCGCCCAGTACATTGGATTGATACGGCAACGACGCTGTGACACTTGCACGATTACTAGGCGCAGTTGCTCAGCGACATCAAGCATAGTGTGCTGGTCGCGTAGTTCGATTGGCTTGGCAATATGCTTGCACCACTGGTTTTCGGCATCGCGTAAAGCGGTACGGCTGACAGCGTTGCTAAGTTTGGCGTTGTGCATGAGCGATACTAAGATAGTACTCGGCTTGATATTGGCGATATTACGCATAGCAAGCCTCCAACGCCGCACGGAAGGCTGGCAGTTCGGCTTCGGTTATGGTGCGATAAGTTTCGTTGTGCCAAACCGATATCTTTACGTACTGACCTGTATGAATAAACTGATTCATTGAAAAACGGCTAGTAAGATCGGCTATGCCAAAGCTTGATTTATCACTATGCTCTATATTTGATGTTGCTATGACAATCGCAAAATTAGGACGCTTAACATTAAAGGAATTTTTACCAATCACGATGTCCCACGCCATCAATTTATCACCACCAATCGCATAGTCGTCTTCGCTAAAACGGTCCATGCTATGCATGCGCTGGATAAGTGTTTCGGATAGGTTTTTGATAAAGATAAGCTGCATATCAGCTTGGGTGATTTGTGGTACTGATTCAGATAGCCAATTAGGTTGGTCTAATACATCATCGATATGTGGGACGCATTCGTCTAAATCACTGCTTAGATAATCGACATCGTTGACGGTTTCGCGGTTAAGATCATTTTCCCAAGGAGAGTGCGTTACAGGCGCATCATTAGCTGCTTCAGCTTGCATGGCTGCAAGTAAGCGGTCGCCGTGACTGTCATTTTTAACTGACAGTGCAAGTGTCACAGCGTCGATTTTCGCTTTTAAAGCATCAATATCAGCTTTGGTTTCGTTATCAAAACCGATTTCAAAGCGTGTGATTATCTTGCCTAGCTTGTTTTGAGTGCTCATGCCACACCCCCCATCGTCATAGCGACAATCAATAGGGTGCAAAGCGCCATAAACCAGCGTGTATTTCTACGCGCTAATTTGTTGGTTATTTCGGTTTGAGTAAGTTTCTGCTCAGCGGCTTGGAGTTGCTGGTTACGTTCAGCTAGGATTAGTTGTAGGCGCTCAATCTGTTGTTGAGCGCGCGTTGGTGGGACCGTTCCGTTGGTTTGATATTGAGACATGACGTTATACCCGTTTTGTTGATTACGGGTATATATTAATCATTTGTTGTTAATAATGTCAAATCTTTTGTTGTTTATATTTAAAATAGTTAAAATTGAACAACAAAACACGTTATAAAATTAGCGGGGTTTAGTTAATCAAACTCATAAACTTCTATATAGACACACCAACCATGAGCTAAAGGATTGTCTTTTGAGACTGGCTTAGCATGCGCAAAGTAATGCTCAATCCAATATTCTACCCATGGCCTACTAGTCATTATAATATTCCTGTGCATTCATTATCTAATAGGTGCAGCTCGTCGCGTAGTCTGCTAGGCGGCTGTATCTCTACGAATGGATTTAAAACATTCACATCTTCGCAATTAAAAGACATACGCTCCATGCCATTAACAGAAATGACAGTAATAATGCCATGTTGGCAACTGACAAATTCTTTTATCATGTTGCGCCCATCTCTTAATACGATATGTACGTATTCTCCTGCGCATGGCTCTCTTTTAGGGTCAAATACTATATACCAGCCTGAACGCAATGCAGGGAACATGCTGTCACCTACGGCACGTATGACATACGCTGAATCACTAGCATTATTTACTTCTAAGTATCCATCCCCACCATTCCCCATGTAATCTAGCTCCAGCCAATATCCATTATCACCCATCTGAGCTGAACCTTTAACTGGAACGTACTTAATAGGGTTTTTAACTATACCGTCTCCCTTCTCTTTTTCCTTTTTAATCATTTCGCCCATACCGCTCATCAACCAATCAATGTCAATGTCCAGTGCTTTCGCTATTTGAGCAGAATAAGAGCTCTTCTTACTATCTCTTTTTTCTAATGTAGATAATGCTTGCTGTGTCCAACCGATTAGATCAGCAAGCTCACCTTGTTTGAGACCTCTAAACTCTCTTGCCTCTTTAACTCGCTGTCCAAGTGCCATAACTATTGCCTCCATAATTATCAGTAATTTAAAACAAATGAAGTTACAAAGCTAACAACAAAAGATTTGACAGTATTAACAACAAATGATTAAATACAATAAAACTAACAACAAAGGATTTACATCATGAATCTTAAACCTATTACACCTAAACAAGCACTTGCCAAAGCAGTTAAAGCAGCGGGCGGTCAAACTGAGCTTGCAAACCTAATTAACACCAAACAACAAAACGTTTGGCAATGGCTAAATAGAGATGGTAAAGCCTCTGCTAAGTATGTTGTAAAAATTAGCGAAGCAACTGGCGTCCCATATCACGAGTTACGTCCAGATATATTTCCAACTCCCGCTCCAGCCAACGATCCAAGTAATCAACAACAACTAGCTTAACGCTTAAGCAAAAATAAAAGAACGACAATAACGGGGGCAATATGTCGACCACAATATTTACATCAGCTCAGCGCGCAGAACATTGCGTATTATCACTTGAACAAGCCGTCTACCACGCTTGCAAAAAAGAACGTGGCACACTGGGCAAGATTGCTGATATTTATGGCGTTAACTACAACACGCTTGCTTTACAAGTGAATCCAAACCGTAGCAGCCACACGCTTGCGCCTGAAACGATTGAACTAGTACTCGAACATACCCAGTCGTCGTTAATCATGGATGCTATCTGCTGCGCTCATGGCAGCGCCGGATGGTTTTTACTGCCTGCCCCCGATACTCAGTGTGATGAAATGATGGACCTTGCTTTGTTAGGTCAAAAGTTTGCAGACCTCAATAGCACTGCTATTGACGCTTATGCTGACAAGATTATCGAACCTGACGAAAATGCCCGTATTCAAAGAGATTGCCAAGCATTAATTCGTCATATTCATGGGATTTCAGAAAGTTCCAAACGCAATATGGAGAGACACAATGACAGATAAACGCACCCCTTTAGACTTTGACGCCATACGCGCAGCAGCTGTCGGTAATTATGTCTCGACCATATTCCCTGCGGCAGGCATTAGCTTCAGTAAAGCTGCCCATCAGCATCAGTCATGTCCTATGTGCGGCGGCTCTAATAGATTTCGTTGTGATGATAAGCGCGGTGAAGGGACTTGGATATGCTCACAGTGCGGCGCTGGTAATGGCTTCATGCTCGTACAGCAATACACTGGTCTTGATGTTTATGAGACTAACAAGCTGATTGCAGGCGCAATAGGGATTGATGCGACTAGCATGGTCACAGATGAGCAACGCGCACACTGGCAATCACAGCAAGTCGAGCGTGAAGCCGTTGAGAAAGCTGAAAAGCGCCAGGCTCGCATTGATGCTGCCAGTCGTGCCCAAATCATTTGGGATAACTCAAAGCCAGCAGCTGACGATCACCCTTACTTACTACGCAAAAACGTCTCAGCAATTGGGTTGAGCCAAGACGCTAATGATAACTTAATCATCCCGATGTATTACCACAATGCTGACAAACAACAAATAACACTGGTCAACGTGCAAACCATTGCACCTGACAGCGAAAAGTTGTTTTTAAAAGGCGGCTTGGTAAGCGGCGCTTACTTTACGATTGGCAGCCCTGCTATGTTTGGCGGCGGCGTGATACTCATCTGTGAAGGTTACGCAACTGGCGCTACTGTGTTTGACGCAATGAGCTATAGCTTGCCTGTGATTGTGGCATTTAACGCAAACAATCTAATACCGGTCGCCCAATCTATACGCGCTCAATATCCTGATCATCGTATTATTATTATCGCCGATGACGATACTGCCACAGCTATTAAGATGCGCGATAAAGCCATTGCAGAGGGTAAAGAGCCCAAGCCTTTGATTGAGTACAATACGGGTATTCGTGAGGCACGTAACGCCGCCATCGCTATTAATGGTGAGATGGTAGTACCAAGTTTTGATTTACTAGATAAGGATGCGGCGTAATGCAAGGCAAACAACATACAGACTTTAACGACCTCGCCGCTGCATCTGGACTTAATGAAGTAGCACGTCAAATCAAGCATGCGCTAGCCAATCAGTCAATCGTGACGCAAGCGGCCAATGACGATCAGTCTAATAATACTGCGCCTACCACTCAACATAACGGCAATGTACCGGCTGATATTGAACAAGAAATGCGACTGGCGGCAATGCTCAAGCGTTACGCTCAAATCACTGATATCGGCAAAGTAACCAATAAAGTCTATGACACAGAGCAAAAGATTGAGTATACAAAGACGCAGTTTGCTAATGAAATTGGTAATAAGAAATTAGCAGCACGTTGGTGGGAAACGAAGCATCGTAAGATTGCAAAGTCAGAAGTTGCAAAAGACCTTGATGTAATGATGGCTGTCGAAGCTCAATCGATGTTCCAGCGCTACTTCCTTATCTATGGCACCAAAGAAGTTTGGGATGACGTTGAGCGCGTTCGTCTGCCCGTTGATACCATCAAACTAGCACGCCCTAATGAGTATGAGATCTGGCTTAAGTCAGAGGCGCGTATTACTATTAAAGCGGATAACATCTGGTTTGACCCTACTCGCACCAAAACACCCAAGCATGAAAAAGATATTGCTATCAATACGTTTGATGGCCTACCACTAAAGCCTATTGAGACAGATATCAAAGACGCTGCCAAGATGTGCAAGCCGATCACTGACCTGCTATTACATTTGTGCGAAGGCAAACAAGAAGTCTATGAATGGGTGCTTAGATGGCTAGCCATTCCATTACAGCAACCTGGTACCAAGCTTGATACGGCTCTTATCTTTCACGGCGAAGTGCAAGGTGCAGGTAAGTCGCTATTCTTTGACCGCATCATGTCACGTATCTACGGCGATTATGCTGTCACACTTGGTCAAGGTCAGCTTGAGTCTCAATATAATGATTGGGTATCAAACAAGCTTTATGCATTATTTGAAGAGATATTTAGCGGAAGTGACCGCTATTCACAGATGGGCATGGTTAAGCAGCTCATCACTGGCAATACAATCTATATCAGTAAAAAGTTTATGAGCGGTTGGCAGCAAGATAACTTTGTTAATGCGATATTCTTATCAAACAATATGATGCCACTGTCATTAGAACAAAACGATAGACGTCATGTTGTCTGCTATCCACAACAAAAGATTCCCGCACCCATTTTAAATGACGTCGCGGCAGCATTATCTGACACTGACGACAAGATGCTACGCGCTTTCTACACTTTGCTCATGATGACTGATTTAAAAGGCCAGACAGCACATACACCAGCACTCATGACCAGTAGCAAACGTCAGCTCATCCGTTTAAGCCAACCAAACTGGGAAGTGTTTTATGATGACTGGGTGGCTGGTGAGGCTGGAATACCTTATTGCAGCGCCCTTACTGACGATTTATATGATTACTATCAGCATTGGTGTCGTAAAGGCGGCGAACGCGGTACCACTAAAACCAAATTAATGACATATATTGGTAGACGTGAACACAAGGAGCGGTTAAGATATCAACTTCCTGGCGGGATGCGAGTCGTCCAAGCGACAGTAATTGCTGTTAATATGCCAACCAACTATCCAACAGCTGAAGCTGCCAACCAACAAGTATGGCTTGGGCAGCAAATCAAGCTTATGAAGAACGCTATCGGTCACAAACTTGACCCAAAATAGCCAACCATGTGCATAGTGTGCACCCCATGTGCATAGTATAAAAACAAACTATGCACGTCTACAACCCTTACCCCATATAGCTTATAGCAACCCTGTGCATAGTGTGCAGGGTTTTTTCGTATGCGCGCGCGGGAAATAATTATTTATTTAATATACTGATATTATGACAGCTATATTTTTTTAATCCCGTGCGTAAAAATAACTATGCACACTATGCACACTATGAACATCAGTCTTATAAGCCAGTAATAACAAGGGCTGTAGACGTGCATAGTTTAAAACCTAACCCTGCACATCTTGACGTAACTATGCACACGCTTATATATTGGCTATAAATAACGGGGGATATTTATCATGAGCAAAAAAACAACTGCTAATCAAGTAAATGAATTAAAAGAATCACTACTCAAGAAGTTTAGCGGCAAAGCTATATACTTCAGAGACGTAGCGCCATCATCGCCGCACCTAACACAGATACGCATTGATGATATGGTATTTGTTGGCGACAAATGGCAGATGGTAACTGTCTACCACGAAATCAATATATTAGACATTCAGCAACCAGGTGCAATAATCGGACAGCTGTCATATCTTTTAGACCACCAAAAAGCGGAGCTAAAAGCATGCGTCAAGAATACTTAAGAGCAGCTGCTGAAGCTTATGCAAACATTCATGAGATAGAGTCTGATTGCTATCATTATATCTATAGCGGGTTTGACCCAGTCCTTCAGAAGCGCATCGCTGCTAGATACGGTCTCAGATGGAACTATGAAGACAAGCCTCATAAGCATAGTGCAGTACTTAGTGCTACAGCCCTTGCGGAATTACAATACCCAGTGAATGAAGCCACTGGCTTTGCTTGGTCAGGTAACGAGAGAGCTGCATTTGCAGGGATATCTAAAGCGACCTGGTCGCGCAACAATTACTCAGAACATATCGAATTTATAATAAAAGATATCCGCTCTACCGCTCGCAGAGTAAGGCGTAAGATAGATGAACAGCTCATCAATGAATAAAAGCCATATTGATTAATGGAACAGTTTGACCTAATATTTATCATATTCGAAGTTCCTGCCTAATCATAAAGCAGACGTAAACAAACATCACCAGTTAAGCCCGTTGCCCCCGCAGCGGGCTTTCTTTTTGGAGGTAATAAAGCATGGCGCTCAAAACCCTACGCCCACGCCTCGCAACCATCAGTACCAAAGCAGTCAATGATACTCATCAACCTAAATCAAGATGGGGACACGGACGCGGCGGTCGACCTTGGCGACGCAAGCGCGATGAGATATTCAAGCGCGACAAATATACCTGCCAAGTTTGCGGCCGTGTTGGCGGTGAGCTTGAGCTAGATCATATTCTCAACGTCGCTCGTGGTGGTACTGACGATGACAGCAACCTCCAAACCATCTGCACTGCTTGTCATAAGCCGAAAACGCATGCAGAAAGCCAAGAAATTTAAGATATTTTCTTGGAAATAACCCGGGGGGAGGTGTTTTTATTTCTGGGCAAACCCAGCGGACACCACGCCCCCTCCCACGCGCAAAAAAAATGCCAAATCAAATTTATTTTTCCATTTTTCCGAATCCATTTAATTGAGAAAGGTTCTCATTATGTCTCTAACGAAACGACAAGAGGCGTACTGTCAAAATGTCGCCGAAGGTCTTGATGACTTAGAGGCAATGGCAGCCGCTGGCTATAAAGCTAAAAATCAAGCGAACGCAGAACGCTCTCTAAAAAACTTAAAAGACAACGAAGCCATCCAACAGCGCATCACGGAATTACGCGCTATCAACCTTTTGGAAACTGGCCAATCAACTGACGGCGAAGACGCTGAGGTTGTTGAGTTAGTCAGCGCTCTACACTTTTTTCAAACGATCTATAAAAACCCAGCCAAGTCAATGAAAGACCGCATCACCTGCGCCACGATGGCTATCCAGTACGAGGAGCCAAAGCCCGCGCCTGTTGGTAAAAAAGAGCAAGGCAAGATTGATGCTAAGACCGCTACAAACAAAGGTAAGTTCTCGACTTTAAGCAATCAACAAGATCTCCTTACATCTGGCACGACTCAATAAGAGCTCATTATGATAACAACCTGGTCGACAGCCTTGCCCGACTGGGATAAGCGTATAGTCGCAGGTGAGTCTCTGATGCCGTGTAAGCCACTCAATCAAGACGTGGCTGATATCGCCTTAAAAATATTCGACAGCTTGATACTGGTCGATATGATCGGCAGCCCCGCCGCTGGAGATGTCACCCGCGAATGGGCACGTGAATTTATCGCGGCCATCTTTGGTGCTTATGATACTGCGAGCCAAGAGCGCTTAATCACTGAGTTTTTTTTGCTGATTAGTAAAAAAAACACCAAGTCCACGCTCGCTGCTGGCATCATGATGATCGCGCTAGTGCTCAATGAGCGTTTAAGCGCAAGCCTTGCTATTATCGCACCGACAAAAGAGGTCGCAAACGCCAGCTACGGCCCCGCAAGTGACATGATTAGTGCTGACCCCGAACTGGCTGCCATGTTCAACGTATCGCCGCACACGCGCACCATTACGCATTTGGGTACTAATGCTACCCTAAAAGTCTATGCTGCTGAATCTGACACACTGGGTGGTAGTAAATTTAGCTATGTGCTCATCGATGAGCTTTGGTTATTTGGTAAACGCGCCAATGCTGCCTCGATGCTACGTGAGGCCACTGGCGGATTGGCATCACGCCCTGAAGGGTTTGTGGTTTATCTAAGCACGATGCCTGATGAGCAACCTGCTGGCATCTTTAAACAAAAGCTAGACTATGCTCGCGGCGTACGTGACGGCAAGATAGTTGATCCGCAATTCTTAGGATTGCTATATGAGTTTCCGCAAAAATATATTGACGATGAGCTGTATCTCGATCCTGACAACTGGTATATCACCAATCCAAATTTAGGCGCGTCTGTCAGTGTTAAATTTTTAGAGCGTGAGTTTAAAAAAGCACAAGATGAGGGTAAAGAGGAGCTGCAAGATTTTACGGCTAAGCACTTAAATGTACAAATCGGCATCTCACTCCGCGCAAATCGCTGGGCAGCTGCTGAGTTTTGGGAGGCAGCAGCGGCAGAAACGCCCTTTACATTAGACGATCTTATCGAGGCATCAGAGGTTATCACTGTCGGCATCGATGGCGGCGGTCTTGACGACCTGCTTGGGTTTGCTGCAATTGGCCGCCTGCCCACTGTTTTACGTGAGTACACAGACAATATCACCAAGCAAAAGGTGCAAATCAAGCCGTGGTGGGTCTGGTCACGCGCATGGTGTCACAAAATCGCGCTTAAGCGCCGCAAATCTATCGCACCCACGCTTGAGGGGTTTGCTAAAGATGGCGATCTTATCATCGTAGACAATGTCGGCGATGAGTCAGCACAAGTCGCGCAATTGTGCGAGCAGATAAACGATAGCGGTAAACTCGACAACATCGGGCTTGATCCGCTTGGCATTGGCACGCTTATCGAGGAGCTGACTGCGGTTGGTATACCAGAGGATAAGTTAATAGGCGTCAGCCAAGGCTTTAAAATGGCGGGCTACATCAAAACCAGCGAAAACAAGATCGCGCGTAAGCATTTATTACACGCTGATCAAGACATGCTCACGTGGTCAGTAGGCAACGCTCGCACGGTCGTGCGTGGCAGTGGTACGATGATCAGCAAGGCTGAGTCAGGCACTGCCAAGATTGATCCTGTAATTGGCATGCTAAACGCTGTCGCCCTAATGAGCTTAAACCCAGAGGCACCCAACACCAACGGCCCTGCTTTGTTTTTTATTTAATAATTTGCCTGGTTATTGTCGATGTCTTATAGTGAGGACACAATTTATCCATTTTTAAGGGTTTAAAGTGTCCAAACTATCCGGATTTATACTGGTTTCAGTCTTGTTGGCTACCACGTCAGCTTATGCTTCGCCGCCAACCAAAAAAGATATTTGTTTGACAGTTTCTGTCATGGCGCAAAACGTTATGTCGATGCGTCAGATTGGCACGCCCATCTCGACGCCTTTAGCAATTAGTCAGCAATTTGCAGATGACGGTACGGCCAGCGGTGCCGAAACCACTAAGTTAATGGATGGCATTATCATGGATGCCTACTCACAAGACTTGAGATACTCTGAGCGCATGCAACAAACGAGCATTAATGAGTTTACTACTAAATATTATCTGGCCTGTATGCAAGATTAATAGATCACAAGTTAAAGATAAAACACCCCACCAACTGATGGGGTTTTTTACTATATAGGGTTTAACTATGCTTATTTATCTAAGTGCTACCGCTATCTTTATTATAGGCTTTGGATTAGGTCTGGTTTTAGGCGCTATTATCTATCGAATAGTTACAGCACCTAGCAAACCTGCTCCTTCTTTAGCTGGAGTTACTCGCACTAGACCTAAAAAATTCAAACCTGTAGCCATACCACCGCCACCACCGCCCAAATCACTACATAATCCGCATAAATAAGAGACCGCTAATAAGGCGGTTTTTTATTGCCCAAATTTTATAACGAGACTCACTATGACCAAAGCCTATAGCACGCTAAAAGTTAAAGCGATTAATGAGGATGGCAACACGCGCACCATCACCGGCATCGCCTCCACACCCAAACAAGACCGCGACAACGACATTATGGACATGGCGGGTGCTAAGTTTTCGCTGCCCATGCCTCTGCTCTGGCAGCACAACCATTATGAGCCAATTGGCGAGGTCACCGAAGCCACTGTCACTGAGGAAGGCATCGAAATCGTAGCTACGATCGTAAAAATCGAAGAAGACGGCTATCTAAAAAATCGAACCGAAGAAGCTTGGCAGTCTATCAAATCTGGCTTAGTAAAATGCTTGTCGATTGGATTTAGATTGCTTGAATACAACTACCTTGACGACAGCTATGGCTTGCACATCAAAGAATGGGAATGGTACGAGTTATCGGCTGTTACTGTACCAGCCAATCCCGATGCAATGATAACCAGTGCAAAAAGTATCAAGCAGGCTTTTTTGGACGCTGAAAAAGCCCTCCATATGCCGCCAAAATTTACGACTGATGCAACACCAGCCAAAACCATCACCACCGAGCCATCGCCTCCTAGTGAGCCGATAGCGCAAAAAACCAAAACCATCACCTTAGTTGACCCAAATCGGGGCAGCATACCGTTACTAACTGGAGACACCCTATGACCTGGGAACAACGACGCGCACAAATCCTAGCCACGATTAAGTCCAAAAAAGGGCTAAAAACGGGTATCATGAAAAAGTCGCTAGATGAAAATCGCACGACTAATGACGACGAAGAAGTACAAATCCAAGATATTGATGACGATATCGCCAAACTCACTAAAGAGCTTGGCCGTGTCAACGACATCATCAAAGACGCCGCCGATGCTGCTAAAGACGCAACCCCCGCCGCTGGCGCAAATCCAGAACAGGCCGATGCAAGCGCAGACGGTGAAAAAGATCCTGAGCAATCTGCCAAAGGCGTCACGGTCCAGCCAAACCATGCCAAAAAAGGCATCGGCTTTGCGCAGTTGACTAAAGCTAAAGCCCTAGCAGTGCTGCAACAAAAGCAGGGCAATTATGTCAGCCCACTCGATATCGCTAAGTCTCAAGGCATGGACCCACGCGTCATTCAGGCGCTCGAAAAAGCGGTCGCCCTTAACACAACCAACTCAAGCGACATCATCGTCGAAAACACGCTCGCGGGTGAGTTTATCGAGCTGCTACGCGCTAAAACTATCGTGGACAAACTGGCACCGATGATGCGCGCTGCACCATTTAATGCCAAGATCCCTGGCATGGCGACTGGTAGCACAGCGGCATGGGTCGGTGATGGCGCTGCAAAACCAGCAACCAACCCAACGTTTAACTCAGTCAACATTGGTCATCATAAACTCGCTGGTATTATCGTGCGTACTGATGATTTACTAAAACTGGCAACACCTGGCACTGACCAGATGCTACGTGATGACTTGATTGAGTCTTGCGCCACACTGATTGATAACACGTTTATCGACACCGCCGCTGAGACCGACATCCGTCCCGCTGGTGTGCTCCATGGCGCGACCAAAGTCGATCACACAGGCGTTGGCGTGGCTGAATATAACGCTGACCTTGCCGCCCTGCGCAAAACATTTATCAGCAACAACCTATCGCTCAACGGCGCACACTACGTTATGAGCGAGACACGCGCAAGCGATATGGCTGAGCTACGTGATGCGTTGGGCAATCCCTACTATCGCGGCATGGATGCACCGTCCGGCAGCAAAACGCTAAACGGTCTGCCCGTCATTGAGTCTGAGACCGCCGCCGATGTGATTGCACTGCTCAAACCGTCTGAGCTATATCTGGCAGATGACGGCGATGTTGAAGTAGCGTTTAGCGACCAAGCAAGTATCGACATGGGCGCATCAACGATGGTCAATCTGTGGCAACAAAACATGACTGCCATCCGCGCTGAGCGACACATGACATGGTCTAAGCGCCGCGTCACCGCCGCCGCTTATATCAACTACACTAATGTCATTACTTAAAACCTCATAGCCTAACCAAAAATCCCGCCGTAAAACGCGGGGTTTTTTATGAGTAGGTATTGCCGTGCATCTCCCCGTTATCCGCGTCAGTATCTACTCATAAAAAAGTAGACAAGGTTAAACAAATGAATATCAAATACATAAAAGATGCACCCAACGGCAAAGCAGGCACAACCGACAAAGTCACAGACTTTGAGGGCAGTTTGCTTATCCAACTAGGATTTGCGCAGCCCGACACGACGTTTTATTTTGACGACCAGTCAATGTTTGAGCCTGCAAATAAGCATCAATCATTAATTAACCCAAAGCAAATATATAGCACAGAGCCAACCGAGCCAACCGAGCCAACCGAGCCAACCGAGCCAACCGAGCCAACCGAGCCAAAGACTAAACCTAAATCAAAGGCCAAATCTACCACTAAAACTGATAAAGAGTAAAAACTATGGGCATGTTTGATTGGATGACCGGCAAAAAATCAGCAAACACCGCCCAACCCGTCAGCGGCGGTGATGTTTGGCACACGATACACGAGCCTTTTACAGGCGCATGGCAGAGCAATCAAGAGATTGAGGTCAGCAAAAACGACCAGATGCGACACCATGCTGTGTTTGCCTGCATGTCGCTGATCACTCGTGACATCGGCAAGCTCAAAATTAAGACCAAAAAAAAGGTCAATGGCGTCAGCCAAGAGACCAATAGTCGTGTCAAAAAGCTATTGGCCAAACCCAACCACTACCAAAACACGCAGCAGTTTTTTGAGGCATGGGCATCACAAAAGACGGCCCATGGAAACACCTACGTCTGGAAAGTCCGTGATATTTATGGCGACATTTGGCGATTACTTATTTTAGACTCTGAGCGCGTCAAGCCGTTGGTTGACCCAAACGGCAACGTGTTTTATCAAGTACGCCGCAATCGGTTATTTGACTTAGACACGGATATTATCATCCCAGCATCTGAGATCATCCATGACCGCTTTAATTGCTTTTACCATCCGCTGGTTGGCCTCTCACCCATCACAGCCTGTGCGCTATCAGCCAGTCAAGGCGTCAGCATCCAGCGCAATGCCAACATATTTTTTGCCAACGCCTCAAGACCATCGGGGATCTTAGTTGCCCCCGGTGATATCAGTGAGGACTCGGCAAAAAAAATGAAAAAAGGATGGCGCGAAAACTATACCGGCACCGGCACAGGCGACACTGCTGTGTTAAGCGGCGGTGTCACTTATCAAGCCATATCAGTTGCAGCACAAGACGCGCAGCTGGTCGAGCAATTAAAATTGTCAGGTGAGATTATCTGTACCGCATTTAGTATGCCAGCGTTTAAAGTTGGGTTGGCTCCTCCACCAGCGGGTAAGATTAGTGACTATAACGATATTTATTATAGCGACTGTCTCCAGCACTATCTTGAGAGCATGGAAAACCTACTCAATGAGCACTTGGACTTGGAGCCTGGCGTCGAGACTGAGTTTTGTCTTGAGGGTCTGCTGCGTATGGACGCCGCCAGTCAAATGGACAATCTAACAAAAGGTGTCAAAGGCTCGCTATTAGCACCAAACGAAGCGCGTGCCAAGCTGGGTTATGCAGCGGTGCCAGGTGGTGAGAGTCCGATGATCCAGCAGCAAAACTTTAGCCTCGCTGCCATCGCCAAACGTGACGGCAGTGACAACCCATTTGCCAAAACTCCTGCGGCAAACGATGACCCACAAGGGGACGAAAATGAATTGGGTGACGCTTGAAGAAGCCAAACATCACTTGCGCTATGACGATGACGCCAATGACAACACCTTGGCTTTGTACATCGCCGCCGCTGACGGCGCGATCAACCGTTATATTAATACAGAGGTACCAGAGTCAGGCACTGGCGACATCAAAGTCGCCGCTCTCATGCTAATTGGCTACTTTGACGATAATCGTAATGCGGATAAAGATACGCCTATCAATGGCAATTATTTGCCGCAGCCGGTGGTGTCGCTGCTCTACCCGTACCGTCAGCCAGTGATCACATAGGAGATCCCATGCGCGCGTCAAAACTACGCAATCGCATTACTATACATAAGGCAGTCAGCACTCCATCACCAATGGGTGGTAGCAGTAGCACAACATGGGCTGCTGAGCGTGTGCTTTGGGCAAACTTTACCCCATTATCGGTCAAAGACGTCATCAACGCTCAAGCCGCTAATAGCGAGACACGCGCTCGCTGTGTGCTGCGCTATCGCACTGATATCACTAGCAAGATGCGCATAGAGCATCGTGGGCAGATGTATGCTATCGATGGCGACCCCCTACCTGACGATCGCAGCGGTCTTGAGTACATCACATTGATGTTAAAGAGTGTGTCATGACTGACAATGCAGGCGACATGGAGATATTGGGGCTTGACGAGCTAGATCGCAAACTAGGACTGCTAGACGACAAGTTAGCAGGCAAAGCGCTCTACAGCGCCCTTGGATTTGCGTTGACACCCGTTGTAAAAGAGGCCAAAACCCGCGCATCTAAAGCCGATGAGCCTCACACGATGACTTACCCCAACGGTAAAACGGTTGACGTTGAGCCGGGTTTGCTAAAATCCGCTATCCGCAAGCGCCGCGTGCCCAAAAAAGAGATGGTTGGAGAGTTTGCAACTGGTGCGGCGATGGGCGTTTACATCGGCAAAGGCACCAAACAAAAAGTCTATCCAAATTACTGGCATTTTATTGAGTACGGCACCCCCACATTCCCCGCCGCGCCATTTATCCGCCCTGCATTTGACAACAATGTGGACTTAATGATTGAGCGTTTTAGCCAAAAGCTTAATCAAAACATTGATAAATATCTGGAGTAATCATGATCGCAGGCGTCCAACTGAAACAAGTCATCGGCCCATTGGTCGATGGCCGTATCTATCCGCTACGCATTGATGAAAATGAGGATAACACCCCGCCCTACATTATTTATCAGGAAGTCAGTACTCAACCTGAACTCACTGATGACGGCCCTACAGGTCACGAATGGACTCGTCAGCAAATCGATGTTTATCATCCTGACAAGTACGAAGTTAGATTATTCGCAAATAAGGTCGTCAGTACTATCAACAATCAAATCAAACCCAGCATCTATGGTGGGCAGCAACAACTACATGACGAAGCAAAAAATTTATGGCGTCAATCAATCGACTACGAATTTTGGCAAACAACTCCAACTGAATAAAAGGACCCAACCATGGCTATTACCGACGGCTTATCTGACAGCCAACACACTTTACGAATCAGTACTGATGGTGCCAAAACTTTTCTAAAAGTGCCGCTCCTTACTAACATCGATATGCCTGAAATGAAAAAAGCTATCGATGAAATTACAACGACAGATGCGCGTAATACACAAAAAGTCGTTGTTGATTTTATTGAAGTCAATGATCCAGCATTTGAGCTGGTGTATAAAGCGACAGACCCACAACATATTGCGCTAAAGGCAGCATTTGATAACAACTCTGTTGTCCAATGCGAAATTCATTTTGATGATATCGCGGTACCAGGCTATGCATTTGACGGCATGATTTCTGAGTTTACACCGGTCACCGATCCCAAGAAAAAACTAAGAATGAAAGGCGCAGTCATCATTGGTAGCGATGTCAGAGAAATCACCTCGGCACCAGCCACACCATAACCCCTAAGCATCACGCATTCATTCAATCAAACGCCCACTTAATTGTGGGCTTTTATTTACCTAAAATTTGAGATTAATAAAATGGCTGTCACTAAAAAAAACACCAAAAGCCCCGCACTGGGCAAAACACAACTGCTATCCGCCATCGCCGCATCCGCAATGCTAAAGCCAGAGGCTGTGCTCATCGAAGAGCTGGACGCTACCATTTACGTCAAACGCATGACCATCGGCGAGCGCGACGAGTATTTTGCAAAAATGAAAGAAGTACCAACTGGCGCAGGCACCAGCTACGGCAACGCACTGGCATTTACACTAGCTGTCGTTGATGAGCAAGGCGCTTATCTATTTACAGATGACAATGGCGAGCACCTCGCTACTGAGGACGATATCAAGGCCGTACAAAAAACGCCGCCAGTCCTCATCGATAAGGCCCTTAACAAATTTTATGAGGTCAATCGCTTTGTAAAAATGAACGCCCAGCAAGCACAAGATGACGCCGATGGTGAGCTAAAAAACTCTTAACCCAGCCAGACAAACTTTTTAAGTTTAAATTGGCTGGGCATCTGGGCAAAACGCTTGCTGAGCTTGACGCACTAGTAGGTATGGATGAGCTTCGCGCTTGGCAGGCGTTTGACAGAGTTGATCCCATTGGCAGTTATCGCGGTGATCTGCAAGCCGCGACTATCTCCCAGCACATCGCCATCTGGGCAGGCGCCGGCAAAAACACCCCGCCGCTAATTGATCTGCTACCCATTGACCCACATCCGATGACGCCAGAGCAAAAACAAGCGGTTGACGCTGCCAAAGCACGCGCACGTAGCGACGCTTATACAGCAAATCTCATTGCGACGTTGCAGAGCAAAGTTAAAAAATAAGGATTGAGTCATGGCAAAAGTACTACAGCGCTTAGACATTTTACTCTTTGCCAATACTGCACAGTACCGCCGCGAAATGCGTGAGACGCAAGACAGCTCGCGCACTATGTTCCAAGCGATGCGAGCTGATGCGGTGGAGATGGGCAAAGTTGGCGCTGTTGCCCTTGCTGGTATGGCAGCCGCCGGGACTGCCGCAATCGGCGTCATGATAAAAGAGCAGATTGAGCTTGGCAATGAGATGACGCGCTTATCTCGCATCGCCAATACCTCGGTTGAAGATATGCAAAAGCTCGCCTACGCGGCCAAAGCCGTGGGTGTCGAGCAAGACACCCTAGGCGACATCTACAAAGATACTCAAGATAAAATCGGTGACTTTTTAAGCACTGGTGGCGGCGCGATGGCCGATTATTTTGAAAACGTCGCCCCGCTCATCGGTCAGACTGCTGAGCAGTTTAGAGAGTTATCAGGCCCCGATGCATTGCAACTCTACTATGATGGTCTGCAAGCCGCTAACCTTAGCCAATCTGAGATGGTTTTTTACTTAGAGGGCGTCGCATCTGACGCATCCGCGCTAATACCGCTACTGCATGACGCTGGCGCTGGGTTTGATGTCTGGGCAACTGCCGCCGAAAACGCAGGCGCCGTGATGGACGCTGAGACAATCCGTGCAACGCAAGAGCTGCAAGCCTCAACAGACCTCATGATGCTGTCATATGATGGCGCCAAAAAGCAATTTACTCGCGCATTTATCCCTGTTTTATCAGACTTGGCAGGCGCTCTGGTTGATGATGCTAATGCGGCAAACATAGCTCGCGCCGCAGGCGAAGACCTCACCCAGACCCTTAAGACGATGTCAAAAGTCGGTGTTGGCGTTGTCGCCGTGTTTGAGACAGTCGGTAAGACAATTGGTGGTGTCGCAGCCACCGTATCCACCCTGCTTGATGACATTAATTTGTCAGATAACGCGGTTGTACTCGGCTTAAAACTTGCAAAAAACTTTAGAAACGCAGACGAGGTGGCGCAATTAGCCGAACAAGACATAAAAGTCAACTTAGCAAGTTACGCTGACCGCTTGGCCTTTATTGACAGTTTAGGCACTGGTATATACAAACCCACTGTTGCTGCTGTCGTTGAGTTAAACAGCGCCAATCAAAAACTAAACAGTACACTTGGCATCACAGGACAGCAGTACCAAGCCCAAAAAGACGCCGCCGAAGAAGCCGCCAAAGCTTCTGAAAAAGCCGCAAAGGCCGCGGTAAAAAACATCCAAGCTCAAGCGGTCAACAGCAAAGTATTGGCGCAGGCAAAGCAGTACAACTATGCTAATCTCGAAAAGGAATACGGCCTACCCGCTGGCCTTTTGTCCGCTGTCAGCATGCAAGAATCACGCGGTAATGCCAACGCGCGCAGCCCAGTTGGTGCATCTGGCGCGTTTCAGTTTATGCCAGGCACCGCTGACCGCTTTGGCATCCGTGGGCAAGAGTCCAATGTGGCCAAATCCGCTGAGGCAGCTGCCAAATACTTAAGCTTTTTGCTTAATAAATTTGGATCTGTCGATCTGGCACTTGCTGGATACAATGCTGGCGAAGGCAATGTCGCCAAATATGGTAATAAAATACCACCGTTTAAAGAAACTCAAGGTTACGTCAAAAAGGTCAAAGAGTATCTGCAATTTATGCAGGGCGGTTTGGATGGTAGCGTCAACATCGCAGGCAACATCGCTGCACAGACTGCTATTGTTGAGCGCGCAGATGCCGAACAAGCGCGAATACTTGAGCAACAAGCCAAAGATCGCTTAGCCATTCGGATGGATTACGCCGACGAGGCCACGCGCATCGAGGAGCAGCTAAAAACTGACATCCTTAAAATCGAGGCCAGCGGCTTTAGCGACGATGAGCAAACAGCATTTATTGATCATGCTATAGAGCGAGCCAACTTTAAATCAGCACAGCTCAAACTTAACCATGACCAGCAAATGCAGTACGCCCAGCAAGCTCAGCAGACAGACGCTGAACGCATCCGCGCGCAGTACGCGCTTGAGCGCCGCGAAATCGAAATCACGGTCGGCATGGATGAGCAGCTGCGCCGTGCCAAAATCGATGCCCTTAATCAAGCTGAGCAAATGGCACTTGATGCCCGTCGCAACGCCTTTGAGCGGGAGCTGCGCGACTTAACCAGCATCGGCCAATCAGACTTGGCTATCTTGCGTCAGTCCTATGCTGATCAACGCCGTGAGTTGGATGCGCGTACTGACATCAACGACGCGCAAAAATCCACACTACGCAACGCCATGGCCGGTGCTCAGATATACGACACTAATCAGTTGCAAAAAGCCCCACGTGATGCGTTTAATCAGCAGCAGGCCGATTTTGGTGGCACTGCCGCAAGCTACGGCATTGCACAGCAGTACCAAGGCCGACTTGATGTGATCAAAGACGCGCTTAACGAGGAGGTAATCGCAGTTGAGCAGGCCGAGCAAGCTAAGTTTGCCGCCCGTCGTGAGTTTGAGACCGCCGCAACACAGCTGTCACTGACTCAAGCCGAGCAGACCGCAGGTGGTTTGGCAGCATCGTTCAAAACCATGCTTGGTGAGCAAAACACTGCTTACCAGATTATGTTTGCCACCCAGCAGTCATTTGTCATGGCGTCCGCTGGACTCAATATGTATGATGCGTGGGGCGACGCAATGGCAGAGGGTGCGACACTAAGCCAAAAACTCGCTGCCGCTGTCACGATCGCAACCGAGTTTGGTCGTATCATGACTGCTGCATCGTCAATGACGCTTGAGCTGCCCGGTTATCAAACCGGCGGCTTTACCCCATCTGGGCGTGACACCGACGCAGTGGGCGTAGTGCATGCAAATGAGTTTATTGCTAATGCCCAAACCACGAGGCGCTATCGCCCAGAGCTTGAGGCGATGCACAATGGCACTTATGATCGGCCAACCAGCATCGCCCCTAACATCAACGTCAACGTAACTGTAAATAGTGATGGTACTAGCGATGTCGAGTCTAACCATAAACTAGGCCGTCAGATCGGGCAAGGCATAGACAGCTCAATTCGAAAAGTCTTAGTCAAAGAGATGCGTCCCGGCGGATTACTGTACGCTTAACTTTAACAATCAAAAGCCCTCACTTAGAGGGCTTTTTAACGGGCAATCATATGATAAAAACATTCTCTTGGCAGATGGATATGGGCGCAAATGCTGACAAACAGTATCGCGTGAACAAAACACAGTTTGGCGACGGCTACGCTCAACTGTCATCAACCGGTATCAATAACACAACAAAAAACTGGTCGGGCACTAAGACCGGGGACCTAGAAACGGTCATCAAACCCATCGAGGCGTTTTTGGACGACCATGCGGGCGTTAGACCGTTTCTTTGGACCGACCCTCACGGCAACACCAAACAATACACTTGTGCTGGAGCATCCACCCCACAGCGAAAAGGCAACTTTTGGCAAATCACACTTAATTTTGAGCAGTTTACCAGCGTTTAAAGGAGCAACCCATGGCATTAAGACTGCCCGACCCAGGCAATGGCATACCAGAAGACCAGACAGGAGATAATGAGCACACAATGTGGCTCAAAACCCGCGATAATTTCATCGACATTGATGGCGAGCTAAAGCGTATATCTGACAATCTTGCGCCTATCGCTAACGACATCGGCATAGCCGGTGAGTTAGGCTTTGGTGTTGGCGTCACAAACGCACTACCGCCGGGCATGAGTACACTAGTGGGTACTGGTGTCAGAGGCCACGAAAACTACGGTAACTATGTGTATAGCGATGGCTCGATAATGTGCTACGTACCGGCTTTTTGTTATCGTTGGGGCCATCCTGATAGCCCTCACTACGCCGAACACGGACTCAATGCTTGCGATGTCAAGTCACTAACTTATTTTGGCAGCGTCACTGCGGCCAATGCTGCGGGCTACGCAGTACATCGCGCCTTCTATGACGATAATAGGCTGCAAGACGGCTTCTTTGTTGATAAATATCAAGCGAGCAATAACGCAGGTGTCGCAAGCTCAATCAAAAACGGTGTTCCATTATCATCATCTAGCGCCAACGCACCATTCAGTGGCCTAAATGGGTCAATAAGCAATAACCTAGCAGGGTCTATTGATGCGATTAAAACACGCGGCACCAACTTCTTCCCGACTACTATTTTCATCCAACGCGCATTGTCGCTACTGAGCATGGCCCATGCTCAAGCGGCAACAAGCACCGCCGCTTGCGCTTGGTATGACGCGGCCGGTGTGACTAATTATCCAAAAGGCAATAACAACAACGCTTTGCGGGATGTTAACGACACTAGTGTAATTTACGAAGAGACTGGCTACTTAACAGCGGGGAAAACAGGGTCGGCCCAGCCCTTTGCAAAAACCACGCACAATGGCCAAACAAATGGCGTTGCAGACTTAAACGGCAATATGTACGACCTCGCACTAGGACTCACACAAACCGATGGTAATTTCTATATTTTAAAAACGACAGCCAAGGCATCCGCATTAACAAGCGGCGACACACTTGATACCGATGCTTGGGGTGCTGCTGCAATGACAGCAAGCTACGAATCCTTAGGTGCTAGCTATGGTGAGCTCACAGGCGAGAGCCGCAGTTTTGCTATTGGCTCTACAACTAAACAGGTATTCTCAGGTGCTAATAGTGGACTAGCATGGACAGCATCATGTGCAGGTATTCCACAGCTTGGCGGCTCAGACGGCACTAATATATTTGGTAATGATCGGTTCTACGACAACAGAGTCGAGCATTTGTGCCCGCTTGTCGGCGGCAGCTGGGCCGACAGCTCGCGTGCCGGGGTGTGGCTCGTCGGCTGCAACACTTCTCGGGCGGGCAGCGGCAGCAGCATCGGCGTCCGTGCGGCCTTGTATTTTGTCTGACCGAGCGATAGTGAGGGTGTTTAATGGCAGTAGATAGCGAATCGAATTTAGATAAAAAGTTCATACAGACGATGAGACTTTTAAATATTTATCTAAATCACTTTCCAAGTCATGAGAAACATGGCTTGGCACTCAAGATAAGACAGACTGCATATGATATGTACGACTTTATAGTCGAAGCGCAAAAGCGTTATCACAAGAAGACAACGCTGACTAATCTAGATATCAAGCATGAACAGCTACGAATGCAAGTACGCCTTGCATTTGAGCTGTCTTATTTCGGTCATCCAAAGACTGAGAAGATCTCAGTACAAAAATTAAATGCCAAACGCTATCTTGTAATATCAGCAAGCATAGACGAAATAGGCAAGATTATCGGCGGCTGGATTAAGTCGCTAAAACAGTAAAGGTGCTCCAAAAAAAGGGAGGCGTCTTAATATGTGCCCGATTGTCGGCGGCAACTGGAACAACAGCTCGAATGCCGGGGTGTGGCTCGTCAACTGCAACAATTCTCGGACGAACAGCAACAACAACATCGGCGTCCGTGCGGACTCGGCACCACCTCAATCAGCAAACTGCTGACTGGTGCCAAGGGAGACGTTTTCCTGCTTTAAGCAAAATCGGTTTAAACCCATCTTTCTAGTAGCATTGTCGAAAGTCAGATGGGTTCTTTTTTTAGGATATTTATGAAAAGGATTGGTCATTTATACGAATCCGTAGCATCAGCAGAATCATTATGGGAAGGTTATTTGGGTGCAAAGAAAAGCAAAGGCGGTAGACGTGGTTGCTTTCAGTTTGAGAAGAGCTTAGGCAGGGAGTTAAACCAATTACAAGAAGAGCTCGAAAGCAACACTTACAGGCCCAGACCTTATTTTAAGTTTATAGTGCATGAGCCAAAAACCCGCGACATTTATGCGCCGTCTTTTAGAGATTGTGTTGTGCAATACGCAATCTACTTAAAAATAATGCCGATATTTGATAAGACTTTTATAGATCAATCATTCGCCTGCCGTGTCGGGCTTGGCACACATAAAGCTGCTGAATATTCGCAAGACGCACTAAGAAGAGCGGGGCCTGATACCTACACGCTTCAGCTCGATATCAAGAAGTTTTTTTATAGTATTGACAGACCTACGCTCAGAAAACTATTAGAGCGCAAGATTAAAGACAAAAGAATGGTTGATCTGATGATGTTATTCGCAGACTACCCAGAGCCAACCGGCATCCCTATCGGAAACTTACTATCGCAGATGTTCGCACTCATCTACATGAATCCACTAGATCACTACGCTAGGCGAGTATTAAGACCTAGTGCTGGATATTGTCGCTACGTTGATGATTTTTTGTTATTTGGATTAACGAGGTCACAAGCATTGGACTACCGAGACAAACTAACGAGATTTGTTAATAAAGAGCTCAAGCTAACGCTGTCACGATCAACCATTGCCAATACTAACAAAGGTGTTAATTTTTGCGGGTATCGCACTTGGCGCTCAGCCAGATTCGTTAGAAAGCACAGCTTATACAAAACCCGCAAAGCAATAAGAAATCACAAGCTTGAGTCTGTCATATCACATCTTGCTCATGCGTCAAAAACTCACTCACTACAACATATTTTAAATTATGCGGAGCAACAGAATTATGGCTTATATTGTGAGCTACCAAAAATTTATCACAAGAGACATCACACGGCAGCTGAACGCTCCAGAGCAATCAGTGGAGTTATGTACAATCGATGGGGTGACATATGTTAGCGTCCCTGACGACTTGCAATTACCCGAGGCCCAGCCTATTGAAATTGCAAGCACTATAGAACTCGTTGTGATGACTGCCGTTATCCGCGAGATGATCAAAGCCAACTCTACGCATGTACAGCTTATCAATGAGCGCGTTAAAGACAAGATTGCGGAGCGCTATAGCATCACTGACGAGCTAAAAGAGATCCGTAACTCATCGTCAGAGACATTTAGCGCTTATGCTGATTACATAGAAGAATGTAGGCAATGGGGCCGCAAGCAAAAAGCCGCCTTGGGGTTAGCTGATAATACCGATAAGCGATTAAGGCCACTAACGCGCCGCCAGTTTAAGTTGGTTTTGATGGAGAGCAACCTGCTTACAGCTATTGAGACGGCAATTGCAGGCATCGAAGATGAGTCGTTAAAAGCTCGTATTGAGATTGAGTATAAAGAAGCGACCAGCTTTGTGCGTGAAAGCGATAGCGTCGCTTACATGGGAGCTTTGCTTGGTCTTACTGACGAGCAAACAGACATCATGTGGTCTCAAGCATTAACGCTTTAGATTTTAAATAGAGGTATGAGATGCTATCAAGCGATTTGCAAAAACTATCAGTCAGCGGATTAATAACACTCTACGAGTTAGATGCAACAAAACTTGGCGGAAGTCTGTTTCGATGGCATGGCCACCTGTCACATGAAGATTGGCAATACTTGTTTAAATTCGCCAGCAAGACGGAGCATGCAGATAGCTCATATCACGTAACAAAAACCGGCGAAGGTGAGTTAATACGCCGCGATATCATCTGGCAAGGAGAGACTTACACCCCAGTCTCCATACAATCAGACGGCCTAGAGGTGCGAGGCGATGGTCGTCCATCCTCGCCCACACTAGTCATAGCAAATGAGATCGATGGAACTGTGGGCGCTGTAACTATCATGTGCGCTCTATACAAAGACTTTGCAGGGGCGACACTTAAAGTCACGCGCTTACTTGCTAAGTATCTCGATGCTGATAATTTTACAGACGGTAATCCAACGGCCAACCCTAACGAATTTACTAGCCAATATTGGTCGATTGAGCAAAAGACCGACGAGCAGTTCGATATTGTTACTTTTGAATTAGCAAGCCCACTAGCGGCCCAGCGCATAAAGATACCGACCATCAATATTACGTCTTATTGTACATGGGCGGTTCGTGGCCAGTATCGCACCGAATATTGCGGCTATACAGGTACGGCTATGTACACCAAAGATGGCAAGCGAACTGACGACCCATCACTTGATAAGTGCGGCGGTAGATTATCAGACTGCAAAAAACGATTTGGCGAAAACAATGAGTTAGGCTTTGGCGGATACCCTGCTAGCAATCTCAGTTAAGGCGATAGTATGTATATTTTAAAAGAAACTAAAGAGGCGATATTTAATCATGCAGCCGCTTGTTATCCGCGTGAGTGCTGCGGCCTTTTGGTTAACCGTGAGTATATCGAGTGTCGCAACATAGCGGATAGCGCTAACGAGTTTAAGATTGACCCTCGCGATTTAGTCAAAGCTGAAAAGCTCGGCAAGATTGAGGCCATAGTCCACTCGCACCCCGATGGGTCGAGTTTGCCGAGTACGTTTGATAAGCTGCAAATGGGTAAGCATGGCGTACCGTGGGTGATATGCGCCTATCCTGAGCTTGATATAGCAGTGCATAAAGATCAAGCTTATCAAGCGCCGCTGATTAACCGCGAGTACATACATCGCGCCTTAGACTGCTACAGTATTGTGCGCGATTATTACAGCCGCGAGCTTAACATTGAGCTTGATAACTTTGAACGTCAAGACTTGTGGTGGGAGTCAGCCGATAGCGAGGACTTATACACAGCTAATTTTAAATCACAGGGCTTTGTTGAGGTCGATAACTTGCAGCGGCATGACATTATCTTGTGTCGTGTGCAGCCCACGCATCACGTTAACCACGCGCTTATCTACTTAGGCGATGATGGCAGCTTAACGAGCGAGCAATCAGAGCACGTCGTTAATAACCACTTAATGCTACACCACCCATACCTTAGACGCTCAAGGCGTGAGATTTATGGCAATATATGGCAAGAGCGCACCGCTTTAATTATTCGTCATAAGTCACTGATAAAATAACCACTTTGCCCACTTAACTGTGGGCATTTTTATGCGAGGTCATAAATGCTAAGACGTATTGAATTGAGCGGCATTTTAGCCGAAAAGTTTGGCAAGTCGTTTGAGCTTGATGTTATGAGTCCGCGTGAAGCGTGCGAGGCGCTGAGCTATCAAGTCAAGGGCTTTAAACAGTTTATGGCAAACGCGCATAAAGACGGACTGTTTTTTGCCGTATTTAATGACGACAACAACATCGGTGGCGAGCAAATCGAACACAATACAGGCGCTGAGGTTATCCGTATCGTACCTGAGATCGTTGGCGCAGGCGGCAAGATCGGAGGTTGGCTGCAAGTTATCGCAGGAGCCGCATTAGTGGGCTTGAGCTTTACACCTTTTGGCGCAGGTTGGGCAATGGGTGCAGGTGTCGGGTTGCTTGTCGGCGGCGCGGCAAGCTTACTTATGCCCACGCCCAATATTGAGCCACAAGACGAATCTGGCAACAAAGCAAGTTATGCCTTTGGTGGCGCAGTCACAACTACAGCACAGGGGAATGTACAGCCCTTGCTACTAGGTCGGCGTCATATCGGCGGTCATATTATCAGCTTACAGATAGTTAATGAGGATACATAATGTCAGTAGTTATCGAAGGTCGCAAAGCCGGGCAAAAACAGCCAAAGCGGCCATCTATCGCTGATGACACGATTGCGTCAATCAGTCGCTTAAAAGCCTTATATCTACTAAGTGCGGGCGAAGTGAAAGGCTTAGCAAACGGTGCAGCCAGTATCATGCTAGAGGGTACGCCGCTAGTCGATGATAATGGCACCCCTAACTTTGATGGCGTTGAGTGGGAAATTCGCCACGGTACTGTTGATCAGCCACACATTGCCGGGATGCCAAGCGCAAGTAATGAGATTGGCGTTAATGTGCAGCTACCAAGTGACACGCCATACATCCGCAGTATCAGTAACACTCAGTTGTCTAGTATTAACGTTAATATCTCATTCCCGATGCTCAAAAAGCAAAAAGATAACGGTGATATTGTTGGGGTGACCGTAGCTTACGCGATAGACGTGCAGACAGACGGTGGCGGCTATGTGACGATGCTTAACACTTCGCTGACTGCTAAAACCAGTGGTCGCTATCAAAAGACGCATAACGTCAAGCTACCGGACGCACAGAGTAACTGGCAAATTCGTATCCGTAAAATCACAGCCGACGGCAACAATGAAACGCTGTTTAACTCAATACAGATTGATAGTATCGCTGAGATCATTGACGCAAAACTACGGTATCCATGCAGCGCGTTATTGTACCTATCTTTTGATGCCAAGACGTTTAGCAATATACCCAAGCTATCAGTCGATATGCAGGGCGTTTATGTGCAAGTACCTAGCAATTACGATACCACCACACGCACCAGCACAGGCATTTGGGACGGCACATTTAAGCAAGGTTACACGACAAACCCAGCATGGCATTACTACGACTTAATCACGAATAAGCGCTACGGTTTAGGCGATAAAATCAAGCCGTTTATGATAAACAAATGGGCGCTTGAGCATATCGCTCGCGTCTGTGATGAGCCCGTCGATGACGGTAAAGGAAGTACTGAGCCGCGCTTTACGTGCAATCTATATCTGCAAAAAGCTGAGGACGCTTATCAAGTATTACAGCACATCGCGGGGATATTCCGAGGTATGAGCTTTTGGAATGGCTCGCAAATTGTAGTCGATGCTGATACCGCGCGTGACTGTGAATACGTCATCACCCGCGCTAACGTGGTGGGCGGTGCTTTTGTCAAGACAGGCAGTGCAGCAAGTGACAGACACACTATCGCAAAAGTCGCTTGGTCAAATCCTGATAATGCGTATGAAACTGAGTACGTTATGGTACGCAACGAGCAAGCTATAGCTGAGTTTGGCATTAATATCCTAGACTTATCGGCGGTTGGCTGTACATCTGAGGGCCAAGCTTACCGCATGGGTTTAGCCGCTCTACTCGCTGAGCTTAATCGCACACAGACGGTATCATTTGCAATGGGCTTGGATGGTGAGCTACCCGCTATTGGCAGCCGTATCGATATTGCTGATATGATGTTTACTGGCGCAAATAACGGCGGTCGTATATCGTCTGTTAGCCCCAATCATCGAGTGATTACTGTTGATCGTGACAATGTGCCTGCCAACGTCGGTGATAAACTCATCGTCAATCTTGAGTCCGGTAGAGCACAAGAGCGCGTAATCACTGCTATTAGCGGTCGTGATATTACAGTCGCTATCGCTTTTGATCCGGTCGCGAGCCAAAACGTCTGGGCTGTTAATACAGCTGAGATGCCAACCATGCCGTTTATCGTGATGTCAGTCGTACAAGACGATGAGGGCAAGCAGTTTAACTATACCGCGATGCAATATGACCCGACGATCTATAGTCAGATTGACAATGGCACAATTATTGAACAACGCCCCGTCATACCCGGCAACAATCCTTATGTGATTGATGCGCCTGATAACGTAGTTATCACCAGTCGCAATCGTGTTGAGCAAGGCCAAAACGTCTCAACGTTGGTTATCGCATGGACACAAGTCAAAGACGCCATCGCCTACGATGTTGAATGGCGCAAAGATGACGGCGATTGGATTAAACTGCCACGCACGGGCAATATCTCAGCAGAGATCGACGGTGTTTATAGCGGTAATTATCTTGCGCGTGTGCGCGCTGTTAGTGCGTTTGATGCGATATCAAGACCCACATCGTCAACACTGACAGCTATCACCGGCAAAGTAGGCACTCCACCGCAGCTAGCAACACTCACCGCGACCGGCTTGTTGTTCGGCATGCAAATCGACTGGACCTTTAGTACAGGCAGTGGCGACACCGCTTATACTGAGATACAAGTCGGATCAGCACCGGACGTCAATGTTACTACGCTTGGCCAGTTTGCTTATAACACTGATACGCATACTGTTAATGGCTTGCAAGGCAATCTAGCACAGTCTTATCGCGGCCGCATCGTTGATAAGCTTGGCAATGTCAGTCCATGGACACCGTGGGTAACTGCCACGACTGATGCTAGCGCTGACAAGGTATTGGACTTGGTGCAAGGTCAAATCAATGAGGGCAGTTTAAATGGTGCTTTAACCTCTAAAATCAACAAAATAGAAGTCGTTGAGCGCGAGCTATCAGCAGAAACCGCAACACGCATACAAGATATCATCGACACCAAACAACAAGCCGATACCGCTCAAAGAGCGGCGGATAATGCAGCTCAAGCCGCAACTGACGCAGCAACCGCCGCCGGCAACAAAGGCGAGGTCATCTATCAGTGGCAGACGCCAAGCGCAGCCCGGCAGCTTCCGCAAAACCTTTGGATTGACACAACAGGAGGTAAAAACACACCAAAACGCTGGGATGGTACCGCGTGGGTAGTTGTGACTGACAAGGCTGCAACTGATGCCCAGGACGCCGCCGATGCAGCTCAAGCAGCAGCAGATGCAGCCGACAGTAAGGCAGTAGCTGCCCAAAGTACCGCCGACACAGCAAAAGCTAATGCTAAAACAGCAGATGATAAGGCAGTAGCCGCACAACAATCGGCCACCGCCGCACTATCATCATTGACTGATATATCAGCAGACAACAAGCTAGCATCAATCGAAAAAAAGCAAGTTAAGTTGATTTTTGACGATATTCAACGAGTTAATGCGGATCTACTCACTCGCGCTGCAAAGTACGATGTGGGATCTAGCGCTTACACCACCGCTTATAACGCTTTGGTCAGTTATATCTCACCCAAGCTTACAGACATGAGCGCGACTAGCGTTATTGTCAGAACAGCTTTTAATAGCAAGTTTGACGATCTGTTTTTAAAACGTGCTGAGCTTAACACTGCTATTGTTAATGCTGCTAAATTAGTCGCTGACACTGCGCAAAACACTGCCAACGATGCGCTAGATAAAGCTAATACCGCTAACGACAACATCGTGACGATACTCGATGAGCAAATCGAGATTAATAACGAATTAGGTCTGCAATATGAAACCCTGCAAGGCGTTATTCTGGACTATAAACCTCGCTACGCTAGCAAAGATAGATACGCTAGCAAAACACGCGGACAAAACTGGACGTATGCAAAAACGGTCGCACGCGATAACTATGTGACTAACGAGCGTATTGCCAATTTACAGTCTGATTTTGACGATACTAACGCTACAGTGCGCGAGGAGATTGAAACTCTAGCGACTAATGACGCCGCTTTTGCTTCCAGCTTCAATCAGTTAAAAGCTCAAACAGGCAACAATAGCGCATTAATACAAGGGTTAAACATTGCAATCACTACGCCTGGCACTGGACTAGCAGCGCAAGTTGATGAGCTACAGTCCGCTGTAGGCGATAACTTAGCATCTTTAGTTGAGGGCAGCGGCGCGTTTAGTGACGAGTTTGGCTCAATATCTGGCAAGTTTGCAACGATGCAGGGCGTGGTTGATGGTCAGCAAACGGCAATTGAAACCGTATCAGCGGTCGGCAATGTCGATAAGCTGAAAAACGAGATTGCAAAAGCTCGACTAGATAAAGACGCAATCAAGCTACAAGCTCAATCTGACAGTTTGGCGTCTGCTATAGCTGATTATGACACTAAAATCGCTGAGATAACCGCTAAGCGTAATGCGACCGATGATACAGACTTAAAAGCCGCGTACGCTAAGCAAATAGTAGATTTAAACGATGCTAAAGCAGATGCGGTTATTCAAAAGGCTGATATTGCGGGGCAAGTCGATCAATTAGTTGATGAGCAAAAGGTGCTTGACTCTCTTGTTATTACTGAGACTGATGTCAAAGCACAGCACACTATCAAGATTGATGCAGGGGGTAAAATTGCAGGTTATGGTTTGGTCGTGCAAAAGGATAACTTTAGCGCGTTTGATATACGAGCTGATAGGTTCAGCATCTCTGCGCCAAGCGACAAGCCAAACGATATTAATGGCACTAGCCCATTCATGGTGTTAACAACACCACAAAATATTGATGGTGTGACTGTCCCTGCTGGTACTTACATGCGCAATACCTATATCGCTAAAGCATCTATTGATATTGCTCAAATCGATACGGCTAGCATTTCATCACTAAAAGCCCTATCTGCAACATTGGGTCACTTTAAGTCAGCCGAAACAGGCGCAAGGCTTGAGATTAAGGATAGTTTACTCAGTGTGTACGATGACAATGATGTGTTACGCGTTAGGTTAGGACTATGGTAATACAACCATGTAGAGAGGGAAAATAATGAGCCAAGGCTTACAGATATGGGATGAAGACGGTAAAGTTACGTTAGACACTGCAACTGATACCGTAAAAATTCTAGGAGTGTATAAAGGCGTCACTGATTCAACTGTGTCTAGTGACTTGTTAATAACTCAACGCTTTTTTTATATAGTGGCACCCCCGTTACGTTATCCGGATGCTAGGTATAATGGCGAATTACTATTAAGCGTTACCCTTAATGAGAGCACCTGTCATATTAAGAGCCAAGATGCTGGTATTACAGTTTATATAGGGGTGTACTAGTATGGGAGTAGGTCTAGAGATACTAAATGACAGTGGATATGTTCAAGTGTTAGATGCTGCTCCGATCCTTACCCTTGAAAAAAACCAAGCGGTTAATAATACTGTGTTTCAATTTGAAGACCGGGTGTATTTTTCAGGGTCGCGTGTCGTTGCTATGGAACCAGCAGACGGGCATCATCTAATATCCACAAATGACCCTTATCGGAATGGTCCTATAGACCCTGAAACTGATAGGCCCTATGGTTACTATGCCATAGGTAACGGAAATATCCACATATTCAGACATAATCAACCGCTCACTCAGGACAATTTTGGATTAGAAGTCTATAGCGAAAATGGTGAATTACAATTTTCTAGTTCCCAGAGACCGTTAAGGGTTATAGATTTTGTTGATATTAAAGATGTTAGATATTCAACCTGGTCAAAAACATTCCCAGGTAAACGTGTTGCAGCTATTACGTCCCGAAGACCCATCCGATCTGCCAACGATCAGTACATGACTAAAGGGATACATCGTAATGGGGATAACTACTTTTTGGCAGACGCATCAGAAGGGAGAAACCCCTATCCCGATGGTGGGCTGATATCAGCATATAACTTTCAAGCTCTAATCATAGATGTCACTAACTACTAACCAGGAAACCAAGTATGCGGATAGTTTTAATTTTATTGGTAGCTGCGCTAGCCACCACCGCCAACTAGGGCGGTTTTATTTTGTCCAAAATTTGAGGAGAGACAATGCTAGACAAAGACCCGACAACTTATAGCATGTTGACATATATGTGGGTGTTTTTATTGGCGATAGCGGGAGGGTTTGTAGCATTTATTAGACGCCTCAATCAAACGCCGTGCCCGTTGCCACTGCATATCGTTTTTACACGATTAATCGGAGAGCTGCTAATCAGTGGCTTTGCGGGCGTTGTGACATTTTATCTGTGCGAGTACTGGGGGTTTGATCAGTTGCTTACAGCTGTAATGGTCGCAATCAGCGGACATTTGGGCGGCGGTGCTATCGATAGAATCTCTAAGATTTGGGACGCGGCGGTCGATAAGACACCTTAGGTCTATTGGGATTAACGCAAGTAGTAAATACGCAGTTTTCACAAATAACAGGAGCAAATTATGCGATTTAATTTAATCAAGACAGCACGACAGCTGACAAACATTGCTATTAAAAACAGCGAGATTGTCCAACCGTACGTCAAACCAAGTCACTACCGGCGCGGCTTGCTGGCACTGAACGCACTGCACTACGCGCTACGCATCGCAGATAAATAATAATCAGCATTAAATATAGCCCCAATTTTGGGGCTTTTTTAATGTCTAAAAAGGATAAATGTCATGACAAAAGTTACCATCACTGCCGGTCACAGTCTCACTGACCCTGGTGCAGTTGCCGGCAATGTCACCGAAGCGGAAATCACTACTGATATGCGTAATATCGTTAGT
>Ga0208015_1000244_pt1 | contig 34803 bp, 49 predicted proteins | sample 26BtaG_FD_184101 | JGI IMG/M metagenome (GOLD analysis project Ga0208015, IMG submission 184101) | Marine viral communities from Cariaco Basin, Caribbean Sea - 26B_WHOI_OMZ_CsCl (SPAdes) (version 2) | ecosystem: Environmental > Aquatic > Marine > Oceanic | place: Caribbean Sea: Cariaco Basin... | reverse complement strand
TGACATTCTAAAGAAGTCCAGACAGCCAAAGTTATTCAGTGAATTAGCAAAGATCATTGAATGGCTTTATATGTCAGAAAAGGTACAGCTTGCTCAATCGGACATTACGAAATTTGTTAATAGGCTTGAAGCAATCGAAAAGCTCCTCCAGTCTAGACAGTCGAAACCGAGCGTGACGAGAGAGGAGATTGAAAAGGCTGTCCATGAAAATTGGGATTCAAACTGGCATGACAGCAGAACTGAAGAGGGTGATTGTGATTGGATTGAAGATGTTGTTAGGTCGTTAGGCTTTGAGGTGAAACAATGAAATATTTTCCGAATGTTACACCAAAAATGAGAAAGGTTATTGAGAAAAAAACAAATTGAAAAGGAAGAAAGGGCCGAGTTGAAAAGATTGAAGAAAAAATACAACAGCCAAACAGGACGGGTGGGGATGAAAGAGCTAAAACGATGGCAAGAGTTGGCCGTGGCAATCCTGGCTGCCGCGTTCATCCTGGCCGTTGTCGTTTATTTCTTTTTGGAGGTGGCTAAATGAAATTTATCTTAGAGCAAATGCCAAAGGAATGGGCGGGAAAATTTATCATGAAGGCTAAAACATCAAAAATGATTAAGTCAAAGGAAGTAATTACACATGACGATTTTGTTTTATGGATACAAAAAAAATACGACGAAGAAGGAAAAGAATTTGTAGCATTTTTTCCTATAGGCATCGACATGCGCCAAACCATGAGTGTGATATTTAAAAAGGCTGCAAAATGAAGGAAGTAACCAATATCCTGGAGGTGTTCAAATGAAAATATCCGAAAATCTTAAATTAAATCTAAAATTTTTGGCGGCAATCATCCTGGTTCTTTTAGGGGTTTACAGCGGCCAGATAGTCGATGTTATTTTTAAAAAAGATGTTGCCGGCAGCGAATTTTTCGAGTCGGCAAGCGAAGGCAACAATCCGGTTGACACGCTTAAATGGGAAGATTTGCCAGACACAGACCAAGCGACAGGCTTCATGTGGCTTGACGGAAGCATTACTTTAGATACGACCGACACAAACGATGTGCTTACATTCTATAGCAGTGAAAACGCGACTGGCTTTTCTATAATATCTCGGCACGAAGCAGAAAAAACCACTTGTAATAAGTGTGGAAAACTCAAAGAAATGTGGCATTGGAGCCTGAGAGTTGATAACGTTGATGGGTTCCCAAATATGGAGTATTGTCAAGAGTGTACCATTAGAGCCTTGGTTTGGGTTATGGATAACTTCGATAAAGAGGTGAAAAAATGAGTGGATGGATATTATTTTTAATCGGTGTTTTTGTTGGCGGCGTATTCGGTTTTATGTCGGCCGTTATTTTTATTGGAAGCGGCCGTGCTGCAGACGATGAGAAGCGCTTGTGTTTGGAAATCGAACTGGCCGAACTCAAAAAAAGCATTAAGGTTGACCCGTGAGGGCCGCGCTTGTGGCCATAGGCGCGTTGACCCTGGCTGTTGCCCTGCTTTTGATTAAAAGCCAACCAGGGCCGCCAAAGAGGCATGAGAAAAAACGCTGTGTCTGATTGGACAATCCTGGCCGGCTGTGCTATAACCCAGGCCATGGGCCAAAGGGTTTTGTGGCTGTTCTTTTGGGCAGCCGTCTTTATCTTTTCCGTTATCACCATGCGCTTTGTGCATGAAAGGAGGTAAACATGAAAATACCCGAAACAGAATTGACTATCGGGCGCCTTATTTTGGCGCTTGTGTTGACGGCACTTTTTGTGCTGAACACTTTGCTTTTCATTGAGTTCCGAACCAATAGGTTTCGGGGCCAACAGGCAATCAACACTAATACCATAAACGCTATGGTGCAGCAGTTGGTTCAAAAAGGTGTCCTTGAAGTTCAAGGGCAGCAGCCGGCCGTACAACCGCCGGCCGCAACACCACCGCCTGAAAAGAAATAACCGACAAAGGAGGTTACAATGGATTTTTTGAAAGGGAAAAAAACTTTCCTCGCAGTAGGGGTGTTCGCCCTCTTGGCGATTGCAACCTTGATTGCGAACCTGGCCGTGCCTGAATGGGCGTGGACGCTTGTGGCGGGTTTTGGCCTTGGTTTTATTAGAAGCGCTATTACCGACCTGTCAGGCAACGCGGGTTGGAAAACCTATGCCGCCGTTGTAGCAACGGTAGGCTTAGGTGCCGCACAGGCTTTTGGCATTACGCTATCCCCTGACGTATTGACGGGAATTTTTAGCGTCCTGGGTGCCTTTGGAATTGTAGGCGTTCGGGCCGCATTAGCCAAAATCCCAAAAACTTAACCGGACAACCGCAGAAATCAGGGAGGGAGGAGGGCCAAAATCAGGGAGGTGATATGTGATTGAAAAATTAAAAAAACTCATGCCGTCAATAAGGCCAACGCGGGACAAAGAAGGCTATCTCGCCCTTTGTCCTTTTCATAACGAAAAAACCCCGTCGTTAGCCATCGACAAGGAAAGAGAGCTTTATTGTTGCTTTGGCTGCGGAAAAAACGGAACCCTGGAAGAGCTTTTGTCTGAGATGGAAAAACGGGTGCCGGAGTCATGAGTAATATTTTCGATAATTTTAGCCGACGGGACTTAACACTCGACGACGAGGAGCTTAAATTTACCAATACCACCGACGAGGCGGGCCTCCAAAGGCGGTTCGACCAACTTGTAGCAGCCATAAAAAAAGGCGAACTCGTCACCATTGAGGGCGACCTGCACGACCACGGAACCCACAACGTGACAATCACTTGGCGCAGCAAAAAGCGGGCGCCGACAAAGGAAATTGACGATGCCATAACCGTCAAGCGCGGAGCCGACGGTGTTTTTGGCATGGAGGGCAAAAATGAAAAGACGTGAATTTGTAAAGCTGTTTGGCGCACTGCCGTTTGTGGGCAAGGCCCTGGTAAAGCCGGCCGAACTGCCCGAAGACATGCGCTTGGAGAAGCCGGTAGTAGAAGAATGGTTTACCCTAAACAACAAAATAGGCTCAAAGGGCCACCATGAACTTAAGGTCGATGGCCGCATTGACCCTTCGGAATATTCGGCCGTTCACGCCTGGTTTATGGCGGAAGCCCCCGTAGAGGTGCGGCTTGATGGCATGGTGTTCAAGGGCTATTTGGCTAAAATTGAAACATCCATTTCCTGCTCTGGATTTTACTCTCTCAGAATTACGGTAATCGGTTCGGCTGATAAGTATTGGAATACAAGCCGATTTAAAAGGGCTTCTATTTCAAGCTTCGGGTTTCGCAAAATTAAATTCACCCGCATAGAATATGCCTCTGTCGTCATCGACGCCGGAATAATTCAATATATTCCCGAATTTGGCGACGGCATAATGATAGGGAGGGTGTGAAATGTGGTTTGCGCTCTTGGCTTTGGTTTTGATTTACGCTTGGGACATACACAGGCGTTGGCGGCAAGAGGAAAAAGAAGTGGCCGACTTGCGAAACAGGGCCGCCATTGACAGTTGCATGGCACGCTTGAGGAGCATGGAAAGCGTAAAGCAATATAGCTATATCTACGACGGGGAACCACCTGTAAATTGGGAAAGAGACATAAAAGATGTAGCAAAAACTGTGGCTAGTATGGGAATGACAACCCTAGAGGCCGCAGATGCCCTAAAAGAGGCGCTAAACGCCGGCAAGAAAGAGGCCGGCGAAAAAACAAAAAAGGAGAAAACATGAGTAAACTAGGAAAATTGGTACAAGACAAGGTTACTGGAATGAAAGGGATTGCCACCCAAGTCTGCGTTTGGATGAATGGCTGCGTACAGTATTTCGTTGAGCCGAAGATAGACAAAGAGGGCAAGGCGATTAAAGGCGTTTGGACTGATGGCATCCAACTAAAAGTTATCGGGAAAGGCCTTTCGGAAACCCTGAAAATTAAGATTGAAATCGGAGAAGGCCCCGCCGGCGGGTTCAGAGAAACGCCATGAAAGAACCAATAATCGGCAAAGCCAAAGCCGAAGAAACAAAAACCGAGGAAAAAAAAATGGAAACAAGCAAGTCAGGCGCTTCGGCCACGTTCACGCCACCACCGGCAAAAGTGTTGGTTATCCACATGAGGGAACCGAAAGGCCAAATGCTTTTCGTTCCCTGCAAGGACGGCATGACGGCCGACGTTTTGGACAAGCGAATCAGAAAGGCCAAAAAAACCATGCGGCTAGCCGGCCGTGGCGGATTGTCTGTTATTATTTGCGAACCGGCAAAAACCATTGGCTTTGTCGTGGAGGAATTATCTAAGGTTGTCGAGGAAAATATCGCTGCCATGCAGAGTCCGCAAAATCGGATAGTAAAGCCAAAAATGGTGTTCCCAGGCCGCCGAGGGCGCTGATAAATGAACCGCCGAACATTCCTGTTTTATCCCCTACGGCGGGGTGCGGGCCTACTGGACAGAAGAATGAACCGCCGGCAAGCAATTCGTGATTTTATCATAGAGGTTAAATACCCCATGAAAGAATTGTCTAAATTCGAGAAAACATTTAAAAAAAGGATGGGTTTCTTTTTAAGCAAGGAAGGCCAAAGGCTTATACGTGAAGCCAAAAAAAAACAGGAAGAGCTTAATGTGAGATTGTTTTGTGAAGCCTTCCAAAGAAAGTACCCGGAGATGTTCAAGAAATGAATCGCCGAGGGTTTATCAAACGCACAGCCCTGGCTCTGGGCGCCCTGGTGGCCGCGCCGGTGCTAAAACTGGCCGGCAGGGAAAAGACGGCAAAGAAGCCCCCGTTTCCACGCGGCCTTCCGCCTTATTACCCAAATTGTCGCTGTTCTCTCATCTTGGAAGGAAAAATAATTGCAGAGTCAATACCCCTGAAAGTTAGAAATTTTGACTGTTGTCTAAAAGAAAAACCTTGACAAACTGACAGTTAATTCCCTATTCTGTAGGCGCATTTAATTTTCTGCGGAATAGGGACAATGCCACTACACAAACCGTCTGTGTCAAATACGGCACCGGCGGTTTTTGTGTTTTAGGGGGTAAAAATGCCAATGGCGCCCGATGAAAAAATAGCATATCAACGGGCTATAATGGTGGACAACGCAAAGAGATGGCTCGGCACTCCGTATATTTGGAACAACCAAGACTTCTCAGGCTTTGACTGCTCTGGCTTTTGTCATGAAGTGCTGCAATCTGTAGGCTTAGAGAGGAACCGCTTTGACAGCACGGCACATGAAATGTACATCCATTTTAAACCCTACGTCCGTGAAACCGGCGGCAAAGGCTGCCTTGTGTTTTGGTTTAAGGACGGCAAGACCATTCACGTCGAAATTATGGTTGACGACTACCACACCGTTGGCGCTTCTGGCGGAAGCTCTCGAACCCGAACTGTCGCCGACGCCATTCGTGACGACGCGTTTGTGAAAATGCGGCCGTTGCATTACCGAGGGGACAACTTCAAAATAGTTGACCCGTTCAAGGCCGTGGAGTAAGCAGTTGCCAAAAGGAACAACGCGAATGATTGTCGAAATTATTTACGATTTGCTGTTTATCGGCAAGTCGGCCTCCAAGGAACACCAATTCAGTAAAGACACCCGCAGGGCTAAACGCCTGCGAAAAGCAATCCAAGCAAACGACGAAGAAACCCTCAAGCGCCAGATGAAAAAAGAAGTGCTTTTGACCGAAAAAGACATAATAGGAATAGGGACGTCACCTGCAGGCAAATGCGTGATTATTTCCGAGGATATGTTTGTCAAATACTGGAAGCTCTGGATGGACTTACGCCGCTGCAAACGAGCAAGAAAACGTTGAAGTAAAGGAGAATTTAAAATGGCAGGAGAAGAAGCACAATTTGTAGCCCCGTGGTTACAATATTTGGCCGGAGGGAGCTTTTTTGTCTTCATGGCCTCTAGTTTCGTCAATATCGCAACAAAGATACGTGGCAACAGCAAGGCTCCCGGTCCCGCGACGCGTGAGCGGCCGACGGCCTGTATAAACGACCCCAAGGTCATTGGTTCATTGCTGATGATGGAGGACGTTAAAACAACTCAAGCAGACATAAAGAGGCACATGCAAAAGGTAGAAATTGTCCACGTCAAACAGAATGGCACGTTAGACAGCATATTGGATGAATCGAAAAAGCAAACGGAACACCTGGAAACCTTAGTGAAGAACGGCGGAGCGAAATAATGTTTGAAGCGCCCGAAATGGGCCTCAAAACAAAAGAAAGGAGAACACATGAAAATAACAATGATGGCGCCGGCCGAACTAACGGCTGACAAAGCAAACCCGCGCACCATAAGTGACGATGCCCTGAGCCGCATCGAAGGCTCGATTAAGGAGTTTGGATTTGTGGAGCCTATTATTGCTTACCAATCCAAAGGGAAAACGTTGGTAGTCGTAGGCCACCAAAGGCTCAAGGCTGCCATTGAGGACGGGGTCAAGAGGGTTCCGGTGATTGTGTACCCGTTTAAAGACCTCAAGCGCGCCCGTGCCTACAATATTACCTCCAACCGCACTAGTGAGCTCAGCGACTGGGACTTCCCTCAACTTAAAGACAACCTGGAATCCATCGACGACGGCAGTTTCGACGTAGAGTTAACCGGCTTTTCCACCGAGGAATACGAAAGCCTGGTGTCATGGGTGAAACCTGACTTCGATAAAACCAAAGAGGAATTAGAGGACGTGGAAAAGAAATTTTCCTCAGAAGTCGGCTCTGCTGACTTGAAATATATGGTGCTTTATTTCCATTTCCAGACAGAGGACAGAGAGCGCTACGAAAAACTCAAGGCGTTTTTCTCTGACGGAAAGGCCAGAGAATGCGACAAAGATAAACTGTGGGCAGCTTATGAGGCAGCAAATGGAAAAACCTGAACGCAAAGCCCGATTCAAAACAACGGCGGTGTGCAAAGAGTGTGGAGAGTGTGACGACATGAAGCTCTGCGCGCCGGTTCGCAAGCCGCTGCGGAAATACCAGGGGATTCGGTTCACTGCCGACGGGTTTGATTGCGCCCTGCCCGTGGCGTTCGATAGTCACAGCGTGTGCAGCTACAAGTGTCTCTACTGTTTTTCCAATTTCCTTGGAGGTCACGGCCGTTTTGAGATAGGCCAACTTTCGCTTAACCGATTAGAGCGCATTTTAGACGGTTCAGATAAGACCAGGATGGGTCAAGCCTTCTATCAAGCGCTCAAACGCCGGTCGAAACGCCCTTGCCCTATACAATACGGCGCCCTCACAGACCCGTTCGACAATATCGAGCGTAACCAGGGATGGGCGCTACAGGTGCCTAAACTTATGGCAAAGTATAGTCAACCGTGCAGGATTTCCACCAAAGGCACCCTATTACGCCTCCCTGAATACCTAGACGCCTACAGCGAAGCTGCTCATCTGTTTTGGGTTGCGTTTAGCCTTATTACTCCAGATGATGAGCTTCTAAAAAAAATAGACCGGTATGCACCCAATGCTACCGAACGACTTGCCACCATGAAGGCGCTATCTTCGCGCGGCATAAGCGTTAGCCTGAGGCTACGGCCGGCAATTCCACAGGTCAGCGATAGCACGCCCAAACACCCAAAAGCCTACAAAGAACTCATAGAGCGGGCTGCAGAGGCCGGTGCCCGTGCAATAAGCATGGAAGTTTTGTTTGTCCCTGGAGTATTGACCGGCCGCGACCGTTTCCACTGGATGGAACTGGAAAACCTCATAGGCCTGCCCATACAAAAAATATACAAAGAACTCACTCCACGCTTCGGTTCCTGCATACGTCCCGACCGCTCTTGGACAGAGGACTTCGTTCATTCCTGTTACGATGTGGCCAAAAAAAACGGCCTAGACTTTGGTATATCCGACCCCGTATGGAAAGAACTCAACGATTTTGGCTGCTGCTGCGGCATCCCTCCCGACGACCCCGTGTTCGGGAATTGGGAGCGCGAGAATGCTACCAACGTAGTGGTAGAGGCCAAAAAGGCTTACGAAAATGGCGGAAAGAACAAAACGTGGGGGGTAGAAAGCATCCTTCCACCTTGGTCTAATAACGTTGCCCTCCAAGATATGGTGATGGTTGTTGGCACTAAAGGTGTCTTAGCTCAAGGTATTACATGGAAAGACAAGCTCACCAACACTTGGAATGATTTAAAGTCTAACAGAGGCCCTTTAAAATACTTCCAAGGCATCCTTAGGCCGACCAAGCTCGATAAAAACGGCAGTGTCAGGTACAAGTATCACCCTATGCCCCGCCGTCACGTTAAATCACTTTGGGAGACTTAAAATGATAAGGGCCATGCTGAACGAAAATATCCAGAAAGCCACCGCCGGCTGCGACAAAGTGGCCCTGAGCTTTTCCGGCGGCACAGATTCGTTGGCCCTGCTTTTTAGCTGTTTCGATTTAGGTATTAAGCCTCAACTCTACACCTACGCCGTGCAGGGCAATCTCTCTGACGACCTCAAGCGTGCTATGTGGGCAGAAAAGGAGTTCGGCCTAAAATTGACCGTCGCCTATATCCCTACAAGCCTTTCTCAGCTTATTACCGATGTTAAGCGTCTTGTCGCCCACGGCATAAAAGGTAAGGTCTGTATCCAATGTATGCACGGCCATTTTTATTTAGCCCCGCTTGTGAAGGAAAAAATAATCCTAAACGGCAGCGGTATAGATGGCCTCTGTGGCTCGTACCGGAGCTTTATCCTTTCCAAAGCGCGTATCGATAAGGCCACTTTTAATGAAAAACGGCAACGCCATTTAAACAACCAAAACGATGATTCGATGCAATATCAATCGGCCTTGTATGCAGATTTCGGGACGCGGGTGGCCTTCCCGTACCGTCAAAAAAATGTGATTGACTTTCTAATGTCGAAGTCGTGGGAAGAAATAAATCGACCGAAATTGAAGTGGATTACCGTCAAAGATTATCCCGAAATTCTACGCGTCAAAGGCCTATGGCGCTCTCGCGGTTCGCAGCAAATAGAAGCCGGCACCCGCCGACTTCACGACAAATTATTGAACTCAATATTGAATAAAAATGGACGAAAAAGGGTCACAGAAATTTATAAAGATTTGAGCGCTTGCATAGAGGAAAAATGAACAATAATGTTGAAAAATGTTAAACATCCCATACTAAACCATCTGAAAATGGACGATTCCGCACAACTTGTTTGTTTGCAGGCGCTTAAAAATAGGGTCATTTCAGGCGTTCGTCTCTTAAATCGGCTTAAAATGAGCAGCGAAGATTTTTGCCAAGTTTTTATCGCCCTAAAATGCTTAAATCGCCTTAAAATGCCCCGAAAAAATGGAGAAATTTATGGAGAAAAATGACAGAAAAAAGGCTGTAAAATCAACAAAAAAACAGCCTTCAAGGGCTAAGAAAAAATCTAAAAAAACCATCAAAGGCCGACCAACATCTTACGAGGCGAAGTACGCCGAAGAAGCCAAAAAATTGGCCACCATCGGTATCAACGAAGAAGATATCGCGTGGTATCTTGGTGTCCATCCTGAGACTTTTCGACGATGGAAAAAACGTCACCCCGCTTTAAGTGGGGCTGTAAAAGAGGGCGTAGCGAACAAAAAAGTTTCGCTCTCAAAAGCAATGTTCAACAACGCCATAAGCCGCGGCAATGCGGCTGTCCAAATCTTCTTAGCAAAGAATTGGCTAGGTATGCGCGACCGACAGGACGTTGAACACAGCGGCGGCGGCAAGGATAAGCTGCCGATAAAAATAATTTACGAAAATGAACCTCCAAACAATAACGACGACAAGAACGGTGCCAATGGTTCCGATACCGCAGCAACCGGCAAGTAAAGCGATATCGCTCCATTATTACCAAAGCCGTGCCATGGCTAGCGCAGCGCGGTTTGTTGCGCTGATTGCCGGCACCGGTGGGGGCAAAACGTACATGGGCGCCCCGTGGTTGGCTCGCGAAGTGGAACGTTACCCGACTGACCAATTCTTTGTCGTGGCGCCAACGTACAAAATGTTGGTGCGGGCCACAGCGCCTACGTTTATTGATTTTTTTCGTGGTACGCATCTTGAAGGCGATTGGATGCAGAGCAAAAGCGTGTATGAACTGCCAACAGGTGGCCGCATTTGGTTAGGTTCTGCCGACCGACCTGAAACACTCGAAGCCGGCCAATACCGCGCGGCATGGCTCGACGAAGCCGGCCAAATGAAGTATCAAGTGTGGGTAGTCATTCAGGCCCGCCTTGGACTCAAGCAAGGCAGGGCGCTTATCACCACCACGCCGTATGCAATCAACTGGCTGTATCATGAATTTTACAAGCGTTGGCTCGACGGCGACCCGCTTTATGATGTTGTCCAATACGCTTCGATGGATAATCCCTACTACCCTCAGGCCGAATTTGAGCGCGCCAGGGAAGCTCTTGGTGAAACGCTCTTTGAAATGCGTTACCGCGGGCAATTCCGCAAAATGGAAGGCCTCATTTACCCCGATTTCTGCCAAGACCACATCGTAGAAAACGAAATTGCCGACAAGGTGGCCAAAAGCAAGACAGGCCGCAGAGAGGGCGGCATTGACTTCGGTTATAACAATCCATTTGTGGCGCTCAAAGGCTACCTGGACAAAGACGACGTGCTGTGGATTCACGACTACGTGTGGAAGGCTCGCGAACTCATTGCCGACCTTGCGCCAGAGCTTCGCGACATGAGGTATTTCTGTGACCCCTCCGGCAAACAGGAGCGCATGACGCTGCGCTCGATGAACTGCAAAGTGGTTCCAGGCAACAACGACGTCAGCCTGGGCCTCGAAGCCGTCAACGCCCGCATACGTACCGGCCGCCTCAAGGTGGCCAAACGCTGCAAACGCTTAATTGAGGAATTTGAGCTTTACCATTGGATGGAGGGCAAAGACAAGCCGTTCAAAGAGGACGACCACGGCATGGATGCGCTGCGATATTTAATCCTGGGCATCGACAGAGGCGCCCGCATTAGGATAAGGAGCACTTAGCATGAAACTTAAAGATAAAGTAAAAATGACGGCCAGGCTGTTAAAAAGAGTATGGACAGCCCCTTCCGATATGGACGATGAACACTATTGGGGCGACGGTTCCGGCTACGGGCAAACACAAATCCGCGACTCTCTCATGAATCCCATGAGTCAAATAGAGCAGTTCAAGTCTTGGGTTTACATCTGTGTCAATTACAACGCCAAGTCTGTGGCTCGCCAACGGCTGCGCCTTTATCAGGCGGTCAAAGCGGGCGCGCCCAAACTCAAAGGGGCGGTGCGGGCTGTGCCGCGGGAACTCAAGACACACCTCTACGCCAACGCCGGCCTCGACCCGTACCTTCGCAAATCCATCGACCTGGAGGAAATTACCGACCATCCGCTGCTCACCATGATGCGCAAGGTGAACCCCGTTCTCAACCAATCTGACTTCTGGATGCTGACGGAAACCTACATGGGCCTGACCGGCGCAAGCTACTGGCTCAAACGGGAGAATGTTTTTGGGGTGCCTTATCAAATATGGATGCTAGAAAGCCAACTCACCCGCCCGAAAACGGGCCTGACGCTTGACGAGTACATTAAATATTTTATCTACCGCCAAGGCCTAAAGGATAAATATTTTGATGCCGAAGAAGTGGTGTATCACAAATACCCGAATCCCCTAAATCCCGTCACCGGCCTAAGCCCATTGGCGGGCCTAACGGATTCGGTACTTGTCAATGAGGATATTTACCGATACGAGCGTGCGCAGTTTAAAAACAACGCTCGGCCGGACACGGTAATGACGTTTCCAGAAACCGTAAACCTGACAGACGATGAATTTAAACGCACGAAAGCCGAATGGAACGAAGTATTCAGGGGCACAAAGAGAAGCGGCCAGTTGGCCATTCTTGAGGGCGGGGCCGACATAAAGCCGTTCTCCTTCTCCCCGAAAGAACTCAGCCACTTGGAAGGCCGCAAAAGCACCCGCGAGGAAGTCGCCGGTGGCTTGGGCGTGCCGGTGGCGTTGTTGACCCCTAACGACGTCAACCTGTCCAACGCCAAAACGGCTTATAGCCAGTACATGCGTGACACCATCGACCCTAAACTCAAAATGTACGAACAAACCATGAACGCCGAACTCGTGCCGGACTATGATGATGCGGAAAATATCTTTTTTGCTTTTGACAATCCTATACCAGGTGACAATGCCATGGCCCTCAAAGAGCGCAGCGCCAACATTGCAAGCGGCTACAGTTCAATCAACCAGGAGCGGGCCAAAGACGGCGAGGAACCCGTCGATTGGGGCGAGGTGCCGATTCTGCCGGCAAACATGATTCCGGTGGGCGCGGCCCCGCAGCCGCAAGCCGGCAAAAGCATGGAAGAACTCAACGACCTGGCCGAATTGCTTGCCGAGGAGTTACATGCAAGGCTAATGTGAAAAAAATGCTAAAAACGATTTTAAGGCGATTTAAGCGACGTTTGTCAGTTTCGTTACGAGGTGGTTTGGCGACCTCCGGTTTAGGCCACCAGGGCTACAAGGGCTAACAGGTGATGAGAAAAACTCCAAGCGCTCGACTCATACCCTTAGTGGTTGATAAATTGTTCTATAAAATCGTGCTGACCGAAATATCACACCAGGTGGCGACCGAACTTGTGGCCAAACTCACCGAGGCGCAAGCGCTGCGGCTACAAGCGGCGTGGCTGCGGGCTAATGAAAAATATATTAAGGCTTACCGCCGGCAGCTTGTCCGGCGGTTCAATGAAATGGAAAAAGACGTTTTGGGCAACATGAAAAGCGCCAAAGGCTACAAGGAAGCCGCCTTTGACGTTGACGCCTGGCTATTTAACCGCAAGAAATGGCGCGGAATATTAACAGCCGACAATAAACTCTATGCTGCCGCTCCGCTCGAAAGCGGCGGAAAGGCTACGATGGACAGCCTGGGCGTTGATATAGCATTCGACCAACAAGACCCGCTTGTGCTTGAATGGCTTGCCGCTAATTCTAAAAACGCCGGATGGAGCATAGCCGACACACAATACGAAGCGCTGCGGACTGTACTAATGGAAGGCGCAGCCGACGGCCTCAGTATCCCAAAGCTGCGAAAACTCGTGGAGGGCGCCATGGACGTTGCCCGCAAAAGGGCCGAACTCATTGCCCGAACTGAAATGCTCAAGGCAAGCAACCGCGGTGGATGGTTAGCCATGAAGCAGAGCGGCGTTGTGGAAGGCAAGCAATGGCAGGCCACGTTCGATAAGCGCACTTGTCCCATGTGTGCGGAGATGGACGGAGCCACCATGCCGCTTGATGAACCGTTTTTCAAGCAAGGTGATGAGCGTACGTTTGAAGGCACAACCGACACGCCTGCACCTGAAAATGGAATCACTTTTAAATTCGATTACGAGGAAGTAACACACCCTCCCTTACACCCTGATTGCCGATGTACATTGTTGGCAATAGTGAAGGGGGTTTGATATAAATAACATGAACAGGAGGATGAAATGAAAAATCTCATTACGCAACGACTAAAACTCAGCGACATAAAAATGGCCAAGGGCATGAAGGAAGCAATCTTCAAGCTGCTAGAGGAACACGGCCACAAGGACACCAAGGGCGAAGGCGCTGCGGGGGTGCCTTTCATAAGGAAGTTTTTTGTGCAGGAGAAAATCGACACCACCGGCACCAAGGATGAACCGCTCGGAGAGGGCGAAGCGCTGCACTATATTTCAACGGCTGCGGTTGACCGCGACAAGGAAATAATGATACCCGCCGGCGCAGACCTCAAAAACTACCGCAAAAATCCAATAGTGCTTTGGGGCCACAACTACGTTGACCCCGACAATATTATCGGAAAAAACAGGTGGATAAAAACCACCGAACGCGGCCTCAAGGCGTTGACGCGGTTCAATCTGCGCAGCGAAAAAGCGGCCAAGATATACGGCATGTACAAAGACGCTTTTCTCACAGCGTGGTCGGTCGGTTTTATTTCACTGCAAGGGCGGGAGCCGAAGGCCGGAGAGAGCAAGGCTGCCTCCCTGGTGCGTTACATACACGAAAAATGGGCGCTGCTTGAGTACTCTGCCGTGTCTGTGCCGGCCAATCCGGAGGCGCTCACCGAAGCCGTGGCCAAAGGCTATGAACTTGGCGACGGCCTCATCAAAGACCTGGGACTCAACATAAAGGAGGAAATGGAAATTGGAACAATCGGAAAAATTGGTGGCGACACCATCATCGACTTGGGGGCTTTAAGTGGGCAGCAAAAAGAAGCAGGCGAAGAAGAAACGCCGGAAACGCCTGGCCAAAAAGACGAAGCGCCTGATAACCAAGGAACTGGGACTGGAGACGACCCGCAAGACCCGCCTGCAAAGGGAAGCAAAGACAAGCTTGGCTTACGAACTTTTAAATGCACGAAGTGTGGAGAAGAACGACAGCTAAGCGACTTGGTGATAAAAGAACAGAAAGCTACCGAAAGTAAATTGGTCAGATGGAAGTTTTATTTTACCGATGAAAACTTCCGTTGTGAAAAGTGTGTTATAGCCGACTCTGACGAAAAAATACACGACCCCGAAGGCAACCCCTCCACGGGTGACATTCGCGACGCCATCTACGCCGTAACGCGGGAGATGAGTACCGACAAGGTGTACTACTGGATTTATCAGCTTTATCCGGTGCGGTACCCTTCGGGCAGCGTTGCCATTGAGAAAATCTCCAAGAAAGGCGGGCAAAAGCTCTACTCCTACAAATACGAATACGCCGACGGCAAAGCAACCTTGGGCGAAAAAACCGAACTCGACGTTGTGCTGAAACCCAAATGCTTTGACTGCGGTGGGCTAATAACTGAATTTGATGAACCCCGCACGCCAAAGACTGGCCCCGACGTAATGGCGGGCTGCCAAGAATGCGAACCCGAACTCTTTGACCCCAAACTCCAGGGCCTGCCGCTTACCGAGCAGGCCATTATTCCAAAAGAAACCCTTGACACCATGCAGACAGAATTGTTAGGGTTGAAAACAGAGGTTGAAGGGATGCGAACCGAACTGCAGGAAAAGGCGGGCGCCGAACTCAGCGCCAAGAACCGCAAATCCCTGGGGGCCATTGCCGATGCCATGGAAACCGCCACAACCGAAATTAAAGACCTACTCAAACGCACCGACCCGAACCCCGCTCCCGACCCCGACCCGAAAACTGCGCCCATCATCTCTATTGAGGCGCTTATCGAAGGCTATGAGGCGGGCGACATTGACCTGAAAAAAGTTAACATATCGGCCATAGCTTCGGAACTGGCCGAGAAAAAGGAAATCAAGGACGTTGTAACCGGCCTTTTCGACAAACAGAAAGGGAAGGTATGACTATACATTTCGGCACAAGCTGTGCAGGTCAGGCCGCGCAACGCGGCGCCTGGCGGAAAGCGGGCCTTCAAGGCTGCGGCTACCAGGGCGCCACGGCGGCCGGCGACGCTGAGGCCAAAGCCGGATAACGCTAAATAAGGAGAAAAAAATTGCCACCTGAACCTAACAAAGACGAAAAAAGAGAGTTCACCGTTGACGACCTCAAGCACCTAATTGCGGAAATGGTTGATTCTAAAATTATGGGTCAAGACTTTGTTAAATTGTCAGACCTTAAAGACGAAATCAACGAAGCCGTCAAGCCCATGGTCAAAACCGATGAACTCCAAACCGCGCTCTCTGCGGAGTTTGATAAATTGGCGCAACTGCCTGGTAAAGGCGGAGCCGACGACCTCAGTCCCAACGACAGCGCATGGAAGGGCCTTGACCCGACCGGCGGGTACGACCTTTTTACCGACTTCCTGAAAGACGTTTACCTTGCAACGCAGCATGGGGCCGAACCATCCAGGAACTTTGAAAAGTGGTTTTCCTCTGCCAGGGCCTACAACGACGTAATCAAGGAAGGCCTCAGTGTTGGAGCCGGCAAAGACGCCGACGGCGACACCAAAGCCGCCGGCACGCCGACGCTCGAAATCGGCGACCCCGAACAGGGCGGATTCCTCACACCACCGGAATACTCCCGGACGATGTTGGAACGGGGCTTCACCAACTCCAACTTCCTCCAACGCTGCACCAAGATTCCTATGGCCATCAACGAAATCCATATGCCTTACATTCAGGACTTCACGCACACAACCTACCTCCACGGCGCCATGCAGGCCTACTGGAAGGACGAACTGGCAGCCAAAACGGCCACCAAGCCCAAATTCGGTGAAATCACCATGCGGCTCAACAAGCTCGTAATGCTCATCTATTCCTCGGACGAACTAATTGAGGATTCAATCGTTTCAATGGAACCGCTGCTCGGAGTCAAGGCGGGCGACACCATCGGTTGGAAGATGGACAGAGCCATTATCCGTGGCACTGGCGCAGGGCAACCTCGCGGAATTATCGGCGCGGCCTGCACCGTCAACCAGGCGAAGGAAGCCGGCCAAATCGCGGCCACAATCGTTATCGAGAACATCCTGAAAATGTGGAGCCGGATGCCTTCGGCAAGCCTGGCCAAAAGCATTTTCATCTGTAACAACGATTGTTTCCCGCAGTTAGGCTTGATGACCATTCCTGTTGGCACAGGCGGCGCACCTGCGTATTTGCCTGCCACGGGAGTTTCAGGCGCACCGTATGGCACACTCATGGGCCGGCCGCTGATTTTCAGCGAACACTGCAGCGCCCTCGGAACCGTTGGCGACATTATTCTGGCCGACTTTTCCGAATACCTCGTCGGACAGAAACGCGGCGCAGGCGCAGGCATTCAGTACGCCTCGTCCATCCATTTCAAATTCGACGTTGACCAAACGGCGTTTAGGTTTGTGATGCGAGCCGACGGTCAGCCGTGGTGGCCGAGCGTGTTCACGCCCAAAGCGGGCAGCACGCAGGGGCCGTTTGTTACCCTGGCCACAAGGGCGTAAAGGAGGACTATCATGGCGCACAACGAATTTCAAAAAAAGTTTGATGTGGACAAGGTTTTTACCCTCAAAACGGTAAACAACGCCATCATCTCAAGCACCACAACAGTCACCGGCACCCCGTGGATTCTCATGGACAGGGCGCACCACATTGCGTTCATCTGTCAGCCCATTGACGCCAACCTGGCCGGCGCAATCACCGCTTCGGTGTTGCAGGCCACAAGTGTCAGCGGCAGCGGGTCGAAAACCATAGGCACCGCCGCTTCAACATCATGGAGCGCGGGAACGGGCGACTTGGGTATTAAGGTTCTCGAAGTCGAGGCTTCTCAGCTTGACGTGGCCAACGGCTTTGATTGCGTGTCCCTGAAGGTAGTTACCGCAGGCGGTGACTCTTTCTGCGCGCACGCCGTCAGAGGGCCGTTGCGACACGCACCTGCAAGCCTGATAACCTAACCGACGTGAGGTGAAACATGGAAGCCACACTTAAAAAACAGTACAAGAATCATCCTGCGGGTACGGTGCTTATGTCCGTGAGCATTGACGTTTTCAAGGAGTTGAGAAAGGGCGGATACATCGAAAGTTACGAGTCCACGCCGGCGGAAAAAAGGGCTCTTGCTCCGAGCAGAACCCGCAAAGCGCAAAAGCCGGCCAAAGACAAGATGGTGAAAGAGGCTTCCGAGGAGAAAAAAAAGGAAGGGGGCGAATAGCCCCCTCTCCCTAACGAGGAACCCATGGAAGTAACGCTCACTAAAAAATTTAAGGAGTACAACATCGGCGACGTAATACCCGCCGCTGAAATGACTCCAAAACTCTATCGGCAACTCTACATGAACGATGTTATCAACAAGGTCAGGGCGGACGGAACCCGTTTGCCCGCGACCATAGAGAAGCCGAAGCCAAAGCCAACCGGCAAGGCTCCCGCTAAAACGGCCGCGCCGGCTGCTACTAAACCAAAAAAATAGGCATTGCGGCTGCGGAACCGTAAGGCCTGAAGGAGTAAAGTAAAATGGCTAACGATTTACTAACAAGGGGCAGCTTGTGGTATAACAATTTTTCCTTTTGGGATGCCGACATTTGCCCTCAAAAACACACGTCGTTGATGGAGCTTGTGCCGCTGCCGATGCTTTTGTATCCGGCCATAGGCTACAACTTCATGGACGATTTTCACGTCATGGAGTCAACCAAGGCGGCGCAGGCCGACCATTGGACCGTGACCGAGGACGATGGCGCCGGTGGAACCAACGCCGTGCAAGAGGCGGTCAATGGAGTTTACCGCCATTATTGTGACGGTGACGACAACGACGAAGCCTACGTCCACAGCACAAACGAAACGTTTGCCCTGAGAAACGGCAAGCACCTCTTTTGGGAGGCGCGAGTCAAGTTGACCGAAAGCGCAACCAACAAAGCCAACTTCATCGTTGGACTGAGTGAGAATGTTGGCGCCGACCACTTACAGGACAACGGCGCAGGCCCTCCGGCCTCGTATGACGGTATGTGTTGGTACAAACTGGACTCAAATATGTTTATCGAGTTCGAGACGTCCCTTGCAGCCGCTCAAGTCGAATCATCTGACGTTGCGGCTCACGTATCCGGCACATGGTACCGCCTGGGTGCCTGGTGCAAACCGAACACCGCGACCACGTACACCGTGTACCCGTTCTATCAGGTTGGAACCAACAATGGCGTACTGCAGACAACGTCTCACGCCCTGACCCTAACCGGCCATGGCGAAATGGAAGCCTTTTTCGGCGTAAAAGCCGGAAGCGGCGCAGAAGAGTATATCGAGATTGACTACTTTTGGGTATGTCAACAGCGATAGGGAGTGTCACCTTTTGACACATTGAAACGGACAGCGACGGGCGGCCCTTTTTCGGGCTGCCCTCCTGCCCACAAAGGAGGACGAATGGGGATTATCAAAAACCTCGAGTTAAACTGGAGTGACAGGAAGCTGCGCTTAATATCATGGAGGAACAAGGCAAAGTCTATGCAAATAAGCAGCTTCAAATGGAGTGCGGCAACCGGCAAAAAATATATCGGCTTCAAATTTATTGTCGATTTGTTTTCCGATAGTGGCCATTGCCATTGGATAGAGCTAACGGTTTTGGATTGGATTGTCAGCCTAAGAATCGACACAAAATATGGCAGAGAAAGCATAGAGAGATTTAAAAGGCAATCGGCATGAACACAAGCAACGTGACTCCTAAACCCTACGAGCGAATTTGGGAGATAACCCCCGACCCGCTTGCCATCAAGCCGCGGGCGGAATTTCGCTGTTTGTTTTGCGGAGGGCCTACGCAGGTTTCGCATGGCGTTTACTTCGAGTTTGAACTGAAGCTACACGGTGACAGCACAAAAAAAAGTCACGCCATGGACACCTGGCTGCGGTGCCATTTCTGCGGATGGACGGACGTGCATGGCGTTGCCATGCCGGACGAAAAGTACCAACTCATTGCCGACGCTGTACACACGGCACAAAGGGTTGACGAAAAGGGCGGGTACATCACACCCGACCCGAACGAAGAACGCCCTAGCAAGGGCATGATATTTCCAATGAATCAGGAGGCAATAATGGAAAAACCCACAAAGCCGCCTTGGCTTGCTTACGACACCGAAATTGGCATACTGCCAGGATTCCCCATGACCTGCAAAAAATGCGGGCCATGGATACGCCAACAGCAAGAAGAAGGAAACCATACCGACGTAAAGCTCCATGAAAATGGGGAAGTTCCTATGATTTTGCGCCACAGTCGAATGCACCAGGCGCGGAGAAGTAGGATTGTAAAAAGATGGCGCTTTTTTAACTGGATGCAGATTGAGTTCCACAAGCCTGTTTCGCCCACGTTTGCGGCGCCGGTCTTTAGGGTGAGCTACAAATGTCCTGTGTGCGATTGGCTTTCAACGTTTGTTGTGCCGGTGCCGCAGGAATATTTCGATATAACTTTAGAGCTACGGGGAGGCGAGGCGCTCTACTACCCGCCCCTTGACGACTGGGGCAAGGATGCCGACTACGACCTCGTAAAGGAAAAACTCGAATCCCTGGGCTACGTTTAGGAGGATAAAATGAAAAAGCTATTAATTTGCGCAGCGGCCCTGCTGCTGCTTACCCCGCTTTTTGCCGACCTGCGGTACTCGTATGATTTCCTTGCGGCCGTCAACGCCGTGGCCGATAACACAACCGAAGTACACGGTACCGATTACACAAGCCGGCAGGTTGACGTCTCAAGTTGGGGTGCCTATTGCGGCATAACGATTGAGTTTACGCCGGCAGCCGGTGCGGCCGTGGACGTGACTTACGAGTTTGCGGTTTCTATGGACAACGGCGGCACCTACACGACGGCCGACAATTATTCGATAGCCATACCATCGAACACGCGGGCCGTTGGCGGGGTAGTTCGTTATTCTACGGTGTTTGATTTATCGGGGGTAAGCCATATCCGGCTCGACCGCATGATAGTCGGAAACGGGGCGGGAAACTGCACAGCTATGCAAGCCCATGTCTCATATTAGGAGGGCGCCATGAGGGGCAAAAAATTTAAAATAATTCTACCGCTAGTGGCAATCCTTTCTTTGGTTGTCTTTGCTGTTGCTGCCGGCCAGAGCGTATTCGTACAGCCAAGTGTTTTTGTGCGAAACGGCAACACTACTCTGGGGATAATGTCTCAGGAGCCTTACGACGTTTTGGTTTGGGACTTGATTTCGTCCGGCAATCCCTGGTGGTATTGGTATGGCTACGATGCCGGCACGGCCTCGGTTAAATATGGCCGCGTGCGGGTCAATGCTGCCGGAAAGTTCGTAATCGAGGCTGAGGAAGAAATAATTATAGCTTCCGACTTCGGCATAGCCGACGACCAACTCCTGACGTTCGGTGACGACACGGACGCAAGCATCGAATACGACGAAACCACCGACGACCTTTGGAAGTTCGGGGTGCCGGTTTCAAACGACACTTTTTATATCACCGACACTTGGGTGGCCGACGACGGCGCAAGCGATTGGGACGAAGGCGCTTATTTGGAGGCAGCCTCCGGGGCCGCCGGCAAGTACATGATGAGTTACACGCTCTCTGCCACGGAAGGCGGGGGCGCAGGGTCAAATTGGACTGTTGCGGTGTACCACAACGATGGAGAGGCCAAAAAAAGCATCAGCAAAAGGAAGATGGCGAACAACGATTACGGCAACATGGGAGGTCAAGCCATTGTAACAATAGCCGCAGGGGACAGGGTATTTTTGACCGCAGAAAGCTCAGGGGTGAACACGCTTACAATCCAATACGGGAACCTTATAATCAAGCGGTTGTAATGGAGGATAACCATGGCTCTTGACACCTACGCACTCATAACCGTCGAGGACTACAAGGCCTTTGCCGGCATAAGCAACAGCGAAATCGAGGCCGACGCGATAAGTCTTTATTGTTCGGCCGGCGACGCCACCGCAGCCACCGCGACCAAAAGCGGCGACACGTTGACGCTCGTTATCACCGGCGGGGCCAATGCCGGCAGCAACGCCTTGGATTTGACCGCCGCAGCCAACGACACCTTAGGCGAATTGGCAGCCGTTATTGAGGCCTTAGGGGGTTGGACAGCAAACCTCATAGGATGGGCTTCTGCGGACTCAACAGACCTAAAAAACGTAGGTTCAACGTCGGTCTTAGGCTCTGCCAACGAAATCACGCTGCGGTTTTACGACAACTACAAAATCGAGCGCCTTATCGACCGAGCCTCCGACGTTATCGAGACCTTCCTGAACCGGAAAATAAAAAGTCGCGATTACACCCGCGAACGCTACGACGGGGGGCGGCGGAAGCTGTTTCTAACGGCGTACCCCGTAACGGCCGTGCGCCTGGTCAGCGTTGGCCAACAGGATTGTATCCGCATTCAAAACACAGCCGGCGAGTTCAACGCCTCTGTGGCCATTACCACGACAGGTGTAATACTCACGGTTGACGGCACGGCCGTCGCGGAAAAAACTTTCGCAAGCTACGCCACCATGACGCTCATGGCTGCCGAACTCAACAGCGAGACCGGATGGGAAGCCACCGTGCCGGACAGCAACATGGACTCCTGGCCCTCGGACTTGCTCGTTGAAAACCCGAACATCTTTTGCCTCAACGAATACGGCTACCTGCCCGTGCCCGACGACCCCAAAGAGGACTACACCGTTGACCTCGATACGGGAATCGTTGAGTTCGGGTACCTTGGCGGCGGGTTTCAGGATGTTTTCGTGTCCTATACGGGAGGCTACGCCACCGTACCGGACGACATCGTAATGGCCTGTTGTGCCATGGTCAAATATTATGACGACCTCAGCGACGTCGACCTGGCCACGGTCAGCGAAAAATTGGGCGATTACTCCTACAAGCGCGGCGAAAGCGACATGATGGCGGTCAACGTGGCTCTGTCGCCTGACGACATGAAAACGCTGCAACGCTATCGCCGGAGGCCGATAAATCCATGAGCCTAAAAACCATCATCCGAAAAGCCAACACGCGGTGTGACATTAAAAGCGTAACGGGCAGCAAAGGCGCCGGCGGCAAGCTGACCAAGACCTGGGCCATGCGGTACCACAACGTGCCGTGCCGGTTCAACGCCAAAATGACCGAGGCCGAAATGCTGTACTACGAAAAGGCGGCAGTGTTTCCGGATTTTATTATGTACATCCAGTATCGCAGCGGCATTCTCACGACCGACAAGGTTCTTTTCGACAGCCGCACGTTCGACATAAAGAAAATCGACAACTGGGATGAAACAAACAAATATTTAAAAATAGCTTTACAGGAGGTTTTATGAGTAAAAAAAAGCTGAACCTTGCGCGCGCGACCCCAGAGGAAACGCTGCTTGGGTTTGTGGCGGCATGGCAGGGCCGCAAGTGGGAAGACATGGTGCAGTATGTCCAAAAATCCTGGGTTGAAATGACCGAAAGCAGCGAATTTTCAGCGGCCGAAATGCTGAAAGCCGCCTTCCAATTCAAACCGGTTGATATGGAAGTGCTTGACTGTGCCATGCCGAACAACTCTGTTTACATAATCAAACTGCGGATTAAATACGCCATAGCCCGCAACGTTGTAAAAGAGGCGGTAAAAGACGTCCGGCTGATAAGCGAAATTGCGCCCATGGCGCCGGCCCCTAACGGCACCTGGGGTGTAGTGCCTAACACTCTAATGGTGACATGATGAAACCGAAAATGGTAATAACCGGCAAAGAAATCGTGGTGAAAAACCTCAGTCTCTTACCGGCTAAAGCCATCAACGCCGTGGCAAAAGCCACGCTCACGGCGGCCATCTTGACAACCAACGACGCGAAAATTCTTAGCCCCGTAGACAGGGGCCGGCTAAGGGCGTCCTTGTCTTTCAATTGGACTGACAGCGGAATACAGCACGGCAAAATCAAAGGCAAGGTCAAACCCAAGGCCGGCAGCAAGGGCAGCACGCCGCAGGACGGCGTTGGCCCGCCGCCGAAGGAACTAAAGGGCTTTCACGCTTCCGTTGGCACCAACGTCGAGTACGCCGAGGACGTGGAGAATAATATTTCTCCATTCCTGTGGCCCGCTTTTGCCATGAATAAAGAAAAATACAGAACCATGCTATCGGCCGCGCTGCGAACGGAACTCTCGACCACGCGACTGACCGGCGGCTCGTTCTTCGGGCGCCCGAATGTGAGGAAATTATGAGCATAGCAACCGACGTCCCTTTCGATGCAATCCAGAACGCCATTTACACGGCGCTGCAAGGCACAATTACCGGCGAAGTGTACGACGAAGTGGCCGACGATGCCGAATTTCCTTACACGGTCATTGGTGAGCCGATGGACTTGCCGTTTGAGGCCCGCGGGGTCAAAGGCCGTTCTGTGATATGGCCAATTATTGTACATAGCCGGCCTGGCGACACCGGCGGCAAGTGGCAGTTGTACGACATAATGGAGGAAATCGTCACAACGCTGACGGCCTCCCAACTGAGCCTGACCGGATGGCGGGAAATATGGAAAACCTTTAACCAGGCCCGCGTAGAACGGCAGAAAAAAGAGACCGGCAACGTTGCCTACAAAGGAACGGTGACGATGCTCATTACGGTGGCAAAACTATGAACCAAAAAGAACGGCGGGAAGCCCACATGAAGGCGCACATCTCTGACGTGCATGATTATGGCACTTTGTTGTATATCGGCGCATCACCTGGCAAGCAGCAAATGGTCAAAGGATTCAACGACGCCGGCTATAAGATTGACGTCCTTGAGGCCTGGAAAGAAAATGTCGACGGCCTGAGGTTTATCAACAACGGAACGGGTGTTTTTCGTAAAATCATACACGGCACGGCCGAGAAGTTTGTTGCCGGCCCTCCGTTTTGGTACGTTGACCCTGACCACCGGCCGTATGATGTGATAATGTGGTGGCATGGCCCGGAACACGTCGGCCGAACGGATGCAGAAACAACCTTAATAGGCCTGGAACAGCAAGCTAAACACCTGCTTATCGCTGCCACGCCAAACGGTGTCTTTGAACAAGGGCCGGATTTAGGCAACCCGTACAATCCGCACGTTTCGACATGGTATGCACAGGATTTTCACCGGCTAGGGTTTTTGTCGGCCGCAATCGACGGTATCGACAAAAAAGGCAGCCATCTTTTGGCCTGGCGGAGGGTGGCATGAAAATCTTTGTGGTTTCCACAGGAAGGTGCGGCACGGTGTTTATGTCGGAGGTGTTCAGCAAGCTCACGACCGTTCCGAGTTTTCACGAGCCGCGGCCGCATTGCGCGGGCGAAACCATGCGTTTTGTCAACGACACTGAAGGCAAACAATATCCCGTGGCCGTGCGACGTGAACTTGCGGATAAAATAAAACAGGTCAAGGCCGATTCCGTTGACGGCCACTATTTCGAGAGCAGCCAAATGTTCGTCAAAGCGTATGCGCGGTTTGTATTCAAGGCGTTTGAGAATGTGGCCTTGATTTACCTCCACCGCAATCCGATTGAAGTTACCATGAGTTACTACAAAAAGAAGCTCGGTCAACCGAAGCAATACAATTATTGGCACCTGCAAAGCCATTGGAGCCAAAACATTTTACGCATGGCAGAGCCGCAGGGCCTTTATGCCGACATATTTTGGGAATGCCTGGAAATAAAAGAGCGCTTTCTGGCGCTCAAGGCCATGGCCGCAAAAACGTTTGTAATGGATTTTAAGCGACTCAACGACGTCGGCGCTTGGAAGGCTCTGTTTAAGCACCTAAACGTCCCGCACAGGCCATTTAAGGCCCTGCCTGATGTAAACAAAAACGCCGTCGAGGGCGATACGCTCAAAACGCTGAACGGGCTGCTCTCAATTTGGGATGAACCTGGCGCCGATGCGCCGCCGGCCACGGCTCACTACGACCGATTGGCCACGTTCATAGACTTCGGCCAAAAGACAATAGCAAAAACACAGAGAGGGAACAATGCGCAAATACTTGGATGATGTTGCCGTGGTGGTGACGACGTTTATTCGCCCGAAACAGTTGACGAAGTGCATTGTCAGTATTCGGAAGTTTTACCCGTCAATAAAAATCCTTGTGGCCGACAACGGCCGGCCCGATGCGGCAATATCCGCTTTTCTGCGCTCTGAGAATTGCGAACACCTCTTGCTGCCGTTTGACAGCGGCCTGGCCATGACGCGCAACAGAGGTCTGGATAAACTGGCGACCTATCCCTACGTTGTTATGCTTGAGGACGACATGGAATTTACAGCCGAGTCGAAGCTAGAGAAATTCAAGGCTGCCATCGAACCGAACCCCCAAATCGGAGTCGTAGCCGGCGGGCTTGAAGTTGAGCCAGGCGTAAAAAACCTCTTTGCCAACAATATCGTAGTGGACAAGGAAAACAACCGTTATCTTGTGCGGGCCATCGACAAGCCCGAATGGCACACGTCCGGCGGGGTACGGTGGTTTTATGCCGAGTACGTTTACAACTGGCATATTATGCGCAACGCGCCCGATATACGTTGGGACGACGACCTCAAGCAATGTATCGAACATTTTGATTTTGCCGTCCACATGAAAACGGAAACGAAATGGAAAATCGCTGCCACGCCGGAAGTTGTCTGCCGGCATTTTGCCGTGACGGAAACCAAAGAGTACGTCACCCACCGGCGCAATTACGCAACGTGGAAAAAGTTTTTCGCGAAACGGGGCATCCGGTTCATGCACGACTCGACAGAAAAAAGGATGCGTGATTTTAAGACGATTGAATGCTTGTCGGCGCCGGAATACCACTACCGAATGCTCATGGCAATGAAAGAAGCCCAAAGCGGGGTCGACATGAAAGACCAATCGCTTTATAGGGATATATAATTTTTTTATAGGAGGCTACTATGGCTGACCAAATACCAATTCCTGGGGAGTTTTGTACGCTCCTGGTGGAAACCGTTGCCGTGGCGGCAACAAGAACGTTCACCATGAACGTTGACCGTGCGCATTATGGCACTTTTGTGGCACGGGACACGTCGAAATGGCGGACAAATTATGTGGCTGATATAGGCGCTACCTTTGATATTGACGGCCTGGTTGTTTGCGCCGACACATCACCCGCAGCCAAACAGTTTGACGACCTTTTCACCTACATGGGTGCCGGTACAATTCTAACAATCGTGTTCACGCTCAGGTCAAACACTTCGGCAGAACAGACGTTTATTTACACGGCCGAGGCGTACTTGAATACGCTCAATGTGGTGGCACCGCAGTTCGGTGAGTCAACCTACACGGCGAACCTTATCGTTTCCGGTGCGGTCACGCAAACCACAGGTACGGTAAGCTAAATTAGGGAGGAACATGGATAAAAAAGAAGAAAAAACAGCTATGACAAATAATAAGGCGGGGGCGGATTCGCCCCCGTACCTCATTATAAAGCTCGAAGGAAAAGAGCGACGGTTTAGGTTCGATATGTTGGCAGTTTCCGACTTCCAGGGATTGACCGGCATACGCTTGTCAGAGTTCGACACGCTCGACGAAAGGATTGACGCGGACGCCGGCATTTTGGTGGCCCTGCTTTGGGCGGGCCTGCGGCAAGAGGACAACAAACTGACCTACGAAAAAGTGGGCCGAATGCTCGACATGACGAAGATTAACGAGTTGGAGGAAGAAATAACAACGTTTCTTGCCTCTCAACTTGGCCTCGACGATGAAGGAGAGGGAAAAAAAGCGACAAGGGCGAAGCCACGCAAAACGTTCCCCAAGAACCATGGACGTGGAAAGTCGCCCGTCAAACGGCCCGCCGCATCGGGCTAACGCAAGACGAATTTCACCGTATCACTCTTTCCGAATTTAATGCCGCGATTAAAGCGTGGGAGGAAAACAGGAAAGACCGATGGTTCTTGGAGGCATGGGCAGTAGCGCACCAAATAAACATCTGGTTGCCGAAGGGCAGAAGCATTACAGCCCAAACCCTCTTGGCCCCGATGTTTGGGGCTGCGGCGGTTGGAGTGAAAAGCAATCTCCCGCAGACCAAAGAGGAATTTGAGGCCTACAAAAAGGACTTGATGCAAGTGGCAAAATGGCACAGCAAAGTGGCGCAACAGATTAAAGATGGCACCAGGGAAAGCACCACAGCCTCGACCGAACAAATGGTCATCGACAGCATGAGAGGACAGGCAATAAAAGGAAAATAAAATGGCTACCAACATAGGGCGGCTTTATGCGGTTTTGGGCGCAGACACTTCCGAGTTCACGCGCAAAATGGGTGCGGCCGGCAAGAAGATAAACACCATCGGCACCAAGCTGACCAAAGGCCTGACTATCCCGCTCTTGGCCGTTGCGGCCGCTTCGGTCAAAACGGCTGCCGACTTCGAGCAGGCAATCGCCAACGCCGCCTCGGTCACGGGCGGCTCTGCGGAGGTGTATAAGAGCAATCTGCAGGAGATGGAAAAAATCGCCCGCGACATGGGCGCCACCACCGTCTTTTCCGCCAAAGAGGCGGCCGACGGGTTGTATTTTATGGCGTCGGCCGGTTGGGACGTCAACAAAATGGGCAAGGCCATCAAGCCGACCCTCGACCTGGCAGCAGCCACGCAAAACGACCTGGCGTTCACCACCGAAACGGTGGTTGCCTCTTTGAGCGCTTTCGGTTTGGAGTCTAGCGAAGCCGGCCGCGTGACTGATACTTTTAGCGGCATTATAAGTTCATCCCAGGCCACGCTCGACAAGCTCGGCAACTCCATGACATACATAGGCCCTCTGGCTGCTAACCTCGGATGGTCAATCGAAGAAACAAGCGCCGCCCTGGGGTTGCTTTACGACAAGGGCATTCCGGCGTCGACGGCCGGTACGTCGCTGCGAATGGCCATGCAAAAGCTGCTCGACCCGACAAGCAAAGTCCACAAGGGCCTTAAAACTTTGGGCCTCGAAATCGAGGACGTCGACCCGCGCTTCCACAGCCTCGACGAAATTGTGGACACGTTCAGCAAAACGTCGATGGACGCGCAGGCGGTCACACAGACGTTCGGCGCCCGCGGCATGGCCGCAATCCTTGGCCTGACCACCGCCGGCGGTCCCGCTCTGGTTGAAATGACGGATAAAATCAGCAAAAGCGGCACGACCTCGGAAATGGCCGGCCGACAGCTTGACACGTTCAAAGGCCAATGGAAACTGACCACCTCGGCATTGAGCGAAGCCGGCATTCAAATCGGACAGGTGTTGATGCCAATCCTGCGGGGCCTGCTCGATGACTACGTAATACCGGCCATACAGTGGTTTTCCGGCCTGACGGCACAAAAGAAAAAGCTAATATTGATTATCGCCGGCGTGGCGGCCGCCATCGGGCCGCTGTCGAAGGCCTTGCTGTTTCTCGCATCGAACCCTTTGGTGGCTGTCGCCGCTGCCGCTGCGGCGGTTGTGATAGTTTTCAATAAGGTAAGAAAAGCGCAAGATGCGGCAACTGCGGCTCAAGAACGGGCGGCAATGGCCACCGCAAAGATGGACGATAAACTGAGAATGATAGCTGACAGGGCGGGGATAAGCAGGGTTGAGCTTGCCGAATTAACAAAAAAATATGACGGGAACACCTTGGCCCTTGGTCATGCAATCCTGCGGGGAAAAGAGGGCGCAGCGCTTCAGGAAGCCATGGCGTCAATCGGAAAAGAACGCGTTGCGGTTATGGACAAGGAAAAAGAGGCGCAGGATAGTGTTGCTGCCGCCATGAAAGCAGCGGCACAGGAAACAAAGGACATAATGGAGGCCACACGCAAGGCCGCTGCAGAAGAAGACAAGGCCACCAAAGTTGCCAAGCTCTGGGAAGACCGACTCAAGTCCCTTGGCATAACGACCATACCGCAAAAACGCAAGCGCATGGGCGAACTCAAGGGCGAACTCGAAAAGCTCAACAAGATGTACGAGGACGGGGCGATTGACCTTACCGGATACGAAAAGGGTACAAGGGCGCTAGAGGGTGAAATAAAAGATTTATCAACAACGGAAGACAAGGCCGAAAAGGTGGCCGCGAAATGGCAGGAACGTCTTGCCTCTTTGAACGTGCAAACGCTGCCGGAAAAACGCAAGCGCATGGGCGAACTCAAGGGCGAACTCGAAAAGCTCAACAAGATGTACGAGAACGGCGAAATTGCTCTCAGCGATTTCGAGCGCGGCACGAAAATAGTCAATGACGAACTCATTAGCCTCTCAAACGACACCATCGAACTGACTGCTATACCAAAAATGCGGGACGTGACTAATATAATAAACAATCTGCCACCGGGACTCATTGAACTGGCCAAAGGGGCAAAAACGTTCGGCGGGAAGCTCAAAGAGGCCTTTGCTGCGGTTGACATGAAACAGGTTTCCAACGATATGCTCAACGTTTGGGGCGAAACGTTTAGCGCCATGATAAACGGCACAAAAACGTTCGGCGATTTCCTCAGCGGCACGTTCGACACCTTGGCCTCCGGCGTATCGTCCGGACTTGGAAAGATGGTCGGCAACCTGGCGGAAACGGCCGGCGGCATATTCAAAGCCTTGGCGCCTGGTATTGGTTCGGCTGTAACGGGCATAGTGACGGCCGGCCTGGGCCTATTCAAAAAGCTGTTCAAGATAAAAACCAAGGCCGAAAAGGAACGGGAAAAACAGGAGCAAGCCGAACGGCAGTTTACGGCCCAGATTGAGGAAGCCAAAAAAGTCATGGGCAAGTACGGTGAGGTGTCCGACAGCACGGCCGAAAAGATTGCCGAACTCCGCAAGAAACACGAGGGCTACACGGCTGTTTCCCTGGCTTTTAACGACGTCATTTCCGACGTGGGGGTAAACCAGGAAAACATCAACGAGCTTTGGGCGCGCGCCGGTTCGATTATCGACCAGGTGGCGGCCAACGAAATCAAGGCCACCGACGCCACCGCGGTGCTTGACGATGCGTTCTCGCAGCTTAAAGACGGCGCCGTCAAGCTCGGCGAGGAAGGCTCGGCCGCCATGGTTTCGTTTATCCTTAAAACACGGGAAGCCGGCGTGGAGGTGGCAAGCGTTACCGAGTATGTAATAGGGCAGCTTGACCGCATCCCGGCGGCGCTTTCAACGCTCATAGAGTCACAAGAAAAAACCGGCCAATCCGTGGTCAGCCTTGGAAAGCTCGCTGTGACTTCGTTCCAGGCCATGTTGGCTTCCGGCGTGACCTGGACAGAAGCCGTCGAAAGCATGAAAGAACCCCTGGCCGCGCTCAAAGAGAAATACAAAGAGCAGGGCATAGAGGCCACCGGCGCCCTGGCCAAAATGTTCAAGGTGGTTGAGGTTACTGAGGCAAACAAGGAGTTGTTCGACTCCATCGAGGCGAACAAGGAAATCCTCGAAGCACTCGGCAACACGGGTTTTCTTACGCAGGAAACGTTCAAAACATTCACAGACCAGGCTCAAGTTGATTTTAAGAAACTGAAAAAAGAATTTGAGAACGACGAATTGGCGCTGCGCTCAATGCGGCCGACTTTGCAGCGCCTTGCCGACGATGCGGCCACTTACGGCTACGCGCTTGACGATAACACGCAGGCCATTATCGACCAGGCTAAAGAATTAGGCCTTGTCACCGAAGCACAGGAAACCGAGCAAGCGCAACAGGAACGGCTCTTTGGCGACCTGGGCGACCGCATGGGCAAAATTATGCAGGATTTGGGCGACAGGATTCAGGGGATTTTCGCCAAAGTGTGGCCTAGCGCCTTTGCGGGGGCGAAAACGGAAGCCAAAGCGGCCAGGAAATACATCGACGACAGATTCGAAAACATGAACTACGGCGTGGGCCTGGACGTCGACGCCGACGAGGGCGGCACCCGCACGGGCGACCAGGGCGGCCGAACCGACAAAGGCGGCCTGCGAACCGGCGGCATAGCGTTCACGCCGACGGTGAGGCGGATTGCCGAAGTCGAGCCGGAAATCATCACCCCGTTTTCAAAGGTCAAGGAATTAATCTCTGGCATTGCGGCCGGAGTGGGTGCCGGCGAGCAGCGGGTGTTTCAGTTTTCGCCGGTGATAAAAGCCATGGACTCCAAGGACGTTTACAAGTTTATGGTAGGCCCAGGGCGCGAAGCGTTCCTTAAAATGGTGCGCGCGAACGTGCGCGGGGTGACGCGGGAAATAAAAAAAGAGACGGAGAAATATAGTGGCTAAAGAAGTGGCATATTTGTACAACGATTATTTTAAGGATATTACTGCGGCCGACATAACCATCGTTGACGACGGGGGGGCCGACAAAGAGGATGCCGATTACGAAAAGGAAAACGCCCAAAACGAAGACGTCGGCGACACCTCCCGCAGTGACGATAAAACCAATATAAAAATACGGTTCGACATAAACTCCGCAGCCGGCGGCTCGGCGGCCCTCAAGGGGTTTGGATGGTTCAACCACAACTGCACTGGCGGCAGCATTAAAATATACAGCTACACGGCCAACGACTACGCCACAGGCCAAAACCTAGAGGACACCGTAGCCGTGCGGGCGTTGGATATGTTTACGCGCATTGCGGCGCCGTCCGACCGGCGCTATTGGGAATGGGACATAAGCCACAACGGCACCGCCACGGCCGCCGAAGCCTACTACGAATGGGGCCGGCTTATGTGCTACACCGACCTGGTGCTGCTGACCGAGATTGAAAACTATGAACGGCTGCGGGCGTACATCTTCAAAAACATTATCCACAAAACCAAAGGCGGCGTAAGATGGGCGCACAAGGTCAGCGAAAAACAGGAACGCTTCGGCCTGAATTGGAGCGTTCGCACGCAGGCCACCTTGCCGGCAGAGCTTCGCACCATGTACGAATCGATAAACGGCAACGCCTCACCGTTCCTTTTCGTGCCGGACATCGACGCGGCCGCCTGTTATCACGGCTATGCCGAGGACGAAGAACTCAACTACGTGGAGTACGACGGCACGGGCGCCTCAGAGTACGCCGGCCAGTTTAACTTTAATTTCATCGAATCCGTAAGGGGCAAAGCGTAATGACCTGGCTTTCTGTCGCCTCCAAGCTCGTGACGGAGCCGGCGTTCTATGTCTCGATAGATTTTAATTCCGGCCTGCGGTATTACTCCGACACCTGGCTGCGACTTTCGGCTTTTGCTTGCAAGGGAAACATCCTTTCCATTTCACGCATAGCCGCGTCTGTGGGCGACATAAAACGCACTTACGAACAGGGCAAGATAAACATAGTTTTTGCCGATACGGACAAGGAGTTTAGAACCCTACTTGACGACGAAAACCCGAACCTCAAAAACCGCACCGTGACCATTACGGCCGTGTTTGTGGACGACGATTTTGCCACGACGAAAGTGCTGTTTACCGGCCAAATTTACGACTGGCGTATGTCCGACGACCTGAAGTTTGAAATCGACGTCGAGGAAAAATCCGTTGACCTTGAAAACTTCTTTCCCGACCAGGAAGTCAACCGCACCGATTACGCCAATGCGCACGGCGAGAGCGTGGGCCTGAGTATCCCAATACCCTACGGCGCAATCTCGGCGCTCGGCGACAGCGCCGACGGGGCCTTTGGCCATCCGGCGTTGACCGACGGTTCCGGCCTGCTTTTTGTGGACACGTCGACGGACGCGGAAATCCACCTGGTGGGGATGCAGACGGCGGCCATAACGGTTGACCGCGTGTACCTGGACAAGCGCGACGGCAACGGGGCGGTTCTGCAGACCGAGGGCGCCGGCAACGATTACCAAATTAACACGCAAGTCATTGACGGAAAAACGCACACCCTGATTGAATGGGAAGCCGGCGTAAACCCGCTGCCGGAACATCGGGTTAGCTGCGACATAACTTTTGGCAGCCGGCTTCCGGTCGAGGGTATGCGGCATTTCCTTGAGAACTTTTCAAGCTACGGCAGCTTTAATGCGGCCGCTTATGCAACGGCCCAAACGACCGAAGCCGCCCGCGACTACGACTTTGCCGGCTGTGTTTGGAACCCGAAAGCGCTGCGCACCATTCTGGACGAGTGGCGCGACCAATGGGAGCTTGATATTTACTGGAACAAGGCCGGTGAGGTTGTTTTCAAATACATTACGGCCGTCATCGGTTCCGACCTCAGCGAATACAACGACCTCAACGACATACTGGAAGGATTCGACAGCGACCCGCAAGTGCATGAAATAATAAACTCTCAACGCTACGGCTACAAAAAGCATTGGTCACAAACTTACTACGAGAACTACGCGACCTACGAAAACACCCCTAGCCAAACAAAACACGGCGGCACGTTTAAAGGGGAATTTTTGGGCTTGGAGTGGACTAGGACGGCCTCGGTGTCTCACGACATAGCAAGCCGCAAGGTTATCCGATTCAAAGACCCCATTACGTTTGTTATGCTGCGGTTGCCGATAAAATCTTACGACGACGACCTGGCCGACATGGTGCTTGTCTCGCACGATTATGGCCTGGGTTCAAGCGGATACGCTTTAAACCGGTTCCATATTCGGTCAATCGACTACAACCTTGACGACTACACAAACGACATGGTTGTCGAGGACGCAAGGAACTTTACGGGTTCGGCCTTTATTTTGGGCGACGGATTGCTGCTGCCGGCCGATTGGGATTTAGCCGTGGGGCCTGAAAAAGACTACGGGTTTTTGGGCGACAGCACCGACGACATGATGGACAACGACCTTGACCCCGCAAAAAGGCTTTTTGATTAAAATGGAAGGAGAATAAAAAATGCCAGACTTACTAAATGGGGCTTATGCGGTTGTCGATGAGCCGTTTACATATCAAAAGGCAAACAAATTCCTAGACTGTTATGCAGGCGCAGCGTTTCCGGCCAATCCGGTGGCGGGCGTGCGGTGTTGGCGAACCGACCTAAAGGCCATATACATTTACGATGGCACTCAATGGATAACCGTAGCCGGCGCCGCGACCGTTGCCGTCAAGACGGACAATTACAGCCTTACGCTTTCGGACTGGGGAAGCCACATTTACATGAACAATGCCGCCTCCAAAACGTTCAGCCTCCCTTCGGTGGCCGCCGCGAACGTCGGATGCAACTTTTGGCTAGGCTCCCGCGGGGCGGGCGCCGTGGTGATTGACGCGGCCGACAGCGACGTGATAAACACACACTGGGGAAGCTCTGCGGCCGGCGGCAACGTCACCAACGCGGCAAACACCTGGTGGCTTTCGTACATAGAATTGGTGACGGAAACCAATTGGATGTTCATGACACTTGGAGGGGATGGCTTTGCGATAGACCCTTGATTTAAGGAGCAAGAAAATGAAAAAAAGAATGAAAAAAAGATGGCTCGTGATTTTGCCGATTTTGTTACTGGCAAGCCTTTTGTTTGCACAACAGCAATCGGTAAGGCTGCTAAATACCGGAGGGACGGACTGGCTCACTTTTGTGTGGAACGAGGCCGACGCGAACGACCGGACGTTGAATTTCACCGTGAACGGGGCGAGTCGGACGTTCGCTATACATGGCAATCTGACGGTTGAATCCGCATCTCTCATAAACCAGGACTTGACAACGGACTCAGCGACAGCGACTTTAGCCGGACTTGCCTTAACTGGAAATCTTACTCTAGCAGCCAACTCAATAACTGGAACATCTGTTGATATAAATAATGCAG
>Ga0208015_1000242_pt1 | contig 35038 bp, 32 predicted proteins | sample 26BtaG_FD_184101 | JGI IMG/M metagenome (GOLD analysis project Ga0208015, IMG submission 184101) | Marine viral communities from Cariaco Basin, Caribbean Sea - 26B_WHOI_OMZ_CsCl (SPAdes) (version 2) | ecosystem: Environmental > Aquatic > Marine > Oceanic | place: Caribbean Sea: Cariaco Basin... | reverse complement strand
ACAGGGCAAGAGGATTAGCATTCATAGGGACGGCGGTGAGTCGGTCAGGTTTGTTGTTTTGGCGAACTCAAAACTAACCGGTTTTACCGCCGTCTCCTACTTTTTCACGCTAACCCGCGATGAACCTAATTTTTAGCCTTTTTTGGTCAGGAAGCAAAGTTCTTTATTCCTCAATGGCTTGACCACAGATTCCGGTTTTATCTACCAAAATCAGGGCCAGAACCCAAAAACCGCTTCCAGAACAATCAACTAAGGCAGTCCGAGCTAGCAAAACCACAAACCGGCTCAAACATTACCTTATCTACCGCCCTTTTGTGAGGCGCCAGATACAACTCTGTCACATTTCGGTGCACTAACCCTTTTTGCCGGTTTCTAGCATGAACGTGACAGGGCCGTCATTTACCAGGGCCACTTTCATGTCTGCACCGAACTGCCCTTCCCCAACACGACTCTCCCCAAGTTCAGCTCGGGCCTGGGCCACAAAATTCTGATACAGGGAATTGGCCATATCCGGCGCAGCCGCCAGCGAGAACCCCGGGCGGGTGCCGGAGCCGGTATCGGCGGCAAGTGTGAACTGGGGAACAATCAGCAGCGATCCACCGGAGTCCTGAACGTTAACGTTCATCCGGCCCTGCTCGTCGGGGAATACCCGGTAGGAGAGGATTTTTCGGCACAAGTCCCTGGCCTCATTCTGTGTGTCGTCCTTTTCCACACCCAGCAATAGCAGAAGCCCCGGCCCAATGGCGGAAATCTTTTCCCCATTCACCGTTACACTGGCTTCGGAAACGCGCTGGATCAGTCCTTTCATTCCATCCCTTGGCAAGATGAGCACAGGGTTAAAAATCAGCAACGCGCAAGAGTGTATAGGGCCCTCGGCGGGGCCGCAAGCCCTTGAAGGCCAATAATAAGTCTATGCTCAACCGGCGCTGGGCAGGCTTTTCGCCACTACCTCTTCTACGCCCCGCAACAGCGCATCCACAATAGCCGGCTCGGACGCGGAATGGCCGGCATCCCGGATAATATGCAGCTCGGCTTCCGGCCAGGCCCGGTGCAGGGCCAGGGCATTATCCAGCGGGCACACCATGTCGTAACGGCCGTGCACAATTACCCCGGGGATATCCGCCAGCCGGCCCGCGTCCCGCACAATCTGATCCGGTTCCAGAAAGGCGTTGTTCATGAAGTAGTGGCACTCAATACGTGCCAGGGCGATGGCCACATGGGGGTGGCCGAAATGCTCCACCACCTTGGGGTTCGGGTGCAGAGTTGCGCAACGGCCTTCCCAGATCGACCAGGCCTTGGCTGCCTGTATCTGCTCCAGTTCATTGGCGCTGGTGAGCCGGCGATAGTAGGCCGTCACCATATCACCGCGCTCAGCTTCGGGAATCGGAGCCAGGAAATCCTGCCAGTAATCCGGAAACACCCGGCTCGCGCCTTCCTGATAAAACCACTGAATATCTCGCGGCCGGCACAGGAAAATGCCCCGCAACACCAGCCCGAGAACCCGCTCCGGATAGGCTTCGGCATACACCAGGCTGAGCGTGGAGCCCCAGCTGCCACCAAACAGCAACCAGCGGTCAATGCCCAGAAACTGGCGAATGGTTTCCATGTCCTGCACGAGGGTGTCGGTGCTGTTGCCTTCCAGCTCCGCCAGCGGCGTGGAACGGCCAGCGCCGCGCTGGTCCATCAGGATAATCCGGAACCGCTCGGCATCGAAAAACCGCCGGTGGTAATCCTCACACCCACCACCCGGCCCACCGTGAACCACAAGCACAGGAATGCCATCCGGATTGCCGGATTCTTCCAGGTACAGCTCATGGGGTTCGTCCACCGCAAGGCGATGACGGGCGTAGGGTTCAATATCGGGGTAGAGGTTCAGCATGACGAACTCCGTTTCAGGGGTAACGGCAGTCTAGCTGAGTTGGGTGGGGACAATAAAGGAGGGATTGTTTTGCCACGAAATCCACTAAAGAACACGAAAAAAAACTTAAAAGAAAAAGATTATTTTTTTGCCACGGACACTCACGGAATCACACGGACAACTGCCTAAAGCATTTTTGTCCGTGAGGGTCAGTGAGTGTCCGTGGCCAATCAGTTTCTTTCTTTCGTGTCCTTTCGTGGATTTCGTGGCAAAAAGTCTTTTACTTCTTACCCGCGCGCTTGCGCTCGTTCTCGGTCAGAAGCTTCTTGCGCAGACGGATCGACTTGGGCGTTACTTCCACAAGCTCATCGTCGTCGATGAACTCCAGCGCCTGCTCCAGGGTGAACTTGATGGGCGGCACCAGGCCGATCACTTCGTCTTTACCGGAGGCACGCATGTTGTCCAGCTTCTTGCCCTTGGTGGGGTTAACCACCAGGTCGTTGTCGCGGCTGTGGATACCACACAGCTGGCCTTCGTAGATTTCCTGGCCCGGGTCCAGGAACAGCTTGCCACGGCTCTGCAGGGTTTCCAGGGAGTAGGTCAGCGCAGTGCCAGTAGCCATGGAAACGATAACACCGTTCTGGCGGCTGGTTACGTCACCCATCTTCACCGGGCCGTAGTGGCTGAAGGTGGAGGTCAGGATGCCGGTACCGGAGGTCATGGTCAGGAAGGTGTTCCGGAAACCGATCAGGCCGCGGGCCGGAATGGTGTATTCCAGGCGGATTCGGCCCTTGCCGTCCGGGATCATGTTGGTCATGTCACCCTTACGCAGACCCATCTGTTCCATGATCGCGCCCTGGTGCTGCTCTTCGATGTCGATGATCACGTTTTCGTACGGCTCTTCCTTCTGGCCGTTTACTTCCTTGACCACCACTTCCGGGCGGCCTACGGCCAGCTCGAAGTTTTCGCGGCGCATGTTCTCGATCAGAACCGACAGGTGCAGCTCACCACGGCCAGACACCTTGAACTTGTCCGCTGAATCACCTTCTTCAACACGGAGTGCCACGTTGTGCAGCAGTTCTTTTTCCAGGCGCTCTTTGATGTTACGGCTGGTCACGTACTTGCCTTCTTTACCGGCAAACGGCGAATCGTTTACCTGGAAGGTCATGGATACGGTGGGCTCGTCAACGGTCAGCGCCGGCAGGGCTTCTACGTTAGAGGGATCACACAGGGTGTCGGAAATGAACAGCTGGTCCAGGCCACTTACGCACACAATGTCGCCAGCCTGGGCTTCTTCAACTTCCACACGCTGCAGGCCGGAGTGCCCCATGATCTTCAGGATACGGCCGTTGCGCTTCTTGCCGTCGGCGCCGAGAGCCACCACCGGAGTGTTGGTTTTCACTTTACCGCGCATGATACGGCCGATACCGATTACACCCAGGAAGCTGTTGTAGTCCAGCTGGGAGATCTGCATCTGGAACGGGCCGTCCATGTCAACAGAAGGCGCAGGCACGTGGTCAACAATCGCCTGGAACACGGCGTCCATGTTGTCCTGAAGGTCTTCATGGTCCATACCGGCAATGCCGTTCAGGGCGCTGGCGTAAACAATCGGGAAGTCCAGCTGCTCGTCGGTGGCACCCAGGTTATCGAACAGGTCAAATACCTGGTCTACAACCCAGTCCGGGCGCGCACCCGGGCGGTCGATCTTGTTCACGACCACAATCGGGCGCAGGCCCGCTGCGAAAGCTTTCTGGGTAACAAAACGGGTTTGCGGCATGGGGCCGTCGATGGAATCCACCACCAGCAGCACACTGTCTACCATGCTCATCACCCGCTCAACTTCGCCACCGAAGTCGGCGTGGCCCGGGGTGTCTACGATGTTGATATCGTAGTCCTTCCATTTCAGCGCGGTGTTTTTTGCCAGAATGGTAATGCCACGCTCTTTTTCCTGGTCGTTGGAGTCCATAACGCGCTCGTTTTCGAGCTCTTTACGGTCTAGGGTGCCAGACTGGCGCAGCAACTGGTCAACCAGGGTGGTTTTACCGTGGTCAACGTGGGCAATGATGGCGACGTTTCTAAGCTTATCAATCACAACGGGTATCCTGCAGAAATTAGCGGCGCGCAGTATATCGAAAAGTCCATGTCGATAATATGAAGAATAGTGCCTAATATGTAACCAACCCTTCCGGCGCACTGATATCAGGCAATCCACCGGTTTTCGCACCAAAGTGGTGCACTATTCTGGTGCAATTCCGGGCCGGCCGCCGTACACTTTTGCACACACAACGCACCAAAGCCTTGCCACTGCGCTGTTGTGGCGCAGTTACACAAAACTGGCAAGGCACTTGCTTAGTGAGGAGCAGCCGTAATTGAAAGGTAAGGGCCAAAGGCTTCTGGTAAGCTGCCTACACCTGCAAGAGATCGGGCCTCAGCACACTGAACGATCCGGCACAACGAACACGAAATCACTACGGAGCATGCACAATGTCCAAGACGATTGATTTGATCAAAGAACACGAAGTCAAATGGGTTGACCTGCGCTTCACCGACAGCCGCGGTAAAGAACAGCACGTTACACTGCCTGCCACTGAAGTAGACGAAGACTTCTTCGCTGACGGCAAGATGTTCGACGGCTCTTCTATTTCTGGTTGGAAAGGCATCAACGAGTCCGACATGATCCTGATGCCGGTTGACGATACCGCCGTGCTGGATCCGTTCACCGAAGAAACCACCATTAACATCACCTGCAACATTGTAGAGCCGACAACCATGCAGGGTTACGAGCGCGACCCCCGCTCCGTTGCCCAGCGCGCAGAGGAATACCTGAAGTCCACCGGCATTGCCGACGGCGCCCTGTTTGGCCCGGAGCCCGAGTTCTTCATCTTTGACTCCGTGAAGTGGAAGACCGACATGCAGGGCTCCATGTACTCCCTGCACTCCGAAGAAGCCGCCTGGGTATCCGGCGAAGACTTCGACCGCAACAACATCGGCCACCGCCCGGGCGTAAAAGGCGGCTACTTCCCGGTTCCGCCGGTAGACAGCCTGCACGACCTGCGTGGCGCTATGTGTGCGGCTATGGAAAGCATGGGCCTGACCATCGAAGTGCACCACCACGAAGTGGGCACAGCCGGCCAGTGTGAAATCGGCGTTGGCCCGAACACCCTGACCCGCAAGGCAGACGAAGTTCAGATTCTGAAGTACTGCGTGCACAACGTAGCCCACGCCTACGGCAAAACCGCCACCTTCATGCCCAAGCCGGTCGTGGGTGACAACGGTTCCGGCATGCACGTACACATGTCCCTGAACAAAGACGGCAAAAACCTGTTTGCAGGTGACAGCTATGCCGGCCTGAGCGAAATGGCCCTGTACTACATCGGCGGCATCATCAAGCACTCCAAGGCCATCAACGCCTTCACCAACCCGGCCACCAACAGCTACAAGCGCCTGGTACCCGGCTTTGAAGCCCCGGTCATGCTGGCCTACTCTGCCCGTAACCGTTCCGCTTCCATCCGGATTCCGTACGTAAGCAGCCCGAAGGCACGCCGTATCGAAGTGCGCTTCCCGGACCCGGCAGCCAACCCGTACCTAGCCTTCGCCGCCCTGATGATGGCCGGCCTGGACGGCATCCAGAACAAGATCCACCCTGGCGATGCCATGGACAAGGACTTGTACGACCTGCCGAAGGAAGAAGCCATGAACATCCCGCAGGTAGCCACTACCCTGCAGGAGGCGCTCGATTGCCTGGCGGAAGACCACGAGTTCCTGACCCGCGGCGGCGTGTTCACCGAAGACATGATTGCCGGCTACATCGACCTGAAGCGTGGCGAAGTTGAGCGTATCAACATGACCACTCACCCGGTTGAATTCGAACTGTATTACTCCTGCTAAGCCGCCGCACCAATTTGGTGCAGCCCGGTAACAGCTAGCCCCGCCCGGTGCGGGGCTTTTTTGTATCAGCCGTTGAAAACCCCGCCAGCGGCGCCGATAATCGAGGCAGTTGATCAACGCAGGCCTTTATTATGAAAACACCTCTCGCCCTTGTAACCGGATTCTGTTTACTGGCCGCCGCCGGCGCCCACGCGGAGGTGTACCGGCATGTGGATGCCCAGGGCAACGTCACCTTCTCAGACGAGCCGATGCAGGGCAGCGAAACCGTTAAAGTAAAACCGGTTACCACCATCACCCTGCCCAAACCGGAAGTGGTGCGGGAAACCGACCAGCTGCGGCAAGAAGTCCAGAAGGAAGGCGCCAACTACGACAGCCTCACTTTTGTGCACCCGCAAAACGACCAGGCCTTCCACAGCGGCAGTGGCGACGTCACCTTTGAAGTGCGCAGCACCCCCGGCCTCCAGCGTGGCCACAAATACGAAATCACCCTCGACGGCCAGCCCGTAGGCCAGAGCTCCTCCGGCTCGGTAACCGTGAACAACATTGATCGCGGCACTCACCAGGCGGGAGTGCATATCGTGGACGACCAGGGCGTTCAGGTGAAAACCGGCCCCAGCATCAGCTTTACCGTTCATCGCCCGTCTGTCCTGCGCCGATAACACATCAGCGGTAGCATTCGGAATTAGTTGCACCAATTTAGTGCATACGCACCACATTAACGCCATACTCTGGGCAGCGAAGGGGCAAATCGCCGGCTGCCTGTAGCCTTTCCCGCACCATCTGCACCAAGCCACAGCACCGCCATGCCCTACAGGCCGGCCCGCGCCCGGCCGTTGCCCATTTTTTTCTGCCAGCCAGAAAAACTGGTTCGGATTTTGCAAAACCGGGGTACACGCATGAAACGAAAACGGAAGCCGAGCATGACGTCGCAGCCGCCCGCCACCCCGGACAGTGGATACAAAAGCATTCTGGACAGCCTGACCACCTCCCTTCTGGTGCTGGGCGAAGACCTCACTATCCGTTACCTGAACCCGGCGGCCGAGAACCTGTTTGAAACCAGCCTGACCCGCACCCGTGGCCAACCGCTGGGCGATCTGCTAATCGACTCCAGCGACGCCCTGAAGACCCTGTACGCAGCCCTCAACAACGGACAGTCCTACACCCGCCGCGAGGCCGAGTTCGCCCTGCTGACAGGCTCACGTTTCACCGTAGACTACTCGGTAACCCCGGTCAGCGTAGACCCGACCGAGCTGGTGATCGAAATCCAGCCGAAAGACCGGATGCTGCGCATCAGCCGGGAAGAAGACATCATCTCCCAGCAGGAAACCACCCGCATCCTGGTGCGCGGCATGGCCCACGAAATCAAGAACCCGCTGGGGGGCATTCGAGGTGCGGCGCAACTGCTGGACCGGGAACTGAACAGCGAAGACCAGCGCGAATACACCCAGGTGATCATTAACGAAGCCGACCGCCTGCGCAGCCTGGTGGACCGCATGCTGGGCCCCAACAAGGCCCTGCAGATGGCCAGCACCAACATCCACGAAGTACTGGAACGGGTACGCACCCTGATTGAAGCCGAAAGCAAGGGCCGGGTGCGCCTGAAGCGAGATTACGACCCCAGCATCCCGGAATTCACCGGCGACAAAGAACAGCTGATCCAGGCCTTCCTGAACATCGCGCGGAACGCCATGGAAGCCGCTTTCGAAAACCAGGTGGACAGCCACAGCGGCGACATGCCCACCATCACCTTCCGCACCCGTGCCCTGCGCCAGTTCACCATCGGCCACCGTCGCCATCGCCTGGTGTGCCGGGTAGACATTATCGACAACGGCCCGGGCATTCCGCCGGAACTGCTGCAAAACATTTTCTACCCCATGATCAGTGGCCGGGCATCCGGCACGGGCCTGGGGCTTTCCATTACCCAAAGCATCATCGGCCAGCATCGCGGGCTGGTGGAATGCGAGAGTGAACCGGGAAGAACCGACTTCATCATCTTCCTGCCTCTGGAGGACAACCAATGAGCCGAACGGGAAACGTCTGGATCATAGACGACGACAAAAGCATCCGCTGGGTACTGGACCGTGCCCTTACCCAGGCCGGCCTGCACCCCCGCGTATTCGACAGCGGTGAAAGCATCATGATGCGCCTGGAGCACGAACAGCCAGATGCCATCATCAGCGACATCCGCATGCCCGGCGTAGACGGCATTACCCTGCTGTCCAGGATCGTGAAGAAGCACCCGGACCTGCCCGTTATCATCATGACCGCCCACTCCGACCTGGACAGCGCGGTGACCAGCTACCAGACCGGTGCCTTCGAATACCTGCCCAAACCCTTTGATGTGGATGAAGCCGTGGCCCTGGTTAAGCGGGCCATCGCCCACAGCCACGAGAAAAAGGCCGCGGCGGAACCCCAGATGGAGTCGGTTCAGAAAAACCTGGAAATCATCGGCGAAGCACCGGCCATGCAGGAGGTGTTCCGGGCCATCGGCCGGCTCTCCAACTCCAACATTACCGTACTGATCAACGGCGAGAGTGGCACCGGTAAAGAACTGGTGGCCCAGGCCCTGCACAACCACAGCCCCCGGGCCCACAACCCGTTCATCGCCCTGAACATGGCCGCCATCCCCAAAGACCTGATTGAATCGGAACTGTTCGGCCACGAAAAAGGCGCCTTCACCGGCGCCGGCGCCACCCGCCAGGGCCGTTTTGAGCAGGCCAACGGCGGCACCCTGTTTCTGGACGAAATCGGCGACATGCCCGCCGACACCCAGACCCGCCTGCTGCGGGTACTGGCCGATGGCGAATTCTACCGGGTAGGCGGCACCACCCCCATCAAAGTGGATGTGCGCATCATCGCCGCCACACACCAGGACCTGGAAAAACTGGTGCAGGCCGGCAGCTTCCGCGAAGACTTGTTCCACCGCCTGAACGTAATTCGCGTACACCTGCCCAAACTGGCGGAGCGCCGGGAAGACATCCCAAAACTGATGCAGCACTTCCTGAAACGGGCAGCCAAGGAACTGGCGGTAGAAGCCAAGATCCTGCGGCCAGACGCGGAAGAATACCTGACCACCCTGCCCTGGCCCGGCAACGTACGCCAGCTGGAAAACACCTGCCGCTGGCTGACCGTAATGGCCAGCGGCCGGGAAATCCACGTAGACGACCTGCCTCCGGAACTGCTGCACCAGGCCGACACCGACAACACCGGCACCGGCCAGACCTGGCAGGAAGGCCTGAAAAACTGGGCCGAACTGGAACTGAAGCGGGGCAAGAAAGCCATCCTGGACACCGCCGTGCCGGAGTTCGAGAAAATCATGATCGAAGCCGCCCTGAAACACACCGGCGGCCGCCGCCGGGATGCCTCGGTACTGCTGGGCTGGGGGAGGAATACGCTGACGCGGAAGATTAACGAGTTGGGGATGGATCATCCGGAAGGGGAGGAAGAGTAAGCCTCTTCCCCCATGAGATTGGATTCAGTTGGCGGGGACTTCGCGCCAGTAGATGATGCGGTCGTTGCCGCGGTAGACGCCGAAGGTGGCGGTGGCGGAAGGGTTCACCAGCGTACCGTCCTGATTCCAGTCATCCTGCAGCCATACTGGAACTTCCCACTCCAGGATGGCTTCGCCCCGATTACCCGTTGGCACCAGCTCCAGCGGCGCAGCTGTCCCCTGTTCGAGCTCACCCGACAAATCGGCTAGCTCAGCCATCACACCACCCGGGTCTGTCACCGTGATATCACTGGTGGCCCAGGGCGAACAGCTGTCATCGGTGTTGGTGACGAACCGGGTGCCGTCCCAGTAGGTGGCGCGGAACGGCATTAGTAAAGGATCGCCGTTTTCGGGGCCGTAGACGTTTTCTAACTCCAGCCGTCCATAGCGGATTTTGAAACCCGCAGCAGGTTCAGGCGTTAGCGCCAACCCACCAGCAGCGATACCTTCCACAGGAATATCATCCAGGTCAGACAACGGCTTTAACAAAAACTCCAGATCCGGACCAAAAGGTGCAATTCGGCTTGCAGGCGACTTCGGATACACGAACTGCTCATCCGGCCGAAGTACGTAGCGGGCTACACCTGCAGATTGCTCCTCTACCACCCCCGTCGCCAGAAATTCTGCCGAAGAATCCGTGCGGAAAGGCACCGGAGTTTCTGCTTCATCGTTCCATTTTTCGGTGCCGTCAGCCTCCGGAACCTCAACAATGAAACGTCCGGCAGGAAGTTGGCCCAGAACATCTTCGTGGGTGTAGTTGGCCGTAAGCGCTGGTGTCGCGCTACCATTCCAGGCTTCTACCAGCACGACCGGATTGAAGTCCTGCTGCCAGCCAAAGTTCTGGCCCGTGTATGCAAACCCTGAACACTCCGTAGCGGAATCCAGCACCCCATGCTCTGCAACAGACGCTTCCAGCCGGTCCGGGATCATCCTCGCCGTAGACGCAGGATCCGATGCGGGAATATCGCGCCCCAGATAGCCTCCCTCAACGGCCTCAGTCTGAATCTCGAAGACACCAACTTCTGTCAACGTCAGGTTTTGTTGGCCTGCACCATAGCTAAGCGTTGATTCCAGCAGAGTGCCTGGCTGGCCGCCCTCGGGAAATAACAATTGGTGAGCGACCGGAACATCGCCCAGAGCAAACGACGGCGCAGGGAGCTTGTTGCGACAACTGAGTGCATCTACGCCTGAGCTATAACGATAGGCTTTGGGCGTAACATCAAAGGGTGTTCCGGCTATGTGCGTGTCAGAACAGGTAAGATCGGCAATTCCACACTGCGCCTCAGGAATCAGGCAAAGACCGTAGGGTGTGGACACGTAGTTTGAAGAGCCCTGAATAATCAGAGTGCCTCCGTCTGGCTGATCTTCCTCAACATAACGGGCGGTTAGGTTGTTTTGACCTGCGTCGTCGTAACGGATGCGTACTCCCTCGGCCATCCCGTTCTCATCAAAGGTGACCTCCACCCCTGTCAGGTTCGTCCCATCCGATGCCACGGGTGTGTTATTGATGACGGTAGAGAAAGACTCGGCCCTGTTCTCGGGGCCGGGACTAAGGTAGGTAGTGCCGAACTCAATGGTTCGGGTTTCCCCTGCAAAAAGGGCAGCACAGTCGCCGGTTCCCTCCACGGTTTCCACGGCGGCGATAGAGAAGCTGCTCTCTTCACCAGCAACCAAATCGGGCACATCCAATAGCAAACCCGAATTTCGAAAGGTCACATCACAGCTGCCTGAACCATCTGGCGCGATACATTCCAAGCGTGGTGATGAGCTATTCAAGCCAAGGGTCACAGTTTCCTCGCTAGAGCGCTGAAACTGCAGATCAGCCGCACCGGAGATCGTTACATTTTGAGACGGAAGCCAACCAGCGGGCTGCAGGTTTAGTGCCACCGGGTCTGGGTAAAGACTGGAGCATTCCGAATTCGCACAAGCCAGCACCTGCACACGTGCAGGCTGACATGTCAAACCCCAGCCGGGATGCACGATACGAATGTGATCAAGCTCTGACGCAGGCGGCTCCTCCTGCAAACAGGAGCCGCCGAAGTCGACACTTGCGACTGCCTCTGGGTCATAAGTCACCGGGTCCCGGGTATTAGCCCGGTCTAGGATTTGCCCCTCCAAAGCCAGCGCACCAACGACAACCATATTATTGCCAAAACTAACGTTTCCGGTAACATAAATAACCGCGTTAATTTTGACGTTGGGCTTGGAGATAACCAGATCACCGTCCACGATCAGCACCAAATCACTCGCGGCACCATCAAGGTTCATCTCGAAATTGGTGGAATCAATCGTCAGATTGCCGTCGACTAGAACCTGCGCCCTGCCAGCCACGGTATAACGGCGCACATTATTACCAAAAGCCCGGCCCTGATAGACATGACTGCCCGCCGGAATCACATTATTGCTCGGCCACTGCTGGGGAGCACGGGGGTCAAATACACTTAAGTCCAATCGTTGCTCGACCGGCACCGACTCTGTGATGCCATCGATCGGATCGAAAATAGCGGAGCACTGGGGCAGCGGTAACACCTCATACGTCAGGCGGATCTGGCCATCGCCTCCTGCCCCTCCGTTTCGGAAGCTTCCACCGCCGCCTCCGCCGCCGCCAGGGATAGCTCCGGGCTCGCCATTACCCCCCCAAAAAATTATTGCAGTGCCACCCTCATCGCCTCCATCGCCACCGTCTACTGGAGCATCGCCTCCTTGGCCGCGACTGGCGTCCGCGCCGCGCTCATTAGAACCTGCTGAAGATCCACCGCCACCACCTCTCCTGGCAAAAACACCATCAGCACCATTCCCTCCCCGATAACGCACTGCTCCGGCCCCGTCTTGCGCACTTCCACCGTCAGCTCCTGTGCGACCGCTGGCACTATTCCCGCCTTTTGCGAGTATCAGCGAACGGCTACCGAACCAACTATCATCACCTGGGCCATCACTACCCGCCGGTGCTCCGCCCCCCACCTGATACGTGAAGCTGTCTCCAGGGCTCACCTCTAGGGTCTGACGCGAATAAGCGCCACCACCACCTCCTCCTCTGTTAGTACCCTCTCCACTACCACCAGCCCCCCAGGTCTCGACAGTAATTTCATACACTCTCGACGGGACTGTGAAAGTGTTCCCACCCGGCGTAGTAATAGTCTCGACCTCCTGAGCCTTTAGTAGGGCAGGCAGCGAAAGCATCACCAGTAAGAGCGCTCCAAAGCACCTTGAAAAAATAGCTGTGCTGCTCATCGCACCCTAACCTCCACCCGCCGGCGGGCCTCCTCACTTCCAGCCGTACCGCACTCACCGATACTGACCAGCGATATAACACGGTTACCCCCGCTACCTGAAAGCGCATATGGATCGCTCAGCGAGCACTCAAAAGTCGCCTTGCAATCGCCCAGTCCAGTGGCCGAAAAATCCAGCTCTGCCGGCACCCCGTAGCAATCTTCGGTATCCAGAATCTCAGCCACCGCCAACTGCGCCCCACTCTCCGCCGCAAAAAACGCGCGCTGGGACTGAACCTGCAAGCTGACAGATTTGCCGGAGCTTTCCTGAAGCTGCGCCATGCCGTATACCAACAGCGCCAGCACGGTAATGATAAAAATAGCAATAGGCAGACCGGCACCGGCCTGTTTTTGAATAGTGCGCTCAGGGGACATTTCGGATTTGTACCTCCTGGCTGACCGGAGTGGTTTCGTCGCCGGCCGGATCATTCAGGGTGAAGGCAAATCGCAGGATGGCGCCTCGCTCCAAGGTGCCGGGGCTGTAATCGAATTCCACTGGGCCGGTCAGGTTTGCGGCCAGCACTGCGCCTGTGCCGGCAGGCGGTATAGGCTGGCTGGTATTGAAACCGTAATCACTGTAACGGCGCAGGAAGGTGCCAGCCTGGCACAGGCTGATTGGGTCACCTACCACATACAGACGGCGTTCCGGTGACTGGCCGTTAAAGCGGTGATCTGATTCCAGCACAATCTCCGGAGGCGACACGCTGTCATCAATACTTTGGATCGGAGAACTTAATGGGCCGCGGCCGGAACCAACGGTATAAAGATCATCAGGGCTGCCACCATAGCCATAAACGATCACCCGATTGCCGGTTTCAGGCGCCTCCGCAAACGGTACGACCGGAATCCGGTCAAAGTCCGGCCCGCCAAGGCGGATGTAGGTAGTGGCCGCTTCTATCGGAATCCACTCCAGGCAATTGCCGGAAATTCGGATGGAGTTTGGGAATGCATTACGCAACTCCCGGGAAATCTGTTCACTGACTACCACCGCCTGCAAGGCCCGTTGCTGTCGTGCCCCCACATCCAGCGCCCCACGAGTCGACAGCGAAACAAACTGCACGGAAATGGTGGCCACAATGCCCAGCAGCACGATAACCATAACCAGTTCAACCAGAGTGAAACCCTGCTGCCTGCGCATCAGAAATTCCCCCGGTAGGCGCTGAACTGGTAGGTGGCGTTGGAGGGATCGGTGATGGTGATGTCGATGCGTTTGGCATCGGCATTGGCGAGCGACATTTCTGAGATGTCATCGCCAGCGCAGGATACGGTGATGGAGATCCGGAAATTATCATAGCCGGGCAGCGGATTGCCTTCGCCATCCTCAGGAATCGCGTTGGTGATGGCGTGATAGTCGTCCACATCATCGTAGCCGGCGCGAGTCTCGCCGTCTGCTCCGGGAGACGTACAATCCACTTGGGCTGCCGGAACTTTGCCACCGCCAACCTTGCTGGATTCGTCGTAATTGCGGGCGAGGATTTCATCCATATATAACTGAGCCAGCGCCACCGCGCGGGTCTGGTTCAGCGGGTCGGCGCTGCGGCCGGTGATCAGGGAAAAGGCACCGACTACACCGGCGATGGCGACACCGATTATAACGATGGTCATGACCAGTTCCACCAGGGTGGCGCCCTGCTGGCGAGGTTTAGTGAGGCATAGCTGCCTCATTGGCATGCCCCCTGGTACACGGCACCAAGGGAACTCAGGCACAGGGTGAAGTTGCTGTCGCCGGAGATTTTGAATTCGATGTCCTGACCGCTAACGGGTGCGGCAAGGCGCCCCATCCGGTCGAAGGTAATCTGGGTATTCGTGCTGGTTACAGGAGACGCTGCAGTTTGACTCACAGGCCGGTAACTCATGTTTGCGCCTTCATGGCGAATGGAAAAGCTGGAACCAGCAGCCGAGAAACTGAAACTCTTCGTATCCCGGCTGATGGTTACAGTGTTCACAGAATTGCCCGCCAGCGCTGCCTGTTGGGCAAGCAGCGTGGCGGAGGCAAGTTGCTGGGTGGCCAGCAGGGGGGAGAAGGTGGAGCTTCTAGCAAACAGCCCGATGCCAATTGCTGAGATGACGCCGATCAAGATAATGACCATGACCATCTCAACGAGCGTGAAGCCCAATGAGTTCGGGACATTTCTCATTTCCATGCCCCCCCCTGTCAGCACTTCTACCGAATTGAAATTCACAGCGAATCGGGCTCAGCCCCCAAGAAGGCTGTTTGGTTTACGTGATCGACTTAGAAACCTCGAAATTTTCGATGCACTAACTCATTCAGGTACCAGCAGCAGTCGTTCCACACGTTGTAGTACCATCCATTGACTGAATCTCTGATACTGCTGGAGGTACAGTGCCATCAGAGTCTGTATAAGTGAAGCAGGGCTTCTCATCCGCAGCTGGGTCAATTGTCACAATATAAGGCGAGGAGTCACCCACCACATCAAAATCAGCCAATTGGGCCGCATCCGCGAGCGAACTTCCTGCGAGATGACCAGAATTAAGAGCAACTATTTCACCTTCCAAGGTGACTCCATCAGCTGCATCAGTTGGGGGGACAGTGCTGCTCGTCAAGTCACCTTTGCCGCCCGCGAGTGCTGCAGAGCGCACGATCCCAACCGCTGATTTCACGCTACCTCTCGCACCCTCAATGGATGCGGTCTCAGCCTCACCACCCAAATCCGCAAACCGCGGCAATGCAAACGCCGCCAGGATACCCAGAATGACAATCACCATCACCAATTCGATAAGGGTAAAACCTTTCTCTTTTCTGTTTGGAATCATGTTTCTCATGAAATATCTCCGCTTGGTTCTCTATGTTCTTAAGAACTTAGTTCAGGTTAGTGGTTACTGAGCCAGTGTCGGCATCATAGGTAATAGTTTTGTTGCTCTCGCCATCCAGCTGATAAGTAAACTCGCAGTTCGGCAGGGTATCGGCTGTAGCTGCGCCGGCAGCCGCTACAGACACCAGATATTCGTCGGTCGCCGCAGTGCCAACAGTCGGTGCGTTGGCTTGAAGCACGCCAGTCCAAACCTGCTCGCAACGCCCAATAGTCATTTCACCGAAGCCATCTGTCTCACCAACGTATGTCCCGGTAGAGGCAACCGGCCACCCGCGGCTGGAAACGTTCAGCTCTCCATCGCCAAATCCTTCAAGGCTATCGGTTGACGACGTAAGGCCATTAGTCACCCACTGAGCCTTTGCCAAGGCCACACCCGCAGCCATTGCGCCAGCTGTGGCCTTTACGCTAGACACATGCGCCTCTTCCGAAAGCTGCGCAAACCGCGGCAACGCAAACGCTGCCAGAATAGCCAGGATGGCGATTACCACCACCAGTTCAATCAGGGTAAAACCTTTGTTCCGTTGCTTAGCGCTCATTTAATTCTCCTCAGCGTGTTAAAGCTTATTAATGATTGTCTCACGTATCCGTTTGACCATTCCCTACTGACTTACGCTTACTTGATGGTCGTCAATTTCCATCAGTTTCAGGCCAGTAGCCCGCTTGTTTTTGTTATTTCCCTGGGTGGCCGGTGCGGCGTAATCCACCTGTACCTGCCATATAAACGGTGCGCCGGGCTCCCTTCGGCGACCTTCCAGCAGCAGGGGCTGGCCGGGTTGGTAAACCAGCCATTGCTGCTGTGGGTTGAAGCACCAGCCCCGTTTGTCCGGGGCCAGTTCGTTGCAACTCGTTTCAACTTGCACCCCTCTGCCAAAACCCAGCAGGGGCAGCGGGTTCAGGCCGGCCAGCTGCTCCAGGGTTTCACCCCGGGCCAGTATGGCTTCGGCACCGCGCACAACCAGGGCGCTGCGCACCTGGTTCAGCATCAGCCGGGCGCTTTGCTGTTCGGCCCGGTACTGGGTTTGTTCTATGGCGTCCAGCAAAAACCACATGGCAATGGCCAGTACGCTGAAGGCTGCCAGTGCCCGGAAGCGGCGGTGGTTGTCTGCCGCTGTCCGGCCGGCCGGGCCTGCCAAGGCTTACCCCCGCCCCATGGCGGCGGATCCCAAATCCCATATTGGCAGGAATACGCCGAGCGCCAGAATAAGTACCAATACGCCCATCACCACAATCAGTATCGGCTCGATGGATTCCGCCAGCCGCTTCAGGCCGTAGTCCACGTCTTCGTCGTAGAAATCGGCCACGTTGTTGAGCATGTCGTCTACCGAACCGGTTTCTTCGCCTACCGCAATCATCTGCAGAATCAGCGGGTTGAACATACCGCTGCTGCGGGCGGTGCGCAGCAGGCTGTCGCCCCGCTCAATGCCCTGGCGCATGTCTTTGAAGTGGCTGGCCAGCCAGGCGTTGTCGGTGGCATCGGCCACTACGCTCAGGGCGCTGGTTACCGGCATGCCGGCCCGCAGCATGGTGGCGAAGTTGCGGGCGAAGCGGCTCAGGGTTATCAGCTGCAGCAGCGGGCCGATCACTGGTAATTTCAGTTTGTATCGGTCCCAAACCAGCCGGCCTTTTTCTGTTTGCACCCACTGGCGCAGCAAGACGGCGGTGGCCGCTGTGGCAAACAGCATCACGTACCAGTAGTTCAGCAGGAAGTTGGAGGTACCCACCAGAACCTGGGTGAGCAGCGGCAGGTCTGCCCCCATGCGTTCAAACACGTTGGCAAACTTGGGAATCACCAGGAAGTTCACCACCATCAGGGCCGCCAGCAGGGCCACAATCACAAAGATGGGATAACGCAGCGCCTGTTTTACCCGGCGCTTGGTGTCCCGCTCCAGTTCCAGGATTTCCGACAGGCGCTTGAAGGCATCGTCCAGCAGGCCGGTGTTTTCGCCTACGTGAATCATGGCCACGAACAGGTCGGAGAAAACTTCCGGATGGGCCTGCATGGCGGTGGCCATGGTGGTACCGCCTTCCAGCCGGTTGCACACATCCTCCAGCACCTCTGCCAGTGCCGGCGAGCGGGTGGTTTCCGCCAGCCCGCGCAGAGTACGAATCAAGGGTATGCCGGCCTTAGTGAGTGCGTGCATTTGCCGGCAGAACACGATCAGTTCATCCAGGGTGACCTTGTCGGCAAAGATGTTCAGGTTCAGTTTGCCAAGGGATGAGCTTTTCTTTTCCTGCTGTTCCCGGATGGCCAGCGGGGTAATTCCACGGCGCATGAGTTCGCTGGCCGCGGCCTCGGCACTGGCGGCGGTGAGCAAACCCTGCTGGACAGCGCCACGGCTGTCTTTGCCCCGGTAACTGAACTGCATCAGCTGGCACCCTCACTGGTTGCCGCTACCCGGGCGACTTCCTGCAAGGAGGTTACGCCCTGCAAGGCGTAGTCCATGGCACACTGGCCCAGTGGCCGGAATAGCGGGCTGCGCCGGGCGGCCCTGGTGAAGTCGCTGACATCCCGCCGGCGCAGGGCGTCGAGCATGTCTTCGTCCATTTCCAGCATTTCATAGACGCCCACCCGGCCCCGGTAACCGGTGTTGCTGCACTGGTAGCAGCCACGGCCTTTTACGAAGCCAGCTTCCATATCCAGCGGGTCCAGGTCGAACGACTGCAGCCAGATCTGCTCCTGCTGGCTGGGTTCGTAGGTTTCCTTGCAGTTGTCGCACACCCGGCGCACCAGCCGCTGGGCCACCACGCCCAGCAGGGAGCTGGCTACCAGGAAGGGTTCGGCACCCATGTCGATCAGGCGCATGGCGCTGCTGATGGAATCGTTGGTGTGCAGGGTGGACAGCACCAGGTGGCCGGTCATGGCGGCGCGCAGGCCGATCTCGGCGGTTTCCTGGTCTCGCATTTCGCCCACCAGGATGATGTCCGGGTCCTGGCGCAGGGCCGAACGCAGGATGCTGGAGAATTCCAGGCCGATTTTCGGGTTTACCTGCACCTGGGTAATACGCGGCAAGCGGTATTCCACCGGGTCTTCGGCGGTGATGATTTTCACTTCCGCGTTGTTCAGTTCGCTCAGGGCACCGTACAGGGTGGTGGTCTTACCGCTACCGGTGGGGCCGGTCACCAGCACCAGGCCATGGGGCTTTTTGATCAGTTTGCGGAAGCGTTCCAGCAGCTTGGGCGGCATGCCGGTGCTTTCCAGGTTCAGCAGGCCTTCGCTCTGGTCCAGCAAGCGCATCACCACCGATTCGCCGTACTGCACCGGCATGGTGGATACCCGCACATCAATGCTGCGGCCTTTCACCCGCACGTTGAAGCGGCCATCCTGGGGCAGGCGTTTTTCGGAGATATTCAGGCCGGCCATCAGTTTCAGGCGCAGTACCAGCGCGGCGTTTACGCGCTTTTCTTTCATCACCTGTTCCTGCAGCACGCCGTCGATCCGCTGGCGAATGCGCACTACGGTTTCATCCGGCTCGATGTGGATATCGGAGCTTCGGGCCTGTACCGCGTCTTCAAACAGGGTGCGCAGGAGTTTAACCACCGGTGCATCGGCGCTTTCGGATTCGGCTGAAAGCGCGGCGAGGTCGAAGGCGTCGTCACCCAGTTCGTCTTCCAGCTCTTCGGCCAGGGAGGCGATTTCATCGGTACGGCGGTAGACCAGGTCTAGGGTGTTCAGCAGTTCGCTTTCGCGCACCACGGCCTGGCGTACCGGCAGTTTCAGTACGCGCACCAGTTCGTCGTAGGCGAAGATATCCAGCGGGTCGGCCATGCCCACCAGCAATTCGCCACTCTGTTCCGCCAGCACAATGGCGCGGAACCGGCGCGCCATGGCTTCCGGCAGGCGTTTTACCAGTTCGCCGTTAAACTGATAGTGGCGCAGTTGCACGAAGGGCACGTTCAGCTGGCGCGACAGGATGTTCAGCAGGGTGTCTTCGTCCAGGTAACCCAGCTCGATCAGGGTACGGCCGAGCTTGCGGCCGGTGCTTTTCTGCTCGCGCAGGGCCACCGACAGCTGTTCTTCGGTAATAACCTCGTTCTGGACCAGCAGGTCACCGATCCGGATTTTCTTTTTCGGTTCCGTACTCATGATCCCGCCTGTAATGCATTCAGTCGCTGCCGGGCGTAGTCCGCCAGCGAGGGCGACAAGCCCGGTAAGGTCGCCGCCTGGGCATAGGCCTGCACCGCACCGCGGGTGCGGCCGCCGGTTTCCAGTGCAATGGCCAGGCCCAGCCACCAGGCGCCACGGCTGTCGTCGTAAGCAATCAGTTCAGACCAGTGGCCGGCAGACTCTTCCGCCTCGCCCGCTTGCTGTAACAAGGTGGCTAACGTCACCCGGTATTCAATGCCGTCGGCAACCGGTGGTACACGGCTTTGCAGGGTAGCCACTGCTGCATCCAGGTTCCCCTGCTCCAGCAAGGCCCTGGCCCGCAGCAGGCGCAGGCCGGCGTGTTCGTCCGTCAGGCTTTGCGGCAACCATTCCAGGGCCCGGCCGGCCATGCCCTGCACCAGGATTTCCCGGGCGAAGATTTCCCGGCTGTTGGGCGCCGGCTGGCTTTCCGTCACCCTTGTGAGCATGTTTTCTGCGGCCACGTTGTCGCCACTGGCCAGCAGCCGTTGCAGTTCGCGGCTGGTGCGCAGATCGATGGCTTGCGGGGTTTCCCGGGATTGTTTTACCTGGGCGACCGGTGCCGGCTGTTCAGCTGCAACTGCGACCTCTTGTTGTGGCTCTGGCCGAACCTCCGGCTGGGGTTCTGTCTTCGGTGCCGGGGCGGCGGCTACCGGTTCCGGCTGTTTCGGGGCCTCGGCAACCTTCACCGCCGGCTCCGGTTTGGGCGCTTCTACGGTAACAGGCTCGGCGATTGTTGCCGCCGGCTCAGGAGCGGCAACCGGCTCCGGCTCTGCCGGTTTGATCGGCTGCGGCTGCACCGGCTCGATTTGCGCCACCGTTTCAGTGGCTTCAACCGCTGGCTCAGCGCTGTTTTTGGCAAGCAGCCACCAGGCCACGCCGGCCGCCAGCAATGCCAGCACCAGAAGCACAATCAACACCGGCACGGCCCTGGAGCCGCTTGTGGCCTCTGCAGTCTGGCCGGTGTAGGCCGCAGATACCTGTGGTTTGTTCTGGCGCTGTTCGGCCTGGCGCAGGGCATCGTTCAGAAGGCTCATAACCAGCCCCCCAGCCAGCCCACGGCACGGGCACTTTCGGTGTCCCGAACCGCCTGTAATACGTGTTTGCGGGCAACCTGCCGGTCACCTTGCCCCCAGGCTGCCAGCAGGGCTTTATGGGCGAGGATGTTCACCAGCCGAGGAATGCCGCCAGAGGCCCGCCAGAGCACTTTCAACGCGCCGGCGGTGAACAGGTCTGCACCGTTATGGCCGGCCTGAGCCAGACGGTGGCGCAGGTACTGGCCAACGGCGTCACGGCTCAGGGGCTGCAGGCGGGTCTGGAAGGTGATGCGCTGGCGCAGCTGGCGCAGGCTGTCTTTGGCCAGCATGGTGTCCAGTTCCGGCTGACCGAACAGTACCACCTGCAGCAGCCGGGTACTTTCGGTTTCCAGGTTGGTCAGCAGGCGCAGGGCTTCAATGGTGGCCTCAGGCATGGCCTGGGCTTCATCAATCACCAATACCGCCGGCCGTTGTTCCATCGCCAGTTCAATCAGGCGCTGGTTCAGGGCTTTCAGGACCTGGTGCATATTGGCACACCGGCTGACATCCACACCCAGCTCTTCCGCCACCGCTTCGTACAGGGTTTCCGGGGGCAGGCCCGGGTTGGGTACGTAGGCGGTGCAGGCGTCTTTATCCAGTTCGTTCAGCAACAGGCGGCACAGCAGGGTTTTGCCGGTGCCCACTTCGCCGGTCACCTTGATAAAGCCCTCACGCTCGCGCAGGGCTACCAGAAGCAACTCCAGAGCTTCGGAATGGCTGGGCGCCCGCAGGAAATAGCGGGTGTTGGGCGTCAATGCAAACGGTGCTTCCTGCAGTCCGAAATGGCTCTGGTACATCAGCGCGGAGCACCCTCGGGTTGCGGCTTCACAGATTCAGACGATTCCAGCAACTCCCGCAGCACGTTCATGCGTTCCCGGCTGGCCCTCACATCCGCCTGCATCTGGCTGGCGTTGGCCACCACCGGGCGCAGCAGGATCACCAGCTCGCTCTTGCGGGATTCAAACCGGCGCTGTTTGAACAGCTCGCCCAGCAGCGGGATTTCGCTGAAGAAGGGTACGGCAGCGTTGTCGTCTTCGCTGGAGCTCTGAATCAGGCCGCCGATCACGACAATCTGGCCACTCTCGGCGCGGATGACGCTGTCGGTTTCCCGCACGGTACTGCGGGCCAGCGGCAGGGTGACATCCCGTTCACCAATGGTGATGATTTTTTCCTGGTCCGCCACTTCGCTGACCGACGGGTGTACATGCAGGGTAATGGCGCCGTCTTCAGAGATCTGCGGGGTAACGTCCAGGGAGATACCGGAGAAGAACGGCGTCAGTTCCACCGAGGTGGAAGTTCTGTCGATGGCGGTAACGGCCGAGTTGTTGCGGTCGAAATCAATGTCGGTCACGAAGAACTCGTCGGTACCTACCTTGATCACGGCTTTCTGGTTGTTGATGGTGGAAATGCGGGGGCTGGACAGGATTTGCACGTTGCCCTGCTCTCCCAGTAACTGGATCAGGCCGGTGAAATCGCCTGCACTGACGGTGGCAGAGAACAGGCCACCGATATCCGGTGAGCGAAGCGCCTGGCCACCGAGCGACTGGGATGTGAAGTAGTTGGCGCGGCCGGCAGAGCTTTGGACGTCCGCCCAGCTAATGCCTTGCTGGTATCCCTCGTTCAGGGTTACTTCCAGAATCTTGGCTTCCAGCACCACCTGGCGCTGCATGATCAGTTCGGTACGGCGCAGATAGTCTTCCACCATGCGCAGGTCTTCAGAGCCGGCGCGCACCATTACCAGGCCGGCACCGGGATTCACCACCACCTGGCCACCGTCCCGGCCAACGATCATCGCCAGCGCATTCTGGATAGCCTGCCAGAAGTCGGATTCGGTCTGGGTGGAAATGGTGGTGCCCACCAGGTTACGGGTTTCGCCGGAACTACTGTTGTTACTGGAGCCGCTGTCGTTATTGCTGCGGGCACTGCTGACCTGGCCGGAGCTGACCCGGGTTTCCGAGCCGCCCTTGCGCTTGAAGTGCAGGTAATCAATCGGGAACAGGCGGGTCTGTACTTCATCCGCCGCCACCCGGAACAGGCGGCCATTGCGGGTAATATCCAGGCCGTAGAGGTCTGCGGCGATGTCCATCACTTCCGGCACGGTGACATCGCCCAGGCGCAGGCTGATGCTTGCGGTAACACCGGGGTGAACCACCACGTTGTAGCGGGTGCCTTCCACCAGCGCCGCAAAGAAACTGGCGGCGGGAATGCCGGATGCGTCTACATCAAAGCGTTCGTCCTGCTGCTGGCTGCTGCTCAGGGGTGGCAACAGCTGGCTGCTGATGTCGGCGGGCAATGCGCCCGGCGCAGTGCCAACCTGGCCAGCACCGGCACCTTGCTGTTCGGCCCGGGCCAGTGTGCTGTCAATCTCGCCGGCCACTTCGGTAGAGGTGGCGGCGGAAGTACGCATCAGCGGGTTATTGCTACAGGCGGCCAGCGTAAGCGCCAGCATGGCTGCAGCTATGGGTCTGATCGTGGTCATTGTCATCCGGTTGCCTGTCATTGGGTTATCCGCACCTGCGGCAGCGTTGGCGGATACAGCACTCTGGGCTGGCCCCTGTCGGTTACTTCTACCTTGTCGCGGTGAATCCGGCGAACCCGGATACCATCGTGGTCATCACCTTCCCGCAAGGCTACGCCATTGATCACTGCCACACGGCGCTGGCTGCCAAGCAGGATAGAGCCCAGCTCGATATCCCTTGGCGCTTCGTTCTGCACCGACGCCGGGCGGGCATCGGGGGGCCGGGTCGGGTCTTGCAGGGCATGGGCCCCGGCACTTGCCAACAGGGCCAGCACCATCGCCAGCCCGAAAATTACTGATCTCATCTCACACTCCCAGCCAGGCGGCTTCCAGGCTCAGGGTTCTTACCCGGATACGGGCCTCACCCTTGGGCCAGCTGCCGGCGTTATAAATCAGCTGCAGCCAGCCGATGCGGTCGTCCATAGACTCCAGCCGCTCTAGGTAGTTCAATACGTTCAGGTAGCCGCCTGAGATTGTCAGTTCCACATCGTGGGCATACAGCAAAGGCTCAGGCGCACTGGCCTCGCCGTCACCTGACGCAGCGCCCTGCTCCCCGTATACCGGCTGCGGCGCCAGCAGGCTCAGGGATTCCAGCGTCAGCCCCTGCTGGGCCGCCAGCATGTTCCGCAGCAGTGCCACCATATCCCGGGGCGCAATCAGCTGGCCGGTGGTTTCAGTAATCTGTTGGTCCAGTCGCTCAAGGCGCTTTTGCCGGGCGGCCAGGCGCTCCCGCAGTTCTGCAGACGGGTCACGCTCCAGTTGACTGCTGAGGGTTTGCTGCTGGCTGAGCAGGTTGTCCCGGTTAGCAGAGAGGGTCTGGATACGATTGTTCAGCTGCTGCTTCTGCGCTTCTACCGGAGCCACAAACAGCTCCCAGCCAAGCACCAGCACCAGTACGCACAGGGTTACCGCAATCAGCCCCCGTTCACGAACCGGGCGTTCGTTGTACCAGGCTGCGCCCGCAGCCAGCTGTTCGGAGAGCTTACTCACTGGCGCCTCCGTTATGTTCTGTGGCCATGCGGAACTCCACCCAGCCGGTATTCTCTTCTTCGTCCGGGCGGCTCAGCTGGAAATGCCGGAAGGTTTCGCCGGCAAATACCGGTTCGTTACCCAACTGTTCCAGGTAACCGGGCACCAGCTCCGGCGCACGTGTGCGACCTTCCAGCTTCAACGACGCAGGAGAGGACTCCAAAGTGATGCCGGTAAGCCACAGGTTCTCCGGAATCTGGCGCGCCAGGGCCGCCATGCGGCCCGAGAAACCCGCCTGGTGATTGCCAGTCAGCCCCTCTACCCGCTCGAGCAAACGCTGCCGGCGTGAGATGGTATCGGTCACCCGTTCCAGCGCCAGCTCCAGTTCCGGGTCTGGCCGCTGCTGTTCAACCTGCGCCGACAGGGTTTCAACCGCCTGCTGCAATTGAGTTGTTTGCCGTTCGATGGCACCCGCCTGCCCGGCCAGCTGCTGGCTCTGCCAGTTGCCGTAGGCCATGGCGGCCAGTACCAAAACCGCAACCAGCACCACAAGTACCACGCAGGTGCCAGCGCTCAGGCGCTGCCGGACCGGCCGGAGTTCCGGCACATAAAGGTTGACCTGTTGTTTCATGTGCCGCTTCTCCCGGATGGCAGGCCGGCACTCCAGGCCAGCAGGCAACGGCTGTCCAGGTCAGAGCTCATGGCGAACTCTGCCCAGTCAGGCGTTTCTACCGCAGAGCCCAGGGAGGATGCGAGCATGGACGACAAGGGCAACACCGCATCCTTCGCCACCAACCGGATGCCGGAGGGTGGCACCTGCCCCAGCTGGCTTTCGAAGTAATCCAGTGAACGCTGGATTTCCAGCGCCAGGGATTGCACGGCATTATCCTGCCGGCCGGCGTCCTGCAGGTCATCGTAGGACAGCTCAAGACGGCGGGACAGATACAGGGTTTCGCCCCGGCAGATCACCATCTGGCCGTACCGGTTGCGAAGATGCACCAGGGTAACGCCCCGGCCGGCAGAATCCAGCGCGGCCGCAAAGTTGCGCAGGGCCAGCTCGGCGATGTCGATGCGCTCAAGCTCCATCCCGGCATCGTGCACAAGGTTGATCAGCTCCTGCACCAGGGATTTGCGGGCCGCCACCAGGTTCACCAGGGGCCGGCGGCCACGGGATGCGTCTTCCGGAAACTCGAAGACGTCTGAAACCGCGTCTGACGGGCTGAAGTCCAGAAAGTCTTTCAGCTTCCACTTCAGGGCATCCGCCAGTTCGGTATCGTCCACTCCTTCCGGGCGGTCCACCTGAAACACCTGGTACTGGTCCATGGGCAACACCAGGGTAACCGGCACTTTGCGCCAGTCCTGTTCGGAGACCAGCCCGGCCAAGGTCGCACTGCGCTGGGCCGGCATGCACTCGGCAAAGCCGGCCTTCTGGCCAGGCAAACCCGGAGCGCTGGCCCAGGCAATGCCATCGGCGCGGATTTCCAGGCACACTTTGCCAGCTGATGTTCCGGGCCGGAAAAGCCGTGTCAGTGAATGAACCACAGAGGTCAGGATCATGAATTCCCTGGTATCGAAATCGGAGGATTGCCAAGTGCAGGCAACAGGCCTGAATGTTCAAAAATGCGGCGAATTTTACATAGCCTTACATGATAGATGAGAAGCTGAACCTAACTCCACGGTTTGCGGAAGATTTCACGGAAATTTGCAAGTCGGTAACAAAAAGCCCGCGCAGAGCGCGGGCCTTTGATCTGGGTCAGAACGGAATATCATCGTCGAAATCGTCAATCGGCTCCGGCATGCTGCCGCCCTGCTGCTGGGGCGGCTGGTTGCTGTATCCGCCACCCTGGTTACCCTGGCCACCCTGCTGCTGTTGCGGGGGCGGGTTGTTGTAGCTGGCCGCTTGCTGCGGCCGGCCCTGGGGCGCGCCCTGGTTCATGCCGCCTTCGCCACCACGGCTGTCGAGCATCTGCATCTGGCCGTTGATATCCACCACGATCTCGGTGGTGTAACGGTCCTGGCCATCCTGCCCCTGCCATTTGCGGGTTTGCAGGCGCCCTTCGATATACACCTTGGAACCTTTGCGCAGGTACTGCCCCGCCACTTCAGCCACCTTGCCGAACAACACCACCCGGTGCCACTCGGTTTTCGGTACCAGCTGGCCGGATTGACGATCCTTGTAGCTTTCATCGGTCGCCAGGTTGAGGTTTACCACCGCGTTGCCGTTCGGGGTGTAACGGGTATCCGGATCCTGGCCCAGATTACCGATAAGAATTACCTTGTTTACGCCTCGTGCCATTGTATGCTCCTGGTCTCTTTTGCTGAACGCCTGCGTTCCATGCAGGCATCCTGTGTTTTAAGTAGTGCTACCCTGCCGCACAAATTCAAAGTGCGCAAGCTGCTCTTCCCGAAAATGCTGACGGTCTACCTTCAGGTACGCCATGGCGGCCTCTTCCACGATCACCACGTCTTCCACGCCCGGCAGTTTTCGCAGGTTCTGGTCGATCTCGTCAAAACTGATACTCACGGCGTTTTTCAGCTGTACCACAAAACTGGTGGTGTAACCCGGTGCAGGCATGGTTAACGCCACCAGCAGCCATACCACCAGCGCTGCGGCCATCAGCCAGAGCACACCGTCCAGGCCAGCGGTCTGCAACAGCCAGCCGCCCAGTGCACCACCCAGAAACGCGCCGAAGAACTGGGAAGTGGAATACACGCCCATGGCCGTGCCCTTGGCCGCAGCCGGGGCTTCTTTGCTGATCAGCGACGGCAAGCTGGCTTCCAGCAGATTGAACGCCATAAAGAAGAAGAATAGCACAGCCCACGCCAGCCACAGGCTCTGGCCGACACCGGTCATCGACGCAGCCGCCAATGCCAGCAGGGCGATGGCGCCGCATAGCACCGGCTTCATTTTCCGTTTTTTCTCGCCAACGATGATGAACGGCACCATGGCGAAGAACGAGGTAATCATAACGCTGAGATAGAACCACCAGTGGGAACTGGCCTTCAACCCCAGCTGATCCTGCAACATGGTCGGGAACACCAGGAACAGCGCGGTCAGTACAAAGTGCAGGATGAAAATGCCGACATCGAGCCGTAGCAGCCGGCCATCAGCCAGGACACGGCTGACCATTTCCCGGGCCGGATGGGTGTCGGCACTGACCTTGTGCTGGTGCGGTGTGGGCACAACCCGGGCAACCACCAACAGCGCCAGAACCGCCAGTACCGCCGTGGTATAGAAAATCCCGGACAGCCCCCAGGCAGCACCCAGCAGCGGGCCCATAACTAGGGAGACCGAAAACGACAGGCCAATGGAAATGCCCACGGTGGCCATGGCCTTGGTGCGCTGCTCCTCCCGGGTGAGATCACTGAGCAACGCCATCAGCACGCTGGCAATCGCACCGGCGCCCTGAAGAATCCGCCCGGCAATAACTACGTATATGGAATCGGTAGCGCCAGCCAGCACACTACCGGCTGCGAACAGAACCAGGCCGATGTAGATCATCCGCTTGCGGCCAACCCGGTCTGACAGCAAACCGAACGGAATCTGCAGCAGTGCCTGGCTCAGGCCGTAGGCACCAATTGCGAAACCGATCAGCGCGGGCGTCGCGCCTTCGAGGTCGCTGCCCAGCAAAACGAAGACCGGCATTACCATGAACAGGCCCAGCATACGCATGGCGTATACCGATGCCAGAGCTACTACTGAGCGTTTTTCAAGCGCGTTCATGCTAACCCGTGCCGGACTGGTTGAATGTATAGGCGCAGCCTGTCACTGCGAGCGGCGCATTGTACCAGAAGCGCTATGCAGACGGGACTACTCACAACGGGGTGGCTAACGGCGGCTGAGAGTTGACAGGCGCGTCTGTACACGGTTTAGCCGGCGCCACCCGAAAACGATATAATCGACGTTTTTACCCAAGCGAGGTGTTATGGACCATATCCAGATCAAGGGTGCACGCACCCACAACCTGAAGAACATCGACCTGGATATGCCGCGGGACAAGCTGATTGTCATCACAGGCCTTTCCGGTTCCGGTAAATCTTCCCTGGCGTTCGATACGCTGTATGCCGAAGGCCAGCGCCGGTACGTGGAATCGCTGTCCACCTATGCCCGCCAGTTCCTGTCGATGATGGAAAAACCCGATGTGGACCACATCGAAGGCCTTTCCCCGGCCATTTCCATCGAGCAGAAGTCCACCTCCCACAACCCGCGCTCCACTGTGGGTACCATTACCGAGATATACGACTACCTGCGCCTGCTGTTCGCCCGCGCCGGCGAACCCCGCTGCCCGGACCACGGCCAGCCGCTGGAAGCCCAGACTGTGAGCCAGATGGTCGACCAGGTGATGGCCATGCCGGAAGGCAGCAAACTGATGATCCTGGCCCCGGTCATCCGGGATCGCAAAGGCGAACACCTGCAGGTAATCGATACCATGCGCAGCCAGGGCTTTATTCGCTTGCGGGTCGACGGCACCGTTTACGATATCGACGACGTGCCGGCGCTGGATAAAAAGCGCAAACACCAGATTGATGTGGTGGTCGACCGGTTCAAGGTGAAAGAGGGCCTGGAGCAGCGGCTCGCCGAGAGCTTTGAAACCGCCCTGGAGCTGGCAGACGGCATTGCCCTTGTCGCGCCCATGACCGGCGAAGGCGAGGAACACACCTTCTCAGCCCGCTACGCCTGTACCCAATGCGGCTACGCCCTGAGCGAACTGGAACCCAAGCTGTTTTCTTTCAACAACCCGGCCGGCGCCTGCCCCACCTGTGACGGCCTGGGCGTGCGCCAGTTTTTCGACGCCGAAAAGGTTATCCAGAGCCCGGAAGCCACCCTGGCCTCCGGCGCCATCAAAGGCTGGGACCGCCGCGCCGTGTACTACTTCCAGATGCTCACCAGCGTGGCGGAGCACTACGGCATTGATCTTGAAACACCCTGGGAAGAGCTCCCGGAGAACTTCCAGCAGGCCCTGCTGTATGGTTCCGGCGATGAAGACATCACCTTCCGGTATGTGAACTCCCGCGGCCATATCATGGAAAAGGCGCATCCGTTCGAGGGCATACTGCCCAACCTGGAACGCCGCTACCGGGAAACCGACTCCCAGAGCATGCGGGAAGAACTGGCCCGCAACCTCAGCACCCAGCCCTGTAAGGATTGCAGCGGCTCACGCTTGCGCCGCAGCGCCCGCCATGTGTTTATCGAAGAGCGTACCCTGCCGGAAATCACCCGACTGCCTGTCGGCGACGCCCATCGTTACGTAAGCGAACTGGCGCTGCCCGGCCGCAAAGGTGAAATCGCCGAGAAAATCCTCAAGGAAGTACGCGAACGTTTGCAATTCCTGGTTAACGTCGGGCTTGAATACCTGACCCTGGAGCGCAGCGCCGACACCCTGTCCGGTGGTGAAGCCCAGCGAATCCGCCTGGCCAGCCAGATCGGCGCCGGCCTGGTGGGCGTCATGTACATACTGGACGAGCCCTCCATTGGCCTCCATCAGCGTGATAACGACCGTCTGCTGGCCACCCTCACCCACCTGCGGGACCTGGGTAACACCGTGATCGTGGTGGAGCACGACGAAGACGCCATCCGCGCCGCCGACTACGTGATCGACATCGGCCCGGGCGCCGGCGTACACGGCGGCGAAATCGTCGCCCGCGGCACCCCGGCCGAGATCATCGCCAACCCGGCGTCCATGACCGGCCAGTATCTCAGTGGCGAAAAGGAAATTGCCGTTCCCAAAGCCCGAAACAAAGGCAACGGCAAAAAACTCGTGCTATCCGGCGCCTCCGGAAACAACCTGCAGAACGTCACCCTGAACCTGCCACTGGGCGTGATGACCTGCATCACCGGCGTATCCGGCTCCGGCAAATCCACCCTGATCAACGCCACCCTTTATCCGGTGGCAGCAGCCAAGCTGAACAAAGCCACCAGCCTGAGCCACGCCCCCTACAAAAACCTCAAGGGCCTGGACCACCTGGACAAGGTCATCGACATAGACCAGAGCCCCATCGGCCGAACCCCCAGATCCAACCCGGCCACCTACACCGGCCTGTTCACCCCCATCCGTGAACTCTTCGCCGGCACCCAGGAGGCCCGCTCCCGGGGCTACAAACCCGGCCGTTTCTCCTTCAACGTCAAAGGCGGCCGCTGCGAAGCCTGCCAAGGCGATGGCGTGATCAAAGTAGAAATGCACTTCCTGCCCGACGTGTACGTACCCTGCGACATCTGCAAAGGCAAACGCTACAACCGAGAAACCCTGGAAGTCCGCTACAAAGGCAAAAACATCAACGAAGTGCTGGAAATGACCGTTGAAGAAGGCCGTGAATTCTTCGACGCCGTGCCCTTCATCGCCCGAAAACTGCAAACCCTGATCGACGTGGGCTTGTCCTACATCCGCCTCGGCCAAAGCGCCGTCACCCTCTCCGGCGGCGAAGCCCAGCGGGTAAAACTCGCCAAGGAACTGTCCAAACGGGACACCGGCAAAACCCTGTACATACTGGATGAACCGACTACCGGCCTGCATTTCTACGACATCCAGCAGTTGCTGACCGTACTGGAACGGTTGCGCGACCATGGCAACACCATTGTGGTGATCGAGCACAACCTGGATGTGATTAAAACTGCGGACTGGATTGTGGACCTGGGGCCGGAGGGTGGTTCCGGTGGCGGGCAGATTATTGCCGAGGGAACTCCGGAGGAGGTGGCGGACAATCCGGCGTCACATACCGGGCGTTATTTGAAGCCTATGCTTAAGTAGACTTTTAGCCACGGAATCCACTGAAAAACACGGAAAGATAAAGACAAGGATGTTTTGCCACGAAAACCACGAAAGGACACTAAGTAATAAGGCCTTTGTTTTACAAAAGGCATCCCCGAAAGACCGGACGGTCAGGGTGGTGTGGGAGAATTTTCTGCCGGAAAAAGATGTCTGAGCGAAGCGAGTTGTTTTTCCAAAGAAAATTCTCCCACACCGTAACCGTCCGGTAATCCCATCTTGAGCCAGGCGCTGCGGCCGTCAGGATAGTGTCCACTTATTTTTAAGTGGACACTTAACATGACCAACATAAGCGTAAACAAGCCCTACCAAAAACGTCGTCGTTACTCCAAAGAGCTGAAGGCTCGTATCGTCGCCGAATGTCTGAGGCCCGGGGCGTCTGTTTCCCGGATTTCGCTGGATAACGGCCTCAACGCCAACATGGTCCGGCGCTGGATGAGCGAAGCGCGAAGGGCGGCTAAAACTCCGGAAGCACCTGAATTCGTTCCGGTCCGTCTGCCAGCCGTAGCGCCTGTGCCGGACACCCTGTCAGTCTCGAATCAATGTAGCACCATCCGCATCAAGATTCCCCGCGCCGGTGGTGCGGTTGTGGTGGAGTGGCCTGCGGAGCAAGCTCATCAGTGTGCGGCTTTGCTTCGGGATCTGTTGGGATGATCCGCATTGATGAGATCTGGCTGGCCACCGAACCGCTGGATATGCGGGCCGGACCCGACAAGGCCCTGGCGCGGGTTATTCAGGTATTCGGTTCGGCTAAACCCCATTGCGCCTACCTGTTCGCCAACAAGCGAGGCAATCGGATGAAGGTGCTGATCCATGATGGCCTGGGCATCTGGTTGTGCGCCCGCCGGCTGAACCGGGGCAAATTCCACTGGGGCGAAACCTGGCGTGGTGACCAACTGCGCCTGACCGAGGAACAGTTGTCTGCCTTGGTTCAGGGCCTGCCCTGGCAGCGCATTGGCGCGGAGGGCGTCATCTGCACCCTGTAATCACAAGTGCTGTGATGCCGCTATAGCCAGAACCGCGAATCGCCTGCCGAACAGAGACTTGGCATACTAGGCGGCATGACTCAGCGCCCCGATATCAACCAACTCTCAGCCGATCAGCTCCGCGCTCTGGCGACGGAACTGATGGACTCTCTGGACGCCAAGGATCAAGCCTTGGGCTGGAAGGAGCGGGAGTTGGTGCGCCGCAATGCCATCATCGAGAAGCTGACCCACGAAGTCGCCATCCTCAAACGTCACAAGTTCGCCCGCCGCAGTGAGCAACTCGATGCCGTTCAGGGCAAGCTCCTGGACGAGCTGATCGACAGCGACCTGGCCGCCATCGAAGCCGAGCTGGACCAGGCGATGACTGAGGAGCAGAAGGCCGCTCGACCCAAGCAGAAGCCCAAGCGCACCCCGCTGCCACCGGAGCTGCCCCGTACCCTGATCCACCACGAACCGGACAATACCCGGTGCCAGTGTGGCTGCCAGCTCAAGCGTATTGGCGAAGACATCAGCGAGAAGCTGGATTACGTCCCGGGCGAGTTCACGGTGGAGCGCCACATCCGGGGCAAGTGGGCCTGCAACCAGTGCGAGACCTTGGTCCAGGCACCGGTACCACCGCAGGTGATCGACAAGGGCATCCCCACCGCCGGCCTGCTGGCTCAGGTGTTGGTGGCCAAGTACGCGGACCACCTGCCACTGTACCGTCAGGAACGCATCTTCGGCCGTGCCGGCCTGGAAATACCCCGTTCAACACTCGCCGAATGGGTCGGTGCCTGCGGTGTGCAGTTGCAGCCCCTGGCAGATGCGTTGAGAAACGCCTTGCTGGAACACAACGTTCTGCACGCCGATGAAACGCCGGTCAGCATGTTGGCTCCGGGTAAGAAGAAAACCCACAAGGCCTACGTCTGGGCTTACTGCACCACACCGTTCTCGGACCTGAAAGCCACCGTTTACGACTTCGCCCCAAGCCGGGCGGGTGAACACGCCCGTACCTTCCTGGGTGACTGGCAGGGCAAATTGGTCTGTGACGACTACGCCGGCTACAAGGCCGGGTTCGGTAACGGGATCACCGAAATCGGCTGTATGGCCCACGCCCGACGCAAGTTCTACGACCTGCAAGAGGCCAACAAGAGCGAACTGGCGGCCAAGGCCCTGGAATACATCGGCGGACTCTACGAGATCGAACGGGAAACCAAAGACCTGCCGCCGGATAAGCGTCGGGACATCCGACAAGCCAGAGCTAAACCACTGGCTGAGGCACTGCATCAATGGATGCTGGAGCATCGCCAGAAAGTGCCGGATGGTTCCGGCACGGCCAAAGCACTGGATTACAGTCTCAAACGTTGGGAAGCGCTGACGCGCTACCTGGACGATGGCGCGGTGCCCATCGACAACAACTGGGTGGAAAACCAGATCCGGCCCTGGGCACTGGGCCGCAGCAACTGGTTGTTCGCGGGATCACTACGCAGTGGCCAACGGGCGGCTGCGGTGATGACCCTGATCCAGTCCGCCAAGCTGAACGGGCATGATCCCTATGCCTATCTGAAGGATGTGCTGACCCGCTTGCCGACTCAGAAAAACAACACCATCGACGAACTGTTGCCCCACAACTGGAAGCCGGCTACACCTGACAAGGTGTGATGGGCGGACGCTTACCCCACACCACCCTGACCAGCCCCCAATACCTGCAGGCTTCGGGCACAAAAAAAACCGGGCCCTTTCGGAACCCGGTTTTTTCAAGACTAAACGGAGATTTTACTCTTCGCCTTCGTCCACTTCTTCAGCTTCGATGTCCAGAGGACGACCGACCAGCTCTACGAATGCCATAGGGGCATTGTCGCCAGCACGGAAACCGCACTTCAGGATACGAAGGTAACCACCGGGACGCTCGCTGTAACGGGGGCCCAGCTCATCAAACAGCTTGGCTACCGCAGCATCGCTACGCAGGCGTGAGAACGCCAGACGACGATTTGCTACCGAATCATTCTTTGCGAGCGTGATCAACGGCTCAGCTACCCGACGCAGCTCTTTGGCTTTCGGGAGCGTCGTTTTGATCAGCTCGTGCTCAACCAGTGACGCAGTCATGTTACGGAACATGGCCTTGCGATGCGCACTGGTCCTGTTGAACTTACGACCACTCTTACGATGACGCATTGCTCTGATTCCTTACCTTAAACTAATCGGCGATCAACCGCCCAGAACCCGGTCATCACCACGAAGGCTTGCCGGCGGCCAGTTATCAAGACGCATACCCAGAGACAAACCACGGGACGCAAGAACGTCCTTGATCTCGGTAAGCGACTTTTTGCCAAGGTTAGGCGTCTTCAGCAGCTCCACTTCGGTGCGCTGGATAAGATCGCCGATATAGTAAATGTTTTCAGCCTTCAAGCAGTTAGCTGAACGCACAGTCAATTCCAGATCATCAACCGGACGCAGCAGAATCGGATCGATTTCTTCCTCTTCTTCAACGCGCTCTGGCTCTTTCTCATGATCGAAATCTACGAACACCGCCAGTTGCTGCTGGAGGATGGTAGCCGCCCGGCGAATTGCTTCTTCCGGATCGATAGTACCGTTGGTCTCCAGGTCAATAACCAGCTTGTCCAGGTCTGTACGCTGCTCAACCCGAGCGCTCTCGACGGCATAAGCCACACGACGAACCGGGCTGAACGTAGCATCAAGCTGCAAGCGTCCGATGGCACGAGTTTCGTCCTCGTCCAGACCACGCTGATCAGCCGGCTCATAGCCGCGGCCACGTGCAACACGCAAACGCATGTTCACTTCGCCGTTTTCGCTCAGGTGACAGATCACGTGCTCCGGGTTAGCGATTTCCACATCGTGGTCCAGCTTGATATCGCCGGCAGTCACTACGCCCGGGCCTTTCTTGCTGAGCGTGAGCTCAGCATCGTCACGGCCGTGCATCTTTACGGCGACGCCTTTGAGATTCAGAAGAATCTCGATGACGTCTTCCTGGACACCTTCAATGGCACTGTACTCGTGCAGGACACCGTCGATCTGTGCTTCAGTCACGGCGCAGCCCGGCATTGAAGACAGAAGAATACGACGCAGCGCACTACCCAGGGTGTGACCGAAACCGCGTTCGAGCGGCTCCAGGGTCACCTTGGCGCGCGCGGCGCTGGATTCTTTCACGTCAATGGTACGAGGTGTCAATAACTCATGTACTGAACGCTGCATAGACGCCCCTATCTGCTATCGTTGCTAACTGGGCTTTACTTGGAGTAAAGCTCGACGATGAGGTTCTCGTT
>Ga0208015_1000239_pt1 | contig 35199 bp, 29 predicted proteins | sample 26BtaG_FD_184101 | JGI IMG/M metagenome (GOLD analysis project Ga0208015, IMG submission 184101) | Marine viral communities from Cariaco Basin, Caribbean Sea - 26B_WHOI_OMZ_CsCl (SPAdes) (version 2) | ecosystem: Environmental > Aquatic > Marine > Oceanic | place: Caribbean Sea: Cariaco Basin... | reverse complement strand
ATGATAAAGGATCTCTCATGCCTACCGATATACGTCCAACCACAGGTCAAGAAGCACTTGAGCTTTTAAAAGCAGGTAATGCACGCTACGTTGATAGCCTCACCAGTACCGATGAGTATATGCAGCGTCGCCCAGAGTTGGTCAAAGATCAAAACCCATTGGCCATTATTTTGGGATGCTCGGATGCACGAGTACCCGTTGAGATTGTTTTTGATCAAGGTTTGGGAGATTTGTTCGTTATACGAGTCGCAGGTAATGTGGTTGCACCATCGCAGATTGGTTCAATCGAGTTTGCAGCCGAAGCCTTTGGCACGCAGTTGGTGGTGGTCCTTGGGCACTCGAAATGTGGCGCTGTCACGGCCTGCGTTGAGACGTTAATTAATCCTGAACAGAACTATTCACCTAACTTGCAATCTATCGTTGATCGTATTCGCCCAAGCGTTTATAACTTGCACGAACTGGCAACTGCCAATGGTCAAGACGTCGATGCAGATGAATTGGTTGACCGCTCTATCCGCGCCAACGTGCGCATGTCAGTCAGTCAACTAAAGCATGGCTCACGGGCATTAGAGGACTTAACCAATAGTGGTCAGCTATTGGTAGTCGGCGCTGAATATGATCTAGAGACCGGAAAGGTACGATTCTTAGACAGCTAATATATCTAAATATGAACATATTTTGTTCATATCCTTACAAAACCCTATCAATTATTTTGCCAATTTTTATTATGATGAGAGACAGCAGTGAATCATGACAGTCGTGATTCGCTTATTTATAACACTCTTTTTTGAATAACCTTAGGATAACTATGTCTACTAACGATAATAATTCGACCATCGCACAGCCTGCGAGCAGTATCAGTGTAGATGGCGTCAAGTCAATCTCTACGCAAACGACAGGTTTTACTTTTAACCACACCATGTTGCGTGTCAAAGACCCTGCTAAATCGCTAGAGTTTTACACTGGTGTCTTGGGTATGACCTTGCTTGCCGTTAAGAAGTTCCCTGACATGGGATTCGATTTATATTTCTTGGCTAAGTTGACCGAAAGCGAGCGCGAAAACTTGCCAACTGGCGATGACTTAGAAATCTTTGCTTTCCGTCAACGTGGTATTTTAGAGTTGACGCACAACTACGGCACCGAGACAAAAGCTGACTTTAGCTATCATGACGGCAATCAGGATCCACAGGGTTTTGGTCATATTTGTTTTAGCGTTCCAAGCTTGGATGAAGCGGTTGCTTGGTTTGATAAAAACAACGTCGAATTCAAAAAACGTCCAGAAGATGGCAGCATGAAAAACATTGCTTTTATCAAAGATGTAGACGGCTATTGGATCGAAATCGTTCAGGCCGATTTGATGGGCTAATTGTCAGAACGACAGCATCTATTAAGAGTCAGAACGACAGTAACTATTAGCATAGGTGCATTGATAAAAATAAATAGAATAAAGGAGTATCACCCAGATGCCTACCTCTGAGGCAGAAACGACACTGAGTGCTGAGACAGCTGCGCAGTCTACGACAACGGATGGATTGACCTATCAAAGCATTCTTGGTTCGGCAAATGAGATATGGGTTGGCTTTGTTGAACGCATCCCATATTTTGTCGCATCAATTATCGTTATCCTAATTTTTTGGTTTTTATCGATTGTCTTCAAAAAAATCGTTCACAAATTATTAGGCAGTCGTAGTCGGCATCAGAACTTGGTCAAAGTGTTTCAGCGGGTAGGCGGGGCGCTTATTTTCTTTATTGGTTTTATGATAGCGATGGTTATTGCAGTACCAGGGTTCACTCCTGCTAAGTTGATTGGCGCGCTCGGTATTGGTTCCGTTGCTATCGGTTTTGCTTTCAAAGATATTTTCCAAAACTTGCTTTCTGGTATCTTGCTGCTAATTTCAGAGCCGTTTCGTATCGGTGATCAAATCGTTTCAGGCGACTATGAAGGAACAGTTGAAGATATCAAAATCCGCGCAACTACCATCAGGACTTATGATGGCAGGCAAGTGGTGATTCCAAACTCAGATCTTTATAGTTCGGCGTTAACCGTCAATACCGCTTATAAGCAACGCCGTCTACAAGTCGCAGTTGGTATCGGTTATGAAGATGATATCGAAGCGGCCAAAGCTGAGATTATAAAAGCATTAGATAAGATAGAGAGCGTCTCAAAGAAAGCAACGCCAAGTGTAATTGCCACTGGCTTCGGCGGTTCGTCCATTGATCTCATGGTACGCTGGTTTATCGAAGATGGTACGCAAGCCAATAAGGTTGCCTCGATTCATCAAGTAATTGTAGGTATCAAAAACTCGTTGGATGCAGCGGGCGTAAATATTCCCTTCCCAATACGTACGATTGATTTGAGTGATCCTTCAGTGAGTGCAATCGTTAATAAAATGAACGAGCAGCAAGACGTTGTGGATGTGAATAAAACAGTGGCAGAGTAGCACGCTCGGTGAAATATTCATTTAGTGTTAAAACTTCGATTTCCACATTATTTAGTAAACTAAAAAACCGCCACATCCATTGATATGGCGGTTTTTTATACGTGTCTACTTGCGATAAATATAAAGGCTTATTCGTCTTTTGCTCTAAAGTCGGTATGGCATGATTTACAGCTTGCACCAACTTGTCCAAAGGCAGGCTTAACATCGTCCATGCTAGTAGCGTTTTGAGCAGCAGCATTTAGCTCAGCAGTAACCTTTTGGAAGTTTTCAGCTTCAGCACTGAAACCATCAGCATTAGACCAAACCGCTTCAGTAGCATTACCTACCGCTTCTGGGTCTTCAAAATGACCCCAAGGCTTGGCGGCATCTTCTGCTAGGAATGCCGCTTGCTCTTTAAATACATCGGCATCAAATGTATCAGGTGCTTTTGCCATATCACCCATGACGCCCATTGCGTCGCCCCAGTTTTTCATGGTGTCTTGACGCGCTTGCACGTCAGGGTTAGATCCTGTTGAAGTGCTACAGGCCGTTAGACCCAGTGCAGCCGCCATCAAAGTAACGCTAAACAGAGACTTGAAAGATTTGTTGGTATGAACCTGTGCCATATGACTTACTCCTTTAAACTTGGCTAATAGTAAGCGTGATTACAAACGCTCGCTTTGACTTAAAATATAGTTATACAAAATACTGCCTAAAATTCTTTTGAGCACAGTTGCTAATAAAGAACGTCTTCTATTGTAACGGTTATCTGCGCGTTGGGAATTATATAGTTGTTATATCCTCGTAATATTTTAAATAAGCATACCTTAACTTGGTTGTTACTGCTTATGTTTGCTTATAATGAATTGCGGTGATTTTATGGTAGTTGTACAACATATTCTGTACGATAACAACGTGAAAATGGCTCATTTGGATGATACTGACAATAAAAAAGGCCAGCGAATAGTAGCTGACCTTTTTAATATTTTCCAAAGATATGAATATTGCAATATTTACGAAAACTACAGTGCCAACCAATCACGCGGCTTTAGATAATAATCGTTCAACTCAAATTCAGGCGTTCCTTCAGCAGGCTCAAAACGATAATGCCAGCTGGCAAGCGGTGGCATACTGACTAGAATTGACTCGATACGTCCGTTGCTCTGTAGCCCAAATAGGGTTCCACGATCATAGACCAGATTGTACTCGACATAGCGACCACGGCGATAGAGCTGAAACTCGCGCTGCGCTTCAGTATAAGGCGTATTTTTACGCTGTTCAAAAATCGGCATGATACCGTCAAGATAACCGTTGCCCACGGCTTTCATAAAGTTAAAACAGGTCTCGAAGTCCCAGCCGCGACTCTCAGTACTGACGTCATCATAAAACAGACCACCAATACCGCGCTGCTCATCACGATGGCGCAGATGGAAATACTCGTCACACCACTGTTTAAAATCAGCGTAGATATTGTCTCCAAAAGGCGCACATAGATCATGACAGACTTGATGCCAGTGTACACAATCAGCGAGTACTGGATAGAATGGGGTTAAGTCAAAACCACCGCCAAACCACCAGATAGGTGCTTCGCCTTCCGCTTCTGCTACGAATAAACGCACATTGGCATGGCTCGTAGGTACGTTTGGATTTCTGGGATGGACAACCAGAGACACGCCCATTGCTTGGGCTTTACGCCCAGCGATATTAGGGTGACGCGCGGTCGCCGAGGCGGGGAGGTTATGTACATGAATATGGCTAAACATGACGCCCGCTTTTTCGATGACCTCGCCATCTGCCAATACGCATGACCGCCCGCCGCCACCTTCAGGACGTTCCCAGTCATCAGGTACAAAGGTTGCATACTCGTTGTCGTTAGTGCTGCCATCACGCTCTTGTGCTTCTAGCGATTCACAGATACGTGCCTGTAAATCAACCAAAAATTCACGCACTCGCATGATGTCGTTATTGGTTGGCGTCGTAACGGACGCTACCGTTGATAAGTCTGTTTCGTTATTTGTAGTTGTAATACTCATAAGATATCTATTTATTCAGGTGTATGGCGGTATTAAGGTCTGTATCGAGAGAAGCGTCTATATCAAGATTGATATTTTTATCAAACAAGTGGCCCATGCGATCACGTTTGGTTGCTAGATATTCCGCATTCATATCATTGACACCGACCAACAATGGCACCCGTTCGACAACATCAATACCATGCTCAGTCAGATAAGCGACTTTGTTTGGATTGTTGGTAATGAGCCTGACGGCATCGACACCGACATGGGCAAGCATCGGACCACACATATCATAGATACGCGCATCGGCAGGCAAGCCTAACATGAGATTAGCATCCAGCGTATCATGCCCCTGATCTTGGAGGGCGTACGCACGAATCTTATTGGTCAAACCAATACCGCGGCCTTCTTGACGCAAATACAAAATTGCACCGCAACCTGACTCTTGGATGGCTTGCATGGCAGTATTGAGCTGCGGACCACAGTCGCATTTCAATGAGCTAAACGCGTCGCCTGTCAGACATTCAGAATGAATGCGAATGAGCGGCACTTGCTTTGCTATAGATTCGTTCTTTTGGTTTAATATCATGTCGTCTGAGGGTTGGCTAGCCATGATATCTGTCTGTTGATCGACCACAGTTAGACCAACGGTCAGCATGACATGCTCTTGACCTTCGCTATTTTCAAAGATATGAATATCAAACTCGCCGTGACGAGTGGGTAATTTGGCACTAGTGATAAATTGATATGACATTGCTGTCCTACATAAGCCTAAAGTCGTGGCGGTGAAAAGTATGTTGTTGCTGTTTGAAACGAGCGCTGTTTGAGACGGTTACTGTTCGAGATAACTACTGTTTTCGAGATAACTATTAGTTGAGATGAGCATGTCACCTAAACTTTACTGCTAAGATTAAGATGATACCAGTATAACCTGTTCATAAAGACAGCGTGCTCATTGTATTTTTTATAAAAACACACAAAGTTCACAGACGACGCACGATGATTAAAGCGACAATTAAAAAAAAATGCTATTATGCCATACTATTTTGACGGATACAGTGACAAGTCTTTACCCTTACATTACTATGTCGTCACTAACATCCGCTATTGATGCAAAATAATAGGGCATAATGTCACCCCTCAGTAGTCAATAGTATAAAAGCATCAATATTTTGATATCAAAACGTTGGTATTGACGCGCAGTCTATTGTGCTAGCGTGTCTACTGTCGTAAGTAGCGCAGCTATACAAATACGAAAGTTGCATGAATAATTATATGGTCGATTACATCAATAATGATGTAGGTATTATTGACGTCTTTTGATTATAGTCACCGCTATATTTTAAAGACACGTCTTGTCAGCAGATTGGTAGGTATCGTACGGTTTATGCAGCAGTCACCTCATTCTCCAAAGTCTCAGTCCCTATCTACATCAGTGCTGGATTCTGCTGCTCAGTTATCGAGCTTACAGCAGACCTATACTGTGATTCCACGTGTGCGTCCTCATACGCCGTTGCTTGATGCAATTGATACACCCACTGACCTCAGCACGCTTTCGGCTGCCAAGCTTATTACGCTGGCTGATGAGTTGCGCCTTTTTCTATTGTATTCAGCTGGTCAGAGTGGTGGGCATTTTGGTGCCAATTTGGGCGTGGTTGAGCTGACCATAGTATTGCATTATTTGTTAGAGACGCCGCAAGACCAAATTGTCTGGGACGTGGGTCATCAAGCTTATGCTCATAAAGTACTGACAGGTCGCCGTGAGCAGCTAGGTACTATCAGGTCTAAAGATGGTCTGACAGCATTTCCTGAGCGTGCAGAGTCTGTCTACGATACATTTGGCGTTGGGCATTCATCGACCTCTATCTCAGCTGGTCTGGGCATGAGCCTCGCACTGCGTTATCAAGGCCGCGAGCAAACGGTTGCTTGCATCATCGGTGATGGCGCAATGACAGGCGGTATGGCATTTGAAGCCATGAACGATGCCGTACAGCAAGATGCCGATCTACTAGTCATTTTGAATGACAACGATATGTCGATTTCTTGTTCTATCGGTGGTTTTTCACGACATTTAGCGATGCTTTGGGAGTCAGGTTATCAGGTTGATATCTCTGAGTCAGGTGAGCCAGTACTCTGTCACCGTCCTGATATGCAAGCGTTCGATCGCCGCAAACGTCATAAAGAGATGCGTGATGTTCCGCAGCTAGAAGACAACTTATTCAAAGCGATTGGTTTTACCTATTTTGGTCCATTTGATGGGCATAATATCCCTGAGCTACTGCGCGTACTGTCACTGGCGAAGCAAGTAAAAGGCCCAGTATTGGTACATATCTATACCACTAAAGGTAAAGGCTTTGCACCAGCAGAGTTAGACCCGGTAGGCTATCATGCAATCAGTAAATTGCCAGTCGAAAATCATAAAGCGTCTAAAGCTGACTCTATAGAGCAGCTAAAAAAACAATCAAATACAAAGCCAGCGTTAAAATATTCGCAAGTGTTTGGCCAGTTCTTATGTGATAAAGCGGCCGAAGACGATAAGCTACTAGCTGTCACCCCTGCTATGGAAGAAGGCTCAGGGATGACGGACTTTGCTCGTCACTTTCCAGAGCGTTTCTTTGATGTGGCTATTGCTGAGCAACATGCTGTCACGCTAGCGGCTGGAATGGCAACTCAAGGCGTCAAACCTATTGTCGCGATTTATTCAACGTTCTTGCAGCGTGGATATGATCAGCTGATTCATGACGTGGCCTTACAGAATCTCGATGTAATGTTTGCCATTGATCGAGCGGGCCTAGTCGGTGAAGATGGTGCCACGCATGCTGGCGTGTTTGATTTCGGATTCTTACGTTGTGTGCCTAATATGGTGATTGCAGCACCAAAAGATGAGAACGAATGCTACCATTTGCTCAATACTTGCTATGAGTATCCAGGCTGCACAGCGGTACGTTATCCGCGTGGTACAGGCACAGGTGCTGATATTAAGCAGCCAGCTCAAACTTATAAAGTTGGCGAAGCGGTTGTTGAGTCAGTATTAGGTAAAGCTGATGCACCTTACAAATTGGCACTATTGGCCTTTGGTACGATGGTAGCAACTGCTCAGCAAGCTGCAGAAACTCTAACAAATAACGATGCAGCGTTAGATTGCCAGATACAGGTGGTCAATATGCGCTGGGTAAAACCGCTCGATACGGTAATGCTTGAGACGCTATTAGCGCAAGGGGTCACTCATATAGCAACCCTAGAAGAGCACATGATTATGGGCGGCGCGGGTAGTGCAGTGAATGAGTATTTACTCAATGAGTCGGCAGCCTTTAAACAAAGTCGTCCAGCTATTGCTAATATCGGTATTCCTGACCGCTTTATTGCACATGGCTCTCAATCAGAGCAATTGGCTGACTGTGGTCTAAATGTCGAGGGCGTGACTAAACAGCTTAAAATACTTTTATCGTAAGCGTTACAATATTATTTTAAAAAATGAATGCGCTAAAAGTGCGTTAATTAAAGTCGATATAAGCTCCTTAAACAGAGCAAACGCCTGCTAGCCGCAGGTGCTAACTTTTTTACAACTTGCGCAGTTTAGATGATCGCCAAAATACTGGCTTGGTCAGCGTGACGGTTTTTTCGTTTTTATTGAACAATTTTAGTATAATGCGGGTGTCTTTTATAAGTTTTCATTTATAGGAGACACGTTTTTAATCGCATAGATGTGGTGTGATGCGGCGGCTTTTTGGCATGTTGTGGGCACAAAGTTAGTCTTATTTTTTATATTCATTCATCAAGCAAATAGGTTATTTATGGAACCCATGGTCGTCATCGCAGCGCGTACTGCTGAAAAAGTTGGTAAAGAGATTTTATATGCGCATCAAAACCGCCACAAAATCGAGTTAGATATTGAGTCTAAAGGACTTGATGGTTTGGTTACCCGTATTGATCGCTTTAGCGAAGAGCTCACTATTGAGACGCTAAAAGCCAGCTATCCTAATCATTCATTTTTGGGTGAAGAGTTCGGTATGCAAGAAGGCCGCGGCGAAGATGCTGACTGGTGCTGGATTATCGATCCACTAGACGGCACTAAGAACTTTGTCCACGGTGTACCGCAGTTCTGCGTATCTATCGCTGTACAGCATAAAGGTGTTACTCAGCACGGTGTGGTCTATGATCCAGTACGTGATGAGATGTTCTCAGCGAGCCGCGGTAAAGGCGCGCGTTTGAACAATCGCCGTATGCAAGTGAGCGAGCGCAAAACCATTGACGGCGGTTTCTTTACGACTGGTCATCCGCTTGAGCGTAAGCGCAATGGCGAAGTTATCTCTTATGCCAAACAGCACTTTGAGAGCTTACAGAAGATATCTGAGGCAGGTGGTCAGGTACGTCGTATGGGTTCAGCTGCGCTTGATTTGTGCTATGTTGCCGCTGGTCGTTTTGACGGTTATTTTGAGATGTCTATCAAGCCTTGGGACATCGCTGCAGGCGAGCTTATCGTAACTGAAGCACGCGGTGTGGTGGTTGATCATACTGGCGCGCACAACTCTATGACATCAGGCTCTATCTTCGCTTGTAATGTGAAATTGCTCAAGCCATTGATGCAAACAGTTGTACCAATCTGGGGTGACGCAATCTAAACGTTAACCTTAATGGTATTAACGTTTAGCGCTTGAAGGATTTAAATTCAAGTAATATCTAGATTGAGTATGAATGAAAAAAGCTGGTTCCATTATGGGGCCAGCTTTTTTGTTTTATCATTACCCTTATTGCCTGCTTTATCTTCGACGGTAATGCCTTTGAATGCTAGCTCTTTACTGGTAGTTTCTAGCAGCTGCAACTCTTCTTCTATCAGCATCAGCATATCTTGTACGCGAGGTAATGCCTTGCTACAAGCGGTGATACCAAACTCAATCTTATCTAAATAACTGGCTAAGGTGATATTCATCGCTTGACCATTAAAGACGATAGAAGCGGGGTACAACGATTGCAGACGTGCGCCATTCCAGTACAGCGGTTTTTCAGAACCAGGTACGTTGGAAATAATTAAGTTAAATGCCTGCTTTCTAGGGAATAATCCTGTCGCCAAATTAATGCCTTGCCACGCGTATGAGACGATACTGTAGTTAATGACCTGCGCTTGGTTCATGCGGCGAAAGCGACGTTTGCCGTTATTCATACTGCGATGAATCAATTCTATTCTGCGTAAAGGATTGTCTAAGTGGGTACCCAAATTTGCCAATACAAATGACAGCTGATTGCCCGAGACGCTCTTATCTGTACGTAGCGACATCGGCACAAAGGCAATCAATGGTTTGCTCGGCAGGGCGTCCATCGAGATTAAATAGCGACGAAGGGCACCAGAACAGACGGCGAGTACCACATCATTTTTGCTGATATTCAATCTCTCTGCGATATCATTAAAGCGTTTGATGTCATAAGACTGTGCTGCTATACGACGAGAGGCTGAAATGCGCTTGTTCAAAATGCTCATAGGTGCATCAAAAGTGCCGACATAGCCTTCATCGCTATAGTTTTTAAGGTTGTCTAGCAGCTCTGTGAATACAGGTTTGATGGTAGAGATTTGCTCTTTAATGATGCGTTTGACCGATCTTTCAGCTGGCAAGATAGCGTTGACATGGTTGCGATGGCGCGCCATCAACGACCACACTGGCAAGGTTACGGGTTCTGTCGCTGATTGCGATAGCGACTTTTGTACCAAACGCATCGCAGCGATGCCATCTACCAATGAATGGTGAATCTTAAAGTACAACGCAAAACGCTCAGGGCTGCCCTCGGTTTCGGGTTCAATACCCTCAACCACATGACACTCCCACAGCGGCATGGCACGGTCCAACAGACGTCCATGCTCTCGTGAAACGTACATCAATAGCTCACGAGCACGCGCAGGTTTTGGCAATGCGACATGATGGAAATGATGTTCGACATCGAAGTTTTTGTCTTTTTTCCAAAACATCAAATGTTCAAGCACTTGGTTAAATGGAAAGCTTGGCGGCACATCAGAGTCTTGCATCTGCTTGACCAGTTGATAGACAAAATCGCTCCCTGCATCATCTGGCAATTCAAACAAGAATAAGCCACCAACGTGCATGGGCTGTTTACGCGACTCAAGAAGTAAAAACAACTGGTCGACTGCTGTGAGAAGTCGCATAATAAATCCTTTTATGACGATAAGTGTTATGTGAAAATTATAATGAGTAGATACTCAATCAAATAACATTTTTTATTATTTTATAGAGCGTGTTAAGCAATCAACCATAGCACTGACAGCACTATACGTAAATACTCAACACGCTCTATTATGATATGTCATTTATACTTCAATTTATTGAAAGAAATACCCAGTCTGTGGTGAGCTGGCAGTAGCCATCTTACGCATTGGCATACGACCTGCCAAAAACGCAGCGCGACCTGCCCACATAGCATGTTTCATTGCATGTGCCATCATTACTGGGTTTTGTGCATTGGCAATGGCTGAGTTCATCAGTACGCCATCACAGCCAAGCTCCATCGCGAGTGCAGCATCAGACGCAGTACCGACACCAGCATCAACCAATACGGGTACTTTGGCGTTTTCGATTATTAAGCTAAGCGTATGACGATTGAGTAGACCAAGTCCTGAACCAATCAAACTGCCAAGCGGCATAATGGCGACACAGCCCATACTTTCTAACTCTTGTGCGACGATAGGGTCATCTGACGTATAAACCATTACTTCAAAACCATCATCGATCAATACTTTGGCGGCTTTTAAAGTTTCCATAACGTTTGGATATAAGGTTTTTTCATCACCCAATACCTCAAGCTTAACCAAATTATGCCCACCCAATAACTCGCGAGCAAGCTTACAAGTGCGAATGGCTGTTTCGGCGTCAAAGCAGCCAGCAGTATTCGGTAATATCGTATATTTATCAGGTGAAATCACATCTAATAAGTTAGGCTCATCACTATTTTGTCCAATATTGACACGGCGAATAGCAACGGTCACGATTTCGGCTGCTGAAGCAGCAATGGCTTCTCCAGTCTCTGTCATGTCTTTATATTTACCGGTACCGACTAACAGGCGCGAAGAAAAGGTACGGCTACCGACAGTAAAGGTATCTTGTAAAAGTGGTGTTGGATGAGTAGTGCTAACGTTCTCTGACATAACGGAAAATCCTAATATCGAGCGGGAGAAGGGACAGACAAAATATGATGGGTAATCTAAGCAATCTAAAAGGTGTAATAGACAATGGCAAGCGGTCTGCAAAAAAAGTCATGATATGCTAACTCTGATAGTAATCATATGTGCTGGGCGATAGATATAAAGCGCCAGTCACATAAAATAATACCCGTCTAAAACAAAATGCTATTATAACAAACTCATGCAACCTTACTGGCAGTCTTTTTTGATTCGAACTGTTAAGGACAAGGCATCCATCCTGTCTTGGCGTGCGTATTTCTTATCTTTTCTTCACTTATTGGGCCGTCTTTATGATGCAGTTGCCATACAGCTTTGCGAAACGCCATCAGATTTTGGCCATACTTGCGATAGATCCTGAATTGCCGCCAACATTGGTACTCACCAAAGCGACTCCGTTGTCAGCGATCAATGAAGCGGTACGGTTTTTACAGCAGCAAGGCATTCGCGGTGTACCTACTTATGAAAGTATCAGCGCGAACGATTTTGAAAAACGTATGAACGCAGCTTATGCTGGCAATACAGGAGAGTCGCAGCACATTGCTGCTGGACTTGAAGACCACCCTGATCTCGATAGCTTGGCAGATAGCGTCCCTGAAACTGAAGACTTGATGGATCAACAAGACGATGCGCCTATCATTCGTCTGATCAACGCCTTGTTGTCCGAAGCCATTCGCTTAAGTGCCTCAGACATCCATATTGAAACCTTTGAAAAGCGTTTGGTCGTCCGTTTCCGAGTTGATGGTGAGCTCAAAGAAATCATCACACCGAAGCGCCAATTGGCTCCACTGCTAGTCTCGCGTATTAAAGTAATGGCTAAATTAGATATCGCCGAAAAGCGAGTGCCGCAAGATGGTCGTATTAGTTTAAGACTGGCAGGGCGAGAGGTCGATGTGCGTGTATCGACTTTGCCATCAAGCTTTGGTGAGCGTGTGGTGATGCGTCTATTAGATAAGCAAGCTGGCCGTCTTAACATGACGTATTTGGGGCTATCTGATAATGACTATACCGAGCTGAAGCGCTTGATTCATCGTCCGCATGGGATTATTTTGGTCACAGGGCCGACGGGTTCGGGTAAGACCACCACGCTATATTCGGCACTGACAGATCTCAATGACCAAACGCGCAATATCTTAACCGCCGAAGATCCGATTGAGTTTCAGCTTGACGGTATCGGACAGACACAGGTCAATAATAAGGTAGATATGACCTTTGCCAAAAGTCTGCGTGCAATGCTCCGTCAAGATCCAGATGTGGTGATGGTGGGTGAGATTCGCGATTTAGAGACGGCAGAGATTGCTGTACAGGCGTCTTTGACAGGACATTTGGTCTTATCAACGCTGCATACCAACACCGCGATTGGCGCAGTCACTCGATTGCAAGATATGGGTGTTGAGCCATTTTTATTATCGTCGTCACTGATCGGCGTGGTAGCACAGCGCTTAGTGCGTACTTTATGCTCACATTGTCATGGCTGGCAGGCAGCGGATACCGAACAAGCCAAGCTTTTTACCGAAATTGGTATTGAGAAAGTATTGGACAGCGATATTGAAAATGCAGCAAGTAATGCGATTCGTCTACCCAAGCCAGTTGGCTGCGATAAATGTAATCAGTCAGGGTTTAAAGGCCGTACCGCCATCTATGAAGTTGTGCCAATCGACGATACATTGCGCCGTATGATTCATAGCAATACGGCTGAGTATGAGCTGGAAGAGTATGCGCGCCAGCAAACACCGTCGATACGTGCAGATGGTTTGCGTAAGGTCATAGAAGGGCGCACGACATTGGAAGAAGTGCTGCGAGTGACGAAAGAGAGCGCCTTAACGGATGACACGATACTGGTATAAATTTGCAGACTAGATATTGGTGTATCAGACAAAAAACAACTGGCGTGGATAGCCAGTTGTTTTAGTTTTAACGTTTTTCTAATTGTGGAGCTTTAGAGTTTTTAGTCGCTATTATTTTGCAGCCATACATTCAATCTCAACGCTTGCTCCAGCAGCCAGTTCTGATACGCCAAAAGCTGAGCGTATAGGATAAGGCTTTATCATCTCAGACTTGTAGACTTTGTTAAAGTCATCAAAGTCATCCATATCAGTCAGCATGACCATACATTTAACGATATCAGACTTTCGGTAGCCGTACTTTAATAGCGTGATATGGATGTTATCGAGCACTTGCTTGGTTTCAGCTTTGATACCGCCTTTGACCAGTTTGCCCTCTTTAAAGCCAATTTGTCCTGACATATACAATGTATTGCCCACGCGTACAGCTTCTGAAAAAGGATAAGTACCGCCATCGCCCAAGAAAGTAGGGTTAGATTTAGCAATGCTGACAGCCGTCGTTGTGTTGGCATTAGCGCTATGAACAAAACCCAATGAGCACATAGCGGCGAGCGCTAGCGTAGATAGGCAAGTACTAAGTTTGGACATACTGTTTCCTCATTGGGTTTGTTATCAATTTTTACTAGCTACTTATCAGCACTATTATTTTGAGTAGATGAGGCATCGCTTTCTTCGATTGAAGCCTTGGTTTCAGTGTCATCTTCTGCGACTTTTTCAGACGCTTTACCTTGGCGGCGTGCCTCTAGTTCCGCTTTTGGTATCCATGCCCACGTCATCTCAACCACAATTGGATCGCGGTCACTATCAGACTCACGATCTTTGATGACACAAGGAATAATCATCTCACCTTTTGGCGTGTTTAGGATATCCAAACGCTGTTCGTCAGACAAGCTTGCAATAGCAGCAATTTGACCTTTTTTGATCGGGCGATGGAAATTTACCGAGTAAGATTTAATCAGTAGGATACGATCAGAAGGCAAGTTCAAACCCAAAATAAAACCCGTTGCTGTCTCTGCCAGTAATGTGATGGCGACTGCATGGATAGAGCCGATATGGTTTTGGACGGCTTTATTGTTGTTTAAACTAACGACGACTTGGTTTGGTTCTACCGTCTCATAATAAATGCCGGTCGTGCCGACATAGGGGACGACCTTGCCAAAGGCTTTAGATAAAATACTTGAGCGTGCTCCAGCAGGCAGATATTTGGTGACTGATAACAGTTTAGTAAACTGATTACTAATTGGTTTTAGCGTGCTACTGGGTTTCTCAACTGAAGATTTTGTGCTGTCAGATACTTTGGCTGGCAGTTTATTGGTCAACTTGGCGGGTAGTTTTTTTAATAATCCTGACATACAAAATTCCTTAACGTAAATGAGTTGAATGACATTCTTAGCATGGCATTTTATGATAGCGACACAAATATAGATAATGAAAGTCGCTACAAATACTATGGTACATCAACCATTGCCTTCCTACTATTATTAGCATGAACTGCTGCGCTTACAAAACTATAGTAGCGTGGCTATGTTGCTAGGTTATGTCATGAGTTTAGATCGCCACTTAAAGTAGCCTAACTATCTTATATATCACTATCATTTGGACAAAGGAAGCTGAGTGGAAGTACTACAAATAGTAGACTAAGTTAGACTGACACCCTATCTAATTTATAGAGGGTTGACTATAGTTACCATGCCAACAGACAGCCACGTTATAATGACAAAATGTTAGCATGTCTATTTCAAACCTGTTTTCAATGCCGCTGGATAACGTTATGCCTGATATGTCTGCTCATGAACCGACCAATATTATTTATACGGGCGTTGCTGGTACAGGTAAAACCTATAGATTGCTGCAAATCGCGAAGCAATATACCGACTATCTACCCAAGACTGAAAATGAGGACTTATTAGAACAACTGCTGCAAGCTTTAAGCTGGCGCGAAGTATTGTGTCTGGTGTTTTTAGATTTACGTGCTGAACAACAGGACTTGTTAAAGGTACGAGAAATTATTGATCATCCTTTTTTCATGACCAAAGCTGCTCAGAACTCACGTGATAAAAATTTGGATAGTACAGCTTGGTTAGAGTTACGTAGACATAGCCCTACGAATTCTCAAACAGTCAGTTTTGATAACCGCGCGAGCCAAGCTTATTTTGATAAAGACAATAGTGGAGCATGGTATTTATTGCCAGAGAGTATGGTGCTACTAGAAGATTTATCGCAGCAATTAGCAGAGTTTCAGCAGGCACAGCGTGACAATCAAGCCCATCAAAATCAAAACATCGGCCAGCAGCGCTTTAGTATGGTGAGCTTCCATCAAGCCTACGGTTATGAAGAGTTTGTAGAAGGTATACGGCCTGTCATGAGTGGCACCGCTCAAGCAAATAGTAGCCCTTCTAAACAAACTCAAATGAGTTACGCGGTGCAAGATGGGGCGTTTTTAAAGCTATGCCAACGTGCCGCCCGCGACCCTCAGCAGCGTTATGCCATGCTGATTGATGAGATTAACCGTGCTAACGTGTCACGGGTGTTTGGCGAGCTTCTCAGTTTGATAGAGCCTGATAAACGAGCGGGCATGCCAAATGCGATGACAGTGAGTTTGGCGTATTCTGGGCGTGCTTTTAGTGTGCCTGCTAATGTCGATATTTATGCCACTATGAATACCCAAGATCATTCTTTAGCACCACTTGATATGGCATTACGCCGACGTTTTCGCTTTGTGGATTGCCCACCGCAGCCTAATCTATTGTCTACAATTTATCACGGCAATGACATTGATACTGGTCTATCTGACGGTTCAGAAGCAGGTACGATAAATTTGAGTAAATTACTAATAGGCTTGAATAGACGTATCGTGCAAACACTGGGAGCAGAAGCACAGTTGGGGCATGCTTTTTTATTTACCGTCACTCAATTAGAGCAATTACAAACGGCTCTCGTTGAACAAGTTATTCCTCAATTGGCTCAAGCAGCTGGTGGTCAAATTACGGTGCTGCAGTATATCTTTGGAGATGAGCAGCAACCGACGAGCAAGCAGTTCGTACAGGACAGTCAAGCATTGATGAATGACGACTTGTACAATCCGATGGGCAACCAAAACAATGCTTCCGCTGAACACCAAATGTTTGCAGGGCAGGGTTCTTTTCTTGGTCAGTCTATGAGTATTAATAGCTATACCGTTAATGCCGATCTTATTGCTAGAGATGGTGAGTTTAATAATGCTGCTATCTATCAGCGTTTATACTAGCAGGGTGACTGTTCAGTGATAACGAATAATCCAGATTACACCAAAGAGCACGCTATTAGGGCAAACAGTCGTCAGACTCGTATCCCTAACAGTAGTGTCGTCACAATGAATGTTATCACCGTGTTTGAGCATCAACGTCTGACCGTGCATGATTTTTTGCACGCGTCTGACTTCGATTGGCTAATAGCGCAAGAGTTTGCAGTATTTACTATCAAGCGTAAGCGAGGACAGTGGCAGCTTAAGGTTGGGCACTATATTGGGGTTATTCTACTACCCAGTGGCATGACGCTTGAGATATTGCCAAAGCTCAATCAGTCTACTCAGAGCAATGATATCGTCCAGACCCGTCATTGGGTACAGGGTATGCTATCGGATTTAATTCATCTTGATGCGCATAACAATCGTAAGCTCCCCAATACGAAAAACTTCGGTCAGTTTAGTTCCCAGTCCACTCCTTTACCGTTAAAAGTATTGCCTATATCAGATTGGCTGATTGAGCAGTTTTTGCAGCGTTTAATGGGTTATCAACCAACCAAGCATTATCAGGCTCAGATTGAAAATCAGGCATCCCTGCAAGGTCGACTGCTCATTAAAGAACAACTGCGTCATAATAGTATGCAACCGCATAAGTTCATCTGTGAAAGTAGCGTATTAAGTCACGACATGTTGGCCAATCGGCTGATTAAGAGTGCATTGGTTTACTTGATGCCTTTATTGACCCAGTTTATTTCTTCAAAACTGTTGCAGCCATGGCAGCAAGTGCCTACGCTAAACAACCGCGAAATGCAGCAGATAGCGTTAATATATGCTCAAGCAAAGCGTCAGCTAGACGTTCAACCACTCCAAAGACAAAAATTGCACGCCGCGCAGCAATTAGTAGACTTGGCATACTGGTTACTAAAACAGACGACAGCTGCGACAGGTAATGGTATTGATCCTAATAGACAAAATTGCTCTCAGCTAAGATTGTGTTTATTGATTGATATGAATCAAGCTTTTGAGCAATGGGCAAGTCAGCGTATTGCATCGATGTTTCAGCAGATTAGTAGCAATTATCGTCCCTTCTATCAAACCCAAAGTGTCTGGCTAAACGATGCTGAAGGATTAGCGTGCTTGTCTATACGGCCTGATTTGCTGATATTTGAAACCGTCTCTGATGATTGCCAAAACCAGAACGATATAGTAGCTCATCAAACTGGAGCCAAAAACAAAACCAAAGGTCACTACAGTCATGTCATCGATATTAAGTGGAAGTACTTACCGCATGCTGCTGCAATTAGTGCGAGCGACGCTTATCAATTGACCAGCTATGCACAAGCTTACTTGGCGAGGCAGGTCTGGTTGGTTTATCCGGTGCTAGGTAGTGATAGGCAGCCAGTAGCGCTCAAGCAGCAAACTCATTATGGTAATAATGATAGCAGTAGCGATAATATTAAAAACAATGAATCAGCTGATGCCCATTTATGGTTAATGCCGTTTGATGTTTTGACAGGTACACTTAACGGTGAAGTACTGCCACATTTGGACAAAGCTTAATATCATTATCAATGACAGCGTGACTGACTGACTGATTGATAGATAGGTAAATAAGAAAAGGGTCTGGCTGTCACTATTTTGGCGAAATTGACGTAATTTTAAAAAAAATAGCGATTATTTGAAATTAATCGAAAATAGGTGTTGACACAATCGCCTTTACCCCTTAATATGTGCACCTCGATAGCGAGGAACATTAACAAGTTAGCGGCATTGCCAACAACGAGTTGATTAACAAACTATCGTGATAATAGAGAATTTCGGAGTGTGGCGCAGTTTGGTAGCGCATCTGGTTTGGGACCAGAGGGTCGTAGGTTCGAATCCTATCACTCCGACCATCTATTTTAAGAGCCTTACAGGCTTTTTTTTATGTATAACGGTTTAGTTTCTGATATAGTAAAATATATTGCAAAGTAAGCTGAGTATATAAAAGTCCTCTAAGAGCGCCTGTAGCTCAGCTGGATAGAGCATCTCCCTTCTAAGGAGGTGGCCGCAGGTTCGAATCCTGCCAGGCGCACCATTTAGCCTGCAAATCTTGCCTATTCTTTGGCAATAGTTATGGCGGTTGTAGCTCAGTTGGTAGAGCCCCGGGTTGTGATCTCGGTTGTCGTGGGTTCGAGTCCCATCAGTCGCCCCATTTTATTCTGCATTATCTGCATATAAATCCTATCTTTATACTAAATCTTATCTAATAAATAGCACTCGCCACTGTTGGCGTTTTTTTGTGCCTGCTTGATTTCTATTTCTCTGTATTATCCTATAATATTAAACGGTTAAAGCTTTCTGAACTTTTGATTGTTTAACGATTCACTGACTTCTTATTCATATCAATTTTGCGATAGGTTTTTCTTCAAAAACCTAAACCGACTGTGTCTGCTCTACTATTGGTTAGTACTGCTTATGAGTAAATAGACATCATGTTTTAAATCGGGCATTATGCTTAGGTCTTGATGCATCCTGCTGATTGAGACATGGTATTGGCTAGATCGAAAAAATTTAAAGCATTTTGGATACACACCCGCCTTTTTAAGATAAATCGTTATTAATCTGCATTATTGAGGAATTGATTGATGGACGCACTGAGTGTATTGCTGCAAAACGTGCATTTATTTGAGACTAAGTATTATCGTCTAAATGGCACTGGCAATTGGTCTTATTCTATTACTAGAAAAGACACCATTTTATTTTACTTGGTAATGTCTGGCGGTTTTTGCATTGATGTTGGTAATGGTCTACGAGAAGCTCGCGCTGGCGATATGATCATGATTCCGAATGCACACAAGCATGTGAGTTATGCACTCAACCATCATGGCGATGTTGCTGAGTCGCTTGATGAGCTATTGAGTAATTGTACCGAGCGTACACTTGATATTGATGGCGATGGAGACCCCAATTCATCTTTGATACTGATCGAATGCAAATACGACAAAGAGATGATTAATCCTCTGTTGTCAGTACTGCCACCGATATTACCGGAGCTCAATGATGCCGCTGACGGTCGGTTTGAAGTGATTGATGTAGAGATTAAGCTGCTAACACTAGAAGCTGAGCGTGAGCGTATGGGCAAAACGGCCGTAATCAATCATTGGGCAAGCATCATGATGATTGAATGTTTGCGCGTGTATATTGAAAGCTTGCCTGAAGCCACAGAAAACTGGCTTAAAGCCATGAAGGATCCGTTTTTGACCAAGGCGCTAGCCGCAATGCATGGGGCACCGAGTGAAAGCTGGACCATTAATCAGCTTGCCGAAGTAGCAGGGATGTCACGTTCTAGCTTTGCACAGCGTTTCAAAGACACCGTTGGTATGCCACCACTGACTTATCTGATCGATTACCGCTTACGATTGGCGGCTCGCTATTTACGCTTACAGCAAAACAGTATTAGCCGTATTAGCGAGATGGTGGGCTACGCTTCAGATTCGACTTTTAGTCAGGCGTTTAAACGTGTGTATGGTGTCTCGCCAAAAGCATACCGTCAGCAGTATCGACAGAACAATCTTGCATAGCTTCAGTTGCTGTTTATTTAAGTTATTTAAGTAGAATCTCGACGATAAGCGCTAAGGTCATCTATATGTCCTTGGCGCTTTTTTAATTTGTGAATATATATTGTTTATAAACGTTGAGTCACTCATATCTATAAGATCTTTGGTAACTTGCTATGGCTATTTTAGTTAAGGGCAGCTGACAATGAGTCTGTGTTCAGGTACTATGGGTTGATGAGTCGTCGAGACAAAAGCGTTGATGTTGTAGCGCGTTATATGTCCTTATACGATAAGCATATAAAAGGATCGAGACGATGTTTATTTTCGCTGCTGATGGTATGTTATGACTGAACCGACCGCAAAGCTAAATGCAGAAAGTAATGGCCAACAAGAGGCTGCTGCAACTGCTAAAACAGAAAGTAATGTTGATAAAAACACTGCTATAGAGAACCCGCATGTCAGCAAAAATGCGCCGAAAAATGAGCCGGTAGAGACACCTGATAAGGCGGCATTATTGACGATGTTTACTTTGCCAGATATCGAGGCGGTAGCAACTGAAGCAGTAATATCTGAGTCATCCGATAGTCTTACTGTAGCTGCAAAACCTGTGGCGCAAGAAACCAATGTCGCTACGCAGCGTGTTGCGCTTTATCGTGTTCAGCATGAGCGTACTCGACTGTTATATATGGCATCTGCCAATACGCGTCCTACTTACTTAGTACAAACCCTGAAGCCACAATTCGCAGAATATCAGCAATATTTACTTGCGCAGCAGCTCGATAAACGTGGGTTGATGGATATGGATACGCTCGAAAGACTCTGGCAGCAGCTGCATGTGGTCGATGACATTATTGCAGATATCGTGCGTCATATGCCTGCACAGCAGCCCGCCGGTTGGCAGCTGACGACTCAAGATGGTCGCAATCCATTGTGCTTTGCTACGGTCGGTAAGTTAAAGCACGGCAAGCCAATTCGCGACCAAGGTAGCCTCAATAGTTATGTGCTTGGACATTTTGGCGTGAGTAGCTTTACCTACGATCGAGGCTATTATATTGGTCATGTGGTTGGTTATTTATTCAGCTGTTATTATTGTGCTCACTTGTCGATCACTTATGGCGTCACAGCCCTTGGACAGCAAGTCGTGGCTGACTATGATTACGTCAGTCTTGAAACCCCGCATATGGTTAGGCTATTACAAGGTCTTGACGGTTATTGCAAAAAACGCATTTATCAGTTGGCCGTTATTTGTGCGCGCTTGAGTGTTTTCGCGAGTGATAAACGTATTGAAAGAATGCTAATCGCTGAGGTCAATGACTTTGATAAAAAGCTACAGCAGCAGCATTTGGATGTCTTATTATTACAAGGTTTAATGCCTGATAGTAATGACTCAACGCCACTGCTCTAAGCATTGAATGTCAAATTAATAAATTTCTATTAAGTCATAAATTATAACTGTCTACCTGTAAGCCTCTTAGGATATCTGCTGCCATGCCTGCCTATCATTTCAAAGCGCTTGACGACCATGGCGTTGTCCAAAAAGGCTTGCTAGAAGGGGACTCTGCGCGGCAAATTCGCCAGCAGCTGCGTGATAAGCAATGGACACCCGTTGAAGTCAATCCGGTCAATGACAGACAGAGTCAGAGCAAAAACCGCTACAAAAAACCGTCTGCATACGAGCTGGCATTGCTGACACGTCAGCTATCTGTGCTACTAGCAGCGGGTATCCCACTTGAGGAAACCTTGGCAGCGGTTGCTAAACAATCTCCAAAGACTCATATAAAATCCCTGATGCTTGCGGTACGCTCACATGTCTTGGAAGGGCTCAGCTTAGCACGTTCTCTGCAACAAGCTGCTAGCTTTCCGCCGTTATACATCGCTACGATTGCCGCAGGCGAAAAATCTGGCCATCTTGACCTTATCCTCAATCAGCTAGCAGACTATACCGAAAACCGCTTTGCGCTCCAAAAGAAAATACAAGGGGCCATGGTCTATCCGATTGTCTTAATGGTAATGGCAATCGCGGTAATTATGGGACTGATGAGCTTCGTTGTGCCCAAAATTGTCAAAGTCTTTGAACAGTCTGAGCAAGCACTGCCTTTAATTACTCAAATCGTTCTCACGCTATCGAATATCATTACTCAGTGGTGGTGGTTAATATTACTGGTATTGGCAAGTACCGCATTTTTATTCTACCGTTTTGCCCAAACGCAAGCAGGTAAATTAACCATTGATAGCGTGGTGCTTAGATTGCCGATACTCGCCAGATTGTCGAAAGGATTAAATGCCGCGCGATTTGCCAGTACCCTTGCGATACTAGTACGCTCAGGAGTGCCTTTAATTGAGGCATTACATATCGGTGCTGCGGTCACGACCAATTTGCATATCCAAAAAACCATTATCACTGCGGCTGATAGGGTCACAGAAGGCTCTAGTTTGTCTAGCCAGCTAGAGAAGTCTACTTACTTTCCACCAATGATGGTACAGATGATAAAAAGTGGAGAAAACTCAGGCGAGCTTGAAAATATGCTGAGCCGTGCCGCCAATATGCAGGAGGCAGAAGCAACCAATTTTATCAGTACTTTATTATCATTACTTGAACCTCTAATGCTGGTGCTAATGGGCATAGTAGTCATGATTATTGTGATGGCGGTTATGCTACCTATTGTCAATATGAACGATTTAGCAGGCTAAGTTAATTCGCTAGCCGATGATTCATTATGCTATTCACATACAGACAGCTTCCTATCTCCAAAACCTCTATTTAGTTCTCTTTTGCTCTATTCATATCACCTAACTTGCTTACTAAACCTTGGACTAGCTTTCTTAAGGTTTGCTTACTGTTGTATATTATTGAACGAACGCTATTTTTGCTATGGCAAACACCAGCGCTGCGCTATAGTAAGCACGGTTTAATAGTCATACATTTAGAGTCAGCTAACATTTAACTTCGGCTGAAATAGCAAACTCAAACTAGGCGCAGCGCTGGATAAAAATAAAACCATGGTTTATAGTGACAATAGTTTCAGAGCTCATTGATATATCATTGATGAGAGCCACAATAGAACGCCACTTTTACTATTTACATAACTGTGATGACCAAAGCGATGACTATGACTGACAAATTCCAAGTAAATATGACGCCAAAAAGTGCTATTCAGAATATGCAATCCCATTCAAATATTGTAACTGACCATAAGACCGCTTCTTCAGCTATGCGGCGCAGTGCGATAAAAAAGTCTGGTCAAGCAGGATTCACTCTTATCGAGATTATGGTCGTTATTGTGATCCTAGCCATTCTTGCTGGATTAGTGGTACCAAAAGTAGTTGGTCAAAGTGATAAGGCCCGTGTGAAAACAACTGAAACGGCGCTTGCCACTGTCTCAAATGCGTTAGATATGTATAAGGTTGATAATTCGCGCTATCCGACGACCGCTCAAGGATTAGAGGCGCTTACGACACCGCCTGCTGATGCAAAAAACTATCCTGAAGGTGGGTATATTAAAGGGGGCTATCCAACTGATGGCTGGGAAAATGAGATGCAATATGTTGCACCAGGTAGTGAAGGGCGATCTTACGATTTATTTTCGTTAGGTGCTGATGGTCAACAAGGTGGTGAAGGTCAAGATGCGGATCTTTATGCTCAACTATAAAGCTTAATAACAGACGTATAGTGAATAAGTTCTGATACTGATATAGCTTTGTAGAATGAAACATTAGTTCATCGATGCACTTTCAACAATTTATAAATATCAACCAATATTCCCTTATTGGTTGATATTTTTTATCAGTAGATAAATCGCCTACTGTTCAATACAAGTTTGATAGCCAGTGCTATAAATATATCTAAGCGCTCGCCAAAACAGTCATCGAAAACTGCAATTAAAGGTACTCATCTATGTCGATCCAAAAGTCTAATAAATACTTTTCTAAAAACCTTTATAAATTGGTCCTAACCGTTGCAAGCACTTCATTAGTAACGGTTCTGTCAATGACATCGATCAGTGTACAGGCAGCAGGGTTAAATGACTTATTTAAAAATAGCTCCTCGGCAAAATCAAAGTTCTTACCAGTGGATGAAGCCTTTCAGGTGGTCAGCAATACCAAAGCGACTTCCAAAGGCACGCGGTTGTCGATCAGTTTTGAAATTACGCCAGGGCATTATGTCTATAAGGATAAGCTTACGTTGAGCTTCCCTAAAGGAATAAGTGCCACGCCGTTCACTTTTAATCAATCACCAGTATCAATCAATGATCCGACCTTTGGTCAGGTTCCTGTATTTACGCAAAGAAGTGTCATTGCAACCACGACACTGACGACCAGTAATGGTAAGGGAGCCAAAAACGCGCCTGTTATTATTGGTTGGCAAGGGTGTGCAACGGCTGGCCTATGCTATCCACCAGAAAAAGTCAGAACCAAGATAGACATTGCTGCGACACGCAGATAAATATCGGTAATAATAGGTAGCCATTCATGTCCATCAAGACATCACCAAAATCCTCATCATTTAGCGTATCTACTCATTCGAAAAAATCACATATCTTAGCGCTTGCTATCGCTAGTGGCTCATTGTTGACAGGTTTATCAGCGACATCGGCGGTACAAGCGGCAGGGTTAGGTGACCTTTTCGGTAGTAGTGAAAGCTCATCGAAGTCAAAGTTTTTGCCAGTAGATCAAGCGTTTCAGGTGAGTACAGATAGCACCCCTGTTAAAGCGGGTACGCGGTTATCTATTAACTTCGATATCACTCCTGAACATTACGTCTATAAAAAGCAAATCAAGCTTACGCTACCCGCTGGCGTGACGGCGGCACCTTTTACCTTTAGCCAGACACCATATTCGATAGATGATCCGACATTTGGCAAAGTACTGGTATTTGACCAAGCAAATATGGTCGCTACCACCACACTGACGAACAATAGTGGCAAGAATATAGATAGTGCCGCTATCGTCGTCGGCTGGCAAGGCTGTGCAAAAGCAGGACTGTGCTATCCACCTGAAAAGATTAATACGACTGTCGATATTGCAGCTGCATCGACGCAGGTATCAGCAGATAGTGAGAGTACTGCGAGCTCGACCGACTCAGAGAATAGTGCTACGGCGACACCAGAGGAAGTAAGCTCAACAGCTCTTGATAATGCTTTGCCTGATGAAGCACAAGCACTGACAGACGATGGTGCTATTGACTATGATCTCATTGATGACAGCGCTGTAGAGTATGATTCTTTAGATAGTAGTGCAGCGATGAATACGATTTCTGCAGCAAATAGCAGCGTAACAGGCGAGACGGCCAATAGCGAAAAGGCAACAAACAATAGTTTTGTTGATAGCGATCCTTTTGGTTTGGCCTCTCACCCTTGGTTGGCATTAGTACTATTATTTTTAGCAGGCTTAGGCTTAGCTTTGACGCCTTGCGTCCTACCGATGTTGCCTATCGTGGCCAACATTGTAGCCCGCGAACAAAACCCAACGGTCAAACGCGGTGTCATCTTGACCACCAGTTACGCGATTGGGGTAGCGACTGCTTATGGTATTTTGGGCGCTGTTATCGCAGTATTCGGTGAGTCTTTAGGTATTATTGGTTGGCTGCAGAATCCAATTATTCTCATTAGCTTTGCTATTGTTTTTATACTTCTCGCACTATACATGTTAGGTCTTTTCAGTGTGCGATTACCACAAGCGATCAGTCGAAAGATGCAAGGCTTAAGCCAAGCAGGTGACAGTAAGCTTGGTAGTACAGGCGGCAGTTTGATCGCTGGGTTTTTATCAGCGTTAGTCGTGTCACCTTGTGTTTCTGCGCCATTATTTGGGGCATTATTAGCGGTTTCTACCATTGGTAGTCCGTTGCTCGGCTTTGCCGCTTTATTCATGCTGGGTTTTGGTTTATCAGCGCCGCTTATCCTAATCGGTGCGACTCAAGGCAAGATTATGCCAAAGGCAGGCGAGTGGATGAATTGGGTCAAGCAAGGTTTTGCTTTACTACTGTTTGCCGTGGCACTGCTATTGATTGAGCGCGTCTTTATATCGCCAGTCATGCTGATGATATGGGCATTGTGGTTTATGGTCGTGGCAACATGGGCATGGAGTTGGTTAGGTAAAGGTCGTATGCTGACCCAAGCACTAAGCCTTATCGCTGGTATTTGGGCAGCATGTTTAATAGTCGGAGCTGCATTGGGTAATGACGATAGCTTACATCCACTAGCGTCATTAGGTGCAGCACCGATGATGGTACAGTCAACGTCTGGTCAACCAGTGAATAGTGATAGCACTACTGATAAGACGATCACGACGCTTGCAGAGCTAGATGCCATTGTCGCAGCCAATCCGAATGTCATTGTCGATCTGACAGCGGAGTGGTGTATTGAGTGCCGCATTATGGACAAGAACCTGTTTCATAATCGTCCAGCGCAGATGCAAGATTGGCAATTAGTAAAGCTCGATATCACTGAGACGACAGCAGACTCAAAAGCCGTGTTGTCTCGTTACCAACTCTTTGGTCCACCAGCGCTGCTATATTATATTGATGGTCAGCTAGTAAATCAGCAAGTTGGTGAGATTGGTCGCTCAGAGTTTGAGCAAACATTATCGGCGTTGAACAACTAATATTTAACAATGAACACTTAAGAAACCAGTGTGATACTTCGAAAATTCTTAAGAATATTGAGAAGGCCAGTATACTAAGAAAAGTATGCTGGCTTTTTTAGTACTATTAAATCCATACTATAGAATATTTAGTAAGTATTTGTTATATAAGCGATTATATTGATAGGTGCTTATTTTAACTATCGATAAAGCTAGTATCGTGCTTATATTTTCATTACAATAAGGAAACAATGCAGCAGGGGCACTAATTGTCATTTTTTCCGCTCCTAATATCTGCGATTAGCTGATAGTCTCAGTCAATTCTATTTTAGCGATAACGCTAATGGCCATATTAATTACCTCATATACTCTGCTAGCGCTAATGCTAGTTAGATAAAGGACACTTATGTTTGCCCATACCATTACTCAGCGTCACCAACAGCTGTCTTACCAGAATGCACCTATGCCTCTTCGTATTGCAGTTGCGCTTGCGTTGAGTTGTACCGCGATACAAGTACAAGCTGCTGATGATTCTCAGACTTATAACGAACTGCCAGCACCTGAAGCTGCGTTTGAATATGAGGATCTTGACCTATCACAGAGTCTCGATAACAGTGCGATATCTTCTGACGTGGGTACACAAAGTGGCAAAATAATTAGCAAAGAATTTATTGCCCAGCAAGCCAAGCTGTTTTCTGAATGTACTCAAGTCCAGTCTAGTGCTGCTCGCCTCGCTTGTTTTGATAAAGTAGCTGAACAAGGTAAGACACCAAGTTATACCTCAACCAAACAACCAATTGATTTGGCAAAAACCTTTCAAAGTACGGTCTCAGGTAATCCAAAAGTGATATTGGCTGAGTCTCAAACGGCGATGAGTGGGACGACAGTTGAAGATGCAGACACCATCTTAATGACCAATCAGCAAACAGCAGCCAGCAAATTGAAGGCAAACGGTAACGTAGAAGTAGATGCTGAAACGAATAGTGAGGCACAGATTTTAGAAAATGTAGGTGTCACTCAAACAGATATCGAAAAATTCTCGCCACTCAGTCTATCTTATGATCTAGACAAAAATAGTGAGCGTGGTACTTGGACGGTCAGACCATATCGACCGACATATCTGTTGCCATTATTTTATACTTTCGATCCCAATTTAAGTCCAAGTACACCATCACAAGAAACAGATCCTTTTGATTCTAATGACATACGCGAAACTGAGCTAAAATTCCAATTATCCCTAAAAACAAAAGTCGCAGAAGACTTGTTTGATACCAGTGCTGACCTATGGTTTGGCTATACTCAAGAATCACATTGGCAAGTTTATAACGAAGACAACTCGCGTCCATTCCGTGCTACCGATTATCAACCTGAAATATTCTTAACCCAACCTGTGACAGCAGATCTGCCTTTTGGTGGACGTCTGCGTATGTTGGGCGCAGGTGCTGTCCATCACTCGAATGGACAAGATGATCCATTATCACGTTCATGGAATCGTGCTTACCTCATGGCGGGCGCAGAGTGGGGCAGACTCTCAGTCATACCGCGCCTATGGGCTCGAGTAAATAACGAAAGTAGTAGCGATGACGATAATCCAGATATCGAAGACTACATGGGCTACGGTGATATCAAGTTCTTATATGATTTGCCGGCTGATCAGAGCATTAGCGGTACCTTGCGCTACAATCCAGGTACCAATAAAGGTGCTGCGCAAATCGACTATATCTATCCTATCTCAGAGAACGTTAATGGTATGGTTCAGCTATTCCAAGGATATGGTGAGTCGATCATTGATTATAATCATGAAAATACCTCTATCGGCTTTGGTATCGTACTGAACGATTGGAAAGGGCTCTAATTTAGAAAGGACATCAATTTGAGAAAGGCTCTAACATAGGTGAGATTTATTATAAATTATGACAAATTATAGTTTATGCGCCGTTTAGCGCCTTATCAAACTGGACTGTGGTTGGCAGAATATATGGATATGCGCTGCCAACTATGCCGTATTTATCGTAGTACACCACAATCTCAACTACTGCATCATCAAGCGCAATCTAGCCTAGATAATATAACGGATACGCCGCCTACACGGACAGCTTTAAAGCAACACTCCTTTCTTACTAATATCGTTCATCGAGCAAACAGCCATTTAACTAGTGGTTTACTCTGCGCTCACTGTCACAACGATATCACTTGGTTGCCAAGACCTTTTGAAGTGGATATCGCTCCTAGTATATCTCTATCTATCCAAGCCTCTACTTACTACGAGTATCCAATACGTCAAGCTATCCGAGCATTTAAGCATCAAGAGGATATGACGAAATTGCCATTACTGTTACATGCCATACGTCAATTACCTCGTCCACACGGTTGTCATCGCAATAACAGCGTGATTGTTGCTATGCCAACGACAAGTCAACGATTGGTCAAACGTGGGTTCGATCCTGTCAGCATTCTATCTGCCCAATTGTCTAAACATTGGCAAATTCCTTTATGGCAGGGCGTTAAGCGTATTGACGATACAGTTAGCCAGCAAGGACTGACTCGTGCCGAACGTCTTAGTAACTTAGATAACGCCTTTGCCCTAATCGAAAAGCCCCCTACAAAACGCTTACTATTATTTGATGACGTATCTACTACAGGTGCAAGCTTACAAGCATTAGCGCGAGCGTTCATTCCACCTGCAACAGTAAAATCAGCAAAAGATAGCAGCCATAATAGTTATCAAATTTCTGCTTACGTATTAGCACATGGCAGTCAGTCCTAAAAATCATCTATCTAATTGAAATTATTAATATATTGCTTATATATCATCGTAACGCTATATTATTAAATACATACATATTTACTGGTCTATCAAGTATGTATTATTGTTCATCCGTATATAACATGAACAGAATGTTGTGGAACAAAAATTGCATATTATTAGTTAAGCTAATTATAAAACTATTAGCAAAACTGACACTAGATTTTAGTTATTTTAAAACAAAGACTGATAAGAGACAGACATTAGCAGTGCTAAATAGGAATTTGATGTGAACGCATCTATGAATAGTCTACCGACCTCGCTAAGAACAGCCAGTTTAGGGTTTACCTTGATTGAGCTGATGGTAACGATTGCTGTTCTTGCCATTATTGCAGGTATTGCGGCACCTAATATTAGCACTCAACTTGCAAACCAGCGCGTGAAATCGACAGCTGCGACGCTTGCTAATGCACTAAAAGAGGCTAAGGTAGAAAGTGTTATTCGTCGTCAACCACTAACGATAAGCTTTGATAATACTAATAAGGTAATAAATATTCAGCATATAGTGTCAGGTACGGTAGATAGCACGGTAGAAAGTTATAGGTATGATGCTAAAAGTACAATTAAATCAGATCGTAGCAGTAATGAATTTAAGCCAAATAAAGTCGCAGAAGTTACCACATATACTATATGTGATAGCAATAGTGCAGCTAGTCCTATAAAAATCTTAGTCAGTGCTACTGCCGTTATTAGTAATAGATCCGAAGGAACGTGCCCATGACTAAAATTATTAACCAACAAGGCGTGGGTTTGGTTGAGGTGCTAGTTGCTCTGTTACTACTAGCAGTTGCAGTATTGGGGTTTAGTGCACTCAATATGGTATCTATAAAAGCAACAGATGATAGCGTGCTAATAGCAAATGCTAATACAGTAATGCGTGGCTTGTCTGAAGACTTGCGACTAAATTCTAATAATATACTGGCTTATCAAAAGGATATCCAAAGTGTATTAAGTAAAGTATCTGCTTCAAAGAATTACTGTGCAGTTGTCGAAGACTATAAAACGAGTACTGTCACAAAGAACTGTGATAGTGAGTCATGTACCGAAGAACAGCTAGGTCAATACAATAGCTGGAGTACGATGAAACAAGCATGTGAAAACGGTGTTTTACTCAATATGATTACTTGTCCCGGTACTGCGGACAAACAGTTACGTCAATGTATTATCACTTCATGGAACGGAACAGAGCCAGTGTTTGGAGTCAGTTCAGCGAGTAGTAAGGCTTGTGCCGATGAGCTTGGAATATATCATGCAGGCTCTGATTGCTTGATTATGGAGTCTTACTAATGAATATTAAATATACTCAGGACGGCTTTTCTTTAATAGAACTAATGATCTCTCTTACCTTAGGTCTTTTAATCTCAGCAGCGGTCATGCAAATTTATTTGACTAGCGTTAAGACCAGTAGCGTACAGGCTGGCGGTACAGATATATTAGAAGCGAGTATTTTTGGTATTCAAAATATAGAAAAGAGTATAAGGCTTAGTAATTTAGGTATGGCGGATACTAACAATCCTTTCACTCCTACGGCAGGTCTGGTTATGACCAGTGACAGTGGTTTGGTTATTACTACCCAGACAGACAAATCTAAGAATAATATGAATGGTATTAAAATGGGAGGAACCAAGTCAAGCGCTGGTGCTGAAGAGATTACAGATGGCTATCTAACCAGAAGTGGAAACCAAAGTACAAGTAGCGTTAACAACGCTTGGAAAGCAGGGAACAGTAACATTACAGACTTAAAAAGCTCCCAACTCACTATACAGTACGAAGCACCGCAGAATATGTACGACTGTGAAGGCTCCTTAGTTCGGGGACCAGTCGAAATAGATCGGGATGGACGTTTGACGATGATACCAGGACAGGTTGTTATTGAAAGGTATTTTCTTAACGAAGTTACTCAGAGTAATAAGTCTAATTATGAATCAAATATAAAAAGTTATGAGCTACGTTGTGACGCTGGACGTTATATCAAAGAAGACTTGAGTGCAGCAGAACTTGCAGCACAAGAAATCAGTGGTAAGGACAGTACTAAATTAGTGGCTACTCGGAATATAAGAGATTTTGGGGATGCTGGAGAAGTCGTTATTCCAAGAGTTGATTATTTTGGTGTCTTGCTAGGAGTAGAGGTTGTCGCTACCAGTCCAACTAATACTTCGGTTAGTTTAAGGTATTTTACTCCTGAACAATATATGAGTTTTTTGAAAACTGTTCAACAGGCAGAATCTTCAGGCAGCGCTTCTACGACAACCACGACAGACGTTATATCTGTAAAACTCTCAGTTTTAGTGCGAGCTGATCGTCCGCTTACAGGAGAAGCTGGGGCAACCAAATTCATAGTTTTTGGAGAAGAAGAGGAGCTATCTTCAGATACTTCTAGTGCATTTATTCGTAGGGTTTATGAGTCGAATATAATGTTGAGAAACTCAAGAGCCATTAAAGAAAGTTCTATACCCAGTATCTAGTTGATGAAGCGGATAATCTGACTGAAAGAGGATAAATGAGATGACTAGACAATCACAGGAAGGCGTTACTCTTATCGTAGTATTGATGTTTTTAATGCTCATTACTTTAGTGGGTATTATTGCGGTTAAGAGAAGTACAACAGATTTAAAAGTAGCCACTGCTGATCAAATAGACACGTTTTTATTAAACTCTTCAGATAGCGCAAATAAGCGTATTGAGAAAATATTTGATAACGATACAGATCAAGATTATGTAGATGCAGTGATAGAAGGGACGGGAATGTTTGGCTATTATCTTTCTCAAGCAGGTAGTACAAATCGCGATGATCAATATATCTTTTGTTATAATGCGCGACTAAATAGCTTTGCTAAATTGAATCAAGCCAGCATCGTAAAACCTAATGGGGGTACGGTGATGACAACGGGTAGTGGATACTGTGATATATCAAAGACGGAAAGCTACTCTAGTGCTCGTAGTAACTCAGTAACGCAAATTAATATTACTCGCCCATCGCGTGTAGTTGTAGGACAAGGGGGCTTTAAATCAGTAACACAAGGATCTGGTATACAAGCTAATGAGCCAAGCAACGAGTCTGCCGTCTTTAATATTCGTTCTACTTCTATATTACCTAGTCTATCGAATGCTAGTAAAGAAGATATAAACGACTGTCTTAAAAAACCTATTGACCCTAATGATGGTAGCACTGAATCACTGGATGAATGTATGAAAGACGAGGGGGTTGCGACTAAAACACTAGTTCAGCAAGCTTATGTTAAGAACGTCATAGACAATACTGTTTGTTATGGGTTTGGTGTAGGAGACGGTAAAATAGATGAAGATTGTCAGAAACTGGTTGGCATTGATGTCAATGGTAACCGTAAGACAGCCGCTAACAATTAATTGATAGATAAACAAGGCCTCCATTAGTCCTTTTAACAGTTGTAGTTAAATAAGAGTACTCATCATGATTTTAAAAAAGCTCATACTTAATCAGTTACGATATTCTAAGCTTAGCCAGACTGTTAAGCCTTTATGCTATGCCGTTACACTCTCTATGGTGGCCTTACCCGTTAATGCGGGTAGGAACGATCTGGGTGATTTGGAAATATATAAAGCAGCAGAATCAGGTGGTGCTGTACTAACGCTAATGCTCGATACTTCGGGATCTATGGGTACGAAGGATTTCGGTGGTCGTCAATCTAGATTAACTATATTAAAAAATGCCTTGACTGAACTCTTTGAAAAAAAAGATGCATCCGGTAATTATACATTATCAAGTAACAATATTATCGGTTTGGGTCAGTACTCTGTTGATAAAACAGGTGATAATAATGTTGATGACAAAGCAGGTAGCATTCTTGTACCAGCGCGTAAACTGGATGAGACTCAACGTACTTTACTGATTAATGCTCTAAAGGGTTTTAAGGCAGATGGTTTTACACCAGCTGCCAACGCTTATGCGGAAGCAGGTGCCTATATGATGGGTACAACAACAGTGTCGGCAACGAACCAAACGGCATTTAAAGTTCTTGGAAGAATAACCAAAAATAGTAGTGGAAACTTTGTTTTAGAAAAGTGTGTCAATAATGCTGCGACTGCTAGTACTTTGACCTCTCAAAGCACCACGAAAACTATTCAAATATTAGACTGTAAATCCGGTAGGTATAATCAGGTTCCAGCTATTGGACTAACTAATAGTCTAACTGGTAATGATGAGATAGCTAAAAACGTACTAGTAGGAGTAGATGACTTTTGGACAGAAAACTCAAACACACGTTACTATCTTAAAAAAAATCAGAAAGTGTTAAATGATACTGATCAAAGTGGTTACACGACTTCAGTTGAAGACTCTAAAGATCAGAACAATGATTACCTGACTTATAACGCACCAGTTTCTGATTCACAGTGTAGCGGCTACGGTATTTACTTTTTGACAGATGGTGAGCCTAATAGAAGTTCAAATAGTATTGCTTCTGGTTTGATGAATCTAAGTCTGACTGGTAATAGCAGCCCTCTAAGTATTAGTGATAAATGCTCGGGAGACTTACCTAATGGTAGCTGGGGTTCTGAGGGAGCTTGGTCATGCATGGGTGATTATTCTAAGAAATTACGAGATGTGACTAACCCTTCCAAACGCTCAATACTAACCGCCACTGTTGGGTTTGGTAAAGAATTTGCTGGTATTAAGACTTCGGTAGATGGCGCTGGTAAGACGGTATATCATTGTGATGAGTCAGCATCCTCATCATATAAACCTTCTCAAGATGCTAAAAACCTGTGTGAGTTAGGTAGTGAGGCCTATGGTGGCGGTGGTTTTTACTACACGACAGATGCAGATAGCCTTGCAGCCAGCGTGACAAGCTTCACTGCTAAACTAACTCAGGTTATTGAAACTGCCCCTTCAGGCACCATTACGATTCCCAATGATCCATTAAGCTCTACTAATCTGCAGCCATTTGCTTATTTACCTATGCTCGAGCCAAAAGTAGCTGGTTCTCAGTATGTATGGCCTGGAAATTTAAAGAAATACAATGTCTATCAAGGTACGCTATATGGTAAATCTACTTTCCCATTTAGTGAGTCTAGTAGATTATATGTAGATGATGATGGTGATGATTTTCCAGATGATTTAAGCACAAGTACTCAAGATCTGTGGAGTACCATAGATTACAAAAATGATAAAGGTGAAAGTGCGAATAATTCGATCTATGCAGGTGGCGCTTATGCACGTTTAAAGGCGCCGACTGCCGGAGCTAATGCTAATACTACCCGTAATGTGTATGTTGAGAGTGGAACTGGTAGCAATACCAAGCTAGTAAATATTAAAGTGACAAATGGTACTGTGATTGGGTTTGATCAGTTAGATACAGATTATGGAGTAGCAGAAAAGTTGTATCTACTATCCTTTTTGGGATACAGCGTGTCCACAGATGCTGCAGCAACTATTGCTGCTTTAAATACAGCCGCCAAACAAACAACAGCATTTAATGACATAGTTAGGACTTACGCAACAATCAGTCTAGGCGAGCGCAACTGCTCGCAGAGATAGTCATCCAGCAAGCCATGTTTTAACTGATATACCGTTTTCTTTGTCTGCCTAGCAATACGGGTCAAACTTATCCAA
>Ga0208015_1000233_pt1 | contig 35932 bp, 23 predicted proteins | sample 26BtaG_FD_184101 | JGI IMG/M metagenome (GOLD analysis project Ga0208015, IMG submission 184101) | Marine viral communities from Cariaco Basin, Caribbean Sea - 26B_WHOI_OMZ_CsCl (SPAdes) (version 2) | ecosystem: Environmental > Aquatic > Marine > Oceanic | place: Caribbean Sea: Cariaco Basin... | reverse complement strand
AGGGCCTCAATGGCAACCTTGGTCTTGAAAGCAATTGTGAATTTTCGTTTTGTTCGTTTCATATTCATAAGTTTAAAGTTAAAAATTTTCAACTTAACTTATGGTCTGAATTTAGGGGAGTATTACATGTATAAAAGAATTTTTTAAAGCTTAAATAAAATTCTATTTTGCGCATTCAAATTTTCAGCTCTCTTTTTGAATCTATCGATGTCCCTTAAAACATATTTTCTTTTTCTTTTCCTCCTCGCATCTTTCCATTCCTTCTCTCAGTTAGAACGTACGGATAAATTTGGAGAACCATCCTCCCAAGACTTTGAATTGAAAATTCTTGAAGAAGAGCCTGACGCTCCGGGAGCAATTTTATTTGAATCTGCCAACTACTATGCTGTACCAATTATCAAAAGGAATACCGTAAGACTTATAAAAGAAATTCACAGAAAAATTAAGGTATTTGATGCTAAAAAGTTTGATTACGCAACTGTTGAAATACCCTACTACAAAGGAAATGAGCACTATGGTGAAGATGTGAAAGATTTCCAGGCAGTAACTCATAACGGTTCCGTACAAAACTATATACCGCATAGTGCATTTTATAAAACCCAAAAATCTGGTGTCGGGAACGTATTGACCTTCACCTTTCCAAATATTCAAGATGGAAGTATCCTTGAATATTCCTATACTATTGTAAGTCCCTACTTTTTCAATCTGGATGGATGGGAATTTCAGCATGGCCTTCCCACATTATACAGCAAATTTAAAACGGAACTTCCTGCGTATTTTAGATATAACCGCATTCTTTATGGCGATAAAAAATTGACGGTCGAAGAAGCGATGATCAGAAGAAAAGGATTTCTACTGCCTTCAAACTCTGAACATGTTGACACAGAATTGAATCTTTATGTGATGACCGATATACCGTCCTTCAAGGAAGAAAGCTATATGCTCTCGAAAAAAAATTATATTTCCCGAATTGTATATGAACCATTGGCCTTTAAAGCATTTTATGGTTACGATCAGGTTTTTACTCGAAACTGGAAAGACGTAGACAACCGGTTCAAAAATCGAAGTGATTTTGGAGAACAATTGAATAAAAAAGGATATTTCAGAAAGCAATTGCCCAAAGAAATTTTAAAGATAAAGGATGATTTGGAAAGAGCGAAAGCCGTCTATGCATTTATCCAAGACAACTATACTTGGAATAAAAAATATTTCAAGTATGGAATAAACGTGAAAGACGCTTTCGATGAAAAACTAGGAAGCGTTTCTGCTATCAATCTTTCATTAGTAAATGCATTGGAAGCAGCGAAATTGACCGCGAAATCAGTAATTCTCTCCACAAGAAACAATGGTCTCCCAACGGAAATTTATCCTGTACTCTCCAATTTCAATTACGTTTTAGCAGTATTGGAAATAAATAATGAAAAAATTCTCTTGGACGCGACCGATAAACAGGCCCCTTTTGAGATTATTCCGTTCCGAGCATTAAACGTACAAGGAAGAGTAATGGATTTTAGAAAGGGCAGTTATTGGATGCCTATTGAACCGTTCAAATCAAACATTGATTATGTAAATGCTCAGATAAATGTGGAAAGCAACGGCGATTTTAAAGGAAAAGTTAGCCGAACCAGTTTTGGATATATTGCTCTTGGCAAGAGAAATACTATTGATGAGGAAACCTGGGTTCAATATCAAAAACATCAAGAAAAAACGGAAGCCGGAAAAGAGGTGAAAAATTATGTGGTAGAGGATTTAGAAGTGATTGACAAACCTCTTAAAGAAAATTTTGAAATCGCACTAGAACCGGAAGTTGTAGATGATAAGGTGATTCTGAATCCATTCTTTCATAAATTATATATTTCTGAAAATCCTTTTAAGATGAAATCAAGGAGCTTTCCAATGGACTTTGGCTTCCCTTTTACAAATACCTATCTAACATCTATAGATTTAGGAGATGTTTATGAAATCGATATGCTACCCAAAAGCAGAAGCGTTAAACTTCCCAATGAAGATGGAGAATGTTCTGTTACTTATGAATTTGATGGACATAAAATAAACGTTCGTTTCCACATGAAACTCAATGCCTATCATTACCCTTCTGACGCATACAAATCTTTGAAGGAATTCTTCGGAACTATGATTACCATGCTAAAAGAAGAAGCAATCATATTAAAAAAAATAAATCGTCCATGAAATATCTGTTTACTTTATTTATCCTAATATTTTTTCAATCAACATTTGCCCAAGATTCATTTACCCACACATTCGGGCAACCGCTTCGGGAAGAATTCGCAATGAGTACCTACCATCAAGATACCGAAGCGACGGGTGTGGTTCTTTATGAACGTGGTAATTATACTGTCGATGTATCTGATGGATATATAAGACTGATAAAAAATGTACATCGAAAGATAAAGGTTTTTGATGCGAAAAACTTTAAATATGCCTCTGTGGAAATTCCTTACTATAGGGAGAGCAATATTCGAGAAAATGTTACCAATCTAAAAGCCATTACCCATAACGGTACGTCTAAAGAATATATTTCGAAAGAATCATTTTTCGACAATGCTGAAAACCCATACTGGTCAACCATAAAATTCACATTTCCCAATGTACGGAATGGAAGTATTTTGGAATATTCATATCAAGTTGAGACTCCATATTTCTCACTTCTCGGGGGATGGGAATTTATGAATGAACTTCCCACCATCTATTCTGAATTGCACACAGAAATTCCCGGAAATTTCATCTATAACCGAAGTTTATATGGAGATCGAGAGCTAGATGTAAACCATGCCGAAATCAAAAAAAGTTGCTTCCATCTTCCCGGATTTAAGGTGCCAGGGGATTGCGAGTCTGCCACTTATATTATGAAGCATATTCCTGCGTTTAAGGAGGAGAAGTATATGCTTTCTCGAAACAATTATATTCCAGCATTGAAATTTGAACTTAAAAAAATCATTGATCTGGATGAAAGTAAAAAAAATTATACAACTACTTGGAAAGAGGTAGATAATCGATTTAAAAATGATAAGGATCTGGGTCGACAACTGAAATATGCAAACTTCTTTAAAGAGAAAATGCCCGCATCAATCCTATCAATTGCCGACGATCTTGACCGCGCCAAGGCGGTATATTACTATATACAAGAACGTATGAACTGGAATGGGCAAAAAAATATTCTAAGCGGAATTAGGGTAAAAGAAGCTTTTGAATCTAAAAGCGGAAACAGTTCTGAAATAAATTTATCATTGATCAATGCGCTAGAAGCTGCTGGATTAAACGCAAAAATAATGTTGATTTCCACACGTGACAGAGCCATACCATCAAAGCAATATCCAGTCCTTACCGACTTTAATTATGCGATTGTATTTTTAAAGATCAAGGATCAAAAGTATATATTGGACGCCACGGATAAGAATACTTCTTTCGGGATACTACCTTTACACGACCTCAATGTAGAAGGACGGGTGCTGGATTTTAAAAGTGGAAGTTATTGGGAAAGCATACAACCAGAGGCAAAAAACGTTCATTACATCAATTTGCAAATGGCAACGAATGAAGTGGGTATTTTTACAGGAAAGATCACTGAGATTTCAACAGGATTTATTGCCGCGAAGAAAAGAAAGGAAAACAATGGATTTCGGAATGATGAAATTCTTAAAAGAAAACAAAGCGCAAACGAAGCATTGAACATTTTAAGTCTCTCTATTGAAAACGATTCCGATTTGGAGCAGCCCTATAAAGAGATTTATGATATTGATATAGCAGGACAAAAAGTTTCAAACACGATATATCTGTACCCTTTTCCCCAGAGTTATTTTTCCGAAAATCCATTCACGGAGAAAACCCGAAAATATCCTATAGATTTTGCATTTCCCTTTTCCAATACGTATTTAATCTCAATTGATCTTGGAGATATATACGAGATTGGGCAACTTCCCAAAAGCAGAAGTATAAAACTTCCAAATGACGATGGCGAATGTTCTATTACTTACATTTCAGACGGAAATAAGATCAATATCCGTTTCAATATGAAATTAGCGGAATATCATTTTGCCCCCGATGCCAACCAGTCCTTAAAAGAATTTTTCGGAACAATGATTGCAATTTTAAAAGAAGAGCCAATAACTTTAAATCGCAAATAGGCTAAATTAATTTACTGGCTTTCAAATGAACTGTTCAGATTAGTTAAAAGCATGAGTCTACGTAAATCTATAATATTTTTTGGGTATAGTTGATTTTTTAAACGGGAACCTCGACATACCTCTGTAAATACGAAAATTTCGGCGTTAATTCCCCATCAGAAGTGGTGATCTGGGACCGTTTTAGGATTCCATCTTTATCACCGTTAAAGAATGCAGGCATAACGTGTTCTAAAAACATATCCCCAAATCCTTTACTGGCATCGTTTGGCAACTCGCATGGTAAATTGTCTACGGCCATAACTGTTATGGCTCCTGGAGCATCAAATTCAGTTTCCTGTTCCAAGTTAGGATCATAACCATAAAATGGATTTGCAATTGTGGAGGCACGGATAGTACACGCTATAGGACCATCTACATCACATGAAATATCTGCTACAAGATTTATACGGAAGTCTGGGTGTTTTGCATCTTCTCTTGTGAATATATAGGGAGCGTCATTCCCATAGAAATGCCCCGTTATAAATATATCGCTAGTTTTGGCGAATTTCATAAAATCACTTTCATATTCAGATGGATTATTATAAAATTCTTGTTTTTCAAAGGTGCCTCCGTCCTTTCTTTTATTGTAATCTGAAACCCCAATCATGCAGTAAACTGCTTCCGTAAATTCTTGGGAGAGATACTGTTCTACACTTACTTCACGTATCTTTAGTTGGTCTAATATTTTTTTGGCGCCCTTAGTTACTTTCCCTGTTCCTGAAAGGATAATTTTCACATTAGGAATTGATATCTTATCCAATTCACCTTTGACCTCCTTCAAATCATGAAGATGTTCCACTTTGGGCAACTCAAAAATTCTATCCCGAATACCTAAGGCCCTGAATCCATTATAGGCTCCTACAAGGCCGGCATAATAGCCAAATCCTATCAAACGCCGATTATTATCATTCACTACCGTTTCATGATCGAACAAAGTAACTTCTTTTTCTAAAATTGTCTGTAATAATCTTCTGTTATAAGGTTGCTTTTTAATGGTATGGCTAAAAAAGAAATATTTCTTATTCGGAATCAACGCATCCGTAGGTACCTCCTTCACCCCTAACATAACCTCAGCTTCAGAAACATCTTCCAAAACCTCAAATCCTGCCTTTCGATATGCTTCATCGGGAAAAATGCGAACATCCGAAGCTTCTACAATTATCCTTGCCTCGGGAAACTGTTTAATTACTTCTTGGCATTTTTCAGGTGAGAAAACAACTCTACGATCTGGAGGATTTTTACGTTCTGTGATTAGGGCAAAGGTTATTGACATATGGAATGCTTTTTGTTCGAATAGATAAGGAATTAATTAAGGATAGCGAAGATAAGAATTTTCTCGTATCTTTGCCCCCCGTAGTTAGCCTGGAGTTTAAAGAAATTCCTATATTAACGCTCACAACTAACTAGATCTTTAAAAAAAAGTACAATTATCGTGACGAGGAACCATAATATTCCTTCCTTCGCGAGAATTATGGGGCCGACTGGTTTTGACAGCGGGTCTAATTGTATTGTAAGCATGCCGAGCGCTGGGATATAGCTCGTAAATATCATGTTTCACACTTTTTAAACGGCGAGAATAACTACGCCCTAGCTGCATAATCCGAATCATAGTAGGATGTGCCTCGGCCCACAAGGTGGGCAAGCAGGAAGTCACTCAACGGCCTTGGTTTACGGCGGTTGATATAGTGGCTTCGTAAAAGTAAACCTAGCTCTGTTAGTGCTTTGATGACGGGGTGAAGCTCACGTAAAGATAAGGAGTGCGTTGGTAGTTTTCGACCGGCAATCTCTCGAAAACCTAAATGAAAACTAAGCATGTAGAAAGCATTATAATTGCTTGTTTGGACGGGAGTTCGAATCTCCCCGGCTCCACTGAATATCAAAAAAGCCACGCTCATTGAGTGTGGCTTTCTTGTTTTATAGAGAAATTGATGAGGGCTCAAAATTAGTATCAATAATTATCCGAGCCTCAAAATATTAAGGGCAACTAGATTATTTTACAAATTTAAAGGATTGCCACGTATTGTTTATCTTCAACCGAGCTATATAAACACCCGACTTTAAGGAAGAAATCTCAATAGATTTTTTCAGGTCTTTAATTTTTTCAAAATGGATCTGCTTCCCTAAAATATTAAATATTCCGATTTCTTCCATCTCAACAGAACTTTCAAGAATCAAAGTGTTATTTTGAGTATAATGCGACAAAGGGGTTTCTTTAATACTGATAGTACCTAAACTACTATTGGTCTTCAGATTATCGATGTACGTATCTTGCCATAAGAATGCTTCAAATGAATATCTATCAATTGCTTCTCTAGAGCCCCAAAGTTCGCTTTGGTAGATTTCTTCTCCATTAGCATAATATGTAATCGTTTCATTTGAATGGTGGAAAACTATTTTTATCTCATTGAATTCTCCCACATTTATTGGTGCCATTGCCATTGGCACTGGATTAACAACGGTAACTTTCGCTGGAAATACAAATGACTCTTGTACAATAATATATGCGGCGTATTCATTATTAGACATAATCTTCCAATAAAATGTAGTCATATCTCCCGGCACATAAATATCCATAGAGATCTCTAGATTATCTTCAGCCGGTAGAATTTCTAGGAAAATCCAATCTGCGAATATCAAAGGTTCATTCGAATCATAAGTCATTTTCAAAGCGTTCTCACCTTCAGATGATTTTTCGTTGGAAATTAAAAAATGATTTGAAGTTTCATGCCATCCCTGAATGCCATTAATATTTTGTCCGCCGGATAACCTTCCAAATCTTCAAAAGAGGTTTGCTGTGCTTGAAGCGTAATAGATGCCAATATTAAGGTAGCCAAAAGAGTAAGATTTTTCATAGGATATAGATATAGATTAGGTTTTAAAATTTTCAAAAATAAGGAATTAATTATGAGTTTTTATTGCCCTTAAAATCCCCACAACTCTTTAGTACGCCACAAAGAGGTCATATAATTTATAAGTACGAAATCACTTAACGAAATGAAAAACCTCCCGTTCGAAAAGGACGGGAGGTTTTGTGGTTGATAAATTAAATACTTGAATTTTATTCTTTTATCAACAGTTTTGAAATTTGCGATCCATTCTCCGCATTGAGTAGTACTAAATATGTTGCACGTGACAAATGAGAAACATCTACTTTTTCTTCAGACGACATATTCTTTAATTCAATTGTCATAATTAGTCTACCGGAAATATCGAAAATAGAAGCACTTTCAAGCTTAATATTTGTTGGATTTCCCAAAATCAATTGGTTGCGCATTGGATTAGGATACATTGTGATTTCAGTCAACAATTGATTGTAATCTGCATCTGGTCTAGCTTGGTTTGCACCGCAATCCATTCCGCCATCAACGATAGTCCAATTGAACGTAGATATCATATTCTGTCTGGCAAATTCTCCGTTACAGTACATACTGTTACCTCCATCAAATTTAATATTGTTCTTCAGGGGAAGACTATTCCAACCATTTAGGAGGGCATCATAATTGACAGTGGACAGAGTGACGCCCTTGAACATACTACTCATGTTAACAACATTACCAACATTCCATCGTCCAAGATCTTGATCAAACATTGAAGCCCCTCGGAACATGCTATCCATATTAAGCACATTTGCAACATTCCAATCCCCAATATCTTGGTTAAAGGAGCTTGCATGACTAAACATCAGTTTCATATTGACCACATTACCAACATTCCAGTTTCCTATGTCTTCGTTAAAATTTGAAGCTCCACCAAACATACCGTACATTCTAGTAACGTTGCTAACATCCCAGTTCCCCATATTACTATCTCCATTAAAAGAGGCAGCATATGAAAACATTCCGTACATATCTGTTACCATTGTAAGATTAGGCATATCGGTTGCGTTACTCACTAAATTTGTAGCCCCCATAAACGCGCTATTCATTGAAGTCCACTCAATGGCACCCCACTGTTCGATAGTTTGGATTTTATTCTTATCTCCTGAATTATTAAAATATATTCTCGGGAATTCTCCATGAATCCGAACGGTATATGTTCCAGCTTCGGAATATATATGGGTGGCATCTCCAGTAACTCCGGTATTAATTTCACCATCTCCCCATTCGATTAGGTAGTCATAACCGTTACCCGTAGTCGGAATAGTGATGGACTCATTGGCGCTAGTTGTTTTCCATGTAGTCACAAAATATTCTGTGGATGGAAGAGAATCTTCACAAGTAAGACATTCGGCAGTTGTGGTAATACAATCGTTATCAGTTCCACAATTCTCATCGGTATTCCAGTGGACAAATAAGTTATCGCTATTTTCAGCAACAACGTTAAGAGGACTCCAGCCTTCGCTTAGTACTGGACCATTATAAGAACCAGATCGCACAGTGATATAAGGGAGTTCTGAAGAAGTATTTGGTGTACCGGCAAATTGATATTCAAATCCAGCAACAACACCTTCTATAGTAGAATATTCGTTTGTAAGCTGACAGGTACTGATTTGCTTGATGCCAGGTGTACTAACATCTGCAGAACCATAGGCAATATTATTTACACAGTCAATAGTAGTGTCAGTCTCACAGCTACTCCAGATGTAAACACCATCCATTGATTCATTTGGATATCCCCATTCTAAATAATAATTGGCAATAGGAAAACCATTACTAGAAGAATTCGTCGTAACCCAATAAACTAATCCAGATGCGCTTCCATCAGTAATAGACAATTCGATCCAATAGGTTGACTCAACATAATCTTGTCCATTAAATGTAAATGGTGTTACAGCCAGTTCTATCTCGTTAACGTCAAAGCCAGCTCTATTTCCTATTACAATTTGACTAAGTATTTCGACAGATTCTTCAGATCCGATAACTGATCCGGGTAGATTAGTATCTTCATTGTTTGCGTAGTAAATAACATCTACGTTAGCTATACCTCCATTTGCAAAAATACTCGCAGTAATATTTCTTAAAATAAAATCTTCACCCGCCGCAACCGTTAAATCATTAGCAGCTCTATAATCTACTGTAGCGGAACAGTTGTAACCGTCAATAAACGTGAAATCGTTAGGATTCTCTTCCTTGCAAGTGTTATAATTTCCACCGGTCATTGGTCCACAACTACCTTCCCAACTATACACTCCGTCTTTTCCGTTGGCATCTAAAGCCCAACCGTTTCTTAATTGAGCGGCCGGAAATCCTTCCATATTGGACGAAGTAACAATCCAAAAAACACCACCCGTTGAACCTTCATCAGTTACCGAGAGTTCGATCCAATAGGTTGTGGGAGTATTGCTTTCTCCAAAAAATGTAAATGGTGTTACTGAAAGTTCAACCTCGTTTATATTGAGACCAGAAATATTTCCAGTAACAGTTTGATTGGAGATGTTTACCGAGGTTTCAGAACCGATAATCTCCCCTGGCAAATTGTTTAAATGATGATTTTTGTAGTATGTTACATCGACATTTACAATGCCGTTTGCAAGAATTTTTGCAGTGATATTTTCTAGAATGAAGTCCTCATTTGCTGCCACGGTTAAGTCATTAGCAGTTTGAATAAGAGAAACAGAAGAACAGTTAAAGGCATCTACAAAATTGGGGCCGTCCGCGTTCACCTCTAAACAGCTCTCGCCACTTCTTCTGGTTGAAATGCCGGTAGAACTTGTGGTGCCTCCAAATAAATTTTCTGAAGAAGTATGTTGCGTCGCAATCATTCGGATATTTTCGCTATCCCTAGTTTTAGCATAAATATCCGAGGATAAAAAGGAAGCATTATCATGATGTTGATTACTTATAGGATCATCTATCCTATTCATATTTACAGAAGCTTCTTGGGAAAACCCCAATGCAAACTGTAACAGCAAAAGCAATAGTAAAAATCTCTTCATAATTAGAATCTTTTAGTTATTAAGGTCGTAAATATATGCCAAATTACGTTAAAGAAAAGCTCAATCTATAATTAGTTCTCTTATTATGACATCTTAAAATTTTCTTTTAACCATCTTATTTTCAAATATTAACATTCACCATGGATTATTTAAAACGATATTTCTCTCATGGATAACTTGACTACTTAAAATATTGATATTTCGATAAATTATCTGAATTCATATAAAAACCTCCGAATAATCACCCCGAATTGTGTGACACGTTTTATTTTTCTTAAATTGATGAATTATCCTATAGCAATCCGCTCATTTTTAACCATGTACCACATGCGCAAAATGCGATAAAGTGTAATTAAAAAACCTTCGAATTTTCAATGAGAATTCGAAGGTTAATTGAATTAATTCTAAATCAGAATGTTTTACTCTTTCACCAGAAGTTTGGTAATCTGCTCAGCATTTATGCTTTTTATCACAACCACATAGGTAGCTTTTGAAAGAATGGAAACATCAAAATCTATATGGGAGGCCACTCCGATAAGATTGAAGGACAGAACCAATCTTCCGGTAAGATCATAGATGGATGCGCTCTCAAGCTCAAGACTATTTGGATTTGCTAAAGTTATCCTATCTCGCATCGGATTTGGATAAAGCACAATTTCGGCCAGAGTTGTATTATCGAAATTGGGTTTTGCCGGATCTCCTCCACAATCCATACCTCCATCAGTAATCATCCAATTGAATGATGATATCATATTCTGTCTAGCTGTTTCACCATTACAATATTTACTCTTGCCTGCACTGAACATAACATTGTATTTTAAAGGAAGGCTGTTCCATCCATTCAGTAGTGCATCATAATTTGTGGTGGAAAGGGTTATACCCTTGAACATATTTCTCATGTTCACAACATTACTTACATTCCAACCTCCAAGATTTTGATCGAATTCTGTGGTATTTCGGAACATACTGTCCATGTTTATGACATTTCCAACATCCCATCCGCCAATGTCCTGATTAAAGGAATGTGCATAACTGAACATTAATTTCATATTTGTTACATTGCTCACATCCCAATCACCAATATCTGCATTAAATACAAATGCTCCTCCGAACATACCATACATATTATTGACGTTGCTCACATCCCAATTCCCCATATTGATATCTCCAGAATATGAGGTTGCGTATGCGAACATACCATACATATCGGTAACCATTGAAAGATCAGGAATATCGGTCGCGTTGCTCACAAGGTTTGAAGCCCCCATAAAAGCACCATTCATAGAAGTCCATACATTATTTCCCCACTGTTCAATTGACCTTATTTTATCTTTATCTCCTGAATTGTTGAAAAAGATTCTTGGAAAGTCACCACTTATCTTCACAGTAAATACACCAGGAATAGCATACGAATGAGAAACATTTCCTGTTTGCCCGCTATCTGAGTCTCCATCCCCCCAATCGACCATATAGTTATATCCCTCGCCTGTGGTAGGTATTGTGATCATTTCATTAGTAACAGTTGTTGCCCAGGTAGTAATAAATTCATTACCAGGAGAGCCTGAAGAGGTAGTGAAATTTATCGGCCCAACAAATTCACTTTGAACTGTACCACAATTTGCCTTTACATATACATCATAACCTGTATCTGGATCTAGATTTATCAACATAGTATCAGGAGAACCATTCACTGCTATTTCAGTTCCTTCCGAATTGGGATCAAAACCAGGCAGGCCATATTGCACAATCCAATTATTCTCAGAACCTCCTGCTGTCCATGATATATCTGCTGTAGTTTCGGATACTGCATCAATGATGATATCTGTTGGATCAAGGCATAAAGCAGTGCCCAATGGCAGGCAGCTCCCTTCCCAAATATAAACCCCGTCCACCGTGTCATCAGGATAACCCCATAAGGTCGTGTATAGAGCAACAGGATTTCCAACCATAGAAGATGATGTAATAACCCAATAGATATCTCCGTTATTTTCATCATCGGTAACAGAAAGCTGAATCCAATATGTTGTTGAGATTCCCACCTGCCCACTAAATATAAAAGATGGAACCGCAAGCTCCAATTCCCTAATATCATACCCCATTGAATATCCGATGATTGTTTGACTATCTATATCAACAGAGGCCTCAGCGCCTATCAGTGTTCCCGGAAGCCCCATATTATCGGCATAATAATAGACATCAGCATTGATAATCTCATTATTAGAGAATAGACTTGTCGTTATTTTCTCTAAAATAAAATCTTCATCCGCTGCAATTGTTAGATCATTGGCCGTTTTAAACAGGGAATCACTTGAACAGTTATAACCATTTGAAAAGGTGAAGTCATTAGGATTTTCCTCACTACAAACTGATGAGATGTCCCCACAGCTGTAGGTTCTGAAGGTAAAATCATAATTTGACCATTCGTTATAATTATTTGCATAGGTCATGCCATCGGGATACGGATCGATTGTTGATCCAGATATACAAGGCAAACTGGAGTCTCCATCTATAACAATATAGTAAGTATTTCCAACTGTAACGTCAACAACGGGATCCCAAAAAACATCTTCCCAAATAGTTCCATTAGTGACTGTACTTCCCGAAGTTAGCATCGCTCCGCCTGCATTTGGAAGACCGTCCCAAAGGGAGAGTTCCAAATTTAGACCTGCAGATGGTAGGTCTCTAAATTTTAATCCTGCCCCAGCAGCACTTGGCGCCAAAGGAATGTAAGATTGCGCCAAACCGTCTTGACTAAAATTGGCCATACAAACTGTTTCTTGTTCGACATTTACTTCTAAATTTATCTCTGTACAAATACTCTCGATTCCACGTGAGGTCTTGATAAGTACTCCTTCTGAACTTATAAATTCACTTTTGGCGAGGATAGCATTCCTCTCGGAGATGGACCCGTCAGGATCTGTAGCTGTTGGCTGTATATTTATAATCTTTTCTTCCATTGTCTTTGGCTTTGGACTTTGGATTTTCTGTTTATTATAAATCACAGACTTATTTGTACCAATGTACTTTGAGTTTGATTCCTGCACAGATGCAGGTGGACTATCTTGTTTCTCCACATCTTGCAGCTTTACTATAACGCTACTATTAGAGGATTGCATAATTTGGGCATTCATCGTAAGCGAGAGCAGACCGAAGAAGCAGCCCATCATTGTAACTGTTTTCATAATTATATTGTTTTGGTTAGTAAATAAATAACTGATCTATAAAAATTTCCTTTTGGGAAGTATTTATCTAAAAAGGATACCACATTACCGCCTCCTAATTGATGAAACTAGTGAAGCCCAGAGCAGATGCATCAAAAAAGAAGTTGAAAAATTTCGAATGAGTTCGAATGTGTCGACTTTTTAGAGACATCAAGTAAAGCCGCAGATAAATTTGAATTTCTATTTTTTAGATTTCGTTAGAACCAAAATCTCAAACAGTAATAAAATGTTGTATTAAGTAATAGTGTCGAAATAGATCACCTGCACCAATTTGCATAGATCTTGTTTAATACAAGAATAAAATAGAAAATCATTTTGAGGAGTTTGAATAAGAATCTGATTCCAAATTTCATAATTCGGATGCAATATAACACATTTTTGTTATATTTTGACACAAATGAGCTATTGCCTGCATTAAAATCAACTTATTTATGATAAAAGGCATTATACGCAATAAAATCAAATGCTTTGTTTAATAAATAAAATATGAATTTGCGATGGAAAATAGAGGATAGACGACAATCGAATGTAGAGCATCTTATACTTGTTGTTTAAAAAATGGACCATCTATATAGTTCTTCTAAATATAAATTTTGTATATAGCATGATCGCCCTGTGAGCTTCAATAGAAGATTTATTTTTGATTCTTTTGAGAATTCACAAACTCTTTCCACTCATTAAAACGCTCCTCACCCATTACCTTTTCCATTTTAACCTGCCCACCTTTCTTTTTTTGTTTGGCGCTCCATTCATGAAATATGGAAGGATCTACCGTGTTCACGACGACACCTTTTAAAGCCTTCGAACGCGCTACATCATAATTTTTGTTGGCATTTTTAAGTGCTTGATCCAAAGCGGAAGCGATTTTATCGGCGTCTACATTTCCTTCGGTTCCTAGATACCAATGATGGTAAAATTCTCCATCGACCTTAACGGCAGCCAAGGTAAATTCCGGAATTTTAATATCAAATTCCTCTTCCATTTCGCGAAGTGCCGTTTCCATCTTATTCACCGAAAGTTGTGATCCTACTACATTGAGAAAGAATTTAGTTCTGCCGGTAATTTTAATCTCAGCCTTTTCAACGTCTGTAAATGCAACAGTATCACCAATTATGTAACGCCACGCGCCCGAAACTGTACTAATTAAGAGAACATAATCTACATCAGGCTCTACCTCAGAAATGGTAAGGGAAGGCGCATCTTGGGAAATTGATCCATCTTCATTGATGTATTCGGGTTTAAAAGGAACGAACTCGAAATAAATTCCATTATCGGTCACTAATTTCATTGAATCGGTTTCCGGTCTTTTCTGAAAGGCCAAAAAACCTTCTGAAGCTAAATACGTATCTATTATTGTAATTGGATGGGACAACAATTGATTAAAGCTCTTTTCATACGGCTGAAATGCAACGCCCCCAGATGTGTAAACCTGAAGGTTTGGCCAAACCTCATGAATTGTCTTCACTCCATGGTACTCAATAACTTTTTTCAGCATCAGTTCCATCCACGATGGAATTCCACTTAGAGCACCTATATCCCAATTTTTGGAATTCTTGGCAATGGTTTCTACTTTTTGATCCCAATCTTCCATTAAAGCAATTTCTTCCCCAGGTTTATAATAACCCCGAAACCAAAATGGCAATTGGCTCGCGCTTATCCCACTAATCTCTCCTTGAAGAAAATCATCTTTCTCCTCGAGATTCGTACTACTGCCCAGCATCATGATCTCTTTTTCGAAAAAATCTGAGGGCACATCAAAGTTAGATAAGGCACCCACTTGTTTAATTCCTGCAGCACGGATAGATTCTATCATCTCATCAGTCACGGGGATGCGTTTGGACTTTTTGCCTGTTGTACCACTACTTATTGCAAAATAAGATGGTTTGCCTGGCCATGCAATATCTTCAAGACCTTGCTGAGTCTTACTCCACCACTCCTCCTCCATCTGATGGTAATCAAAATATGGAACCATTTGAGCAAAAGCGTGTGTTATATCATCAGATTCCAGAATCTTGGAAAACCCATAATATTTACCAAAGGCCGTATTTTTTGCTTTTTCCAACAGATTACGGAGAACCTCTTTTTGTTCTTCTTCTGGTGAATGTTCCGATACCAATGCTCCGCGTAAATCAATTGCAGCCTTAATGATAGATCCTAAAATTGCCATGCCATAAATTTTTCAACAATCTACAATTTTTCATAAATCGAGGTAATTAGTTTAATTCAATTTTAACCTTTTCCAATTCGCGCTCAGGACTGTATCTTTACAAAAAAGAAAAATATGCACCATCCAGATTCCGTACGCCTCAATAAAGCTATAAGCGACAGTGGATACTGCTCCCGCAGAGAGGCCGATACCCTAATTGAAAAAGGTCGAGTTACCATTAATGGTGTAAAGGCAGGCTTAGGAGATCGTGTTATGCCAGATGATGAGGTGCGGGTTGATGACAAATTAATTGCGGAAAACGAAAACCTCGTCTACATCATATTGAACAAACCTGTAGGAATTACATGTACCACGGACACACGTTTTGAAGGAAATGTTGTGGATTTTGTTAATCATCCCGAAAGAATATTCCCGGTGGGAAGACTGGACAAACCAAGCGAAGGTCTCTTATTAATGACTAATGAAGGGAATATTGTCAACAAAATACTCCGTGCCGGAAATAGCCACGAAAAAGAATATATCGTAAAAGTAGATCGTCCAGTAACTGATGAATTTTTAAAGCGGATGGGCTCAGGCATCCCTATTTTGGATACGGTTACAAAGCGATGTAAAGTGGAGAGAATAAGCAGGTTCGAATTTCGAATTATCTTGGTCCAAGGTTTAAATCGTCAAATTAGAAGAATGTGTGAATACCTAGCCTATGAAGTTGTTGCCCTAAAACGAATTCGGATCATGAATTTGGAATTGGGAGATCTTCCAGTGGGTAAATGGCGTGATTTGACGCCTGTAGAATTAAAGACCTTAAAAGATTCGGTTAAGGATAGCGACGGGAAACCAAAGCCCTACGCAAGGGATGCAAGAGCTCTTCCCGAACAAAATAAAGATGGAAAAAAAGAAGCAAGAACAAAAGAAGTTAGAAGCACGGGCGGAAAAAGAAGGCGAGGCTAGCTCCAGAATTATAGGCACAAAAAAACCGCGCACCGATTGAGTAGCACGCGGTCATTTCAACTAACTAACCAAATTAAATTTCAATTATGAAATCTCAACCATTCTCTTTAAAGCTTTCTTTTCCTCTAATTTAGGAAGAGAAACTTTTAATATTCCATCGATATATGAAGCCTCTATATCTTCACTGTTGATATTTTCCGGCAGTTTAAATGAACGTGTAAAATCGTTATAATCAAATTCCCTTTTTTGATAGTGGAAATCGTTTACTTTATCTTCCTCTTCCTCGGCTTGAATGACCTTTTTCGCACTAATCTTTAGAGTATCTTCTTCAATTTCAATTGAAAAATTGTCCTTTTTCAATCCAGGTGCAGCAAGCTCAATTACAAAGCTAGTTAAATTTTGCCGAATGTTCACGGCTGGAGCACTAAATGTTTTAAACTTGGTAGGAATATCAATTTTATTCTCTAGAAATAGGTCCTCAAAAATTGCTGGAAACCAAATATCCTTATTTATTGTTCTCATATTTCTTATATATTTTAAATTTTAGTTTTCTTTCCTACATTAGAGCAATAACAATTCCACCGCGAGCTTTGCGACATTATGTCTGATTACTTTAGGTAATCAGCGACATTCTGTCGCATTGAAGTTATTTATTTTATTATTTAAACCATAATCCTGGGGTTTAACTACATTTAGAAACCAACAAAATTTCGCATGAGAGCCTTCTTCAATAGAATATATGATTTCTTTAATACCATAGAAAGTAAAATTGCATTTTACCCCACCTTATTGGCCATTTTTGGACTCCTCCAAGCCATGTTCATGATGTTTTTGGAAAAACAAGGAATTTCCAGAACTATGCTCAATGTTATTCCTCCGTTGATGGTTGAAGACGGTGATACTGCGTTAACGGTTTTGAGTGCATGTTTGGGAGGATTAATATCCTTAATGGTTTTCAGTTTCTCGATGGTGATGTTGTTATTGAGCCAAGCATCAAATAATTACTCTCCAAGACTCCTTCCCGGATTGATAAGCGATAAACGGCACCAATTTATCCTAGGCATCTTTTTGGCTTCAATACTATATATTATATTTACTCTTTTCTCCATCCACCCAAGTGAAGAAAAGTATACTCTTCCCGGTGTTTCAGTTTTAATTGGAATAATCTTTACCATATCCTGCCTCGTTGCTTTCATTTACTTTATTCATAATATTTCCCAGAGCATACAGATCAATAATATTCTGGATAATATTTTTGTTGAGGCCAGAAAGAGATTGGAAAACTTGATAGATACTGAAGAAGGGACACATACTGTTTTTCCCAGTTCAGAGAAGTGGAAAGAATATGAGGTAGGCCATTGTGGGTATTTTCAAAATCTTTCAACAGAAAACATTCTCGAGATATGTGAAAAGAATGAGACCAAGATTCATATTGTTATTCCTAAGGGACTTTTCGTTCATTCGAATGCCGTATTCTTTAAATCAGAAAGAAAGCTGGAAAAAGACGTTGTAAACACTATTGTTTCGAATATCAGTTTTTCAAGAGGTGAACTTGTTGAAGACAACTACATACTGGCGTTTAAGCAAATTACCGAAATCGCGGTAAAAGCGATGTCACCCGGGATTAATGATCCTGGAACAGCAATTAACGCTATTGACTATTTAACAGAGCTTTTTTCGCTAAGAATGCAGAAAAAAGATCAGTCCATTTTTTCAAAAGACGATAAGGAGTTATTGCGAATTGCTCATATAAGCTTTGAAGAATTGATATATTATATCATGGCATCTTTACGCACTTACTGTAAGCATGATCCCATTATGGCGCAAAAACTATTGTGGATGCTAAACTATTTAGAAGCTCAAACTGCAGCGGATGAAGATTATCATCGGGTGATCGATAAAGAGATAGAGATGCTTTTAGCGCAAGCAAAAGATTCCTTAGACTCGGACTGGGATTATCAAAAGCTTGAAAAGGGTCAATTGTAATAGATCTTAAATATTTTTAGAAGCTCATCTGCCGGAACAATTCCATTTTCATATTGGTTCATCTTTTTCAGAATTTGCTGTGCAACGACAGGGCGAATCCCCATTTTTAGTCCGAAGTGCACTATAGCGTCCAATTCTGAAGCATGTGTTTCTCCATCCACCTGCATTACCAACATCAGTTTATAAAATTGGGTTATACGATCTGCCTCGCTAAATGGTGGCTTTCCAGATTTTGGATCTTTCAAAAGTTTTTTGACATCAGTTTTTGAAATTTTCATCCGCTCAGCCAATTTCTGGATTAGCTGGATTTCCGATGGCTTGACTTTACCATCGACCATAACCATCAAAATCAAATCGCCAAGTAAGGATTTCGGATCTACGCCCATGAAAAAAATATTTACAAAAAAGCCCTTGGCGAATATCGCGAAGGGCTTCAATATCAAAATTAATTAAAGATTACGACAAAACCGCTTTTACTTTATCCGCCGCTTCCTGAAATTCAATAGCGCTCTGTACGTCAAGTCCGCTATTGTCGATTAGTTCTTTTGCAATATCTGCATTGGTTCCCTGAAGTCTTACAATGATAGGAACTGAAATATTCCCTATGTTTTTATATGCATCAACAATTCCCTGTGCTACACGATCACAACGAACAATACCACCAAAAATATTCACTAAGATCGCTTTCACGTTCGGATCCTTTAGAATCAAGTGAAATGCAGCTTCAACACGCTCGGCATCTGCAGTACCACCAACGTCCAAGAAGTTTGCTGGTTCGCCACCGGCTTGCTTAATAAGGTCCATGGTAGCCATTGCAAGTCCTGCACCGTTCACCATACATCCCACGTTTCCATCAAGGTCCACATAATTCAAACCTTTTTCCATGGCTTCCACTTCAACTGGATTTTCTTCGCGCTTATCACGCATTTCCATATAGTCCTTATGACGGTACATGGCGTTATCATCCAAGCTCACCTTAGCATCTACAGCAATAATTCTATCATCACTTGTTTTCAACACCGGGTTAATTTCAAACAAAGAAGAATCAGATTCGTTGTAGGCTTTATAAAGAGACGCTACAAATTTGGTCATTTCCTTAAATGCCTTTCCACTTAAACCTAAATTGAAAGCAATTCGTCTTGCTTGAAATCCAAGAAGACCGGTAGAAGGGTCAATTTCCTCCGTAAATATTAAATGTGGAGTTTCCTCTGCAACAGTTTCGATATCCATTCCACCTTCCGTAGAATACATGATCATATTTTTTCCAGTAGAACGATTAAGCAATACACTCATATAATATTCTTCTGGTTCACTATCTCCTGGGTAGTAAACATCTTCAGCAACTAAAACCTGGTGAACTTTCTTCCCTTCAGCAGATGTTTGGGGAGTTATTAGGTTCATCCCAATAATATTTCCTGCAATATCCTCTACTTCCTGAAGGTTTTTAGCCAACTTAACACCTCCGCCTTTTCCGCGGCCCCCAGCATGAACTTGCGCCTTGATCACGTGCCATCCTGTTCCGGTTTCTTCTGTAAGTTTTTTTGCAGCGTCAACAGCCTCCTGTGGAGTAGTAGCAACGATACCGCGCTGGATCTCAACGCCAAAACTATTTAATATTTCTTTCCCCTGATATTCGTGTAAATTCATAGTAACGTTTTTGCAACCTCCCCATCTTCCGGGTAGGCTTGTTTATGGATGGCAAAAATAACAAATGTTGTAGGATTCCGCTACTGTTTTTGAAGTAATGTGATATCTGAAAAGCCAAACACAATAAAATTAATAGAATCCTTATTCTACCACCTATAAATCGGATTTGAACACTGTGGTTAAAATCAGTCTGGAATTCATTGCATTCTATGTCCTATGGACTATCTGGACATTATGCTACCAAGCTTCAGAAGGGCGAGTTGCAATTATTTAAAAAAAACTTAAATAATTAGCTACTTTATCATTATTAACCCTATATTTGCATCTTAATATAAATTATTTTAATTCATTACAATGAACAAAGGAACAGTAAAATTCTTCAACAGTACCAAAGGATTTGGATTTATCACTGAAGAAGGAAGCAACAAAGAACATTTTGTACACGTTTCAGGCCTTATCGACGAAGTACGCGAAGGTGACGAAGTAGAATTTGATCTTCAAGAAGGCAAAAAAGGATTGAACGCGGTTAATGTAAGAGTACTTTAATATACGCAAAACTTTTTAAGACTCAGCCTCCCAATTTGGGGGGCTTTTTTTATGGAATTCAGTTTGCAATGAGTAATTCTAAATATTTCTGAATAGATTAGGTTAAATATTTTTATCTTACGTCATCTTTTGACCAAAAACCTAACCATTCTATGAAAAAATCTACAATAATTTTCATTTTGTTAAGCATGATGACACTTCAGTTTTCTGCTCAAAACAAAAATCAAAAAAGAGAAGATCAAACTTCCCGACCCATCATCAAGCAGTCTACTGAATCATTAGCCGAGCTGATTAAGCGAGGAAAAGGTGAGTTTGTAATAACAGATGAAAATGTGAGCCGCCTTAGCGGTATTCGAAACATTTATTTGCGACAGGCAATTAACGGCATAGAAGTTTTCGGAACTGAATCCAGTGTTCATTTTGAAAGAACGGGCAAAGTCTTAGTTGAGCACAATCGCTTCATGGTTGATATACACGCCACGCTTAAAAACAGCTCCCAAGGAGTTTCAGCGCAACAAGCCATAAACTCCGTTGCTAACCAAATGGGTTACAAAATTGTCAATCTACAAGAAATCCAAAATTTTGGAGGAAAAAATAAAGCTGCCATTTTTAATAAAGCAGGAATCTCTTCAGAAAATATCCCTGTTAAACTAATGTATTATTTCAAGGAAGGAATGGGAACCCAATTGATTTGGGAATTGTCCATTGCGGAAAAAACATCAGCGGATTGGTGGAATTTTAGAGTTGACGCCTCTACCGGACAAATTATAGACAAAGAAAACTGGACGCTTTCCTGCAATATTTTGGGCAATCACAAAAATCATTCACATCACGAAAATTCAAATTCTGTGGCTTTTGTTGAGCCATTATTACCTGCTGAAAAAAATTATGACCATATCAGTTCCAATCTAATTGCTCCAGCAGTAAGTTATAGAGTTTTCGCTATGCCAATTGAAAGCCCCAACCATGGAGTTAGAACTTTGGTTACAAATCCAGAAAATTTAATAGCTTCGCCCTATGGATGGCATGATATAGATGGAATTGAAGGCGCAGAATTCACACACACTCGCGGCAATAATACGGAAGCATACGATGATGACAATGACACCGATAGTCCAAACGGAAAACATGCCTACAGTCCTGGAGGAAATTTAATTTTTGACTTTCCGCTTAACACAAACTACAGTAATGCCGATCAATCTGAAAATGCTGCCGTGACCAATCTTTTTTATTGGACAAATATTTTACACGATGTTTCTTACCAATATGGTTTTGATGAAACTAGTGGAAATTTTCAACAAAATAATTATGGCAAGGGCGGCCTCGGGAATGATCCCGTAAATGCCGAAGCCCAAGATGGATCAGGATCTTGTAATGCCAATTTCTCTACACCTCCAGATGGAAATAGACCAAGAATGCAGATGTATGTTTGCAATACGAGAGATGGAGATTTGGACAGCGTAGTAATTGCTCATGAATATAGTCATGGCATTTCCTTAAGGCTAACAGGCGGGCCATCTAATTCTTCCTGTCTCTGGAATGGGGAACAAATGGGTGAAGGCTGGAGTGACTTTTATGGACTAATGCTGACCATGACAGCCAGTGATTCAGGAACAGATTCTCGAGGAATTGGAACATGGCTCATAGGGGAAGGCGCCAACGGACCTGGAATTAGAAATTACCCTTATTCAACCAATTTCGCTATCAACCCGCACACATATGATGATATAAAATCCGCTTACGGAGAACATGATGTTGGAGAGGTTTGGGCCAGTATGTTATGGGAAATGACTTGGGAAATTATGAACTCAAATCCCTTTGATCCCAATATATATAATGGCACAGGAGGAAACAATGTTGCTTTGGCCCTTGTTACTGAAGGATTAAAACTACAACCATGCAGCCCTGGTTTTATCGATGGCCGAGACGCTATTTTAGCGGCAGATCAAGCTTTGTACAATGGAGCTCATATATGTGCTATATGGGAAGCTTTTGCAAGAAGAGGTTTAGGCTACAGTGCGGTACAAGGCTCATCTGACAGTAAGAATGATGGCGTAGAAGCTTTTGATTTGCCCCCATCCTTTTCAAGCCTAAATGTTATTGAGGAGGTATGCTTATCCGACGGAATCCAAATAGGACTGTCGGGCGGTAATCCTGAAGGTGGCGTATATAGCGGCGCAGGAGTTACAGATGATGGCAATGGTTCAACTTTCACATTCGATCCAAGTATTGGAGGGCAAGGCACTGTAACTATAAGCTATTTGGTCCATGATTTTTGTACAGGCGCACCAACTGTTCTTACTGATACTATTGAGGTAATAAATAATGCTCCAGAAATTGTATGTGTAGGCTCAGATACCATAATAATGACCGGCTCGCAATCAATCAATCCTTCCATCTCGATTCCCGATGGCAATCCTTCAGGAGTAACTTCGATAATGCAGATTACTGAAGATATTCCTATTTTGGATTTAAATGTCTATTTGAATATTACACATAGTTGGGTGGGGGATTTAAGAGTTTCCATTAAATCTCCCGCTGGCACTTCGGTGACAATAATTGATAGACCGGGGATGACAAACACTGGATATGGATGTGAAGGGTCTGATATTGATGCGTTTCTTGATGATGAAGCTGAAACTGCTGTTGAAAATGAATGCAGTAATAGTGTCCCAACAATCTATGGATCGTTTATACCGAACAATGCGTTATCATCTTTTGATGGTGAAAGCACGATTGGGAATTGGGAACTTACGGTTTCCGACAGAGCGGGTTCCTACTCAGGAACTCTGAATAGTTGGGGCATAGAATACGAATATGAGCTTACACCTCCAGCTTTAGAGGTTATCCTTGATGAAAATGGCAATGCCACTATTAATGCCGAAGATTTGCTATATAGCGCTTCCGTAGATTGTGGAACATATTCTGTTTTAGCAGGAAATCCCTTGACGACAACTTTAAATTTTACTTGCTCAGATATAGGGAGCCAAAATATTGAGGTTGAAGTTACAAGTGATATGGGAATGACAACAAATGGCATAGCTGTAGTTTTTGTAAAAGACACTTTTGGTCCCATAATAGTATGTCCGGGAGATCAAAGCCATCATTCTGAGGAAGGGAGTTTATTTTCCGTGCCCGATTATTTTGGAATAGGTCAAGCAAGTGCCTCGGATAATTGTACATCCCCCATCACTATAACAACTCAGACCCCGTCACCTGGATCAACACTCGCCAACGGTGTCCATACGGTTACTTTAACGGCAGAAGATTCATCTGGTAACACATCGACCTGCACATTTAATCTTACGATAAGTGGTACTGTGGGCATAGATGAACTAAAAATGGGAAGCGTTCAAATGTATCCAAACCCAACTTCTGATATTATTACCCTTGAAAATCCACAACAAATCTCTTTGGAAAACATGAGCATTTATGATTTGAGAGGAAGATTAATTAAATCTGTTGATATTCGAAACATGGGTATGGAAAAATCAGTCGATGTTTCGGACATGTCTTCTTCAATTTACTTTGTAATAATTAATGGTAAGGACGGTCAGATTACCAAAAAACTTATCAAGGAATAAGAAATACATTTTATTTATACAATAAAGCCCTTGTAGTTTTAAAACTGCAAGGGCTTTTAAATATCTTTTAATAATTTTTTATAACATTGACATCTCTTTTTTGGCTCTCTCAAAATCTTCTATGATTTCAACCACAATGTCAGCGGCGGGTTTAATTTCATGGATCAAGCCTGCAATTTGCCCTATTTCCAATTCACCTTCTTCCAGATCGCCTTCAAACATTCCCCGTTTGGCTCGTGCCCTTCCCAGGTGTTTAGCCAATTCCTCTTTTGTTGGATTGGTAGCATAGAGTGCCATTACGCTATCAAAAAATTGATTCTTCAACATTCGAACTGGGGCCAATTCTTTTAAAGTAAGTTGGGTGTCCCCTTCTTTTGAATCCACAACCATCTGTTTAAAAGCTTGATGTGAAGAGGCTTCATGAGATGCGACGAACCTACTTCCCACCTGAACGCCGTCGGCGCCTAAAACCATGGCAGCCAACATTCCTCTTCCCGTCGCAATCCCTCCAGCAGCAATCAATGGAATTTTCAATTGTTCCTTAACCATTGGAATTAAAGTGAAGGTTGTAGTTTCTTCTCGACCATTATGACCACCTGCTTCAAAACCTTCGGCAACTACGGCATCCACACCGGCTTCTTGAGCTTTAAGGGCAAACTTCACGCTGCTTACTACATGAACGACTGTTATTCCGTGTTCTTTAAGTTTAGAAGTATAGGTTTTCGGATTTCCGGCAGAGGTGAATACTATCTTCACCCCTTCTTCAATGATGATCTCGATTATTTTATCAATATCGGGATATAACATGGGCACATTCACCCCAAAAGGTTTATCCGTTGCATTTTGACATTTTAAAATATGCTCCCTTAAAACCTCGGGATACATTGAACCAGCACCCAAAAGACCAAGCCCACCGGAATTTGAAACTGCACTGGCAAGACGCCAGCCGCTATTCCATATCATTCCAGCCTGAATTAAGGGATACTTGACTTTAAAAAGTTTCGTAATCTTATTCTCCACTATTCTTTTATTCTTTGATGATTTTAAAACTTGTTGTTTTATTGTTTGATGTGAGGGAGGCAATATACATCCCCGAACTTAAATGAGAGACATCTACTTGATTTTTGGATGGTGTGATAACTTTTTTAAGAACCACTTTTCCGAGTACATCATATAAAACCAGTTCCGCCCGGTCAGAGTTTTTGGGAAAGGATATATTTATTATATCGATTACTGGATTTGGATAAAGTGCAAACAATGTTTCCTTCATTTGATCTTCTACATCCAATTGCAACAATAGATTTAAGGCGCCTTCAAAATTCGGAATTCCATACCCCATTTGATCCGTTGGGCTATTGTAAAGACTCGCGGATTCTCGTATCGCCTGCATAATGACTTCATTTGTTTTATTAGGAAATGCCTGCCATAACGATGCAACTGCGCCCGCGGTAATAGGTGAGCTAAATGAAGTTCCGTTGGTTGTTGTAACCGTTCCGTACTGGTTTACAATTGCCGCCAACTCTCCTTGCGCCATAACATCCGGCTTTACCCGCCCATCATAAGTTGGTCCATAAGAACTAAAGAATGCATAATCTCCATCTGCGTCTACAGCGCCAATGGTAAATGCTCCAGGGGCATCTGCGGGAGAACCGACATATCCAAAATTAGTCCCTGAATTTCCTGCTGAAGTTACATTGATGAGTCCTTTGTCATATCCATGGTTTGCACCTCTGGAAGCCAGAGCCGTGTGTCCATCCAGATCAGAATATTGATAAGTGTATGCAGGATTATCAAAATCCTGATATCCTAAGGAAGTATTTGTAACATAAACACCCAGACTATCAGCTCTTTCCAAAGCTTCCAACCAGTAAGCTTCCTCTGCAGGAGTTTCACTTCCTCCGTCTTCGGTTATGAATAAGTAGTATGAAGCATTCGGCGCAGTGCCAACAAATTGCCCTTCTAAATATCCTGCTGCATCACTTAATGTATGAGCACCATGATTTCTTGAACCTTGGTAACTTTCAATACGTTCCACAAAATCATAATATCCTAGCAAACGACCTTCTGTCCGCATTTTTTCAAAGGCAGGGTTATATAAAACATTCGGATATCCGTTATCTAAAAAAGCTACAGTAATTCCTTCTCCCGTAAAATCTTGTTCATGAAGATAATCAACCCCAATCATTTCAGTTTGGTTTTGCGCCGCACCGTAATTATAGATTACTCGGTTTGGGGTTTCAATTTCAAATTTATCTCTAACAGTAGGGTGTGGAAAATTCCTGTTGAGACTCCTATCCATATATTCAATTTCACTTACAAAAGAAAGATCTTCTAAGTTTTCAATATTAGCTTGACTTCCCCTAACATAAACTGCATTCATCCATTTGGATTTCGCCAGAACTGTAATTCCTTGAGCATTGGCTACGGTAGTTTTATAAGTTTCATTTACGGGAACATCGCGCTCGTCGATTACGATACCTTGATTATTCTTTCTGTCAATGGCCGCCTGAGATAAAATGGTAATAGGGTTGGCGATAGACGCTGCTACATTTTCCTTATCATCAAAAAATACCAGCGCGTCTTGAAGTTGACAATAAGAATTAAGTGAAAGCAAAATAATGGATAGTAGTAGTAGTTTTTTCATATATATATTACAATTTAAGAGATGACGCCACTTCCCAGTAATTCTTCATCATGATACCAAGCTACAAACTGACCTTCGGTAATGGCGGATTGAGGATTTTCAAATATAACATAAAGTCCCGCAAAAGTTTGATGCAGAACCGCTTTTTCTAATGGCTGTCTATAACGAATTCTAGCCTGAACTTCCATTGTTTCATCTTCAAGAAGTTTGAGGTCCTCTCTTATCCAATGGGTTTCTTCTGGTTTAACCAGAAGTCCACGACGGTAAAGACCGGGATGTCCTTTTCCTTGGCCCGTATAAATAATGTTTTCTTCAACGTCCGTTTCAATAACAAATAAAGGCTCCTTGGTTCCTCCCACTGCTAAACCTTTTCGCTGCCCTTTGGTGAAATAATGCGCACCATGATGCACGCCAACTTCCTTTCCATCTTCTTTACTATATCTGTATTTAGATGAAAAATACTCTAGCTCTTCCTTTTCGGAAGTAAATTCTGAAATAACTTCTTGGTTATTATAAAAACTGGCCGGCACCTCAACTATTGCCCCATCTTTCGGAGCTAATTTCTGTTGAAGAAACTCTGGAAGCCTGACTTTGCCAATAAAACAAAGTCCTTGTGAATCTCGTTTTTCTGCAGTAATCAGATTCTGTTCTGCCGCAATTTTTCGCACTTCAGGTTTTAAAAGTTCTCCGACTGGGAAAAGAGTTTTTGATAATTGCTCTTGAGAAAGTTGACACAGAAAGTAAGATTGGTCTTTGTTGGGATCCTTACCTGAAAGGAGCTGAAATATTTCTTTTCCATCTTTTTGGATCACACCCTTTCTACAATAATGACCGGTCGCTACAAAGTCAGCACCAAGACCTAATGCGATTTTCATAAAAACATCAAACTTTATTTCCCGATTGCAAAGAACATCAGGATTGGGAGTGCGCCCCATTTGATATTCACGAAACATATAATCTACGATGCGCTCTTTATATTCTTCAGATAAATCCACGGTTTGGAAAGGAATACCAAGCTTTTCTGCTACGAGCATGGCGTCGTTGCTATCTTCCAACCAAGGACATTCATCAGAGATCGTGACGGAATCGTCATGCCAATTCTTCATAAAAAGTCCAATCACCTCGTACCCCTCTTCTTTTAAAAGATAGGCCGCAACGCTGGAATCCACTCCTCCACTTAATCCTACGACAACTCTTTTTTTCATGCCAGTTTTTTGAATGTTTTATAGCGCAAAGGCCAATAATAATGTAGATGCAAAGATACACCGAAGTGGTGTTTATATACAAAAACTGCGCCAGCCAATAAAACCTCACTAAGAGGTGAGGCAAAAGGGATTAAAAAATGAAGATTTGAATTTGAATCCTCTTTTTAATGAGAAGTGATTTGATAAATTTATTCCCGGTTTTTCTTGGGGAAAGTTTCCTCTTCAACTACTTTACCATCCTTATAATATTTCCAAAGGCCTTTCTTTTTTCCATCTTTATAATTCCCTTCGATTTTTACATCGCCGTTAGAATCATAATAAAAGACGCGACCATCAAGCTGATCGTTTTTATAGAAAAGCTTCTTGAGCAAGACGCCTTCGGGGGAATAATAATTGTTCTCACCTTCTCTTATGCCATTTCTGAATTCTATTTCCTCAGTAATTTTTCCGTTCGGATAGTAGGTTACAGTTCGTCCATTTATGGTACCGTTGGAATAATTTTCGCGGGTCATTATTTGTTTGGTGTCTGTGTGATAATAAATCCATTCACCAATTCGATCCTTTCCCTTCATTTTTCCTTCACTAAGAACATTTCCTTTGTTCGTGAAATATTTCACGTCAACAATTTCGCTATCCTTATGGAAGGTTTTAATCACAGAAGGTCTGCTTTTACAGTCTTCACAATAAAATTTAAATTCTCCGATTTCCTTTCCTCGTTCAAATTTCCCTTCATACCGAAGCTGTTCGGAATCTGGATAGTTCTTTTTCCAGAGTCCATGGCGCCTGCCCTGTTCATCAAACTGATTAATATCACTTTGGGAAAACACGGCGGCATTTCCGAAGATTATTACGAAGAAAAAAATGGGAAGAAGATTTTTCATAGTCAAGTTAAACTCTTTCTAATATAAACGGTAAAAAAGTGGTTTATTACTTTTTACCCATTCTTTTCTGCTCCTCGGCCTGTTCCATCATTTCGGCCATTTTACGTTGGAATTTATTTTGCTTCTTAGGTGTAGCTTTTTTAACTTGAATCTTAGCGTGGATCTTTTCTTCATCGATAATAAAGTTTTTGATCACCAGCATAATCCCAATGGTAATTAAGTTTGAAATAAAATAATATAACGAAAGTCCACTGGCGTAGTTGTTAAAGAAAACCAACATAAACAACGGTGACAGATACATCAGGAACTTCATGTTTGGCATGCCTGGCTGTTGTTGCTGTTGCATACTCTGACCCGTGGTCATCATCATATAAATAAAGATAGCGATGGATGCCAAAATAGGAAACAAACTCACGTGATCACCATAAAATGGTATATGGAACGGTAAATCCAAGATGGTATCATAACTGGAAAGGTCATCCGCCCATAGGAATTTCTTCTGCCTCAAATCAATAGCGGATGGGAAGAATGTAAAGAGCGCATAGAAGACAGGAATTTGCAATAAAGCGGGCAAACAACCTTTTAATGGACTCGCCCCTGCCGAATTCTGCAGTTTCATAGTCTCCTGCTGAATTTTCATTTTGTTGTCTCCATACTTTTTCTTTATCTCGTCCATTTCAGGTTTAAGCACCTTTAATTTTGCTTGAGATAAATATTGCTTGTACTGAACAGGCGACAACAGTAATTTGATCAAAATAGTCAATACGATAATTGCAATTCCCGCCGGTAAGAAACCTGTCAAAAATCCAAATAGTGGAATGATAATATATTTGTTGATCATTCCAAAAATCCCCCAGCCCAGTGGCATGGCGTTATCAAGATTACGTCCGTATTGTTTGAATATCTTATAATCTGAAGGGCCATAATACATATTCATATCATAGGCCAAACGTCCGTTTTTAGCCTCCAGAAGCATTTTCGCACTATACTGTTTTGTATATACAGTATCAACTTCCTCGTCCTTAACCATGTCTACAGAAGAAAGTGCTACTTCCTTAAACGGTGTGTCCGTTAACAACATAGAGCTGAAGAAATGCTGACGGAAGTTCATCCACGCCACGTCTTTTTCCAATTCCGTGTCATCTCCAGAAGGAGAAAGTTTAGAATGCTTTTCGTTTTCATATTCGTAAGTAAGGCGGGTATATCGATTTTCATACGAAATACTCTTGGCATGTCTATATCCTTTCAATTTCCAATCCAGATACATAGGTTGTGAAGTATCCAGAACTCCATCCAAACCTTGGGTGTTTACGCTAAAGTCCATCATATACTCTCCAGGACGCAACGTATATCGATATTCTACAAAACCACTTTCAGAAGTTTTAAGCTTCATTGAAAGCACTTGGTCTTCTCCGTTCTTGGAAAGTTTAGGCTCAAAATAAAGATCTTGAGTATTCAGCATTCGGTTTTCTGCTGAAAACTGAAGGTTGAGAGAGGCATTTCCGTCTTTAATTAGGTAAACCGGAACAGAATCAAATTTGGTAAAATCCTTTAAACGTGCTTCGGTAATATAACCACCTTTATTACTCACCTTTAGGAAAAGAACATCATTCTCAAGAACCGTTTCCTCATCGGTGGCAGATGGAAGTGTTCCTGAATAGGCAAAAGATCCGAGTTTATTTTTAAGTTTTTCGAAAGCGAGAGAATCACTTGAACTAACTACTGAGGTGGAATCTATCAAGGCATCTTTAAGTGTAACATCTGCACTTTTAGTTTCCTGGGTCTCATTTGCCTTTGCTGCTGCTTCTATTCTGGCTTTTTCCTGAAGTTCTTCTTCCGTGGGTTGATTTTGATATAACATCCAAAGTAGCAGCCCACCAATTAATACAAATCCAAGAAGCGAATTAATGTCGAATTTTTTCTGTTCCATATTCAGTCGCGGATTTTTTTCGCGATCGTTTTAAAAATTTCCGAGTTCAATTTTTCGGAAGATTGATTTTTACTTCGATATAATATTATTCTTTTACCTATAAGATATACGAATTCTTATGAGGAAAATTCAATAGGATTCTAGTCTTACAACAATCCCACCTTTTATTCAAATACGACAAATTGTCTTATTTCTTTTTTGTTGCATGCTCGTTTACTGCTTTTACAAAAGCTACAAACAACGGATGTGGATTTACAACAGTACTTTTATATTCTGGATGATACTGAACTCCCACAAACCATGGATGGCTAGGAATTTCCACAATCTCTACCAATTTTGTATCTGGATTGACTCCTGAAGCAATCATGCCTGCTGCCTCAAACTGATCGAGGTACGCACTATTGAATTCGTATCTATGCCTGTGACGTTCTTCAATTATCTCTGACTTATATATCTTGCCGGCCAGAGTTCCCTTTTTTATCTCACATTTCCAAGATCCCAAACGCATGGTTCCGCCCATATCCGTAATATTCTTTTGGTCCTCCATAATGTTTATAACCGGATCTTCGGTCTGGCTGTCCATTTCAGTACTGTTGGCATTTTTAAGGTTTAATACATTTCGAGCAAATTCTATAACTGCCATTTGCATACCCAAACAGATACCCAAAAACGGTAGGCCATTCTCCCGTGCATATTGCACAGCAGCGACTTTTCCTTTTACCCCACGCTCGCCAAAGCCGGGAGCAACCAAAATTCCATCTAGTTTAGATAATTTCTTACCGATTGTATTTGCGTTGATATGTTCAGAATGGATGTACTCGACCTTAACCCTAACTTCATTTTCTGCTCCCGCATGGATAAAGGATTCCAAGATGGATTTATAGCTATCCTGAAGCTCAACATACTTTCCAATTAACCCAATAGTTACTTCGGACTTTGGATTTTTGTGGCGTTTAAGAAATTTATTCCAATGTTTAAGATCTGGTTTTGTAGTATCTTCTAGACCCAGTTTTTTAAGAGTTACTGTGTCCAGGCCTTCCTCCAACATCATATTTGGAACATCATAAATTGTAGATGCATCTATGGATTGGATAACTGCTTCCTGCTTCACATTACAGAATAGTGCAAGTTTTCTTCGAAGATCATCGGAAAGTTCATGCTCAGTTCTACATACTAGAATATCTGCACGCACCCCACTTTCCATCAGGGTTTTTACAGAATGTTGTGTGGGTTTTGTCTTTAATTCTGCGGCTGCCGAAAGATATGGAATAAGCGTTAAGTGTATAACAAGCGCGTTATCATCGCCCATTTCCCACTTCATTTGTCGCACTGCCTCGATGTAGGGTAAAGATTCAATATCCCCAACGGTACCGCCAATCTCTGTTATTACGATATCGAAATTGCCAGTTTTTCCCAACAACTGGATTCGCTCCTTAATTTCGTTTGTGATATGAGGAACAACCTGAACGGTTTTTCCCAAGAATTCACCTCGACGTTCTTTTTCAATAACGCTTTGATAAATACGACCCGTAGTTACGTTGTTGGCCTGTGAAGTATTTAAGTTCAGAAAGCGCTCGTAATGGCCTAAGTCCAAGTCAGTTTCGGCCCCGTCTTCAGTTACATAACACTCGCCGTGCTCGTAAGGATTAAGTGTACCCGGATCCACATTGATATACGGATCAAGCTTTTGAATGGTAACGCGATACCCTCTGGCCTGAAGTAGTTTAGCCAGCGATGCCGCGATAATTCCTTTTCCTAATGATGATGATACCCCGCCCGTAACGAAGATGTATTTAGTATTGCCCATAACTGCCTCTGCTGAAAATTTCTATACGGGATGCAAAGATACATTTTTATGTGGAGGGCAATAACCTTCTTTGGTTAAATGTGAATGGAGATTTTTTACCCTATATTAAAATCGGAACTCTAATTTAATTTTTCAGCAATCACTTAATTATAATGAGTTGATTTACTGTTTTAACGCCGGAATTCCGCCAACGATAATTGAATATGAAAGTTTAGAAAATCTTGGAAATAATTAGGATTACATCTTCTTCTTCCCAATCAACAATATATTGGAGCCATTGACATTCGAATGTTTTTGAAAGTCGAAGTCTTCTCCAAACTGGGAAATAATCGCTTGGGATTTATCTGAATCCTTTTCCAGTTTTATTCCAATATTGAAAATAATCGATCCTTTTCTATCCAATATTTTTGATACATTCTCACAGAATTCTGCTCCATAAAATATTTTTGGAACATGGGTGTCGATAAAAAGATCGATAATAATAAGCTGAAAAATTTCTTTTGAGTTTTTGACATACAGAAATGCATCATCCTGGATTATGCTTTGATTATCAGATTCGGTGATTCCGAATTCAATCTTTGCAATTTCGATGATTTTGGGATCGATCTCTATTGCCACTAAACGTTTTTGGTAATCAAAATTTTCACGCAAAGATTTGATAACACATCCGCCGCCCATCCCTAAAAGCAGAATATTTTCTACTGCCCTCAACTCAACTTTTTTGAGACTAAATTCCAGTATTTTTTGAAGCGAGCCATAGGAATAATTCGCGTTCTCGGTATCCAAAACCTTTTTCCCATTGATATAAGTAACTTCCAAAGTCCCATTTATATCGGAATAAAAGTGTTTTGTATCCGGCCAGAGATAACTTAAAAATTTTTTCAAATTTTATATTTTAGAAGATATTCTCAACGCATTCTTATCTTAACTCAAAAAATACAATCAACAAAAAATTTAAACTTTTTCCAATTGTCCTTGGTAGGTTTTTATCTTATCCCGAAGTTTCGCCGCCATCATAAAATCAAGATCTTTTGCAGCTTTTTCCATTGCTTTTCGAGTATCGCGGATTTTCTTTTCTATTTGCGCTTTTGTCAAATATTCCACTTCAGATTCGGCAGCCAAGGTTTCTGCATTCTCAAAGGTGTATGCCTCCTGTTTGGATTTGGCAAGTGAATTTTCAAAGGATTTCTTAATAGCTGTTGGAGTAATTCCGTGTTCTTGATTGTATGCTATTTGTTTTTCCCTTCTATATTGAGTTGCGTCAATGGTCTCCTGCATGCTCCTTGTTATCTTATCGGCATACATGATAGCTTTTCCATTCAGGTTTCTCGCTGCTCGACCCACGGTCTGCGTTAGGGATCTATTGCTCCTCAAGAAACCTTCTTTGTCTGCATCTAAAATAGCGACCAACGAAACTTCTGGCAAATCCAGACCTTCACGAAGTAGGTTTACGCCCACCAAAACATCAAATATACCAAGACGTAAATCCTGCATAATTTCAACCCTTTCCAGAGTGTCCACATCACTATGTATATATCTGCAGCGAATTTGAACTCGAGTAAGATATTTAGTGAGTTCCTCAGCCATTCTTTTAGTCAAGGTAGTAACTAATACACGTTCATCCTTTTCAACTCTTAATTGAATTTCTTCAAGTAGATCATCAATTTGGTTTAGACTTGGGCGCACTTCAATAGGCGGATCCAGAAGTCCAGTAGGGCGAATGATCTGCTCCACATAAACCCCACCACTTTTTTCCAACTCATAATCAGCGGGAGTAGCACTTACGTAGATTACTTGATTTTGAAGCGCTTCAAATTCTTCAGCTTTCAATGGACGGTTATCCATCGCCGCAGGCAATCTGAATCCGTACTCCACTAAATTTTCCTTTCTAGATCGGTCACCCCCATACATAGCTCCAACTTGTGGAATAGTAACGTGACTTTCGTCAACCACCATCAAATAATCCTTCGGAAAATAGTCCAACAAACAGAAAGGTCTTGTTCCTGGCAAACGCCTATCAAGATATCTCGAGTAGTTTTCGATACCACTACAATATCCCAGTTCCCGAATCATTTCAAGATCAAAATTGGTTCTTTCATCGAGCCGTTTGGCTTCCAAATGTTTTCCTATTTCATGAAAATATTCTACCTGTTTTACCAAATCGTCCTGAATTTCACGAATCGCCCCCTGAAGAACATCCGGAGAGGTCACGAACATATTGGCAGGATAAATATTCAGATGATCATATTTGGTTTTAATATTATTGTTGAGCGGATCGAAAATCTCGATTTCCTCAATTTCATCACCAAAAAAATGAATTCGGAAGGCGTCATCCAGATATCCAGGATAAACATCCACTGTATCTCCCTTTATTCGAAAACGACCGTGGTTAAATTCCATTTCAGTTCTAGAATACAGACTTTGTACTAACCGATGTAATAATTTGGTGCGGGAGATAATTTGTCCTTTCTCCAAGGTGATCACGTTTTTTTGGAATTCCACAGGGTTTCCAATCCCATATATACATGAAACTGAAGACACCACCAATACATCCCTTCTTCCTGACAATAATGAAGAAGTCGTGCTCAGACGCATCTTTTCAATCTCCTCATTAATAGAAAGATCTTTTTCTATATAAGTTCCGCTGCTCGGTATAAATGCTTCAGGTTGATAATAATCGTAATAGGAAACAAAATACTCCACCGCACTTTCCGGGAAGAGATTTTTGAATTCTGTATAAAGTTGCGCTGCCAATGTTTTGTTGTGCGCCAAAACCAACGTGGGCTTTTGCACTTGTTCCACAACATTTGCAACGGTAAAGGTTTTACCAGAACCCGTAACTCCCAGTAAAGTTTGATATTTTTCGTTAGAATTCAATCCTTCTACCAATGCTTTTATAGCCTGAGGTTGGTCTCCCTGCGGTTTAAATTCTGAAACTATTTTGAAGTTCATATATTCTTTTTCAATGCTTTGCAAAATTACTTAAAAATAGTCGAAGCAATGAGGCAAGCATTACAGGGAAGGATAAATATATGTGAATCTCATGCGGCAAGCCAAATTGAGGAAGAATCTTTTCTCCCTTAAAACTCTTAAATTTCTATATTTGAAATCCCGAAGATAGGAGAATATTCATGGACGACGGTAAATTCTCCATTTTCAAAATCATTAGCCATATTAAAATGTAATACTCCCCTAAATTCAGACCATAAGTTAAGTTGAAAATTTTTAACTTTAAACTTATGAATATGAAACGAACAAAACGAAAATTCACAATTGCTTTCAAGACCAAGGTTGCCATTGAGGCCCT
>Ga0208015_1000231_pt1 | contig 36156 bp, 30 predicted proteins | sample 26BtaG_FD_184101 | JGI IMG/M metagenome (GOLD analysis project Ga0208015, IMG submission 184101) | Marine viral communities from Cariaco Basin, Caribbean Sea - 26B_WHOI_OMZ_CsCl (SPAdes) (version 2) | ecosystem: Environmental > Aquatic > Marine > Oceanic | place: Caribbean Sea: Cariaco Basin... | reverse complement strand
TAAAGACATGCTCAACAAAGATTTGAGCGACTAAAAATATGGCGATAGTAATGGCACAAGCGATGGGTAAGGTGACTTTGTGTTGGTTACTCCCTGCAAGCGCATAAGCGATGTTGGCAATGAACACGCCCATAAATACCGTAGGACCGATCAAACTCGTTGAAACAGCCACCAAAATGGCAATTAAAGCCAGATATAACTTAACGTATCTAGGATGGTTTACTCCAAGAGACAGCGATTGCTCACGACCGAGAGCCATCACATCTAAGACAGGCAATGTTTTACGGCTAACCCATAGTACGGTGGCTACCGCTAATGCCCCATAAGACAATGTTTCTGGCTGGGATCGGTTAAATGAGGTATAGCTCAACCCCTGAAAAACCGAAAACTCTCCGGGGCTAATGCGAAGTTGAATAAATTGCGTAATCGTACCGATGACCATCGTCAGTACCAAGCCAAACAACAATAATGTATAGACATCATTTTTACATCGAGGGAAAAGCCAGTGATGAAGTGCCCACGAATATGCCAGCATCAATACGATTGATACGATAAAATCACCACTGACACCCAGCAGCATAAGTCCATTTGTACCCATCACAAAGAGCAGCAGTACTTGCCAAAGTAAATAAACAGCCTCATAGCCCATTATAGAAGGTGCCAAAATACGATTGCCGACAATAGTTTGAAAGATTATAGATGAAAAAGCCAAGCATATACTACCGAGAACAATAGTCGCTAGACGCATCAAACGCTTAGGAATTAAGTAATTAAAATCTAAATCAGAGCCTATAAATAAGAAAATAAGCGCCAGCAATATAATCAGTATCAAGGTCGCCCAAATCTTTGCCACAGTACTCATCTTACTCCCCTCATGATTAACACAAGGAATATCACACCGCCTACCCCGCCTGCGGTAAGGCCAATAGGAACCTCAAAAGGATAAATAATGAGTCTGCCAAAAATATCACAAATTAGCAGCAAACAAGCACCGCCTAAGGCGACTACTGGCAGTGTTCGTGACAGGTTTTCCCCGTACTTTAGCGCGACTAGATTTGGAATAACCAGCCCCACAAAAGGTATAGCGCCGATGGTAATGACTGAAGCGGCCACCGTTACTGAGACTAGCATAAGCCCTAAGGCAGCTGTCGCCGCATAACCAAGCCCCAAACTAGCGGCCATTTCCTCGCCCATACCCAGTACCGTAAAGCGATGAGCATAAATATAGGCTAATATAATTATTGGCAAGACAATATAAATAAGCTCGTAATGACCTTGCACAACCCTTGAAAAATCTCCCAACAACCACCCTTGCATACTCTGTAAAATATTATGTCGATACGCATAAAACTCCGCTATGGAGCTCAACACACTGCCATACATCAACCCAAGGACAGGAATGAGCACAGAGCTCTTAAACTTAATACGACTAATAATAAGAATAAAAAGCAGGCTCGCGGCAAAGCAGAAAATCAGCGCAAAGATCATTTTACTACTTGTACTGGCATTAGGAAGCATGGTGAGCGAGACCAAAATACCAAGTTTGGCAGCATCCAAACCACCTGAAGTTGCTGGCTCAACAAATTTATTACGGACGATGTGCTGTAAAATCACGCCGCTAACGGACAACCCTACCCCTGTCAGTACCAGCGCAATCAGCCGTGGTATGCGACTGGCCGTTAGGGTTAACCATGTATCTGCAGAAAAAGAGAACAATTCAGTCCATGCTATCTGCTTAACACCGATCATAAGAGAGGCCAGACATAACATGGCAAACAAAATTGATAACCGTAACATCATGAGAAGTCTGCGCCACTTGTGCGATAGGTTTCAAACATAAAAATCAATACACTTATGATAAAAAAACATAAAGATGATAAAAAATATAAAGGCGCTATACTTTAATATCAAAGGTAAAACATCAAATGCTTTAACCACCAAAAATTTGAGTCAGCTGCTTTTTGCAGTTGCAACTTTATCAAGCCATCCTAAAATAGCATCACGCCATCTACAATCAGCTACCCATCTAGAATGGCATCCTCAGGGATACCATACTGCTGAAAAGAGGAACGTCTGGGCACTCGATATCGCTCTTGTTCAACCAATTGATTGATAATTACCGCATTTCGATTGGCACCAATGCCTAAATCTGGAGAACCGACACCTTGCTGAAAAATCTCTGAATTCTGTATGAAAATCCGCCCTAACCCTTTGTCGCCTCTGAGTGCTGTAAAATCCTTTTGCACAATAAAGTCATTATTATTGTCCGTTGCTAAAACAGAACCTTTTAACTCAGTCAACCATTGCGGCCAATCATGAACATAGCCAACCGCCGCAATGGCGGCATTAGTCTCTAATGTGAAGGCTTGATCTAACTGCGTGTGTACGCATCTAATGTGGAGCGAACCGGACTGAGCATGCTCCTTAATAGAGACCACCTTACAGTTTGGATTTAAGGATAGCCCTGGATTTTGGCCTCCAATTGAACGCTCATAGAGCAGGTCATATATGTCGGCTATCGTTGATAGACTGATGCCTTTGTATAACAGGCCTTGATCCCCTGCGATTTTACGACGCGCTTCTCTAGGCATACTTTGAAAATAATGCATATAAGAGGGAGTGAAGCACTCTTGCCCAAGCTTTGAGTATTCCATAGGATGATAACCTGCCGATCGGGTTATCCACCGAATACAGGCGCCAGCATTAACTTGAGTAGAAGTCAGAGATTTGAGCAACGCCAGCACACATTCAGCAGCACTTTGCCCTGAGCCAATGACAGTCACGGTCTGGCACTGGTTTAACTTGTCTTGTAAATGCGCAAATTCAGAGGCATGCTTGACCAAAGGATGGCTGCTCTCTTGTAGCCATTTGGGCATATTCGGTCTTGTGCCAACCCCAATAGCCAGATTTTGACTGATATATTGCTTTTTTTTGCCCGAATCCAGCACACTATCAATGACAAATTTATCTCGATTAGCATCATAAGAGACGCAAGAGACATGCTCACCAAAATGACAGCTGGGTAGTTGGTTGACCGCCCAGCGGCAATAGTGATTATATTCAACCCGAGGTATCAAAAAATTCTCATAATAATAAAACTGGTACAAACGATCCTGTTGATGCAAATAATTTAAGTAACTGAGTGGATGGCAAGGGTCTGCCATCGTTACCAAGTCAGCAAAAAATGGCACTTGTAGCGTCGTACCTGACAATAGCAATCCTTTGTGCCACTGAAATTCAGGATTTTGCTCCAAGAAAGTCGCCTCAATATCAGTATGATTTGAGAGTAGTGCTGCCAATCCTAAGTTGAACGGCCCAATACCAATACCCGTGATATCTGTGGTTTTTGTCTTCATCTTGAATCAGCCTCTACTGTAAAACAGCTAAATGTTCAATATTTGGTTCGGATGTTTGTAACAGCTTTTCGACTTCACTGACATTTCGGCAGCGGAGCAGCTGTTCTAGAGATAATTCAACGCAATAGATAGCGTATAGACGCTTTGAGATGGTTTTTAGATGATGAGGACGCAGCCCCATACTTATGAAGTTCATGGTTTTATTTACGGATTCAGTAGGTGGCTGGTTTTTTGATTGGCTACGTGATACATGAATGGTATCCAAGTAAATATTCAATAACGCATCCTGACAAATGCCAGTCCCCTTGCACACGCTTTGATGGTCAATAGATTGTCGATTTCGAGCATCTTTTGCATTGATTGGCAAATAGGTTGCAACCTCAAGAGCAAATGTCTTTGAGGCCACAATCTGATGAATCGCTTGATCCATCGCCTTCAAAAAGGCGCTAATGTCAGCCGCCGCTATCGCACTAGGTACGTAATCGATATCAAAGACGAGCGCGCAATCATGTTGAGTGCTAAAGCGAATATCGATGGCTACTTGCGGGGTTTGTGTGAGCCCGCCTTCTAAACTCATGGGATTAGCATCTGCCAGAACCGGCCAAGATAAGCCGTTGGTAATCACGATTGGCAAAACAGGCGCGGTGCCAGATTTTTCAAATAATAACCGAGCCAAATCCACACCTGAAAAACAAAGGTGCTGTAATCCCTCAAGAATATCAGCTTGCAGCGTCGATGCCCGATCGGCAAAAGTTGCTGAGCTTGCCTGCCATTTAATAGCAATAAAGGTAGAGTGGTTTGAGAATGAGCCTGAATACAGGGGTAAGACAGGCACAGCAACCTGTATAGAGGGCTCAGTATATAAATGTGACAGCAGCTCTAAGATTACAGACATTATGATAGTGTTTTTAAAAAGACCTTGCCTAGCACCAATCTTGCTCAGTTGATGGAACATATCCGCTGGCACGACTAAGCTTTTGCGCTCAAAACGCGAGACACCCAAACGATCTAACGGTTTAATCCATGGAAAATCAGGTATAGCTCTCTTGGTGACACAAGACAGCTTTTGAACCCAATAAGCCATATCTGCTGTGCGCGAGTCACTTTTAGACGTTGAGTCACTTTCAGTAGGTGGGTTTTCTGTAGTATCTCGTTCAATGAGCCGTCCTTCAAATAGCTCAATGATAATGGCAGCGATAGATCGGCCATCAAGGATGAGCGCATCAAAACGAACAAATACACGCAAAAAACCATCTCTCAATTGAAATATGGTGATATCCCAAGGGGATTGGTTGAGATCAAAAATCTGATGGGTATAAGTGCCTCGATAAGACTGTATGTCAACCGAGGCCGCTTGAGGTGATACCTCGGAAAGATCAATCTCTGTTAGGTTAAGAACAATGTCATCACTGACAAACTGACGCAACTTAGTGGCATCGATATGAGTGCGTAGACTGTCATAACGCTTGACTATTTCGGTTAGGCGTTGCTTCAGTAACGCCATATCCATACTGCCATAATATTCTCGAAACTCCTGCATAGCGACACCGCCAAGAGGCAACTGTGTCGTACGTCCCAGTAGATAGGCCTGCTGTATGGCTGACAACGGCTGCTCACACGGTTTTTTTGTGATCACCAATTCATGAGAGTCGACGCTTTTATTCACCTTTTTGTGAGAGATAACCGATGGTATTTTGTCAAAATCCATCTCCAAAACAGTCGGGTTTTTGCTGACTTCTCTCAAAAGAGAGACAAACATCTGAAACAATGCGCTCACCCACTCTATTGGCAATGCATCCAAACGCATGTCCCAGTTAATGAGCAAACCATCCTCAACCCGAACCACTTGCGCATCTAAAGCAACCTGTGGCCCTTGAGATATTGTCCAATTCATGGCACCAAAAGCGCGCTTCACGTTTTCTGAAAATAAAGTCCCTTGTGGTAAATCTAAGGCAGCAGTGAAGACAACAGGGGCAAGTTGTGCATCGCCATGATAACGAGACAGATCCCTCATGATATTGACACCAGCGTAATGAGAGTGTGCTAGCAGATCCATCATTTGGCTTGCTATGCCTTGACACAGTTCAGCTAAATTTTGGGGTATTTGAGTATCCACATTCAAGATGACAAAATTGGCAAAATCGCCAATACATCGTTCGGTGTTTTTTATGAGTGGTTCTCGCCAAAAGACGGGCACATTGAGCCGAAAAAACGACGTTTGGGCGGCGTGGCTAAGTGTATAAGCAAATAGACCTAACATCATGCTTGAAAACGTGATTTTTTGACGGCGCGCAAGGTGTTGTAACGACTGGCAGTCATCAGAAGTCAGATGCTCACTCAACCGATGGCTTTGAGCTGTCTTTGATGTTGTATCACTTAGCGGCAATACTGGCATGGGTGCAATATCAGGAAGACGCGACTTCCACCACACGCGATCTCTATAACGCAGTTGTTTTAGTCTAACATCTGACCCAACCCGCTCATGCCAATCAAAGAAAGAAGGGACAAAGGCAAAAGGTGCTTTTACCTCTTCATAGAATAACGCCAAATCCTCTATCAATCGACAGAAGCTAGACGGGTCAATCGCTATCATGTCCGTATCAATGTGCAAACGAAAGCTTGCTTCATTGAGCAAACTAATTGAAAACCGTGCCGTTTGACCGACGATCAAATCTAGCTGCTGATGTGTCCATTGTTCTCGCTTATGATCTAAGTACTGCGCCTGCTCTTGGTTGCTCAATGCCCTCAAGTCTTCAACTTCAAGCAGTGTCTTTGGTACAGATGATGCGATAGCAGGAATACCATCTAAGCTGAGACGCATTCTTAGGATGTCATGTTCCAAATATAAACGCTGTAATGCGGATTCTAGCTTTTGCACATCAATGGATTGCCCATCAAATTCGACATAAAGGTGGGCGGCCACTCCGCCCAAAAACCCAGATTCGGTAATACGACCGAACCAACATGCCGCTTGCATCGATGTTAATTCACTCATTATGTGCTTACTCAGTTGACAAAATAATATAGATGAGGCACTGTAACACAAATGATAATCATTAGCATTAATATTTACAAACAATTATCGCCCGTTGTTATAGTCCATTCTGGATAAAAGAGGTACAAGTACGCTAACGCGCTACTGGGATAAATTTTCCTTACTTGCTGTGTCTACGCTGCTCGATGCTGCAAAAAACTGATCCCAGTAGCGCTGTATTCATTTTATAGTGGATCGACTATATCCTGACGATACTCACTTTTATGATGCTCATCGCACCCGTTTTTTACTCTTTAATAGCTGATTCTAGGATTTTGAAAGTATGATTAAACCACTTGTTGAATTTCATCATTGGCCCAAAGACAGAGCTCAGTACTATATGGCACAAGGCTATTGGATCAATAAGCCTCTCACACATATTTTATCCAAAACCTGTGCGGCAAACCCTAAAGCCGTCGCTATTATCTGCAAAGACCGTCAGTTTAGTTATGCAGAGTTAGAGCGCTTGTCCTCAAACCTAGCAACTCGTATAGCAGCTGAGGGCATCGGTAAAGGCGATACTGCCTTAGTACAGCTGCCAAATACGGCAGAGTTTTACATTGTTTTTTTTGCTTTATTAAAAATCGGCGTGGTACCGCTGAATGCGCTCTACTCTCATCGGCAATATGAGCTACGCAGTTTCTGCCATCAAATCCGACCAAAACTCTTGATTGTTTCAAGCGCTCATGAAGTTTTTAATGACAATCGTTTTATTGATGAGCTTCATACTGCTGAGTTGAACCCGCAGCTTGTATTGAAACTCGATGGCTCAAGCGAATTTGAGTTGGCAAAATGGATGGAGACGACAGATATCAGCGATGCGGGCAACGCGCCTACCCCTGCCGATGAAGTGGCTTTTTTTCAGTTGTCAGGCGGCAGTACTGGTACACCCAAGCTGATTCCACGGACGCATAACGATTATTATTATAGCGTCAGAGCAAGCGCTGATATCTGCGGACTCAGTGCAGACACTCGCCTGCTTTGTGCCCTGCCCGCGGCGCACAACTTTATGCTGAGCTCACCTGGTGCGCTTGGTATATTTTATAGTGGGGGATGTGTGGTCATCGCACCTGATCCAGAGCCATTGAACTGCTTTTCGATCATTAAACAGCATGCGGTCACGATGGCCTCATTAGTGCCAAGCGCTGTCGTTGCTTGGGTAGAACAAGCCCCAAAATACGCTGACGCATTGGACACCTTGCAGTTGATCCAAGTAGGCGGTGCAAATTTTTCAGAATCTCTAGCACGGCAAGTGCCAGCAGTATTTGGCTGCCAGTTGCAACAAGTATTTGGCATGGCTGAAGGACTGGTAAATTACACACGCTTAGAGGATTCTGATAAGCAAATTTTTACCAGCCAAGGTCGTCCGATAAGCCCAGATGATGAGGTGCTGATTGTCGATGAGCAAGGCAATCCTGTCGTAGACGGGGATGTAGGGATGCTCATCACTCGTGGGCCTTATACGTTTTGTGGTTATTATCACAGTCCCAAGCACAATGCCGAGGCATTTGACGACGATGGGTACTACCATTCTGGAGACTTAGTAAAGCGCACGCCCGATGGCAATTTGCGGGTAGTGGGACGGGTGAAAGATCAGATCAACCGTGGTGGCGAAAAAATTGCCGCTGAAGAGGTTGAGAACCTCATTCTGTCACACCCTGATGTTCTGCATGCCGCACTCATCTCAGTCATCGATCCACGGCTGGGTGAAAAAAGCTGCGCCTACGTTGTTGCTCGTCATCCTGACATCAAGTCATCAACTCTTAGACGTTACTTATTACAGATTGGCATCGCCGAATACAAAATACCTGATCGCTTTAAGTGGATTGACTCGATGCCCCTGACAGCCGTTGGAAAGACGGACAAAAAAGCCCTTCGTAACCTTTAGCCACTTCAACGCTTAACCACTTAACCAGTTCAACTATAGTCAGTGAAAAGTAATATCGATACAAAATGTATTGCTGGTATAAATTTCTCTGGCTTGCTGTGCCTGCGCAGACAGAGGCTTCAAAAAATTGATATCAGCAATACGGTAGCGACTTTAAAGTATTTCAACTATAGCCGATTCAACACTCTCAAAAACCATAGTGAGTCCAGCATGACCATTGCAAAAATTTCTGATTACCCGATGCCTCAACCCGCAAACTATCCTGACAATAAAGTAAATTGGCAACCTGATCCTAAACGGGCGGTTTTATTGATTCATGATATGCAGCGTTATTTTATCAATTTTTATAGCCCTGACAGTCAGCTTATCGCCACCCTGCTGCACAATTTAGCTCGAATACGCCAATGGGCGCATGACAACGAAATCCCCGTTGTATACACCGCCCAGCCTTACAAGCAATCAGATGAAGACCGCGCGCTGCTCAACGAGATGTGGGGAGCAGGGCTACCTGCCTCTACGCCAGATCAGCAGTGTATCGTCGATTCGCTCACACCAATCGAGGGCGACATTGTATTGACCAAATGGCGCTATAGTGCCTTTGCGCGCTCAGACTTACGTGAGCGTATGCACAGCTGGAATCGAGACCAGCTGATTGTCGGCGGGGTTTATGCACATATTGGGTGTATGGTGACTGCGATAGATGCGTTTATGAGCGATATTCAGTGCTTTTTGGTCGGTGACGCTGTTGCAGATTTCTCAGAGGAGGAACATCAACTGGCGATCACGTATGTGTCTTCACGCTGTGGTCGGGTGGTGGATACCAGCACTTTAGTAGAGGACACCGCCAAAAAAATAACCCAACAGTGGCTACATATACGAGTTGAACAGCTTATTGAAGAAGAGGAAGAGATCGACCCTGATGAAAATTTAATTGTCTACGGGCTGGACTCTCTTAGAATCATGCAGTTTTCCGCTGAGCTTAAATCTTATGGCATTGACATTGGTTTTGAGGAAATCGCCCGTAACCCAACACTCTCAAGCTGGTGGGCACTGATACAGACACGCCAGTAATATGGTAAAAATATCCTAAAAACGCTACGGTATTGCTGATATCAATTTTTTGTAGCCTCTGTCTGCGTAGGCACAGCAAGCCAGAAAAATTTATACCAACAATACATTTTGTATCGATATTATTTTTCACTGACTATAGCGTTGAGCATGAGCGCTAAACCTGACTAAACATAATCGACGAATCAACCACGCCCTAACCACATTGACTATAGATTGAGTAAATCTCGCTTAAAGGCAGCAAAGCGTATGACAAAAATAGATGAGTGTGCCATGACCATAGCATTACCTTATGAGAACCCACGAGAGACAGGGTCTACCGATGTAGTCTCAGAGGACTACCTCATAGTCTTAGAGGACTATCTCGATGCGATTAAGAACAACCTATTTATCAAAAACCTCAATAAAACTGCGCTCGTTTTTGATGAAAAAAACATCAGCTACTATGAAATGGGACTCAATGTCGCAAAGATGATGGCGGCGTTTGAGCAAGAAGGATTAAACCCAAAGTCAGTCGTTGCCATTTGCCTACCCAAGAGTCCTGAGCATATTTATACCACGTTAGCCTGCGCACTGATGGGTATCATTTGGCTACCGATAGACATGGCGTCGCCACCAGCGAGGATTGCATATTTACTATCAAATAGTCGTGCAGATATTGCGGTGAGTACAACGCCCCTGCCCCAAATACCCACGCTCTATATCGATAAAGCGCTTGAGAACCCTGAGCCAATAGCCCTTACAGATTGCCGCTTTGACTATGGTTTGGATCGTCTGCCCGCCTACTACCTATATACCTCTGGCAGCACAGGCACACCAAAATGTGTGGTCTTAAACAATCAAGCGACCGCCAACGTTTTACAGCAGACCATTCATCGCTGGAACATCCGTCCTAACGATGTATTCATAGCGCTCACCCCTTTTCATCATGATATGTCGGTGTTTGATATTTTTGCATCGATATCGGTTGGTGCAACGCTAGTCATACCGACTGGCGCACAGCAAAAAGACGCTGTCGAATGGGCGAAATTGGTCGCCACCAATCAGGTCACGCTTTGGTGCAGCGTTCCTGCTATTGTAGACATGTTGTTCACCGTTGGACAAACCAAGCAGCTCACTACCCTGCGCTTAATCGCCCAAGGTGGAGACTATATTAAACCCTCATTGATTATTCAACTAAAGACACAGCTCCCTCATACTCGGCTATTTTCTTTGGGCGGGCCAACAGAAACCACTATTTGGAGTATTTGGCACGAAATTAGTGAGGATGATAAAGACATTATCCCCTATGGCAAACCATTAGAAGGCAATCAGTATTTTATTCTTGATGAAGAAAAAAAGCCCTGTGCAGTAGGCGAAATCGGAAAAATGTATATGTCGGGTATCAACTTGTCCAACGGCTACCTGCTCAATGGAGAGACATATCATTCTGATTTTGTCAGTATTAAAACGATCGATACTGACACTAATGCTGATATTGACACTGACACTGCTTTTCGGATGAGTGATTTGGGCTATTTTCAAGCGGATGGTACGATCATCTTTGCAGGGCGTGAAGCGGGATATTTAAAAATCAAAGGGGTAAGAATCGCAGCCACTGAAGTCGAAAATATCTTATCCAAACACCCTATGGTTCATAGTGCGGTGGTGATTGGCTGCACGCATCCTACTACTGATATCGATGAATTGGTCGCCATCTATATGATTGATCCAAGCATGCCGCATCAGCACTTGGATACACTGCACTTAAGAAACCATTTAAAAACACATCTGCCAAGCTCACACATTCCTTCTAAATTTTTATGGATAAAAGAATGGCCTTTAACAGCAAATAGTAAAGTCGATCGGCAGGGTTTACCCGCATTTGCTCAAGCGCAGATGTATACCAATCCTGCTGTTCACACAGCGCACCACCTGACCAACCCAACCGTTTCATCCGAGGTGGCCATCTCTGTCTTAGCACTGTTTAAACATTATGCGTCAGAAAATCACATTCAAATAAATGCGATAGGTTATAAGACGGCCCTCTCAACGCTACACATCAAGCCAAAACAACTCATGAAAATTGCAACACAACTGTCCAATCAGCTAAACATCTCTATGGATTTTTACGCACTGGTGGCATGTCAGACTATTGAGGATGTGATTAAAAAGTGCCGCACCATCTAGGGCGCACTATAGTTGAAGTATTTTAAAGTCGCTACCGTATGGCTAGTGTCAATTTTTTGTAGCACCTGTCTGCGTAGGCACAGCAAGTCAGAAAAATTTGCACCAGCCATACGTGTTGTAGCGATATTAATTTTCACCGACCATATCTTTTCATCGACTGTATAAGGCTTAACACCCTAAAGTTGCACCACCATCGACGACCAAATCGTGCATGGTTATTTGTGACGATTGATCACTGATAAAAAACATGACCGCGTTGGTAATATCTTGCACTTGCGCGATTTTTTGTAATGGTATTCCTAACTTATACTGCGCCAAATCCCCCAAAACCGTCTTTTTCTCACCTTGATCGTCTAGCCACAGCTGCGTTTGCATGGCTGTTTTTGTAGAGCCAGGCGAGACGACATTTACCCTCACGCCATAATCACAAAGCTCTAACGCGACTGTTTTTGCAAAGTAAGTCAGCGCTGCTTTTGATGCCCCATATGCTGACATATTCAGACGCGGCACGTGCGCTGAGTTTGATGAAATGACGACGATATTTCCATTTCTTTTTTCTTGAAAATAAGGCGTTAATTTTTGAAAAAAATGAAACGGTGAAGACACATTAACAGCAAAAGTATCCCTCCAATCCTTAGACGACAGATCATGATGTTTTGCGATATGTAAGATGCCTGCCACATGGATAAAGTAATCAGGTGGACTTATCTTTAGTAGCTCATCGCATAAATCAGCAATCTGTGTTTCATCACAAATATCACAAATATGCACCCGCTGCTGTAGCGCCTCAGACAAATTGTCTTTCGACTTATCTATTCCGACCACCTCAATCCCCTCATTTAACAGGCGCTGCATCACATTCAGTCCAATACCTTGATTGACACCCACTACCCACGCCGTTTTTTTGGTCATCTTATCGCTCCTTAAGTAGGTTAAATCTGTAAATAACATCGTGATCTATGCGTCACAGAGGTTCAGTATGGTTTTCATTTTGGCTTGTGTCTCTAGCCACTCAGACTCTGGATCAGACCCCTCAACAATACCAGCACCCGCATATAGGCGTAAGTTTGTGTCATTTAACAACCCGCAACGAATTGTCACCACCCACTCGCCGTTGCCCTCTGCATCCATCCAACCGACCAATCCTGAGTAATAGCCGCGATCATAGCCCTCATTATCTAGTATGAATTTTTTGGCGAGCGGTGTTGGTGTACCGCAAACAGCGGGTGTCGGATGTAGTTTCAATGCCAAATTCAGTGCGTTCGGTGATTTTTCTTTGAGGATGCCGTGCAATGTTGAGGACAGATGAAACATAGTAGCGGTCTCTAAAACGTCTGGAAATTCAGAAATTTTGAGCTCAACACATTCAGATACCAAATTACGCGATATATTCTCAACAACAATTTGATGTTCATTTTGATCTTTAATCGAATCATGCAGCTCTTGTTTATTTTGTTGATTATGCTCTAGAGTATCAAGCTTTGGTCTGGAACCTGCCAAAGGATTGCTCTTGACCGTTCGACTTTTTTTAGACAAAAGCAGCTCAGGACTCGCCCCCAAAAGATACTGACGCTCATCGATCGGAATCACAAAGTTATAAGCAGTTGGGTTTTTTTCTAGCAAAGCGGATAAATAAAATAACAAGTTTTGTGACCCGTCAAAACGAAAGTCAACGGCTTGAGACAACACTATTTTTTTAAGCTCTGTCGTTTTAAAGGTCTCTAAGGCATGATTGACGACGCTTTCAAACTTGTCCTGCCCAACCAATAGAGACTTTTGAATAATTTGTGTCTCGTTTTTGATAAAGGCAGATCTTTGTGGTTTTTTATCCGATTTATCGTAGCCGTGGTAAAAGTTTAAGAGGGATTTATTGTTGATATCAAAAGGGATCGCACCCATCAAAATGGGATTTTTGCAGCCCTCATCTTTCATTTTTTTGAAACATGCCTCAATGTCTTGATTAAAGTCAGCCAACGCTGATGCAGGCGTTGTGAGTGTGTGCGAAAAATCGGTTGCTATTAAGTGATAATCGTTGGTCGAAAAACATGAAAAATCTTGCTCTGTTTGATCGCCTACTGGGTCTTGTCGATACTCTTGTAAAGGCATAATAGATGTCTCACTTTTTATTCATTAATGATAATAGTAATGATATTGATAATCATTAATATTTATCGGTTGTATTTTGACCCTGGTTATATGTGTTTAGGCATTATTAGCACAGGGTTCCTTCTATCAAGATAATACAAAAAAGCCTGCATCGATTTAACTGACAGACTACCTTATTTAATGGGTAAGGAATGGATCATTGGACAAATGGTGATAACGTCTTCCTCTGTAAAGTAAAACGACACGTCAACACCCAAGCCATAGAAATACAGATTGGGAGCGATCACGGTAAACTCAGCAAGGTGATCATTCATCCGTCTAAACTCAATGGCTAAAAGATCCAATAATATGCTGTATTTATCATAAATCGCTTTAATAATGCTCTCTTTTGCTGAAAAAACGATCAAGTAACTATATTGCTTCTCACTTGCTAACAAGCGCGCTTGTTCTTGGAAATTCAAAAAAACATGTGACAATAGCGTGTCATGTTTGAAATAGTCATTGTCTCTTTTAGTCTCTATATCTATACCGATACCTTGAGGTTGCAGCTTTACCTCATTGATATAAGAGATTGCGGTACATGAGTGTTTGGTGCCCGTGTGACTAATACTGCCGCCGATACCATGTGGCCATAATGGCTCGCCATGCGCCCCTTTTACTATCTGAGCGTCATTTAGGCCGAATGGCTCCAATGCAAACTTGGCAGACAAGCGACCTGCAAAAAATTCCAATTGCCGCTTTTTGGCGGCTTTTGTCAAAGCTTCAGGTAAAGTTATATGAAAATAGTCATACAACTTATCTACTCTAAAATCTTCGGTGAGTAGTGTTACAGAGATTTTATGTAGATAATTATTTAGATAGTCATGTGGATAGCTATTTAGATAGTTATGAGCCAAAAAAAACATGTCATGCCTGATAACCATGTGCTGATCTATGGCATTCAACCGCTGTATTTTTAACGCTAATAGCGAATTAGCGCCCTGTGTCTGATTATATACCATGCTAGGTTTCATACGCAGGTCTCATACATAGGTTTCATGCATTAAACAGGCCTCTATTGTCCTAAACAGTTGCCTCAAAGAACGCTGATTCAAAAAATAAAAGTGATCACCCTCAAGGGTATGACAACCCAAAAATTTCTCCGTATGCTGCTGCCAGTCCTCCATCATTACCTGCGTTGGGATATCTGGATCATCTGCGCCACAAAACGTCACTAACGGTACTGTGGTCTTAGTAATCTGCGAATCAATAAGTTGGTCACTTAAGGAAAAATCATTACGAATAATGCGTAAAAAATAACGTAGCGCTGCTTTGTTTTGCAAAATCTCGTTTGGAAAATTATTGTAGCCTTGTAACCTATGGATCAACGCCTCATCCGTTAATTTATGCCTACCACGAATATGCTGCAGGTGCTGATGCTCAGGACGACTACTGACAACGATCAATGTCAATTGTTCAGCTGCCCCTGCTGCACGCAGACACTCTATGACGGTCCATAGCAACGCCCCACCAACGCTATGCCCGAACAAAATATAAGGTACATCTCTATACATCATGATCGTTTTTGCAATATCGCTAGCCAGTATTTGTGGGTTGTCAATAAGCGGCTGATCAGACTTGCTACCATGACCTGAATACTCTACCGGTATGACAGTGATATGAGCCTTGCTCAAAGTATCCACCGCCAGCCGTTTCCACGAGGCATAAATTGCACAGCTACTGCCAGCTGGTGGCAAACAAAACATATTATAAGTATTAATCATTAACATAAGAGTTATCAACTATAGTGCAAGAGCACGGTCACCATTTAAGACTATAGTCTGCGTAGGCTGCCAAATAGTAGGATCACGATGTGTGACCACAATAACCGTCGCAGGTAACGAACATATGACACTGGCGATATCTCGCTCTGTCTTTTCATCCAAAGCAGAGGTCGCTTCATCCAATACTAAGATTGGGGCTTCTTTAATCAAAGCGCGAGCGAGTGCCACACGTTGACGCTCCCCTCCTGATAATGCCATGCCTTGCTGACCGACTGACTGATGTATGCCCTCAGGCGAGCGACTGATCACAGCGCCTAGCATCGATTTTTGAGCAATGGCCTTAATCTCATCATCTGATGCTTGTGGATTACCGATACGGATGTTGTCAGCCAGCGTGCCAGTAAAGACGATTGGATCTTGAGCCACGTAGGCAATATGGGCGGCAAGCGTTGCATACGGCATGTCATTGAGCTTAACGCCGCCCATTAAGATATGCCCCTGTTCAGGATCATCAAAACGCATTAATAATTCAACCAAAGTGCTTTTTCCACTACCACTCACACCCGTCACCAAAACCCGACTGCCTTCTGGCATATCGATACTGATATCCTTCAATACAGGCGCATGACTCACTGCACAAACGCTAAGCTGATGATTGGAGGGGACGGATGCTGCGATGGCGGGTTCTGATAGCACAGGGGTATTTATTGCTTGTTGGTAGCTCTTGAGTGAAGCACGAAAGTCATTGATACCCAACCCTGCAAGCGCCAACTCACCAAGCGGGGCGGCGGCACGCCCAACCAAAATCAGCACAGCCAATATCATCACAGCACTATTAAATTCCATAATAATGAGGCAGATAACGATGCCTGCCATAGGCAATACACTTGCTAGGTTTGAGAGAAATATCGCCACAGCGACTGCACGATTGGTATCCATCAGTGTATTTTCTTGAATATGCCAACGATGCTCAAGGCGCTCTATCGCACGGACTGGCCCTGCCGCCGTTCTTAGCAGCTCAATATGATCCACCCATTCAAGCGTAGCCTCAGAGGTATTTGCTTGCGCTTCATGCCGTTTGGCATCAGCACGCCCAAGTGCTCGCTGTGATAACACCTGTGTGACCAGTGATAATATGAGTAATACGGCAGCCACTAAAGCCACTTTGACACCTGCAAGCAGGCCAATACCAAATACTAAAAACACGGGAATACAGGGTGCATGTAAAAAGCTCTGAAGCTGATGCGCGGGTATACTCATAAATCCTGGTATACCCTGACCTGCGATCGTTGCTACCTGAGCACGGTGCTCGTTAGTAAACCAAGACAGCTTTGTACGAGACAGCGACTGTCCCAAAGCGGCGTACAGATCCCCTGCCAGTCGCACCCCTGTCAGATAACCTGAACGATTGACCAATACAGTGGCGACAATAGCAACACCTGCACTAACCAAAACCCATGTGGGTGACCTATGATAGACGATACCAAAAGCCAACACCGTATAGGCAATCGCTTCTAACGCGGCAACCGCTATCCAGCCAACCCCTACCGTCATCAATCTTCGACGGGCAATAGAGGGCAAGGATGATATTGGCTTCTGGTTAGCTGTCTCTACAATAATACTCATGATAAGCTCTTTAAATCAGTGTTAAGGGTCAGCTCTAATTGCGCATCTGCTTTTGCTGCTAGTGCTTTATCATGAGTGACGATGATGATCGTTTTTTCTTGATTGTGTGCCAAATGAGTGAGCGCTTCTAGCAGCTTTAGTGCCTTTGTTTGATCTAATGCACTGGTCGGCTCATCTAGTAATATAATGGGCGCTGATGACAAAAACACGCTTGCAAGTCCTATCCGCTGTCGCTCGCCACCTGAGAGTGATTGCGCATCGGTATTGAGTTCCACGGCAAGTTGCGCCTTTTTTAATGCCACCTCAAGCTGCTCATCCGTAGCATCAGGGGTAAAAAGTGTCAAATTCTCTCTTACTGTGGCAGGAAGAACCTGCCCGCCTTGTGGTACAAGTAATAAAGACTCGTGCCTCGTTTGCTCATCTAATTGAGACAGATAGGTTTGCGACAATTGCACCTGTCCTGCTTGTAACGGTTCAAGACCCGCCAATACACGTAATAAAGTGGTTTTACCAACCCCGCTTGGCCCTGTTATTGCATTCACAGCGTTTGTCTGAAACGTATGCGTTAACCCAGCAATAACCTGCACGTTATCTATAGATACTTTGGCATTTTTAAGTGTCAATATTAATGGCATCTCTATCTGTGCTACTTGACCCTTAGGCAATGCAGGCTGCTGTAATAGCGTTATCAGCCTAGCTGCGGCTGACTTTCCTGCGCTAACATAATCCAACCCATGCCCTAGGCGCAATACGGGACTGACCACTGCCAGACTAAAAAACAGTGTCGCGGCCATGGTTGGTGCGTCATAGTTATAGGAGACAAGATACGCAATAGCAAATGTTGACACCGCTTGTAGCAATGCCACTGCCATGCCTGCCAATGTAGCAACCTTACTTACCCACATAACCATACTGTCCGTGAAGCGTTTGGTCGAATCATGATACGCCGCCAAAGCACCTGACTGTCTGCCATAGATACGGTTTACTCGAATGCCTCGTGCATAATCATCTACGGCAGAGATCACCTCACCCATCACCTGCATCCGCGCCGCGCCATCTCGTGCCGTCACTTTTGGTACGATAACCAAGTAATATAATGAGGCGACAATACCAGGTAGTAAGACCCATAGCGCGATAGGGCCGACCATACTCACTAACAGAAAAATAGAGGCCAATGGCAAAATCACAAAATTAGCAACTTCTGACGGTAGATGAGCCACCATATGGTGCAATGTTGTAATGTCATCTGAAACTAAACGACGTAAAGCGTGATCGCCTTGTTTGGATAGCGTCGTCGCTGGTAGCCGAGTCACATGATTAGCAACTTGACGGCGCAATCTGGCAGAAAATGCTGCCTCAGCGTCATGAGCCAACCATGATGAGGCTGCTACGAGCAGAGCCCCTATCAACCATAACACTGCAGCAGCAAAAACCCACTGTAAAGAGATATCACCAATCAATCTGACCAGGTACCAAAGCGCCCCTAGCATCGCCAAACCTGATAAAGATGAGAACAGTGTGCCCATCAAGAGCTTAGGTAAGGCGGGTCGTAAGGCAGGTGTCATCAATGGATCGGTCATTAAGCCATGTAAATTTAACTCACTCATTCTTGTCTCCATTGACCGTGGTTCGTCTGTTTCATAGATTTCATCCAGCGCTCATGTTCATTACTAGGCTCTAGTAGCCAATGACTTTAATGTTAAGCATATAGTTGGTTGATGGTGGGTTTGCCTTAGCTGGCTTGAGCAATCACTTGCAAACTATCGACCACCTCTTTAATCAAAACATCAATTTTTTGACTGTCTTTGTGGTGCGCTGTAGTAATCAGATGGGCATTAGATTCAGAGACTGCAAGACCATACTTTCTCCATACCTTCTCAGAGGGACAAGGAAACACCACGGTAATAGAGTTCGGGTTTCGCCAAGCGTCAACCCCAGCAGCTTGAAACTGATCAATAGCATACTGCGCCATTTTTAAGCAATGCTGGATACGTTGCTGCCATTGTAGAAATGAATAACTATGAATAGCAGCCCACATTAATAAGACAGAATGACCATTGCGAGAGCCACTGATGGTTTGATCACGCGCTGAGATATAATCAATATCTACTGCAATACGATCAACATTTCTACGTTTTGCAACGACAATGCCGCAAGGTATCGGCGAGCCAATCATTTTGTGCCCAGACACACTAATTGAATCGATGCCATCAGCAAAAGAAAACGGCTGCGGGCTATCTACGAAAGGTAAAATCATGCCACTTAACGCCGCATCTGCATGTAAATAATAGTCCTGACGTTTGATGCCGATGTCCTGTAATCGCTGCTGAATCATGTCAATATCATCTACAGCGCCTGACATTGTCGTGCCAATATTGGCAAATATAATGGGGTTTTTATCTTTATTTATCTGTACTTTGCAAATGAAGTCATCGTAATCCATTTCGCCATTTTCTAAAGAGGCAATGACACACGACTTCATCCTTAGTAATTTGACAATCTTCAACACTGAGTAGTGAGTCTGTTTCGAATAGTACAGCGTTGCATTTGGAAAGAGCTCTCTTGCCAAATAACAACAGAACATATTACCCTCAGTCCCACCATTCGTGACATAACCCCAACTGTCCTGAAAAGGTATTTGAAACAAATTGGCATAGTAATTCATGACTTCTTTTTCAAACTCAAACGAGTTCAGGGCATAGTTACTACGCGCCTCCCAATCTCCGCAATTGTTGAGAGAAAAATCAAAAAATCGATACAAAGAAGAGTAGTCAAAATCTGCAGATTCAGGATAGCCAATATTACAATACTGATTCTCCAAACAATAGCGCCAAAAACTATCGAGACGATCTTGATAAGTAGCAGATAAAATCACGTTTAACCTCATTATTATTTCGTTTTTATATTATCTAGAGCGTGTGCTCACGTAGATGATAAGACTTAAAGCAATCATACGAACCAGTCAACTCAAGTAAACGCTTTATACACAGCCATCCGTTTAAAAACCTCTGTTTCAAGTGGTTTCCCAAGGTAAAACCACCAATCACAAAGGCTTTGAGATAATGCGCTATGTCTCAATACTTGGTAAACAATATTAACACTCTTGACAATAGTGCTGATTATAACGATAATGATAATGATAATCAACCTCATTTATGACTAGATTTTGCTCGCTCATAAACCCACTTAATAAGACAGCTTATTGGTATATTCTGCTGGTGATCACAGATCACCAACGGCCTCTATATTGAAAGCATATATGCTTTCAATATAGAGGCCGTTTAATTACTTATTATTGGCAAATAGTAGCGATAAGATGTTCATGATTTGACATGATTAAAATAAAACAAATGTATACCATCGTCGTTGGGATTACACCAATAACGCTCTAACTAATATAATTAAATAGGACAAAATATGTTGGCACAGAACACAACCTCACAGGTACTTGCTCTTATGCCCGTTAGCGACTATGAAGAACGAATTTGGATGCAGCAGTTGCAACAACCTGAACAGGTATCTCGTCATGTTGGCGCGTGGAGTCTCAGCAGTAGCGTCAATGATGCAGTGTTGATGCAAGCGATTGAAAACAGTATTGAGGACATACCTGACTTAAATGTCAGATATCACTTTAGTGAGGATGGGGATTTAAATAAATATAGACACGAGTCATCTGATTGCTGCTTACATACTTTAAGATTAAATAACATTGATGTCTCCAAACATATCTCCAATCTCAAAGAGATACCATGGAATGCCGCATCTAACCCGCCTTTTCATTCATTTGTTGTACAAACTGTGTGCGACATCATTCTCATCTTAGAATTACACCCAATAATCGATCAGACTTGTCAATTGACGGATATTATTGGCGTGATACAGAACCATTATAATGCGCTGATGGGAGAAGGATACGCCCTTACCTTAACAGAGATTGAGGTGCCCGCTGTAGAGGCTGAATCACACAACCTATCTCTAGATCAAGACCAACTAACTAGCCTCATTCTCCATGAATTTCGTGCCGCACTAGCAGAACCTGAAATGACCGATCAAGATGATTTTTTTGATTATGGTGGCCACTCACTGCTAGCCACTCGTATCATCGGTAAGCTTATGCAGTCTCATGGTATTGAGATTGGATTTAATGACTTTTTTAAATCTCCTTCGGCCGCCGCCCTTGCCCAGTATGCAGTCGTCAACACTCATGATTTTGCCCCTATAAATATTGACCCTACTAGCAGTCAAGACAATAGCGCTGAGATTTTATTGCCTAAAGTGCAAGCCCCTTTGACACTCGCACAGCAGTTCTTATGGCAAGCTTATTCTGCTTACGATTTTAGCCCAATATACAATTTACCATTTGCTATCGCGTTTTCTGATCAGATCGATGAACAGATACTATATGAGGCTTTTACAGATATTGTGGAGCGTCATGCTAGCCTACGTACGACTTTTCAGACACAAGAGGGTGTAACGACGCAGCGTATTATCCCAATCAAAGAGCTAGATCAATACCACTGGTTTTGGTTCAGTGGCGACAGTCAAGGTGTTACGCTTTCTGACGAAGCCGCTTACCGCTTTGATCTCTTGTGTGAGATGCCACTAAGAATTCGGCTGCTTCAAAGCGCATCAAATAAGCCGCAAGTTTTATCATTACTCATACATCATATGGTCATTGACGAGTGGTCTTTGAACACTATTATGACAGACCTCTCTTATGCCTATATGGCTCGATCAAACAATCAAATACCTCACTGGAGTACCGCGGCACGCAATATGAATGACTTTGCCTTTTCGCAGCAAAAACGAGGCATAAATCAAAAACACATTGATTACTGGACAAACATGCTGCGCGGTGCACCCAAGGGCTTAGCGCTTTGCGACCCCACCCACAAAACCATGGAAGCCAAAGATATCTCAACCAACGCACAGTGGATAGATCTCGACCTTGGCACACATGCTTATGAGAAGCTCTCTGCGTTTGCTCGACAACATGGCTCATCCTTATTTAGTGTTATCTACACCGCCATTGCATTGTCTTTATATAAGCACAGTCATTTAAAAGACATCATCATTGGCACTTCAGCCTCTGGTCGTACTGAGCCAGAATTTTTTGATACTGTGGGCTATTTTACAACCATGGTCGCCCATCGCGTACAATTCGATGCGGAGCAATCTATTGAATCGCTACTCAATGACATCACTTTTACCATTAACAACTCGATGAGTTATGCTGATATTCCTATTGATCTCATCCAAAAGGCGCTTGACATAAACACTGATGAAGGGCTGTTATTCGATGTCTATATCCATATTCACTCAAATAATGCCTTGAATGGTGCGTTAGAGACTTCTGACAGTCGCATTCGCTATACGCAGATACCCCCAATAAAAAACAACTCAATGTTTGGCCTGCATTTTGAGATTATGGATGACGTGCTCGATGATGGACAGCACTCTTTACGTCTGGTGACGACTTATCAAGAGGAGCGCTACTCCACTGCGCTTATAGAAAGTATTTGCACCAAAATAAGTCAGATATTGGCGATACTAAATACCACCAATGGCGGTCATTATCAGCTCGATCAAGTGCCACTCTGATGTGAATTAAGAGCGCAAATTGACACCAGCCATACGATAGCGGCTTTACAATATTTCAACTATATAAGAATTAAGGTCTGATCTATTATGACAAATGAGCCCAATGGGTTGAGAGATTCCCAAAATACGGAATGCCATTTGATTACCCCTCGTTCATTAAAGGCACAATACCCGCTGTCCTTACAAGATCACTCTAGAGTTTCTGAATTTAGAAAAACAGTGGCTAATATCATAAAAGGCAAAGATGCTCGCCTGCTTGTGATATGTGGCCCCTGCTCTATTCATGACTGTGATGCTGCCATTGAGTATGCACAGCGCCTAAAAGCGCTATCGGATAAGGTACAACAAAAAATATTTATAGTGATGAGAAGCTACTTTGAAAAGCCACGTACGACTGTTGGCTGGAAAGGCCTTATCAATGACCCTTATTATGATGGCGCGTGTGATATTGAACAGGGCTTAAAAATGGCTCGTGATTTGTCCATTAAGCTCACAAAGATAGGTGTGCCTATCGCATCTGAAATGCTAGATCCTAATATCTCTTATTACTTTGACGATGTATTTAGCTGGGCTGCCATCGGCGCTCGCACGACTGAGTCACCAACTCATCGTGAAATGGCCTCACGGTTGCCGATGCCAGTTGGCTTCAAAAACAACACAAATAGCTGTGTAACAGTAGCTCTTAATGCCGTTGCCTCAGCATCTAGATCACATCGCTTTATTGGAATCAATCAAAATGGTCACGCCAGCATACTGACATCACCTGGCAACTTATCAGGACACATCATTCTTCGCAGCGGCAAAACCCCCAACTATTACCCTGACAGTGTACAAGCGTGTATACGTGAGATAAAGAAAAGCGGCCTATCTTCTACAATCGTTATCGACTGTAGTCATGGTAATGCTAATAAAGACTATCGTCAGCAGGCGGCTGTGGCAGCGTCTGTCATCGAACAAATCACTCGAGGTAATAGACATATTGTAGGGTTGATGCTTGAGAGTAATATCAATGAAGGTAATCAACCTATCAATGCTACTGAACAGAGGCAATACGGTGTATCAATGACAGATGGATGCATAAATTGGAAAACCACTGAGGATATTATCTTAGATGCTCATCAAGCGCTGATGCTAGCCTCGGTGTAGGTTTGATCTGATAGGACAATCGCTATACGGATCAGATTGTTTCTTTGTCTGCGATTTTTTTGATATCGTAGCGTTATTTTTTTGGCCATGATAAAACTCTTATTAAGCCGTTTTTTTATTAAGTTTGGTTCTACAGTATAGCTCAGCGCACCGAACACGACTAAGTAAAATAAACCCAAGTTTGAGTCCACCTATTATTCCACTTCAAATAAGTGCAAATGTGAGCCAGTCTGCAGATCGCAAACATCCTCAAAATTAGCCGACTGTTGCTATAATAAATGTTATGACAAATGACTTTGGATAGAAGAAGTCGATTTTCACTGATTCCATCATGATATACCTACTCCTTAAGACGCCCGCCAATACACCTTCATAACCATATCTTGGCGAGATAAATCAAACTTAGTTTTAATTGGCGTCTTAATACTTTGGCATCAGCTGCGCTAAGCGCACCCTAAACTTTTTCTATAAGAAGAATAGATAACATTGCTTTTCAAGAAGAAGGTAGAGAGCGATTAAATGGTGGTGCAGAGCATTTTTGTGAGCTGATAGAAGAAGAAATTAAGCCATGGGTATATGAGCAGCTAGGCGAAAAACCAAAGGAAGAAGCGATTTGGGGACACTCTTACGGTGGTCTGTTTGTCTTATATAATTTGTTCAAGCATCCTGAAGCTTATCAGCAGTATTTCAGTGCAGATCCATCACTTTGGTGGCAAAATGGAGAGATTATTAACTATTGGCAAGCATATCAAAATCTTCCTAAAGCGCAACTTGCAAATATATCCAATAATAAACACAAACAAATACGCCTCACTTTTAGTCACTCTCCAGAGCAAACCACTATGCCAGTAGTAGCGCCTACTCTGATGAGTAAAAAAGAATTCGCCAAGGAAGTCTGTGACCACTTTGAGAAGAGTTGTAGTTATCAGTTTTACAATCAATCACACGGAGAAGTATTTACAACCTCTCTATTAGAGAGCTTAAAACGTTTCTAAGACTGACTTTTCATAGGAAAACTGTAGGCTTATTTTTATTGATCTATAGCAGATATTTTAAAACCTATACTTTAAGGCTCATCAATTCCCCCTATCAATTGTAATGATACATATTTCTTAAAAAATCATTACCTTAATAATTATGGTTTAGAGGTCCTAGCGATGAGTCATTTTAAGATTGAGCATATTCAAGATAACTTTAACGCTCTGACCTTATCTACTGGATAAGAAAAACCTCGCTAGGTTACCCAAGCAAGGCGGGAGAGAAAGATTATTATATTTATTTTTATTATTATCTTAGTTATTTTTAATAATAGCGCGACGAGATTGATTATATAGAAAGCTAACTATGCTAAATGACTCCTATTTTTCATTGCTATTCATTTACAAAGGCTATTTTGCTCAGCCCTGCTTGACTGGCTGCCGCCAGTACCTGCGCCACTATATCATATTTACTTTCTTTATCTGCTCTTAATAGCACGGAAGGGTCTTTACCAGCTCCACTTTGTTGTTGTAGACGCACCTCTAGTTCTTCCATACTAATAGGATCGCTATCCCAAAAAATACCGGCATCTTTATCAATACTGATTTGGATTGCTTCAGGTGGCTGCTCATTGATTAGCGCACTGGTCTTGGGTAAATCAAGCGGTACTGTTGGGTTCAAAACAGTCGCTGTCAATAAAAAGATAATCATCAATACCAACATGATATCAATCAGTGGAATGAGGTTCATCTCATTCATACTTTGGACGTCATCATCACCTAACTGAAATGCCATAATATTCTCAATCGTGTATCAGTCTTATACAAAATCATAAACTTTTGCTTTAAAAAAACCATCCAGCGCTGGCATTTACAACAACTTTATATAGTCAAGGAATTTTAGAATCGCTACAAGGCGACCGACCGCAGATAGTACACTGAGTACATCTAGGGTGGGTAACACCGTAGCAGTTTAAAAGTGCTCTGACTATAAATAAAATCTAGCAATGCTACTGTTGGTAAGCCTCTTGTGTATCAGTATGAATACTACTATTGCTATGAGCACTCTTACTAAAAGTGACACTAGTGCTTATACCCTGCTTTTCAGCTACATTATGAGGCTCCATTGAAAGTTGCATTGCTGCTAAGTCAACAGACTGCGCCAATAAATCATGGGCTCTATCATTGGCATGGTACATTACCCGTCTATTGATACGTACGGCAAGGTTATAAAACACCACTGCTGGAATTGCGACGGCAATACCGAGACCTGTCATAATGAGCGCCTCGCCAACTGGTCCTGCCACTTGTCCAAGTCCTGCTTGCCCACTGGTACCGATATTATGTAACGCGTGAAAAATACCCCACACTGTACCAAATAAACCAATAAATGGCGCGATCGCTGCAGTAGTACCTAAAATAGGTAGGCCGCGTTCGCTAGCAAAACGGTAACGCCCGATATGCTTTAATAATGCTTGCTCAATGACTAATCGACGCATAGCAGCATCAGAGTTAATCACAGCTGAACGCTTAATCTCAACCTGCTGACTCAAATCATCAGCAACACAGGCGGCCAATTTTCGGCTTTGTAATATGCGAATAATACCAGTTACCCAAGAGAGCACCGATAAGACCAATAGCAAGAAAAACAAGCTTTTGGTCACCAAATCGCTGTATTGCCAGTAGCTTGTAAAGTCCATATTAGACTCCTTAATATGTTATGCAATCATATGAGTTCGTTGCGAGTACCGCATATCGACTTATCATGAAAAATTATAAATAGTGACGCTTTAAAAATAATGCGCTTGGTAAATAACTAACTTTTACGGCACTGCATAACTGATAGGTAAAGTCACATTACCCACCACTGATACGCCATTTTTCGTAAAGGGTTTAAATTTACCAGAACGCACTTGTTGCTGAGCTTCTCTATCGAGTGCAGCGTTGCCAGAAGATTGCGCTAAGCTCACATTATCAATGCCGCCTTGCTTATTAACTTGTAATATCAAAACCACCCTAAAGGTTTCACCTGATTTGGCAGCTCGTCTGGCACGAGCAGGAAAACTAAAACTCGGTGCTGAGGCCCAGTTAGCGTTAGTGGCAGTAAAATTGACGGGGGTATTACTTGCGGCGGCGGCCGCTTGTTGATTAGCTTTCTCACGAGCAGCGGCTTGGGCGGCTTCTCTTGCCGCTTTGGCATCGGCTTCGGCTTGCGCTTCACGATCTGCCTTTGCTTTGGCATCCGCTGCAGCCTGAGCCTCTCGCATAGCTTTGGCATGCGCTTGTTGAGTAGCCTTTTCAGACTGTGCTGCCAATATCTTACGTTCGTTATCGGCTGCTAAAGCGCTTGCTTGAGCTGCTGCGTCTGATTCTTGTGATTTTATTGGTTGTTTGATGACAGGCTTGCTCTCTACTATCTTTGTTGTTGCAGTAGGTGGTTTAGTATCAACTTGAGGCTTTGGTTTCTCCTTCCTCACAACTGGTTGCACTGCTTTTTTGGGCTCTGGTTTTGCCTCAGGTACGCTAACAGATTGTGGTTTAGGCGCTTTAATAGGTTCGACTTCTGCGACTGCCGTCACCGGCTCTGCAATTGTCGTAACTTCTGACACCAACTGTATTTCTATAGGCGGTGTTATTTCAAGTGGCTTAATAGTAATCACAGGGGTTTTGACCATCACCAATGCGATTGCTGTCAGCAAATGTAATGCGACAACACAACCCATAACTGTGGATGTTAATTTAACTGATGGCATATTGAAACTTATTGAACCCATAACAGCCTAATAATCTTATTAAACAAAATGTAATAGCAATTTTAATGCAAATGATAACTATTATCAATAACTTTAATAACTATCTTTTAAAATTTATTTCTGCTTACAAAGGACCCTCTCTACTCCAAATGGGCTTACTAAAAAGGAGACTACACTTTAAAAGTTGTTAGAAAGTAAAATATCTCAACCTATGATAAATCCACTATAAAAGATGTACGCTAAAAATTGAACCGCCCTGCTCTGCAACCCTATTGTAGTTACTTGAAGGATAGTTTCTTAGCAATAACTCAAGAAGCCCTAGGGGCTAGATCGATACCTCTAGCGATTGTGAGTATTTGAATAGCTAATATGAATAGTTTTAAAATTTACATCGATAGCGGAGAATAACTCAACACTAGAGTAGACCTGATGTTAGCTTAGACTGTAACTTATTAGGTAGTAACTACCTGAATATTTAGGTGCTCTAATTATCATTAATATCTACACACGTCATAGGTTTGTGTTGCTTTGATAAGTCGAAAAATCTCTACACTCTATTACTTACATAGTAAAGAGGGCTGAGGTTTCAAGCGTACTTTTCTTAGGTGATGTTGATAATGCTGGGGTTTGAACGCGACCACCAAGGCCCAAACATTGAACGAATGAGACAGATTTTAGAAGAATATCGTCCCAAGTTATACATTACTAACAGCGTACTTCATAATCCAACATCCTATAATTTGCAACCTGCCCGCGCCCATCAAGTTTTAAACTTAATGCATGAATACGATGTTTGTATTTTTGAGGATGATTTATACGCCGCATTTTTAGCTAATGATAAGCTACTTAGGTACGCTAATATAGATCAGTTTGAGCGAGTATTTTATGCCACTGGTTTTTCAAAGTCGATGGCATCAGGCTGGCGCGTGGGCATGTTGGTCAGTCCCGATAAATTTATCCATCAAATCCTTAAGCTTAAAACGCTTAGCAATATGACCTCACCTGAGTTTGGCGAGCGCGTAGTTCATCGGCTGTGGACACAAGGAGAATATCGTCGTCAGCTCAAGAAAGTACATCAGAAACTCTATACTGCTCATCAGGATTTGCGCGATGCCTTATCAAAAATAGGTCTAACCTACCCTGAACATACCAATCCGGGTATTTTTGTGTGGATAGATACTGGCGTGGATTCTGGAAAATTGGCTTTAGAGGCTTATAAAGAGGGCTGGCTTGTTGCCCCTGGACAGCTGTTTAATCCAAGTGCTCAGCCTTCAACGTATTTAAGATTAAACGTGGCGACGACGAGTCATGAGTTTCTGAAGTGGTTAGGCGTGTATTTAAACCAAGTCAATAATTACTTATGAAAACTCATCTCAGATTTAAATACTTATTTTATAAGGACAACTTATGACTGCCGCTCACACGCCTATCTTTTGGCGCGATTCTAGAATGCTACATATAGAGCTGCGTAAAGTCACGGATGGTCGCAAGGTTTGTTATGATCTTCATAGTCATACCCACTGGTCTTTAGGCGCGATAACGCAAGGCATAAGCACCTTTATTTATCGTGATGATAGCTACCATGTCAGACAAGGCCATTTGGTACTGATGAATCCAGACTGGCCGCATGCCTGTAACCCTATCGAAAACCAGCCTTGGGCTTATCTCATGCTCTATGTCGATACCGTGTGGCTAACGCAGCTGCGCTATGATGAAGATTTATTACAACGACCGCGCTGGCAAGATATCGCCAATGCGGTTATTACCGATAAGCACCTGTATCAAGGCTACTGTACAATGGCAGCGATCCTTTTGGACGATACCCGAGAGCTACTTGATAAGCAAACGCAAGTGATTGAATACTTATCTACTCTTATGCATACACTTGATAATCAAAAATTAGTACTTGATAGACAGACGCCCGCAGCATTGAATAAATTAGCCATTTACTTAAATGAGCACTGCACTGAGGAATTATCGCTTGATGAATTATGTACATTGAGTGGCTATAGTCCCAGTTATCTTATTCGAAGCTTTAGGCAGCACTTTGGCATGACGCCCCATGCTTATATTGTCAATAAACGCATTCAATACGGTCAGCAACAACTGAAAAAAGGGATATCTATTATCGATACTGCTTTAAATGCCGGGTTTGCTGATCAAGCGCACTTTCAGCGTACTTTTAAACGTTTAGTAGCAGCCACACCCAACCAATATCGCAAATCCTCAACCAAGCACTAACAATATACAACTGCCTGCCAGCAACACGGCTAAAACTCGATTGATAGTCCTTAAGGTTTTGGGCTGCTGAACCTTTTGGCGCATAAAAGCACCCGCATAAACCCAACAACTTAAAGACAGCCAGCATATAGGTAGATACAGCCCAGCAAATAACCAAACCTGAGCAATATCCCCATTATTAGTATAAGCACCGATACTAGCGGCAGAAGCAATCCATGCTTTTGGATTGAGCCATTGCATTAAAAATCCGGTAAAAAACCCAGGTACTTTTGTTATGGCTTCTGCGTCTATCTTGCCATCATCACGCGCTAAGCGGTAACTCAGATATAACAAAAAAGCGATACCTGCCCACGTCAGCCATTTTTCAAAATTTGGAAAAGTGACTAGCAAAGCACTAAGACCGTAACCTATAGCTAAAAATAAGATAACGAAACCAAGTGTGGCACCAGTAATAAAAATTAAGCCTTTAGATAAAGGGTAGCGTGCACCACTACTCAAACCAACGATATTCACAGGGCCAGGAGAAATAGAAGCTACTAAGGCGAAGGCAGACATCGGTAAAATTAAGGATAGGCTCATAACCATTACTCGAATAAAATAACGATTTTGCCTGAGAACTATTATGAAATATTGAAGAAAATTACCTAAGAGACCTCCTAACAACAAATCATGCTCCAGTTGCCATTCATACCTACTTTATCAAAGCGAATGTATCTTGAGACAGCTTAAACGTGTCCGTATTAAGACAACAAGCTAGACTCAGTCTAATAAAACAATAATGGAAAAAAATTTAAATAAATGGTTCTATGCTAGTAACTCTAGGTATAACACTTCTACTTTTAAGTAATTATATAAAATAAAGGTTAATTTTATGAATCCTGAATTTTGGAAAAACGCATGGCAAAAGAGCCAAACTAATTTCACTCAGAAAAAACCAAACCCTATGCTAACTCATCATTTCAAAGCACTTAATACACATAAAAATGGTCGCGTTTTTGTGCCATTATGCGGTAAGAGCGTGGATATGCTATGGTTTACAAATTAGAGTTTTAATGTCATTGGTGTTGAGCTTTCAGAGATAGCAGTCACACAGTTTTTTACTGAAAACAATTTGCAAGCGACAGTATCACCACATCCAACTACCCCTAATCTCACCTGTTATCAAACTGAACACGAAGGACAAGCTCTCAAAATCTGGGTGGGTGATATATTTGATTTAAGTCCTATTGATATTGGAAAAATAGATGCTGTCTATGATCGTGGTGCATTAGTAGCTCTTCCAGATATGAAGCCTGATAATCTAAGTACACGCTATACACAGAAAATTGTGGCGCTTAGTAATAGCGCAAACCAACTTCTCTTATCTTTTTCTTATGATGGCGAAAAGCAGCGCAGTGATAAGTATAAAAACTTACCCCCTTTCTTAGTGACACAATCTCAACTTGAGCAATACTATGCTGAGTATTATAAGATAAACTTGATAGCGAAAGAGAAAGTAGACTATGTTTCGACTGCAGGTGATTCAGGATATCGTCTTGTCTATGCCTTAGTGTTTAAAATTAACCCCTAATCTTCATTTGGCTTGTCTAATCGAGAAATTATCTAGACCTTTTACTATAGCTTATTGAGTAGTCAGCACATCAATATTCTAGTGTTCAAAATATTAATAATATGTAGACATCTCATAGATTTATTTTATTTTGATAAGTCGAAAAAGCTCTGAATGCTATTACACATGTATTGTATAAGGCTAAATTATGAAGTCTAGTTTTCTTAGGTGATGTTGCTAATGTTAGGGTTTACTATTTATTTATACAGCAGCGCTTATACTTTTTACCACTACCGCATGAACAAGGTTTATTTCTTCCTATTTTTTCATGCATTATCTGTGATTTTTGGCCAAAGGAAAGCTTATTTATATCTTTTATACGATCTGCTGATGAAATAGGTTTGAGATCCGCGACCAGCTCGTCCATTTCATCTGATTGAACCCACTTACCTTCATGGTAAGAAGCGAATCGGAATCTACCTTGGTTTGGACTAAAACAGCACCCTACCCAAGATTCTGCTTTGTAAGTGTATTTCCGTTTCTCGCAATGACTAACGAGTCTTTTAGAGGCAGTATCATTGTCGTCTTCACTACAATGGATGGTTAGACCCGTTTTACCTTCGAATAACGGAATAGAGATATCATGGTGGCGATGGTCTTTTTCAAATTGTGTAATCATCTTTGAAATTGCTTCATTGAGTAGATTAATGCTCTCACTATCCATTGATAGAAGGTGAAACCCTAGCTGCTGGAGGCCATAATCTGTTGATAATTCAATGTCATCGATTATCCTTCCTACATATGTATTTTTATGAGCAGTAAGCAAGCCTTCAGGTGTTGCTTCGCCTTCATAGCCGTCCCTTCTGGCTAACATTGCTAACTCCAAGTCTACCGAAATATTATCATCAAGCATAACTAGGTCAGGATTTTCGCTGAAGTAAAGATTTCTCTTTATGTAAGTTGAAAGTATTACTAGCTCATGGTTAGAAAGGATCGAGTTGCCATAGTCGCTTCGCTTAATAAGATAGTCTAGAACAAATAACGGAGATGGCAGTATCTCTGTGATCATATCAATTAAAAAAACATCCATTACATAAGGGTGCTTTATTACATCGGTCGTTTCATACTTTAAAAAATATCTAGCTTGAGCAGAAAGAGCGGGAAAATGATCGGAAACAATACAAACTGGGAATATCGTTTTGAAACCAGATCGAATATTAACTTCCTTGCCAGAATCATCTTTATATACGTATCCGTCTTTTTGTAGTAATTGACTGCATAGGTACGCTTGATCATAAGCATCTTGAATTGCTTTCTTAAAATCACTTTCCAGTTGCTTACTATTTCCTTTACGTGCTTCAATAGTGAGCTTTTTGGATTTAGCTTGCACTACTATCGCGAATTCACCAAATATAACTAAGACGTCGATTTCACCAGCTTTGTCTTTACCATCGAAAATGTCAATATTGGTTAAAACATTTTCTTTACCAAATACTAGAGCTAAACGCTCAGCAGTAAAATCTTCTGTAAAAACTCCTCTATGGTCACTTGCTATAACTTTATAAGCGTCATCTGTGTTAAACCAAAAGAACGGATTTTCATAGAGAGCTTCCCATAAGCTGTATGCTTGAAAGCTTACAAAGTTATCTTCATCAACTTTTATTATAGGAAAAGCATTTTTGTGGTTAAAGTCATCTACGGATTTAAAACCTTTCATCCCTTCTTTAGCCTTAGCCGAAAATGCAGCGATCACAGCTCTGACAACTACTTCATTCACACCACTTTGCGTTACAACTTCGGAGACACCGAAGCTAAATAAAGGTAGATGGTATGGTAATGGCCAACCTTCTACTGAAGAGACAGCTATATTAACTTTTTCTAATTGAATTTGTTCTATTGCAGAAATAACATCAACTGCTTGCGAAATTCTAAAACCTTTATTTGCCTCAATCCAATCTTCATCAAGAGAATAACGACGTTTAGCTAAATCCCTATATTGATGTTTAAAAACTCCGTCCCCTCCGTAGAAAATAGCTTCACGCATAAAGTGATTATTATCTATGCTTGGATTTATATCTCGTATGAATTCACCAAAGTCAGGTATATCATCACTATCTTTGTTATCAAATTTTGCAGACAAAGCTTCAATATCTAGTGAGGGATAAAAGCTGTGATGTAATTCGTCAAGAAGCTGCCAGACAAGCTCAGATTTTTCTTTTAATTCATCTAATTCCAATTTTTTATCATTGAATCCACTTTTACATGCAAGGCCAATGAGTGTCGAAAGTTCAGTTCTAGATAGTCGAATCTTATCAAAAACCTGTTCGAAGGCTTCTCTATCTAAATTACCATTAGAAGAATAAATGAAAGTATCTTTACAACAAAAAAAAGCAACTACTTCCCAAAAACCTTCTTGCGCACTGAGTATCTCTAATTCATCAAAAATTTCTTGCTCAGTTCTCATAAAACTATCCAAATATGGGAAAATTGATACTCAATTTAGCACATAAGGAACTAGGATCGCTCATCCAAATTTTTTGTTCATTAGCTTTATACTTAACTACAAAGGGATCTACAATTTTTTACAACTTAGTTAACGACACTAAAAATAATGTCGTTGATATTGCCACCAGAATGACACTATAATTGATGTCAGCCAACATTTTAAATTATAGGATCTAAAAATGACGTATTTATTAGAGTCTGAATTATTACAATCACAAGACACCTGGAAGCGCAGTCAAATAAGACTAACACCAACACTACATAAGGCTGTAACTGACTACGCCGCTGAGGAAGACGTTGCCTCTTTTAATACAGCTTTGCTTGTATTGATAAACCAAGGACTTACTTCACTGAAAAAATTGAGTCGAAAAATTATCTTTACAGAATGGCACCCAACCCATCTTGAGCTGGAAGATAGTGATAGTTTTATCAGTCATAACGAGAAGGTTCGAATGGCTTGCTCAGAGTACATGAGTGACTTCCTTAATAACCGCCCAAGCTATGAATTAATTAGTTTTGAGTTTAAAAGACGAACTAAGAAAATAAACAAAAAGGATCAAGATGTACTTTTCGGTATTCGTATTTGGTATAGCTATCCTGTTGGCAGTTGATCAAAAGCAACCAACCGAATATGAGATGCTAATACTTTCATGTGAGGATAATCTATGCTTAAACTCAATATCGGTTAAAAAATGACTGTTTTAATACAACTTGCTTAATTCCTGCCAGCTTCAGAATCCTTAAAACCAATATATGAAATTATAAAAACCTCATAAAATAACAGTAGTACCATTTTACTGTGAGAACAACAAATGTACTCAACTTCCTTTATTTGTTGGGTGATAACACTGTTATTTTTTAGAATACAATGTTATTAGCGTTAACCAGACAAAGGACTAGTTGTCTAAGCAATTCGGCATAGAAAACCCTGCTTAGAATATATTATCGTTCATGAGCTACTACATTTTAAAGAACGCCAACATAATGATAGATTCAAGGCTCTGTTAGATACTCAGATGCCTGACTGGCGATCAAGGCGTAACCTACTCAATCGCATGCCTTTGGGTCAAGAGAACTGGAAGCAGAAAGAACAGCTTACTTAAAGCCACTTTGACTGCTACATTCTACTCAGACGGAATGCTGTGTAGTGCTAGTTTCGTCTTGATTTATACTTATAATATGAAAGTTATTAGGTGCTAGTACCTCTCATTTTGTGGGTATATGAAAGTCATTTATAAACCTACTGCTATTAACCAAAACATGAGATCACCGTACTCATAAACGCTTTAAGCTAGTGTTCGTAGTACATGCATGGTAAATGACTAAAAAAATATTTGTCAGGTAGCTTAGTCAATATTGGGGTTTGATTAAACACAACAGAAAGCTCATTTGCAGCTTCCTGCAGAAGAGGCACATGGCTTAACAACGCTTCTAAAGACTTTTTGACAGTGGGACCATGAGTAAATACGGTGGCAAAAGCTTGCTGCTCACCATTTGGAATGAGTACTGCACAGGCGACCATGCCTGGGATAAATTCTTCATTATCTATCCCTATCTGAGTATCACGCGTTTTAGCTATTGTCTGCAGTAGCTGATTTTTATTCGTTTGAGTATTAGTCGTCAGCGCATGTATCGACATTTTATTAATAATACGTTCGCATTTATCCGTAGGTAGTTGTGCTAGCAGTAACTTACCACTGGCACTTGCCCAAACTGGAACATGAGAACCAGCAGGTAAGTATATTTGCATTGGCCAATCAGACAATACGCGATCTACGTAAACCACGTCTAAATCTTGCATAATCGCAATGCCTACCGTTTCTCCTATTTGTGCCGAAAGCTGTTGCAATATTGCCAACCTTTCAGTTCTGAAATGATTGTTCTGCCATAAATCTATGGCTAGCTGATAAGTCCGTTTTCCGCAGACTACTTTTCCAGGCAGATCTAATTGGACGAAACCTAGATTCTGCAGCTGTTCTAGTAATCGATACATACTCGGTATCGGTATGTCTAACGCTTCTGCTAGGTCGCTGACACTCATAGGTCTTTGAGACTTGGCTAACATTTCAACTATCTGCAAAACACGCTCAACGCTTGAGCCTTTTTTTTTAGCATTATTCATGGCTTGATTCATATCCTTAGCGACACAACGCCGCATAGCTACGTCCATTATAACGAGAAGGCTTGGGCTTTTACATCTCGTTATCATAAATCAAGGGGCTGTCCTAGATAACTAGTTCAGTTCTTGTTTAACCCATTGTTTTAGCTGATGTAATTGACGTTTTGGATCACTGTAGTTAAAACGCCACTCACATTCCTTTAAAAACAGATGGAAATGCTCTTTTGGGATGCCATTATATTTACGCATATGTCG